>Ga0315275_10000021_pt1 | contig 123697 bp, 129 predicted proteins | sample YL17G03_0_MG_FD_205557 | JGI IMG/M metagenome (GOLD analysis project Ga0315275, IMG submission 205557) | Sediment microbial communities from Yellowstone Lake, YNP, Wyoming, USA - YL17G03_0 | ecosystem: Environmental > Aquatic > Freshwater > Lake > Sediment | place: USA: Wyoming | collected... | reverse complement strand
TGTTGTTTCGCACTGGATATAACCGAGAAAAAAAGTATACTGAATGAACTCAAGATCTCAAACCTGTATAACCGGAGCCTCATCGAAGCAAGCCTTGACCCGCTCGTCACTATTAATCCGGATGGAACGATCAGCGATGTGAATGCTGCGACGGTGCGGGTTACCGGTTATTCACGGAAAAAACTGATCGGAACTGACTTTTCGAAATACTTCACCGAGCCTGAAAAGGCAAGGGCCGGGTACGAAAAAGTGTTCAGGGACGGATCGGTGACGGATTATGAACTGGGGATCCGCCACAAGAACGGGCATGTGACCCCGGTCATGTACAACGCAACAGTATACCGGGACGAATCCGGAACCGTTGCCGGGGTTTTTGCTGCCGCACGCGATGTCGCAGAACGGGAAAAAGCAGAGGAAGAACAGTTGCGTCTGGCAGCCATCGTTGAACACTCAGATGATGCAATCATTGGCAAGTCGCTGGACGGCGTTATCCTAAGCTGGAATGCAGGTGCGGAGAGAATCTACGGCTACTCTGCAACCGAGATGATTGGCCGGCATATATCAATGCTTGCTCCTTCGCATCAACTCGATGATATGGAATATATCCTTGGAAAAATCAGGAATGGGGAATCAGTCCTTCATTATGAAACAGTACGCAGGAATAAAGAGGGAAAGGATCTCCAAGTATCCCTGACTGTTTCCCCAATAAAGGATGTAAAAGGAAATTTAATCGGAGTATCCACAATTGCACGCGATGTCACAGAACGGAAAAAGGCAGAGGAAACAATCAGGAGTGCCAACGCATATAACCGGAGCCTCATCGAAGCAAGCCTTGACCCGCTCGTCACTATTAATCCGGATGGAAAGATCAGCGATGTGAATGCTGCGACGGTGCGGGTTACCGGTTATTCACGGAAAAAACTGATCGGAACTGACTTTTCGAAATACTTCACCGAGCCTGAAAAGGCAAGGGCCGGGTACGAGAAAGTGTTCAGGGACGGATCGGTGACGGATTATGAACTGGGGATCCGTCACAAGAACGGGCATGTGACCCCGGTCATGTACAACGCAACAGTATACCGGGACGAATCCGGAACCGTTGCCGGGGTTTTTGCTGCCGCACGTGGTGTCACAAATTATACATAGCGGCTCCTTTTAAGATGCCCAATCGCAGCAATTTTTATAAAACTGCCTCCACCTTTCAGATTAGAGGTTTTTGACAATCTAAGCCTTTTAAACAACTTTGCGCAGAATATTTTGTTCTGCAAAGTACGTGCAATTCCCGTTTTGAAATGTTTTTTTCTCTGTCGGAAATCTGGTTGCACTCATTTCCCGGACATCTTTTGCCATAGTGCGACTCTTTATCCTTCCGGCACGACAACCGATAAAGAATACCCATGTCAGCCACCCAGTATTTTCCCATCCCCCCGGAACTGTTCGCACTTGCCTGTGAAACTGTCAGCAGGCGAGTTTCACGGCTGCCCTTCTCAAGAAACGGGGTTATGGTAACGGGTGAAATAATCGGCGTTGCCATGGAATGCCTCAACGCAGAATTCAATAAAACCCTTGCACTCCGGACACCCCAGGATGCTGCCCAAAATATCGGAGACGGGCTCGACCGCTGTATTGAAGAACGCCTCAGTATGCCGGGGAAGACCGTGGTTCCGGTAATTGTTGATGTGCTGTGCGGTGCCGGCATCGCAGAAACAACAGAAATCATGGATCGGCACGCTCACCGCCCACGCAAAGCAGTTCGTCTGCTCTCTCTGTGGACCTGGCATGCTGCTTCAGCGGTGTCATCTGCCGTCAGGTTTCCCGGATCGGGAAATGACAATGAACCGTCCTTATCCTGGATGAGCATGTGCCCGGTGTGCCGCACCGGGATACTGAACCGGATTGTTGGAAAACAGCTCTTCGGCATTCCCCATACGGATTTCTATATCGAGTGCACGCACTGTGGTGCAAAATTTATTCCGGTTGGCACGCAGTTCCGGCTCGTATCCATCGCCACCGTCCGTGATCCGCTCTGGCGAAAACACCTGGACCAGACGTTTCCTGCAGAGACATGGTCAGCACTCGCGCGGGGAACTGTGCCGGGAGGAAATCTGCCCCGGCATCCGGGAAAAAAGCCGGTCAGCCCTGCCTCCAGACCCGGGGGGCTCGCGCAGATGAAGGATGGATCCCTTGCTGTGCCGTCCGGTGAAAAGATCCTCTATTTCAAACCGGTAAAACTGATTTTTTACGGGGGAGTGCGGGAAGATCTTTTTGCACGGGTACAAAAACCCCTCCAGGAAATAATAAAAAATCCCGCATTCAGCCACCTGCTCCCAGCTATAAACGCCAGGTACTCCCAGTGCCTGCCCCTGAAAACAGGGCTCTTTCTATCCCAGCTCAAGGAACGCCACGATCCCTTTTATCGTGAATTCCTCAATATCTATGGTGACGAAAAGTACGGCGTGTTCAGGCTTGAAGATTCACGTGAAGGGGACAAAAAAGGGGTGCTGGTTGTTGTCGTCAACAGAGAAATATACCATGTTGTCAATTGCCCGGACATAATCCGCGGTATAATCAACGATACGTTCGGGCGGATCTCTCCGGAAGACTGTCTCCTCAGCGGGGACAGCCGTCGCTGCCGGATGAATGCCCTCCTCTGCACCAACAAAAAAGATGCGGGAATCTACATCCACACGAGTGGAGATGAAGAAGAGCGGATACGCGTCACAGAACGACTGAAAGGATTCGTTTCCGTCTGACGCCCATGAATATGCTCATCAGGACCTGATCGATCCGACCAGAGAATTTTTCATATCAGATGAGAACATTATACTTATCCACTCTGGATACCGAAAGGGAGATCACCAATGAAATGCCCCCATTGCGGAATGAATATACGGGATAATATAGCTGACTGCGGCTATTGCGGCGGAAAAATTGTTCAGGAATCCGAGAAATCCACGACAGGAGCGGGCAGACCGAATACATCCGGAGGCAGTACACTACAGAAAGGGGCAGCGACAAAAAGTACGAAACCGGGGGATGAAGAGCCTGAAACTGACGAGGAAGATGAGGGGGGGCTTTCTGTATACCTGCAGAAGGATGAACACGTACTCATCGGGTCGCTCAACATCACGGTGAAAAAATTCTTTTTCCATGCATACCTGACTGATCGGCGCATCTTCCTGATCGATACGCAGGAAAAAAAGGTCAAAGTTACCGCCAAGGATATCCCGCGGGATTCGATTATCGGAAGCATCATTGAATTTTCGGAGAATTCTGATCCCGTTCTTGTTCTCTCCATCCGTTCCCCGGATGACGAAATCAAGACGATGAAACTTGTTTTTGTCCAGAACGGCATGGAACGGTCCGATGAGATCGATGAATGGGTTGCGCTTCTCAACGAGGAGGATAAACAGAAAAAATCCCCTGCGCCACAGGTTGAAGAGCTCCCCGAGCACAAGGAAGTGCCAGCGCCTGCTGAACCGGAAAAACCTGCAGAAAAACAGGAACTTCAGCCAAAGAGAATGCCTGCAAAAGACCATGAAAAACAACCACCGGTCAAACGGCATTTTGCAGTCCATGCGGCGCAGGAACAGGAACCTTCCCGCCCCCAGCGGCGTGCACAGGTCCGGGAAGTGCCGGAAGAGGAATACGGTCGCGGGGCAACCCCGGTAAAAACTGCAGATATCCAGACTGTGCGCAAACGCGAAGTGCAATCGGCCATGAAGGTCGCGATGAAGAGTGCAATGCAGCCTCTTAAGCATTCATCCCTGCAGACCGCGAAACGACCGGTAATAGAACCTGCACCTCCCTCCCCTCAGGAACCAGAACCTGTAGAAAAGAAGGTGGCCCCGAGGCGTCCTGTTGTTCATGAAAAACCTGAGGAAACCCCGGTGCAGGAGGAAAGTGCAGATATTCCCCAGTTCTGCCATAACTGCGGAAAAAAACTTCCCGTGGCAGCCAACTTCTGTCCGGGGTGCGGAACAAAACTGAGCCAGCACCGGACCCTTCCCCATGCCCGGATACCAGAGGCACCTGCTGAAAAGAAAGTACCACACCACCAGGCACCTGTCCGTGAGAAGAAGCTCATTCCCCCAAAAGAAGAGATCGATGAGGATGAAAAAGAGGATGAAACCCCGGTACCGGTAAAACCTCCGCTCAAGAAGCTGCCAAAAGGCAGCGAGATGACAATCCTCCACAAATTCCTGAGACGGTAAACCGGCAGCTCTTTTTTTATCAGTAATTTTTTTAAGACCATTCCTCGGTCGATCATTTCTATGAACACCGCGATGGTATTCCGTTACTGAAGATATTTTCCCGGGGAATTGACATTCAGATCTCTCTTGAGCATCGTTAAAAGAGCGGGTCTCTCTAACACATTCGTGTCCCTTACCTGATTTTGACGGCGATCGAAAAAAAAGAGGGCATAAATTACTCCCAATCATAAATAAACCAAAAACTATTGCCTATGAGAAATCGTTATATGAATTCCAGTCCTTTTTATTAGTACGCAGTGTTATGAGGAAATCAATGAAGAGAAACATCCAGATTGAAGCATTAGCCCAGATTCCTCTGGAGAAACAGCGGATCGAAGTCGTCGAGCGCAAGTGCATCGGCCATCCTGACAGTATCGCTGATGGTGTTGCTGAAGCGATCAGCAGGGCGCTCTGCAAGGAATATCTCGAAGAGTTCGGTGTTGTCCTGCATCACAATACCGATCAGGGAGAGATCGTAGCCGGAGAATCTGACCCGAAGTTTGGGGGCGGAAAGGTCATCCGGCCCATTTTTATCCTTATTGACGGTCGTGCAACAAAGCGGTTCAACGATATATCTATTCCCACCGATGCCATTGCCGTTGAAGCGACGCGGAATTATCTTCGCACCAATTTTACAACCCTTAACCTTGAACGCGATGTCATTATGGACTGCCGGCTGGGGACCGGTTCCACCGATCTCCGCGATGTGTTCAGGCCCCACAACGGGAGGGTTCCGAGAGCGAATGATACTTCCTTTGGGGTCGGGCATGCCCCGTTTTCTGATATCGAGACTATTGTCAAGAATGTCAGCGATTTCATCGATGACAAACTGAGGCCAAAGTATCCCGCTATCGGGCAGGATATCAAAATCATGGGCCTGCGTGACGGTAACACCATCACCCTGACCGTTGCCTGTGCAATTGTCGATAAGTACTGTGCAGATATTCACCAGTACGCCGAGTACATGGAGCTCCTCAGGGAACAGATCGGTAAAGTGGCAAAGAAGAGCACGAAACGCAGGGTTATCGTACACCTCAACACGGGCGATGACATCAAGAACGGGAGCATCTACCTGACCGTAACCGGCACATCCGCGGAAATGGGCGATGACGGTTCAGTCGGGCGCGGCAACCGCTGCAACGGGCTCATCACGCCCAACCGCCCGATGAGCATGGAAGCGACAAGCGGAAAGAACCCGATAAACCACATCGGTAAGATCTACAACCTGCTTTCGACGCAGATGGCAACTGATTGTGTGACTGGGGTGGAAGGGATTGAAGAGATGTATATCCGCCTCCTCTCCCAGATTGGGCAGCCCATCGACCGTCCGCTTGTGGCAAGCGTACAGGTCCTGCCAAGAGCCGGTATAAAAATGCACAAGATCCAGGGTGAAATTGAAGGGATTGTCGATAACTGGCTTGAGAACGTAACCGATATTACCGAGAGAGTAATCCGTGGCGAACTCAAAACATTCTGACACCCATGGCAAAACAAACAAAATCCGGCCAGAAAAAAAGTAACCCCCCCTCTTTTTCACAGATTGTACGACTTGCGATTCCCAACAAGGGCAGGATTGCAGCGCCGATTCTGGATCTCGTGGAGAAGAGCGGGCTCCACCTCCCTGAAGCCGGGGAGCGGCGGCTTATCACAAAGACGCTCGACCCGCTCGTGGAGATCCTGTTTGCACGGCCGGTTGATATTCCGGAATACGTGGCTACCGGCGCAGCGGATCTCGGGATTACCGGACATGATATGGTGATCGAACGGAAGTCTGATGTTGAAGAGCTCCTCGATCTCCAGTCAGGGAAGGCAAAACTCGTTCTTGCCGTTCACGAGGATTCGGCAATAACGTCAGTAAAACACCTTGCCGGGATGAAGGTCGCCACCGAATTTCCGGTCATCACCAGGGCATACTTCTCAAAGCACAAAGTGAAGGTAACCATTGTGCTTGTCGGGGGTGCCTGTGAGGCGACCCCGCACCTGGGAATTGCCGATGCTATCGTCGATCTTTCGAGTTCGGGAACGACGTTAAAGACCAACCGTCTCCGGGTGATTGACGAGGTGCTGGAGACCTCTACGTTCCTGATCGCAAACAGGGAATCACTCCGCACAAAGAAAGAGAAGATCGATGAGATACACCTTGCGCTCGAGAGTGTCATCCGGGCACGCGGGCAGTGTTACCTGATGATGAATGTGAAGAGGTCCTCCCTTGATGCGATCAAACGTGTCCTGCCCGGGCTCTCCGGCCCAACGGTCATGGACGTTGCGTCGACCGAGGATCTCGTGGCTGTCCATGCAGTCGTGAACGAGGAACGGGTCTATTGCCTGATCAACGCCCTTAAACGTGCCGGTGCAAAGGATATTCTCGTCATGGCAATCCAACGGATGATCCGCTGAGGCTTATGCGTATTTTTCCTGCTGTTGATATCCTGGAGGGAAGGTGTGTCCAGCTGGTCCAGGGGAAACGGGAGAGTTCAACGGCATTCGGGGATCCGCTTTCCTGTGCAACACGGTGGCTCGACCAGGGAGCTGATGCCCTCCACGTGGTCAACCTTGACGGGGCGTTTGGGAATTCTGCAAAAAATGCTGAACTCATAACCGAACTGGTCAAAAAAACCGGGGTCGAGATCGAGCTGGGCGGGGGTATCCGCTCAACTGAAGATGCTGCCCGCTGGTTAAAGAGCGGTGTCACGCGGGTTATCATCGGAACGCTCGCCACAGAAAAGCCGGAGAGCATACGGGTGCTTGCCGATGAGCACGGGAGCGAACGGGTGATGGCGGGCGTCGATGCGAAGGGAGGGCAGATCGCAGTCCACGGGTGGCAGGAAACAGCGGGTGACTACCTTGCGTGGGCCCGGCGCTTCGAGGAACTTGGCGCCGGTTCACTCCTTTATACCAATGTCGATGTGGAAGGACTGCAACAGGGAGTTCGGTTCGAACCTGTCAGGAGGCTCATCGATCACGTGCACATCCCCGTAGTTGTTGCCGGGGGTGTATCCGCACGGTCGGATGTGACCGGCCTGCGGGATGCCGGGGCGTTCGGGGCAGTACTCGGTTCTGCTCTCTATAGCGGGAAAATCACCATGAAAGATGCACTGGAGGCAAGTCAATGAGGAATGTAACGGTAAAACGGGAAACAAAAGAAACAAATATCTCAATCACTGTGAACCCGGATGGCAGCGGGAAGGTTTCGGCTGAAAGCGGGGTGCCCTTCTTTGACCATATGCTGAATGCAATGGCACGGCACGGGGGTTTTGATCTCATGTGCACTGCAAAGGGCGATCTCGGTGTCGACTGCCATCATACGATTGAAGACATCGGCATTGTGCTCGGGGATGGCCTGAAGGGAGTAATCGGCGACGGGCATGGTATACAGCGGTTCGCCCACGCCATCATCCCGATGGATGAGTCAATTGCAACGGTCGTGCTCGATTGCGGGGGCAGGGGATACCTTGTCTATAATGGCACCTTCGGCAACAAGACGATCGGCACAATCCCCGTCGATATCTTTGAGCATTTCTTCTACAGCCTGTGCACCCGTGCCGGCATCACGGCGCATATCATGTTTTCCGGGAAGAACGATCACCACCAGTGCGAGGCAGTGTTCAAGGCATTCGGGATTGCGCTTGGTAAGGCGTTGTCGATGAGCAGGGATCCCAAAATAATCCGAAGCACGAAAGGGAAGTTTTAGATTTTTAATGCTCCAGTATACCAGAGTAAGATAGTACATTCATAATCCGGCACGTTTTTAATTTAATACCTCAAAATCCCATATACGATGAACGCCGCCGCCCCCGGCGGGGCGCCCCCGCGGCGGATCAGTGAAAAAAAATTCTGACCTTCACTGACCCGCCGTGCCTCGGAGAGGCCCTGAGGCGGGTGACCCTCCTGGATTCATACGAAGCAGTCTGATTAGCTATGAAAATTCAAGTGAGCGTTCTGGATAAGCGATCAATATCTTAAAAAAAATATTCTCATTTATAAAAAATTCCTTTGACGATGCATCTCAAAGAAAAAAACCACAGAACGTGAACAACGGTAATTATCCGGGAAAAAAGAGTTGAACTTCAGGGCTTTGAAGCCAGGTCAACGTCTTCTTTCTTGATCGTCTTTCTTCCCGCGTGCTCTGCAAGCTTGTTTGCTTCCTTGGTAAGCTGGGCGATGTACTTCTCTGCCTTGACAACCAAGGCTTCAGCTGCATCGCTGCCGACTCTTTCGGCTCCGTTTTTCTTTGCAATCCTTACAACTGCGGCGATTGGTAAATCTGCCATTTTTTAAACCTCAAAAAGAAAGTCTATTGGTATATATAAATACTTTTTGGGAAAATCCCGCATTTTATCCAGCATTATGATATTGGGCGGCATCCTGCCAAGCAAGCGGAAAACGAAGGGCAAAATGTCGCAGAATAATTTTTTTCCCGTTTAAATCGCTCTATATCAAAAACAGGGAAATTTTAAAGGTTTTAAATTATTCCAACAAAGATGCTGCGAGCAATAGCGCATTCGCATAATTTGGTGAGGCGCGCGAAGTATCCACGAAAATTCTGCTGATATTTACTACGGGCGCGCCATGTCCGTGCCCCCCTCCCAGGAACGTGAGTGTGCGAAAGACCAGGTTGCCCGATATGCCATCCGGTGCAATGATCAATCCGCAGGTCTCAACAGCATCCTCGATCAGGATCTCGCAGTGTTCGGCATCGCCCAGCCGGGCGACCAGTTCTGCCTCGGCCATGCTGGCATCCACCTGCCTGTGCCGCCCGACATCTCCCAGCCTGCCACCGGACAGGACGCCGACTTTTCCGGGAAGACCGAATTTTTGCGCAATCCGTCGTCCTTTTTTAATCAGTTCAAGTTTTTCAGGAACGGTCCAGCCTTCGTCCACTCCTACGGGCGTGAGAAGGAATTTTTTACCATATACCGTCTCAAGAAGAGCGATGCGTTCAAGATGATCAACACCTTCTGCTTTTTTCAGGGCCCTGAGCGTGGAATTTGCCGGCAGCGTCCCCCTGACGGCAGCATCGATCCTGCCGGCCACGAGATCATCGATAAGTGCCTGTCCGGGATTGTTGTGTTCAATAATCTCGACGGCGGTCCCGGCTGTTTTTTTGTCAACAGTCTCTGGCCTGCAGTAACAGACTATAGTAAAATTTCCCCTCACACTGTTTGCGCTGTCGATGACTTTCTGCGCATCCTCAGCGATCCCGATCCCGATACGCCTTATCTTTGCAGGCATGCAACGTCCTCTTCAGAAAGGTGCATGATCCCGTTATCGATAAAATCAAAGACCTGCGTCTCCTGGCCGTCGTAGGTGATACGCAGCTCCCGCGAAGTGTTGACTGCCCCTATCTCGCAGGCGGTCATGCCGACACCGGCGAAGAGACGGACAAGCTCCTTCACATGCTCTTTTTTCGCGGTGAGGATGAAGCCCATTCCGGGGTACATCCGCACCCATTGCTCAAAGGTCATGTTGTTTTTTGCCAGGTCTGGTCTCGGGATCAGCCCGAGATCGATCTCCGCCCCCTTACCACTGACTTCAAGGAGCATTCCCAGCGTCCCGATAAGGCCGGGGTTGCTGATATCCTTGCCCGCTGTCACGAGGTGACGTTGAGCGATCTCTTCCAGGAGTGCGATCTGCGATCTCACTTCTGCAGCAGATTTCATGGTCACCGAGTCCCAGTTCAGTGAGCAGGAGGGGTGGACGCGGCCCGAGAGATCTATTGCAGCGACCACCCGATCCCCTTCACACGCTGTATGGCTGTAGATGATCGAGTCAAGCCGGGCAGAACCGAGAATCGAGACATCGATGACGCTGTAGGGTGCATCCGGGTGAAGGTGTCCCCCGACAATCGGTACCCCGAACTGTGCAGAGGCGTCATGCATTCCTTTTACCACCTGTTCCTGTACCGTGGTCTTTGCGATAGAGAATATATCGACCATCGCGATGGGGTGACCGCCCATCGCCGCGATATCATGAATGTTCACCAGCACCGAACAGTATCCCGCCCAGTACGGGTCTGCTTCCATGAGCCTGCTCCAGATGCCGTCAGCCGCGAGAAGGAGGGCTTCACCATGGTGCTCGATTACCGCTGCATCCTCACCGAATGAGGCGATAACATGGGGAGCGTCAATCTTCAGGGCCCTGACCATTTCGCCGATGGTATGCTTCCGCCTGACCCCCTCATATTCCCTGACTACGTGTGCAATCGTCTCTGTGGAGCAACTGTGGACCACGGTATCACCTGGAGAATGGATTCCTGACTATTACGTGTATCCTAGTTTCATTTCATCAGAGATAATTTATTTGATATACAGCCAACGTGTTGGTATGGACTGGGCAGAGAAATACCGGCCTGCACGGCTTGAGGACATCGTCGGGAACACGACCGCCCTGCGGCAGATGGCGGCGTGGGCGAAAGCCTGGACCAGTAAATCCAAACCCCTGCTCATCTACGGAAAGCCCGGTATAGGCAAGACGTCCAGTGCGTACGCGCTTGCGAATGATATGGGATGGGATGTCATCGAGCTCAACGCCAGCGACCAGAGGACTGCTGCGGTCATCGAACGCATTGCCGGAACCGGGAGTACGACCGCAAGCCTCACGGGGTCATCAAGAAAACTGATCGTGCTTGACGAGGCGGACAACCTCCAGGGTACAGCGGACCGGGGCGGAGCGAAAGCAATTATTGAATGTATCAGGAAAGCGCAGCAGCCGATGATCCTGATCGCCAACGATCTCTACGGCCTCTCCCCGGAACTCCGGTTCCGCTGCGAACCGGTCCAGTTCAGGGCGATCCCTGCCCGCTCAATCGGACCCAGGCTCAGGTATCTCTGTGCTGCAGAAAAGATCACCTGCAGCGATGCCGCCATCCATGCTATCGCGGAAAGTGCTGAGGGAGATATCCGGTCAGCGGTCAACATGCTCTATGCGTCGGCCATCGGCAGGGAGCGGCTTGATGATATACAGGTACATGCGTCCCAGAAAGATGAGCGGGTATCGATCTTCTCCCTGATCACTGCCATCTTCCATAAGACACAGGATGAAGACCTGATGCGGCTCTCGTACGATGTTGACGATACTCCCGAGACGATAGAGCAGTGGGTGGAAGGCAATATGCACCTGCTGCCATCCCTGCCAGCGGTCGCGAGGGGATACCGCTATCTCGCGCGGGCAGATGAATACCTGGGGTATACGTATCGACGCCAGTACTACACGCTCTGGCGGTACGCAACGGCACTGATGTTGCTGGGTGTTGCTGAGGCTGCTGAAGGAAAAGGCATTCACACCCGGATTATACCGCCAGAACGCTGGCAGAAAATGTCAGCGGCAAAGAAGCAGAAAGCCATCAGGATGATTACCCTTTCCAAGTTTGCCGGTATCATGCACATCCCGCAGAACACCCTGCGCGAGAACTACCTGGACATCATTTCCCTCCTGGTAGAACATGATCCGGCCAATTACGCATCTGAACTGATGTTCGATACCGATCAGCTCAACTTCTTCCTCCATGACAAAGCCCGTTCGCAGGAGATCATAAAATTCCTGCTCCAGGAAGATAAGGTGCGGGGAAAAGAGCAGCAGAAAAAACCCTTAAAAGAAAAAGTACAAAAACCCGAGCAACGCGAGTTGGAAGAACCCTCACCAGCACCTGAACCCGCGGAGAAAAAACAGCCTCTCCCCTCCCAGTCAACACTGTTTGACGGGTTCTGAAGCTTCAAAATAACGGTGGAGCAGGACACCGCAGTCGATTCTCTCACCGCCGTTCCCGTAGGTTTCAAAACCCAGGTGATAGATGAGGAGATCGCTGTTGATCGCCCGTGCAAGGGCAAGCAGGGGCGGAACCATCTCGATGGCAGGGCGGATTGCATAGATGACATCGGCACCTTCATAGAGGCTGAATTCCGGCGAGAAAACATCATCAACCCTGAAGGAGAGCCACACAGGAACCTTCATATCCCTGATATCGGTACAGCGGACCTGCACACCGGCATCATGCGCTATCTGCGCTGCGGTCGTGTTCCTGCCGATCCCGACTTCAACGGCATTGGCATAGTGTCGGGCGATATACTCCCCGATACACGTCTCAATATGTTTATAGGAACCCATTCCAACAGAATATAGCGATGCATATCCATATTTTTTGGGATTCCCTCTCCCCGCCCGGGCTCCAGGTGCCGGTCACCCGCACGATCTCTGCAATTATTGGTGTTCCGGCAACAGTATCGGAGAACCATGTGCGTATCATGGGATATGTGAACGAGCGCAGGCAGATCGACGCGCAGGCGCTGTTAGAAAGCATCAACGTGTACAAGCACCGCCATTCCCTTCAAGACCCCCTCCTGCTGGTGGTGCACCAGGACCTTTTTAAGAGTGGCAGCCGTTTTGTGTTCGGGCTTGCCCGCCAGACTGCCGGCGTCGCGGTTGTATCCACCGCCCGGCTGGGGAATGAGTTTTACGGGAGGGACGGGAATGATGACGATCTCATTGACCGAATCACCAAAGAAGGCGCCCATGAAATCGGTCACCTTTTGGGTCTTGAACACTGTGATAACCAGGAATGCATCATGTTCAGGCCCGACACTCTCGATGAACTGGATCGTAAGAAAAAGATGTTCTGCCCAGTCTGCCTGGAGCAGCTGGAAGCTCATCTCATACCAGACTAAGGATTTATGTATCTGTCCCGGACATGTTTTTACATCATGGAGCCTGAAAAGAAAAAACTGCGGGGAAGATGATGTTCAGACGCGTGCTGGTTGCAACTGATTTCTCGCGGTATGCCGACAGGACCCTCGAATGTATCGGCGAGCTCCCGGGCATGGAAGAAATCTTTCTTATCCATGTATTCAGTAAATCTCCGGTTCCGGAAAGTCCTTCCGTTTTTACCAGAACTCATGCCAGACCGGAAGAACCGGCAGAGCGGATGCTTGCGGAAAAAGGACGCTATCTTGAAGAAATGACCGGAGTTAAGGTAAAGACCATACTGGCCGGAGGGAACGGAGCAGATATTCCCGGCACCATCATCAAAACTGCGAATAACGAGAATATTTCCCTTATTGTTATGGGTGCACGGGGAAAAAGTCTCTTTTCCGGCCTGCTGCTCGGGAGTGTTTCTGAAGGCGTGATCACAAAGTCAGGGATCGATGTGCTCGTCATGCATTTCCGGGGTATGGGGGGAAACGATAACACCCGGCTGGAAAAATTCTGTACTAATGTATTTTCTCATGTCCTGTGCCCGGTCGACTTCTCAAGGCCTGCAGAAAAAACCCTTGAGTATGTTAAAACCATGGGATTTATCAGGAAAGTCACCGTTCTGCACGTTGTTAAAGCACATGGGGCGGGACAGGACACGAACCTGGGGGTCCAGGATCCGGAACAGCAGCTCAGGATAATCACTGCAGACCTTGAACAGCACGGCATCAGAGCAGTGTCAATAATCCGGTCCGGAAATCCGGTCACTGAAATCTCTCGTGTGGCTGATGAACAGGATGTGTCTCTTGTTATGCTAGCCAGGTACGGGAAATCGGATTATGCAAAAAATATCCCGCTGGGGCATGTCGCTGCCGGTGTAGCTGCAAGGGCACAACGACCCCTGTTTATTGTAAGCCCGCACATCAGCCTCACCGTCAGCGTCAGGGAACTCACGAACACCGAGTTTGCGCTGGCAGAAGAGGTCTGGCTGACCTATCACCAGCAGAAAGCGGATCCGGGTACGGACCGTGTCTTCGGGGTATTTGTCGAAGGAGCGCTTGCTGCTGTCGCCCGCTGCAGGCAGCACCCCGATGGTCTTGAGGTAGACGGGGTGTACGTGCCGGACGAGTACCGGGATCGCGGGTATGCACGAAAAGCCGTCCAGGCTCTTGTTGATGCATGTGGCCATGAACCGCTGTATATGCATTCAACGCTCTCTCTCGTCAGGTTCTACAGTTCATTTGGCTTCGGGCAGATCAGCGAAGATGAATTGCCACGGAGTATCAAAGAGCGGTTTAACTTTGCAGAAGGCGATTTGGAAGGCGCCAACGTCGTACCCATGGGGCGGCCGCCCTTGGGCAGACCATACTGACATGTATGTGCGGGATGGCAATTTTTCCCTGTCAACACTCCCCTTCCTGTGAAAGACGGGAAACAGATCAGAGTTCCGGCATCTTCTGTGCGATGTACCATGCATGGAGTGCTAAGACCAGGTACACCGGAAGGAGCAGCCCGTAGGTGCTTCCCTCCCCCTCGTATCTGAAGAGCAAGACAGTGGCGGTGATGTCAATCTGGAATATCATGACGCCCCACCATTTGCCCAGGTAGCCGTATCCAAGACCCGGGAGCATGAAATTCAGGAACCCTGCAATCAGGGGATTTTTTCTCACCCGGGGCCTGCGGCTCAGTCCCCTCGGAATGTGGATCATTAATACACCGCATTTCGGGGAAGCCAGAACTGCCTTCCACCGGACCTCTGCATTTTCATCGGCCAGCGACTGGATCAATGCCGGAATAGCTTTCCTGTCACCAATACTGCCGAGGATCTCGATCGCCTGCATCCTGACACTGCTGTCCCGGTCATGGAGTACGCTGGAGAGTGCAGGAATTGCGGGCTCGCCAATCTCCTGAACTGCCTGCCATTCCTGCATTCCCACACACTGGAATGCCCGCTCTTCAGCCGATGCCGGTTTCCAGCCCGTCTTTCTGAGTGCAAACGCCGCGCCGTAGCGCACGTACTTGTCGGGGTCCCTGAGCGCGTGCCGGAGGGATTCGGTTGCATCGGGATCATTGATCTCGCCGAGCGCAATTGCAGCCTCCCACCGCACTTCACTGCTCGTGTCAGTGAGCAGGTGTACGAGTGACGGCACAGCACGGGGATCCCGTATCACCGATAAAGCCTCGATGATTCCCAGCCTGACATCCTTGTCCCTTGTTTTCAATGCGAGGATAAGCTCGTCGATCCCCTCGGCACCCAGCGTACTGAGGGCTTCTGCTGCGCTGGTCTGCACCTCAAAATCCTCATACCGTAACGCCTCAATCAGTGACGGGATATTTTTTTGTTGACGGAGTGTTTCGATATCCGGCTTTTTCCGGGAAAAGACGGGGAACGTCATCCGCCTCACCTCACATATCCTGCTTTCTTTTTGCAATAAAGAACGTCTGGACTGCAAACAGGGCGGTAACCGGGTACGCGATAAGGTAGGGGATGAACGGTCCCAGTTCCAGTTGGGCAAGCACGAGAATACTCGCGTAGCTCATAAAAACCAGATATCCCCACCAGTACCCGACATAATTATATCCCAGGCCAAAAAACAGGAAATTTAACACTGCTGCCGCCCATGGATTCTGCCCGGCACGCGGGCGTTTTGACAACCCCCAGGGGAGATGGGTGACGGGCACGCCGCATTTTTTTGCTGCAAGGGTAGCTTTCCAGCGCACGGTACTGTCCGGGTCTTTGAGCACCAGTTCACACGCACGGTGTGCAGCGGTATCTCCGATCCCGCTGAGGAGTTCCACAACCTTCACCCGTGTGGCGGCATCACGGTCCCTGAGCGTTTCAATGAGAGGTCCTGTTGCTGCAGCTCCCATGCGGGCTGTCTCTGTCCAGTCCTCGAGAGCGATGTAATAATATGCCCGATCTGTATCGTTCCCGGGAACCCAGGACAAAGTCCTGAGTGCCTGTGCCGCTCCATACCTCACGTACCGATCCGGATCCTTCAACGCCCTGGTGAGCGGGTTGATTGCTTCAGGATTTCCCAGGTTGCCCAGGGCGATGGCTGCAACCCAGCGCACTTCAATATTCTGATCATGGTCAAGCAGGAAGACCAGGGGTTTTAACGATCGCTGGTCGCGAATAGTCCCGAGCGCTTCTATTGCACCGAGACGCACAGCAGTTTTGCCGTGGCTGAGTTCGGCTATAAGGGGCAGCGTTGCGTCAGCCCCCAGGGATCCCAGTGCATCAGCGCTCCGCCACTGCACGTCAAAATTTTTATGGCCAAGCAGCCTGATAAGACTTTTTTTATCCTTTGCAGCTTTCAGTGCTTCGATGTCCGGTGACTGCGAACTGAAAAGGCCCGTGTGAACCATAGCAGGTAAAAATGTCCTGTTGAGTATATTTGCGTGAATTATATGAACGTTATGGGAATTACCTGGCTTGCCCGGTGCATCAGGCGGGAATGCGAATGGAAAGACCATCCCGAGCACAAAACGGATATTCTCATACCAGAGATAGTTCCCTGCTGCACTAAATCCCGGTATGTTGGTGATCCTGTATGGCACGCTGCCGAGCAATCTTCGATACAATCTTCGCTGAACATAATAATCCCGGACATCCGGAGAACAACACCCGTCTGGCAGATGCATCTTCATGGATTTCAGGAACTGTCCCCCGGCTGGCTTTCAGTCCAGCACTGCCCCGGGATGTTGAACGTGTCCACGACCCCTTATATCTCGCATGGCTTGAACAGAGATGCGCAGCAACTGCCACGATCAGCTGGCTGGATCCGGACACCTATATCACCCGTCGATCGTATGATGTTGCCCTGCACGCAGCCGGTGCCGCGATCGCCGCTGTGGAGCAATCCCTGAAGGGGGAACACTGTTTTGCCTTTGTCCGTCCACCGGGGCACCATGCTGAATATGACCGTGCGATGGGATTTTGCCTGATCAACAACGTGGCGGTCGCAGCAAAGAAAGCGCTGTTGCAGGTTGACCGTATTGCGATTGTCGACTGGGACGTCCATCACGGGAATGGTACACAGCACAGCTTTTACGGGACAGACCATGTACTCTACTGCTCAGTGCACCAGGAGCATACGTTCCCGTATTCCGGGGCGGTTACCGAAACCGGTGCCGGGGATGGCAGGGGATATACCATGAACGCTCCCCTGCCGGCAGGATCGACCATTGCTGACTACTATCATGTCTTTTCTGAAATTTTTGTACCGGCAGTCGAACGTTTCTCCCCCGATGTCCTGATCGTTTCGGCCGGCCAGGATATTCTCTTTGACGACCCTCTGGGTTCGATGCGGATTCACCCTGAGGATTTCGAGCCCATGACCCGGATGCTTGTCCGTGCTTCAGGCGTCCCGCTGGCACTGGTGCTGGAAGGCGGATACGGTCCGTCCCATGGGGCGGCTGTCCGGCATATATTCACCGCACTTATGACAGATGGCGAGGTGCGTGTACCGCAATTGCCCTCAGATCGAACGCAGGAGATCGTGAGATACCTGAAGGCAGAACACCACCTCCCCTGAGCACTCACGGTGAAGGTATGATAGCAATTTCCATCCGGCTGATCTTCTCGTACGTCTTTTTTTGCCGGATGATCGGCCAGAGCTCGTAGAGGAGCACAGTTATTGGTTCCCACATCGCAGCCCACCCGATAATCAGGAGGGCATCGGCAAAGAGCTGTGCAAGCAGGTGGTTTTCCAGAGTGGAAACCAGCTGCCGGGAAAGCAGAGCGATGGTGAGGAACGAGAGCCCGATAACAAGGCTGCCTCTCCCGTGCCGGAACCGCAAACGGAATTTTCGATCCGCTACCAGCACCTTGTATTCAAAATGGTTATGGATTGCCTGGGGGATCTTCTGTGCCCGTTCCGTAGTGGCAATATCCGAAGGAAGGTAAATGATGATCTTGAATGTGGTTTTTTTGGGAAAATCTTTAACCGTATCGACAATATAGTGCTCTGCGGCAGAGTCAAGCTCTTTTTCATGGAACGGGGCAGGATCAAACGAATTGAACAGCTGTAATACGGAAGAGAGCTTGATCTCGATAAGGATCTTTCCGTCTTCCTTTTTGTACAGCGATTCGATGTCCGCCATGTCCGTATTCCTGGATTGCTATAGAGCGGCAAAGTCGATAAACCTGCCTTTGACACGTTAACATTCTGAAGTAGTGGGTCTTGCAAAGACAGGCTGAGGCCAGGGACATTGCTCCACGGAATGTTACTGCAGGCTCATCTGGTGCTTGATCTCTTCGAGCGCCTGGGCGATAATCTCCTGGCCCCCTTCATTTTCCATGCGGTAGAGGCGCTGGAGAGGTCGGATCGCCCGCTGGTCCCCGATCCGCCCTAATGCCCATGCGGCTTTCAGCCTCACACGGGAATCGTCGTCCCAGAGAGTGTCGATGAGCGGATCCACTGCAACCGGATCCCCTATCCGTCCGAGCTCCTCGGCTGCCTTCCAGCGGTTCCCCTCGTTATCATCAGCCAGCATCTGTATGAAATGTGACAGACGCTCATCCTGGCCGGGTGTTGTATCCCGGGATGCGGGTTCAGGAATCTCCTGTCCGGCTGGTTTGTCACCAGAAGCCGGCGTGCCGGATACCGGGTTTTGAGGGGTGTCCTGGTCAATCATAAAGAGTATCCCGTTGATGAATCGTTTCCTTTGTTATAAAAAAAATACCGTGTTATTCTTTATCCCGTACATACAGGATCCCGTGGGGTTCCTTATAATCGGCTTTGATGACAATGGTGTTTGATATCCGGTTAAACACCCGCAATTTGGAACCGGGCATGGCCAGCCACCCGATCAGGCAGTCCAGCGGGAGAATGATAAGGATGAACGGAAAATTAAGGAATGCTTTTGGTAAACTTTCGATTGCAGCGGTCAGGTAATTAATCTTTGAACCGTCACGGTTGACAACTTTAAGATTCATTACCATTTTACCAATTGACTGGCCACGGAACCCTTCCAGGACAGTCCAATAAGCAAAAAAGAATATGGACTCGATTCCTATCGCGATGAGATCTAAATTTGCGAAATCCCAGATATGAGGTAATTTCAGAAAAGTCATGAATAAATCCCGTACGATATTTAAAAAAAGGATAATGAAAATGATATCAATGAGCCATGCCCAGAACCGCGAACTCCACTTGGCAAGGTAGATGGTCTTTTCCGGAACAGGCTTGATGGAAACCGGTTCCGGTTCCCTGTTTTCTTCAGACATCGTAAAAAATTATTGGCACCTTATGTGCATGAAGTTTCCTCTCTGTTGGCCGTACCGTAAAAAAATAATCTCTCTTTCGGGCTCTCACATTCTCCGGCTCTTCGGCGTAAGATCTCCCTGAAGATACTATAATACCTTAAACAATGGGTGATGAACGCCGCCGCCCCCGACGGGGGCGCCCCCGCGGCGGATCAGTGACTAAAAACTCTAAAAAACATTCCTGCTCCCCGCCGTGCTCCGGAGGGCGGGGTATCCCCAAAATTGTTCAAGGGGAACCGGCATATATCGGATATCCTGAAAGGTGGGAAGATGTGTGGTCTGAAAAAAAATGGTAGTATTGTTTTTATCATACTTTCTGATAACGGGAAAAGTTACCTGTAATCCGGTTTTTTGTTTAGAAAAAGAGGTTATCTCTGCAATAGTCCCAAGAAAATCAAAAGAGCTCCCGACACGGGAATTATTCCCAGGGCTGCCTTTTGTGTGGGTGGCGGTGTACCCGGTTGTCCGGGGGCTGTCGCAGTTGGTCCCGGCATATACATCAGCCGGCTGATGGAGCCCGCAATGCTACAGGAAGCAGTGACTTCAATGGTATCCCCCGGCACGGGTAGTACAGGATAGGTATACGTGAATGTATCAGGCGCCGGTTGGCTTGTGTATCGCGAATCGCTGGCCACGTTCCCGTTGATGGTGACCCGGACTTCCTGTATATAATGCGCCAACGGATTCTGAACCTGATGCGTTATGGTCACATTCAGGTTTTTTGAGAGTTCGTTATAGGAAATGGACATATCAGATGGAGCATGTGCTGATGCGGGAGGGACAACGATCCATGCGAGTGTGGCGATTACAAAAAAAAGCCAGGATAAGGTTCAGCGATACGATAATGCGAAGAGTGCTTATAACCCCGTGCATATTCCATCACCCTCATGGAACATGAGCAGGAATTATGTTAAAGATTTCTCTGCACCTGATCAGTTCCGCCGGTAATCATGGAGGTCCTGCAGGAAAAGGTGCGATAAAAATCAGTCAGTCACACCGGAGTTTCCCTGCTTTCCCGATATTTTCAAGTTCATGCTCGTCGATCATGATCGTGACCAGATCGGGATCGACACCGAGTGTTTTTACAAGAGTTCCGGTAAACTCTTTTACTACTGAACGTTTCTGTTCACGGGAAAATCCTTTTCGCATCCTGATAATTACTACGGGCATGGTATGGTTCACCGTTGTTCCGGAACTATGTGCGAAATGAGTATTTAGCATACAGGTATGCTTAGTGGCATTTCTCCGATACGTCGGATCAAAGGGACTTTATCGAGATTTTATGGTGGCTGGATGGCAATGCCCGGGATCCTGTCAGCTGTGGCAGGATATCCCGGATAAAACCATAATAGACCCATATCATGTCGTTAATTTAAAATCTGTACACCGCAAAAGTAAAATTACGACCGTTAAACCGTGGGATTCCCGCGAGAAGGAGGATCTTGATGGCATCATCTATACCCGGGTCCAGCAATTCCTCAAATGGCGTAAGGAGAGCCAGGACATAGACATCCGCCTGGAAGCACTACTCCACCCACGGTAATCCTTCGTTATTCCGACAGGTACGTCCAGCATACTTTTCTGCTAATCGTTCCCGTTCTTTTCACCAGCCCTCCGCATCCCCATCTGGCTCTAAAACGACCATCTGTACTCCTCAGGTTTTGTATCATACGAACTTTCAGAATGAGCAAATTCCATTAGATTCATGATTATGTAATTATTGGAAAATAGAATCAGGCAATACTTTAGTAATTCCAACCGGATTTCTCAGCGGAATCCTCCGTTTGTTTTTTATCTGATGACTGACAGATCAGCCCCTGCCATCATGTTCCCGGAAATATTCTCTTTCAGCACGAACGCGAAGATATCTCCGGTAAAGATCTTCAGCATCTACAACCGGGTTTACCGGCTCCCATTGACCCTTCTTTAAAGATTTCCGTGTGAGTTTCATGTAAATCTCCTGAAGCTGGCTTGTTTACATACGTCATTGACTGCTTTTTCATAACGATAAATGCTGGCACGGCACCGGCGCATTGCATGATTTTATTAATGTATGAGCACAGGTAAACAAACAAGGAAGATCCGAACAAAACACTCCAGAGAGAACACCTTTAGAGGATCTTCCGCTTCTTGATTAATAACACCAGTTTTAATTCCAGGCTCTTACGGCTGACAGAATGCATGGTGATATTTCTCATTAGCTCGATCCTTATATCTTTAAATGCCGACGCCGAAGTATAGCACACAACAGCATGAAGAATATCATCATCAAAGGCGCACGCCAGCATAATCTGAAAAATATCAGTGTCGAAATCCCCCGCGACAAGCTCGTGGTGATTACCGGGGTTTCAGGCTCCGGCAAATCGACCCTCGCGTTCGATACGCTCTATGCAGAAGGCCAGCGACGCTATGTCGAGTCACTCTCCACCTATGCCCGCCAGTTCCTCGGCCTCATGCACAAGCCGGACGTGGACAGCATCGAAGGGCTCTCCCCGGCAATTTCCATAGAGCAGAAGACTACCTCCAAGAACCCCCGCAGCACGGTCGGGACTACTACCGAAATCTACGATTATCTCCGTCTCCTCTTTGCCCGCATCGGGACGCCCTATTGCCCGGAGCACAATATCCCGATCGCTTCACAGACACCGGACCGGATCGCCGACCAGGTCAGGGCAGAACACCCCGGGATGGTCACGGTCCTCTCACCTGTTGTCCGCCAGAAGAAAGGCACGTACCAGCAGCTCCTCCGTGACCTGGACAAAGAAGGCTACACACGGGTCCGGGTGAATAAAAAGATCATTCGTACCGATGAAGAGATCAATCTCGACCGGTATAAAAAACAGGACATCGAGATCGTCATCGACCGGCTGGATTCATCAGACCGCTCACGCCTGAGCGAAGCGGTGGAGAATGCCCTGAAGAAATCCGAGGGGCTTATCCTTGTCGTTGACGAAGCAGAGAAAGAATCGACCTACTCGTCGCTTATGGCCTGCCCGGTCTGCGGGATAGCCTTTGAGGAGCTCCAGCCGAGGATGTTCTCGTTCAACAGCCCGTTTGGTGCCTGTGAAGAGTGTCATGGCCTTGGTGTGAAGATGGAGTTTGACCCGGACCTGATCATCCCTGACAGGAACCGCTGCATTGCAGACGGAGCCGTCGCCCCTTACCGCAATCCGATGGATGGCTTCAGGGGGCAGTATCTTGCGACGGTCGCAAAGCACTTTGGGTTTGATGTCCTGACGCCGATCAAAGACCTTTCAGAGGAGCAATATAACGCACTCATGTATGGATCATCCCGGCGCATGAAGTTCTCGATGAGCATGAAGAACGGGGATGCCCACTGGTCCCATACCGGTGAATGGGAAGGACTGCTCCCCCAGACCGCCCGCCTGTATGCCCAGACACAGTCCGATTACCGCAAGCGTGAACTGGAAGGCTATATGCGGGTCTCTGACTGCCCGGCATGCAGGGGGAAGCGGCTCAAGGACAAGGTTCTTGCCGTCAGGATCAGCGGGAAATCCATCATCGATGTGACGGATCTCTCGGTCAGCGATTCTGTCGCGTTCTTTGCCCATCTCGATCTTACCGGCAGGGAAGTGGAGATCGCAAAACAGATCATCAAGGAGATCCGCTCACGCCTGGAATTTCTGGAGAAAGTCGGCCTTGGTTACCTGACGCTCTCACGAAATGCCGGCACGCTCTCCGGCGGGGAGGCACAAAGGATCCGGCTCGCCACCCAGATCGGATCGAACCTGATGGGAGTGCTCTACGTGCTGGATGAACCGTCCATCGGGCTCCACCAGCGGGACAACCGCAAACTTATCGGAACGCTGCGGACGCTCCGCGATCTCGGCAACACACTGATCGTGGTGGAGCATGACGAGGACATGATCCGCTCTGCCGATCACGTGATCGATATGGGGCCCGGTGCCGGGCTCCACGGCGGTGCAGTGGTAGCAGAAGGGACACCCGCCCAGATCGAGAAGAACAAAAAATCCCTCACCGGCCAGTACCTCATCGGGGCCAGACAGATCGAGGTACCGGAGAAACGGCGGGAGTCAAAGAAGTATATCACGGTGAAAGGCTGCCGGGAGAACAATCTCAAAAATATCAATGTAAAGTTCCCGATCGGGGTGCTCACGGTCATCACCGGGGTCTCCGGGAGCGGGAAATCCACGCTTGTCTACGAAACCCTCTACAAGGGCATGATGCAGATCCTCCACCAGTCGCGGGAGCAGGCGGGCAGGCACGACGGTATCATCTTTGACGCGGAGATCGACAAGGTCATCGTTATCGACCAATCCCCGATAGGCAAGACACCGCGGAGCAACCCTGCGACCTACACCAAGGTTTTTGATGAGATACGTGCTGTCTTTGCCCAGACAAAGGAGGCAAAGATGCGGGGTTATAAGCCGGGACGGTTCTCGTTCAACATCCGGGGCGGCAGGTGCGAGGCGTGCGAGGGCGACGGGCTGATCCGGATTGAGATGAACTTCCTGCCGGATGTCTATATCGACTGCGAGGAGTGCAAGGGAACACGCTACAACCGCGAGACCCTCGAGGTGAAATACAAGGGCAAATCCATAGCCGACGTTCTGGCCATGAGTGTCGAAGAAGCGATGAAGCTCTTCGAGAACATCCCTTCCATCAGGAACAAGCTTGAGACACTTTCCCGGGTCGGCCTCGATTACATCAAGCTCGGGCAGAGTTCAACTACGCTCTCGGGTGGGGAAGCCCAGCGGATCAAACTCACGCGGGAGCTTGCCAAGCGTGCGACCGGGAAGACCCTGTACCTGCTGGATGAGCCGACCACCGGGCTTCATTTCGATGACACGAAGAAACTGATCAAGGTGCTCGATGATCTTGTCGCGAAGGGCAACACGGTCATCGTGATCGAGCATAACCTTGACGTGATCAAATCGGCAGACTACCTCATCGACATCGGTCCGGATGGCGGTGACGCCGGTGGTGAAATTGTGGCGACCGGGACACCGGAAAACGTGGCGGGTGTAACGAAAAGCTATACCGGTCAGTTCTTAAAACCGATACTCATGAAGGCCTGATTTTTTGCCGGCTTATTCTTAAAAATAATCAACTTTTCTTATCCCGCATATCTTTTAATGCGGGTTCAATCCGGATTGCCTGATCATATCGGGCAGCTGCCTCATCATGCAAGCCCAGCTGTTCCAGACAGGTGCCCATGGTAAAAAGTGCCTTTGAGTAACAAGGAGCAATCACCAGGGTCTGCCTGAGGTATTTCAGCGCACTTTCGGTTTTTCCGAGTCCGTACATCTCCATCGCCTTCTTAAAAAGGTATTGCGCCTCTATCGGCACTCCTTTTTTATAGGTATACTTCCATCCCATACCTCACCCCCCGGTATATGAACTCCGGCCATAACAAAGCGGCTAAAATATCTGAATAGTTTTATAAATATTAATAGATTTGCACTACCCCGTCTGCTGTGACGTTGCACGACAGGAAAGGTGAGAGCAGGAACAGGGAAGCGATTGCAGATAAATTCGGGAAGGTATGTTCGCGGATCACATCCCTGACTCCTGCTGGTTGCAGGACGAGCACTCACCCTTCTGCGGCTGTCGATAGTTGTTACCTCATCCCCATTCCTTATGTTCCATGACTCTGATACGCTATCAGGGATGATCGATCTTACAGCCCTCCCGGACGATCCCGGATGTTACCTTTTCTCCGATGAAGCAGATGCGATCATCTACATCGGGAAGGCAAAAAATCTCAGGAAACGGGTGACGAGTTATTTCCAGAAAACCGACCATGATCCCAAGACCAGGAACCTGATCGCCCGTATCGCCTCGGTCAGCATGATGGTGACGAACACCGAGACCGAGGCACTGCTTCTTGAGAACAACTTAATTAAAAAACACCAGCCGAAATACAATATCGATTTAAAGGATGCGAAGCGGTTTGCCTATATCGAGCTGACAAAAGAACCCTTCCCCCGGATCGGTTTTGCCCGGCGTGCAAGCACCGCTGAGGCGACCTATTTCGGACCGTTTGTCTCGGCAGCAGAACGCGATGCCCTGCTCAGGGTAATAAAGCGGGTTTTCCGCCTTCGTTCATGCAGAAAACTCCCAAGGCGTGCATGTCTCCGGTACCATATGAAGTCGTGCAGCGCTCCCTGCATCGGGGTGATCAGCGAGGAGGACTACCATACGCAGGTTGAACGGGCGACGGCACTGCTGAAGGGCAAAGGCGGGGAACTGCTCGCTTCACTGCGATCGGAGATGGCGGGATACTCGGCTTCCCAGGATTACGAGCGGGCACTTCTCCTCCGCAACCAGATTGGTGCGATCGAACACCTTACCGAACGCCAGCATGTTGAGCGGCCGAAGGAGACGGACCAGGATGTCATCACCTATACGATAGCAGACGAGACGGTCTTCCTGATGGTATTTTCCGTGGAGAAGGGACTGCTTTCCGGCAAGCAGGAATACTCCTTTGATAACCGCGAGGATTTCTTCGAGGAGTTTCTCGTGCAGTACTATGCTGATCGCATGCCGCCCGCAGAGCTGATCCTCCCTCATGAGGTTGATGAGGCTTTGTCAGGTTACCTTGCGGAGCTTAAGGGCAGGAACGTGCAGGTGACCGTGCCAAAAATAGGCGAGAAGAAAAAGCTGCTCGATCTGGTGGAGAAGAACATCGAACAGGCATTCCTGAAAAACGAGCTGAAAGTGCGGGACCTTCAGGCAGCTCTCGATCTTCCCGATCAACCGGAAGTGATCGAATGCTTCGATATCTCGCACCTCTCGGGGACCTCCATGGTTGGATCAATGGTGCAGTTCCGCGGCGGGGTGCCGGACAAGAAGAACTACCGCAGGTTTAAGATCAAAACGATCGAGGGCATCGATGACTTCGCTTCGATTGCGGAGATTGTGAAACGGCGTTATCACCGCCTCCTAGAAGAGAATACGGATCTTCCCGACCTGATCATCATTGACGGCGGGAAAGGCCAGCTCACCGCTGCCCGGGAAGTTTTGCAGGGTCTTGACCTTGCTCTACCCGTGATTGCGATTGCAAAGCGCGAAGAGGAGATATATATGCCCGGCGAGATGCTCCCGCGCCGCCTCGATCCAAAAGGGATGGCGTTGCGCTATGTCCAGGAGATCCGAAATGAGGCCCACCGGTTTGCTATCGCGTACCATAAACTGCTGCGGAGTAAAAAGGCACCGGGACAGGCAACCCGGTCACGGTGAATTAAAATTCCGCCTCTCACAGGTATAGCAGGCGATAATGTGTCCCGATACCTCCAGACCGGCGGCCGTATTTCATGTGATCCTGTGATATCCCGGATAAAAAAAAAGGTGAAATGCAATAACCACTCCCGGGAGGGAGGGGCAAAGCCGAAAGATTCCCATGAAAACCATAGTATATATGAGAGTTCCGCCTCAGGGCCTCTCCGAGGCACGGCGGGACAGTGAAGGTCAGAATTTTTTTCACTGATCCGCCGCGGGGCGCCCCGTCGGGGGCGGCGGCGTTGCTCCCAAATGAGAATATAATGATACCATTCGTCTGAATACTGCGATTATTCATGGTTCGGATACCGGCTTTTTGTTCATGCGTTGTTCTCCAGAAAAAAAATAATTAAAAATCCGATTCCCTGGTATCCAGGGAGCGGTGGTTGTTACCTGATCATCATTTTTCTCTCACATTTTTCCATTGAAATCCTGGATAAGAAAATTACCTGTCTCACGTTTGAAGTGGGAAGAAGAACCCGCTTTCTGGATCATCTGGATCAGTTTCATTCAGTGCTTCACACAAATTCTGCGCCGTGTGACTTCCCGTGAAAAGTGCACTGGCATGCCCCAAAAATTATCATGTCCCTTCACCTTATACGGAAGCATGGTCATGCATCGTTCAGGTTTACTTGTTATCCTGCTGCTTGCAGCAGGTCTTGTTATGGTAAGCGGGTGTACTTCCAGTTCCCCTCCCGTTACCGTGTCTCCCACCCCGGCTCCGCCACTTCCGGCTACCGTGACGACAACGCCACCTCCCGCACTTCAGGATTGCATGACTGAAGATGACTGTGTACCTGCCGAGTGCTGCCATCCCACGAACTGTATCAACAAGACGAACAAAGGCGTCTGTACCCTCCTTTGCACGGATGTCTGTCAGGGACCGATCGACTGTGGCGCCGGCACCTGCGGGTGCATGAACGGAAAATGCAGTGTGGTTGCCTCTGGCGCGTCACTCATGCCCACAAAACAGCTGCCGTGATCATGCTCCCGTGTATATCTATATAAACGATGAACATAACGACTGTACATGGCACTATCAACATGGATCACCCTTCAGGTCGTCATGGGCGCAGGGATAATCCTGTTCCTTTGTCTTATCAGCACTGCCGTGGTCGGGTTCCTGATCATGAAGGGAAAGGGCAACATTCCGTTTGCCTGGCATGTTAATCTCGCACGTCTGGTTATTGTGCTCGCTCTCATCCATGCCACTCTTGCCACGGTGTGGTTCTTTGGATGGTAAAAAATTATTTCAGGAGTTGTCGGGAGGTCTGATGTATGAAAAAAATTGTCGCACTAACTCTGCTGGTAATCGTCCTTGTCTCTCTCTCCGGGTGCCTCAGCAGTCCGGTAGTTCGCGAAAGTGCGCAGGGTGCACTTCATACTCATTATGAATATTCTGTAGGATGGTCACCGGGACAGGGTTGTTATGAACGGGTGACCGGATACGTGTACAATGCCGGGAACATGTCGTTTGATGCAGTGCAGCTGAACCTCAATCTGGTCAATACCGGCACCGGCACAATCCGTGACTCGCGGTCTATTTTTATTGGTCCTGTAGGCACAGGAGAAACCCGGACATACGAGACACTCCTTGACGGAGAATGCACGCAGGAGTACCGGGTGGACTTTACGTTTGTAAAATAATTTTTAACGACTATTACCTTTTTCCTTATTGTACTTTTTTACCTATAACCAGGGCACTGTCTTCGTCCGTACATAAAGAATCCTTTTGAGAAGAGGTTTTTGGATCCCGGAAAGAACAAAAGATCTCGGTAACCGCGCGACCTGTACGAATCTTTACAAAACAGGAATACATGACTTAATCAATTATATCAGTGTAAAAAATCTTAAAAAACAGCGTGTAATAGTATGTTCTTTTTCATCACTGGAAATGACATCGAAGAGATCTTTAAAAAATGTTTAAATTGGGTAGAATCTCAGCTGGATAAGTTTCATGTCGTTATTCCACAGGTCCCAGAAGTAGAGGTATTCCCCAGGCGCTGAAATATCAAATGGATTCTCGTCAAAGAGACCGACATGACCACACTGTTGATCCCCTGTTGCTCCGCAAATGGATAAGGAGGATAGGTCGACTGTTGTCAGATCGTGAGTAACATCAACAAATTTCTGACGTGGATTGTCTTTGTTGCTTGGACTGTGAGAAGCCAATTCAACACTGTCCAGAGACAACCAAGTCCCGGTTCCATCGCATATTGCCTGGTCAGTCGTCGTACAAAGTCCAGTTGTCATTGATCCAGTTCCGCCTGGTTTCCCAAGCACCCTAACATAGATCTTGTATGCAGAATTTGCGGGATCAGTAACATCCGCACCGTCAGCATATGGCTGGGGAAGCTGGAATCGTGCAACGCCATCAGTTCCGTCCTTGTCGAGTACTGCGAAATCGACTCCTTCAGCCAGGTAAATCCTGGTGGCAACATCGCCATTCCTCAAGGGAACGAATATCGTGTGCCCCGAAAGGCCTTCTGGCATGTTCTTGGCATTTTTCTGACCAATAATGTTCAAAGTGAAATGGTTTCCGCTCTCGGCTCCATTACCGGTAGCTGATACGCCGGGAATAATCAATGCCGCGACGATCAATAGTCCAATTATTAAAGGCAGTCTTGTTTTCATGTATCTTCTCCTAGACCATGGAATCACCCGCTTGAGAGATTCTCATGGAGCATCAGATCATCTCCTGCCGGGTTCATTTAAATTTTTTTAACTTCCTGTTTACGTCGTATAACCTTCAGGATATGGGGCATATCATTACAGTTCACAACAATACCATGCGAGTATCCAGAACCCTGCAGAACCACACGATGCCAATAAGAATATCAACTCTGAGGAGAGTATCCATGATTTATTTTAGAGAGAAGACGCCAACACACTACAAGGCACTTAGCGGTGCCATGTTACAGCGATATATTCATGGGAGATATATCCATGTCAGACAAGAACCAGAAACAATCCGCGCCACCTGTAGTAATCCTTTCAGCTCTGATTATACTTGCTGCCCTTTTAACACTTGCAGGGTGCTCAGCTCCGCCTGCTAAAAATACCCCTCCTGAAGTCCCTTCAACATGCTCAGCTGAAACCGGCGTCTGCCCGTTCATCCCGACGTCTGTCAGGATTGAAGCCACCCCGCATATGTACTCACCCCTCATGTCCTCGACCCCTGGTATCAGGCTTACGCCGAATGTCAGCGGGTTTAACCCGGCGGAGGCTGAGTTTGCATGGAATGCTAGTTACGGCCAGTTCCTCTCATGGGGCACGCCGGATTATACCGTCAGGAGCCTTCCACAACCTGTCATCAACCACGGGGAAACCATCTACTGGTCATATACTGAACCGGTATCTGCAACACTTGATCCGGTCATCATATCAGTCACTGCACGGAATATATCGTCAGGACGGGTGTTGGGGAGTTCGAACGTGACATTGGGATGGGAAGGGAATTTTACTGTTATTGTACAGAAGACCGATTGATCCCTGACCTGCGGTATGTTCATAATCCGGCTCTGACATTTTTTTGTCAGTAGAAAAAGTGGGCAGAGAGCCCGGATCCGGTTTTTCCACGGATAGCGATAACCAATAACGGGTGCAGGCCAGGATCTGGAAATTATCCCCGCATTAACCATTCATAAGGAATACAGTCCAGAGAACTCATCGCATATGCTGATGGGCAGTCAAAATGCAGTAACCGCCTGTATTTTGCCTTTATAATTACTTTTAAAATGATCATCTGCTACAATATCTCACCATGGCTCTCAAAGAGAAGATCCTTGAAGTTGTGGGAGGCCCCCACCCGGCTGCCGTAGCTACTCTTGCCGGACGTTTACCTGCCGTACGGTTTATGGTACTCAATGGATTCCCGGACATGACCTTTGTCGGGGGCACCATGAAGAATTCGAAAAAAGTCCAACAGCTCAGTAAGAATCCAAACACTGCTATTGCCATCTGGTCTGGTAAAGAGTTCTCTGATCCCTATGTTGAGATCCAGGCAAAGGCTGAAATTCTTGAAGACCTGGCAACGAAAAAGAAGTACTGGAACCCGATGTTTGAACAGTATTTCAAATCGGTGGATAATCCGGATTTCGTCGTCCTGAAATTTATTGCCGCGGAGATCGTGTATCACGGGCAGAACATGATGAGCATGGATGTCTGGAAGAGATAATCCACCCTTTTTTTCGCAATTTGAGTTTCTCCGGGATCACTAAAAAAATGGAAAAGAGTCATTTGAGAACCGGCATACTGCCCTCCCGCACCCACCTGATACATTATTGTTTGACAAAGACAGCATTATCCTCGGTTTTTACCGGGTAGGTCCCAAGCGGTCGTGGCGGTCTCTGGCTCTTTGCCGCAGTTAGTATACTACCGGTAAGATCCGTCCACCGCAGGACCTGCCCGTCAGAGATATCAAATTGTGAGTGGTGCAGCGGGCAGGTCAGGATTGTGCCGGCAAGGGTGCCTTCTGAAAGATCCCCGCCGAGATGAGGACAGTATGCGTCAGTGCAGTAGTACCTGTCCCTGACCCTGGCAAGCAGGAGATCCTTGCCTTTGAGATGGATCTTTTTCATGCTGCCGTTTTTCAGGTCAGATATTGCTGCTACCTCAATAAATGTGCTCATATCCGCCTCTCCCCCGAACCTGTGGTATGTCTGGATCTTGCAGTTATTGTATAAAAAGAAGGTTTATCTGCAGGTCTTTTTATAGAGCAACCGGGCCTCCCCGGGACCATCACCAATTGGATTTAAGACACTAAACCCAAAAATACGAATTATCAGATTTCGATTGCACTCTATTCAGGAAGTTCACCCGCCTCAGGGCTTCTTCGAGGCACGGCGGGTCCATGAAGGTTTTTAAGAGTTTTTGGTAAATTCACCAAACAGTTGACTGATCCGCCGCGGGGGCGTCCCTTCGGGGACGGCAGCGTTCATCCTGGATTGGGATGGAAAGGTATTCCGGTCCCTTGTTATACTGAATGCGATTCGGGTGCGAATTCTTTTATTGATGTTGTTCCATGAACGTCAGGATATTTCCGATGGTCACCTGTCCCAGGGTTACAGGTTCACGATGAACGGGACCATGGACAGCTGGTGTTTTTTACAAGGGAGCGATTATCTCTTCTCCAGTATTAACGTATTGAACAGGCGGCTGTGCCTGGGGGTTGAACAACGTGGTGGGAATGAAAAAAATACCTGGACATTTTCTGATCATCGCAGGGTGGGCAATCATTATGGTGGTATGGTGTATCATGCCGGTGACCGCCGCAGTATGCGACGGGCCGCCCAACAGCCAGTCTTTTATCCTCTTCAGCGGCGGGTGCGATCGCTCCCCTCAGGTTTTACCCTGTACGCAGGGATTCATCATCCCTGCCCTCCCATCACCCGGCGGGGATTTTCCGACCCAGTATTACCTGGATTTCGGAGACGGTTCACCTCCTTACTACGGCACGGTGGACGGGATTACTCATACTTACACTGCTCCGGGACAATTTTCCCTGAAATACATGGCCGGCACGCAATGCGACCTGTGGCGACAGGGCACCTATGAACTTAATGTCCCTGCCCCGGGGAATTATACGCACGTGATCCCTGTCTGTGCACCAGCACACCCTCTGGCAGGTTTCACTGGTACCCCGGTTTCCGGTTTTGCCCCTCTTACCGTCCGGTTCACCAGTACATCGAGCGGTGCGGATGCCTATGCATGGAAATTTGGTGATGGCGGGACATCTCCGGCAGAGAATCCATCCCACACCTACATGACACCGGGAACCTATTCTGTCTCTCTTGAAGCACGTGATTCATGCACGGGGATGGTTAACCGGGCAGACAGACTCAGCTATATCACGGTTACTGCTACTGCAGGAACACTTACTATCTCCTCAACTCCCCCGGATGCTATGGTATTTATTGATAATGTCGTTAAGGGAATAACTCCCGTGACGCTGACGGATACTGCAACCGGCAGTCATACGCTCCTGCTTACAAGGGCAGGGTATGATGACTATACGAGGAACTTCATCATAGAACCCTCGACCCCGGCAACAATCGGCGCGACGCTTACAAAGAGCGTCACGGAACCAGCACCCCGCCCATCTCTCTCGTATGGATCGATTGCCATTACCTCTGTCCCTTCCGGGGCGACAGTAAACCTTGATGGCCGGCAGAGAGGCGCAGCACCTGCCGTTCTTCCAGATATACTGCCGGGTAACCATGAAGTGTCCCTTTCGCTCCAGGGGTACGATGACTGGAACCAGGTGGTCTCGGTTGGATCAGGACAAACAGCTGCGGTTAATGCCATCCTTGTAACAACAGCTGCACGTACCGGTTCGCTCGCGGTAACCTCAGATCCGCCGGGGGCTGATATTTACATTGATGACGGCTTCAGAGGGGTGAGCCCGGCAACCATCTCCGGACTTTCCGCAGGGACGCACACTATTTCAGTAAAACTGCAGGATTATGCAGATAATACGACCAGCATCATCATCACGGCGGGGCAGACCGGAAGATTTCCTGCGGTCCTGCAGAAGATTCACAAATTGTCTTCGATGGATATTCTCCTGGCAGCAGGTGTAGTGCTGATGATTGTTGTGATTGCGGTTGTGGTCATGTTCCGCAAAGATACTAAAAAAAATAAGTAATTATGTAAAATCCTCAAAGAGCGCCAGCCAGCGAATTGGTGTTTTTCCATGAAAATCATAGTATCAGATATATTGAAGGGTTGGTATCTTGTCTGCCGATGTGCGATAAACACCGCCGCCCCCCCGGCGGCGGATGTTCTGTACCAAAAAAATCTAAAAAACTCCCCCTGTCCGCCGTGCCTCTGGGAGGCCCATCAGCGGGGGACCTTCGTAACGATGCTTACATCTCCACCTATCTCGCATTCCGTGCATCGAGCTTCACCTTATTGTGGCATCGCGGGCATTGCACTCTGACCGGTTTGCGTGTCCGTTGCAGGCTGGCAACCCTGGAGCCAAAGTATACCCATGCATGGTTGCAGTGATGGCAGATCGCAAAGCAGCTGGAGGGCTCCATGGACGATTACAGGAAGTCCGCGAATATGAATACGGGTTAAGCGAAGCGTGAAAGTGCAGGGGGTCATTGCAATTCAATTCTTTGCGGGAACTTATTGACAGTCCCGATCTGTATTGGCAGCCTTCAGGGAAGTTGATAAATAATAGCACCGTATTAAAAAATACCATACATGAAGCGCAGGTTCCTGATATCGGATAGTCTGGATATTGTTGCAATAATTGCCTTTGTCGTCGTGTTTTTCCTTTTTCTGCTGTATATACTGCGCTATTGGTGGCATTGGTTCTGATAACGAACGTGAAAGGCAGGAATCTCATGTACCATACAGGTTCAATAAAAATAAATCCTTATAACCAACACTCCTGTTCATCCAGAGGGATATTCCATGGCAGAATTCCAGAAACCCTGTTGCGATAACAACCATGACGGGATACAGATGATACGCGTCTGGAGTGATGGGCATGGCAATTCGGTGTACCAATGCCCGACGTGCGGAAGAAAAATGCAGGTAAGAGATGACAACCGCTGACGGTATTAACCCATGGTGACCATACTTATTTTTATGTTCTGTAAGCATCCCCTCGTTAAAAATAAAAATCGATTGTAAGATCCCTGTATATTCCGGTACTGCCGGCAGATCATGCAGGTATGGAGTTACCGCATCTCCAGCACCTGCTTTGGGGTGAGTAACCATTGAAGCTCACCGGACGGATGGGTCTCAAAGGAATAATTCCTGATTTTTGCCAGGCCTCCCTTGGATATGACAATTGAAGCGTTCACATCACCACAGATGATCTTACTTGTGAGCATCGATAATGCCGGTTCATGCCCGACGATAAGCACCGCTGCATCGTTTCCCTGAAGTGATGCAGTGTAGCATACCGTATCAGGATCTCCGCCGGGGGCAAGCTCATTCCAGACAGCGAGTTTGTCTTTTTGGCCGAGCACAGAAGCAACAATCGTTGCAGTTTTCAGGGCGCGTTGCAGGGGGCTTGTTGCAATTACGTCGAACCTGAAATTTTTTGTTTTCATCCACTGCGCCACCCGTTTTATCTCATCCTTTCCTTCCCGGGTGAGTGGCCGTGCAGCGTCATCAGGCCCGCCGGAAGACTTCCCAGCCTTTCCATGCCGGAGAATGAAGAGATCCATACACAAAAGATCCTGGTGAAAGGATATGAGTATTTTCATACCGTCATGCAGGTGAACTGATGTTTCAACCGGTCCTGGCACGCTATCCGGTGGTCATGCCTGTTCTTCATGGCCGGGCAGGATGTATGAGATACCGGGTTTATTGCCCCCGGCCACCGGATCGCTGCAGGATCCAGGGAGTTTTTTGGATTTCAAAGAGTACCTGGCAGGTCGATTGCGGACCTATAAGGGAGAAAGTATATTATCTGCAAGGATCGTTGGCGGGGCAACCCTTCGTATGGTCAGTGAACGGCTGCCGGGAGGTTTCACGTCAATCGTGATCATCTGCCGGGGAACAAGAGGCGCTGTTGGATTTATGCGGATGACGAACCGCTCTTGATTATCGAGCCGGTTATTGGGATTACCCACCTCGTTTTCCACGCGGATAATCCCCCAGTAACCCTTCGGCGGATCGTCATGGTAACCGTTAACAGGGTGGAGAGTTTCTGTCCGGATTGCATCTGCATAGACAATGGAAAGCTGCTCTATGTCAACTGAATCATGGTTGTCGACCAGACCAACCGTGAATGTAATAGTGTCGATGGTACCGCCTGGTATGCCGTATCCCGACACGTCGCCGAAGACCTGCAGGATCTGGTCCGGCAATACGGTACCGTGGGGGACCGGCAGGGTACTCAGGGTAGGGATTGGCGTGTCCGTGGAACTATCGGTGCAGCCAGCTGCAAGGATAAGGAGGATGAGCGAAAACGTCAGGAATACATAATGCCATAGTGCCATTGAAAGACTACCCTGCCAACTTGTAGTAAAAACACTGAGTCCGGTGACTAGAAAAACAATTGGGTCAGGAGGGCAACTCCCTTCCCGGTCATTGGGCAGGTAGAGAGAATATCTTGTTAAAACCGGCAAGCCGGGAACGTTTGCGTCAGGATCCTGATCGGGACCAGATGCCCGTTTCCCCGCACCCATGCCTATTTATTGGTAAGAATATGATTTTTATCCGGATTGCTGCACTAAACAGAGGCTTGATATGAAAGATGATAAAAACGGTCTGTCAGGACAGATAAAAAATGCATCTGTATTTGGAACATGGACTATCGCTGCAATTATTGGTATTTTTGCCATCCTCATTATAATCCTGGCAATCATTATCATGGGTTCCCCCTCCGGGAGGACTACGGCGGCCGACCCCCGGACCTGCAGCGATAAGGTGATCGCCTATATCAACACAAATCTTGCCAGCCCGGGCCAGACGGCGACGCTGATTAACATCACGGAAAGCAATGACATCTACACCATCTGGAGCCGGTACCAGGGACGCGATCTGTCGATATACGCAAGCAGGGACTGCACGCTCCTGTTCACAACGGCAATCAATATGAATGCTGCTGCAGCGACGCCGGTTCCGACCCAGACGCCGAAGAAATCCGCCCGCCCGGTTGTCGACCTCTACGTGATGGCGTTCTGCCCGTATGGAACCCAGGCTGAAACCGTGATGAGACCGGTCGTTGACCTTCTCGGGACAAAAGCCGCTATAAGTATCCGCTATATCACTACAGTGAATGGGCCGACGGTGGATTCCGTAGTCTCGCTGCATGGTCCTGCAGAATCACAAGAAGACCTCCTGCAACTCTGTATCATGAAATCGTACCCGGAAAACTACTGGGATTATCTAAAAGCCTTCAACAACCAGTGTTATCCGGTGTGGCAGAACGCCTCCCGCCTGGATTCGTGCCGGAAGAATGTTACTGCGGTGCTGGGTATTGACCTGCCAAAGATAGAGGCATGTGCAACCGGCGCCGAAGGACTCACTCTCGTGGAAATGGATGCAGCGGAATCAGATGCAATCGGTGCAAGCGCTTCACCGACCCTGGTCATCAACGGTGTAAAATATGCCGGTACCCGCACGCCTGAAGCGTACAAGCAGGCGATCTGCAACAGTTTTGATACTCCCCCGGCGGAATGCACCGCCGCACTCTCATCCACATCAACAGCAAGCTCCGGTGGATGCGAATAAGGCATTCTCTTTTTTACTGTTTTTGTGCGATAACATTTCAGTAATTGGCTCTAATGTACGAGGTCACCCGCCTCAGGGCCTCTCCGAGGCACGGCAGTCAGGAGGTTTTTTGGAATTTTCAGGTATGAATCCGCCGCGGGGTTGTCCCTTCGGGAGGCGGCGGCGTTCATCATGACGATATCGTGACACTCCTCCTTTATGGTATCAATACTTAATTTTCATGGTTCAGGAGCGAGCTCTTTTTTCATGCGAGAGTTTCTCCAGAGCAAAAAAATGTATCTCTCCCCGGCATTTTTCCGGAAATTCCGTATACCGGGAGCAGCATACCATTGTCTATCGTTTGAACATCCCGAGTACCCCTTTTTTTGGTGCACCCTTTTTTTGATGTGACGAAGAAGATTCACGAATACCTTTCGGATAAAATCCCCCCTGGGGGGAATCCTTCACGTTCAGCTCATCAGCTACCAGCGGGAGGTGAGCATACTTTTTTAAGGGCGGGGTATCTCTGGTACTTTCATCGGCCACCAGCGGAAGATGGGCGTACTTTTTCTGTGCCTGCGGGTACGGCGGAACCTCTGTGAGATAGCCTGGAGGATCTGACGGGAGATCTTCCGGGACGTATGTCTCACCCGGGGCAGGCGGAGTGACAGAATGCTTTTTCTTTGTGATAATAACCGATCCCGGGGCCTTCTTCCGGGTCTTTTCTGCTGTAGTGGGCTGAGAGAACGGCGTTCCACAGCGATTACAAAAGAGCGTCTGGTCATCCACCGCAGGAGCACCACATGCGGCGCAGACCGGTGCACTGCGTATGGGCTCTGACAGGAGTTTTTTGCCGCAGCGGTTACAAAAAATGGCCTGTTCATCGGGGATAACGGACCCACAGGAAGTACAGACCGGGTACCTGTCTTCAAACCCTCCTGCAAACTTCAGGCCGCAGCGGGTGCAGAAGACAGACTGGTCATCAGGTGAAGGAATGCCGCATGCCCGGCAGACAGGAAGAGTATGTTCCGGTTCATCCCGCACGTACCCTCCGCAGAGATTACAAAAAAGCGACTGGATATCGACGGCAGGAGCACCACATTGTTCACATTTTTTTACCATTTTTAATTCATAAGAAGGTATCATGAGAGGTTGTATAAACACTGCGGTTTATGTTCCCTGCCGGGTTTTATAACGGGTTTTATCCGGGTTTGAAAAGGAACAGGGAGAAATTTAAGAGGCCGAAGCGGTGAATTTCCCGTATCTCTCTGCGACAATTCAGCTGTTCCCGTTGCCCTTGTAAGGGAGATCACATCCCCGTAAAGTTGGGAAAAGACATCGAGCCGGAGAACACCGAAAGACTTTTTATCAAGATCCGTTTTTCATCCATCACCTACGGGAGTTATTTTGATGGTTTACGAATAATCAGTACACATGACTTCTTGTGTCCACCGGATAGAAGTTCACTATAAGATCGATCCCCGGTTAACCACCAGGACCGACCGGATACGCTCTTTAGGTTTCCCGGTCGACAAGGTACATCTCATCGAAGTCTATACCCTGGCCACCTGCTCCCGGGATTTTACTTCCGGGGAGCTCTCGCAGATTGGCGGTCAGCTCATCAATCCCGTGGTCCAGGAATATACGATAGACAGCGCAACCAACGCCGTTTTTGATTATGCACTGGAAGTCGGTTTTCTCCCGGGCGTTACCGACAATGTCGGCATGACTGCCCGCCAGACCATCGAGGATTATTTTTCGATGAAGTTTAATGAAGGGGAAGCCGTCTATACATCACAGCTCTTTCTCGTATGCGGGAAGTTGACGCCATCCGCCGTGCAGAAGCTTGGGTCAACGCTGGCAAATCCTCTCGTGAACCGGGTAATTATCAGGACCAGGCAGGAATATGGGGCAAAGGGCATGGATCCGGTCGTGCCTTCCGTCTGCCTCCATGAACTGCCGACTGCAGAAACCATTGATCTTGACCTGGATGACCGGGAACTCGCACGGCTTGGAAAAGAAGGGATCATCGATTGTCTGACCGGGCAGCGGCGGGGCCCTCTTGCGCTTGACCTTGCCCAGCTTCACGCGATCCGCGATTATTTTCATAAACAGGGCAGGAAACCGACCGACGTGGAGCTTGAATCGCTTGCCCAGACCTGGAGCGAGCACTGCAAGCATACGATCTTTGCATCTGCCATGGATGATGACGTCCCCCTCGGACTCTATAAGACCTACATCCAGGCAGCGACCAATACAATCCGTAAAGAAAAAGGGGACAACGATATCTGCGTAACGGTGTTTACCGATAACTCCGGCTCTATCATCTTTGATGACCACTACCTGGTGACCCACAAGGTCGAGACCCACAACTCGCCGTCTGCCCTTGACCCGTTTGGCGGGGCGCTGACCGGGATTGTGGGGGTGAACCGGGATACGATCGGGTTTGGGCTCGGGGCAAAACCCTGCATCAACTTCTATGGCTACTGTCTCGGAGACCCGGACACGGACCCGGCATTGTTCCGCGGAAAAGATCAGGCCAACCCGATCCTCTCACCCCGCCAGATCCTTGACGGCGTGGTACGTGGGGTGGGGGTCGGCGGCAACTGCTCGGGCATTCCCACGCCACAGGGGTGGTGCTGGTTTGACAACCGCTACAGCGGAAAACCGCTGGTATTTGCCGGTACGGTCGGTGTGATGCCTCTCGAACACGACAGCAGGAAACTCTACGAGAAACAGGCGCAGCCCGGCGACCTCGTTGTGATGGCAGGAGGACGCGTGGGCAAGGACGGGATCCACGGCGCCACGTTTTCATCAGAAGCCCTTGACCCCCGGAGCCCGGTGACGGCAGTCCAGATCGGCGACCCGATCACCCAGAAGAAGTTCTCGGATGTGATCGTCAAGGAGGCCCGGGACCTGGGGCTGTATCACAGCATCACGGACAACGGGGCGGGCGGGATCTCCTGTTCAGTTGCCGAGATGGCAAAAGAGTGCAATGGCTGTCACGTGTATCTCGACAGGGTGCCCCTGAAATATCCCGGCATGGCGCCATGGGAGATCTGGATCTCTGAATCGCAGGAGCGGATGACCTTAGCCGTCCCGCCCGAGAAGCTCGATGCGTTCATGGAACTGATGCAGAGGCGCGAGGTTGAGGCGACAGTCATTGGTACATTCACGGATTCCGGCAGGTGCGTGGTCGAGAGCCATGACAGCGTGGTGATGGATGTCGGGCTGGGTTTCCTCCACGACGGCCTGCCAAAGAGACACCTGAAGACCACGTATACAAAAAAAACGTATCCTGAACCCTGCACTCCCTGCCCGGAGCGACTCGATGAAACCCTGCTTGCGATGCTGCGGAGGAAGAACCTCTGCTCTAAAGAGTTCATCTCGATCCAGTATGACCATACGGTGCAGGGGGGGCATATCCTTGGCCCGCTCCAGGGTGCCGGCCGGGTGCAGGCAGATGCCACGCTGACCCGGGTTGTTCATGGCTCAAAGAAGGGTGTCGGGCTGTCGCAGGGTCTCTTCCCCTCCTACTCGGAGATCGATCCCTTCCGGATGGCAGGTGCCGGGATCGATACTGCGATACGTGGTTTAATCGCCATCGGTGTCCCGCTCGATACCATCGCGATACTCGATAATTTCTGCTGGTGCTCTTCCGACGAACCCGAACGGCTCGGGCAGCTGAAGCATGCAGCGCGAGGGTGTTATGAGTTTGCCACCGCGTTCGGGACGCCTTTTATATCGGGAAAAGACAGTATGTTCAATGATTTCTCCGGGTATGATGCACAGAATAACCGGGTGAAAATCTCTGTGCCCCCGACGCTCCTCATCTCCTCCATCGGGATTCACCCGGACGTCTCAAAGGCGGTGTCACTGGATGCCAAGATCGCCGGCGACCTGGTGTACGTCATCGGGGAAACGACCGCTGAACTGGGCGGGTCCGAGTATTTCGCACATCTCGGGTATGTCGGGAATACGGTCCCGGGACTGGATGCCGCGACAGCACGGGAACGGTACAGGAAGCTGACGGATGCAATCTCGCATGAACTCATTGCATCCGCCTGCCCGGTCAGCCACGGCGGTCTCGGAATTGCCCTTGCCAAAGTCGCTATCGCGGGACGGCTCGGCATGGACCTTACTCTTCCTGCAGACATGCGCCCGGATTATTACCTCTTCTCCGAGTCGCCCGGTAGGTTTGTGGTCACGGTTGATCCTGACAACAAGCGGGCGTTTGAACGAATAGTCGGGCCTGATGCTATACTGCTCGGTCGGGTCGGCGGCAGTGCCCTGCGGCTCACGTCCCAAAAACTCCTTCTGGACTTACCGCTGGACGAACTCGAGGCTGCCTACAAGGCACCCTTCCGGAGGTACTGATATGGTTGTTGCGCGCAGGATCCAAAAACGAACCTCCCCTAAGGTAACAACCGCCCGCGACATGATACCGGAGAAAGCCATGATCATGAGCGGTTTTGGGATTAACTCCGAGATGGAGACGCAGGAAGTACTTGCCCGGGCCGGCATGGCTTCGGACATTGTTCACATCAACGACCTGATAGCCGGGCTGAGCCGGCTTTCGGACTACCGGCTTCTGGTCTTTCCCGGCGGTTTTTCCTACGGGGATGATACCGGCGCAGGCAACGCCTACGCAAACCGGGTGCGCAACAACCTGTGGGAAGACCTTATGGAGTTCCTGGAAGGCGACAACCTGGTGCTCGGGATCTGCAACGGGTTCCAGATCCTGGCAAACCTCGGGCTTGTCCCGGCTTTTGATAAGCAGTATACCCGGGACATTGCCCTGATGCCCAACCGTGGCGGGAGGCTGGAATGCCGTTTTGTCACCCTTAAGCCCGCTGCAGATAATCTCTGGACCCGGAATATCGAGCGTATATACTGCCCGGTTTCTCATGGCGAGGGTAATTTTTACTGCTCGAAAGATACCCTGCAGCTCCTTAAACGGCAGAAGATGGTCGCGTTTACCTACTGCCATGAGGACCTGCGCCCGGCCGAGGGCGAGTATCCCTTTAATCCCAATGGTTCAGTCGATGATATTGCCGGCATGACGTCTGCAGACGGCAAGGTGCTCGGGCTGATGCCGCACCCGGAACGGGCAATGGAGTTTGTGAACCTGTACGACTGGCCCCTCCGGAAGGAGCGGATGAAGCGTGATGACGTATCGGTGCCGGCTGAATCGCTGAACATGCAGTTCTTCCGGAATGTTGTAGAGTATTTCCGGTGACATCGTCATCACGGTCATATAGGCAAGGCTAAAAAAGTATTTTGTGAATTATTTTTCCTTCAGCCCTCTCTATGCCGGATAGCGCAGCCCCGCCCTGCTGCAACGGCAGGAACAATGTGCCGGCTTGGATTGGGGGGGCATCCATGTTTTACGATGCTGAAGAAGAAAAACACAGGAAAAGTTGCAGTCGTGATATGGCTGGAAAATAACCAGAACCAGATATTTTTTTTGTAATTCACGATAAATATAAAATACCACTTGTTATGATTATTCTGCATGGAAAGGGTCACGCTGCATTTCAGCGAAGAGGAGTACCAGCTCTTCCATCATTATTGTACTAATTACTGTCGTCTCTATGACGAAACCAGAAAAAATTCAATAAAAATTTTCCTGGAACTCTATAAACATCAGGTAATTGATATCCAGGAACACAGCCTCGACAATGTTTTTTCATTTTTTTACCAGAAAAAACAGGAATTTGAGATAGAATGCCAGATCCCCGGTATTGATGCAAACGGACAGATGCGACTACGGATGTGTGCAGACATCATCGCTTTTTTGGAAGACCTGGAAAAAATATACCGCCTGCTCCGGAAAAAAGGTGTGGAAGCAAATTATTACCTTATCATGGGAGCATTTTCAAAGATAGCAGATGAGGACACCCGGATGCGACGGGATGATCTTCATAAAAACTCCGCCTATGAAATCAATGCCATTGTCTCGCCTTTGGGAAAGGCGATAGAAAAAAAACTTGGGCCGGAGGTGGATACCCGGATCCTGCTTGGTGAACTGGTGAGCTTTGTAGAAACCTTCAACAGACTTTCACCTGATCTTACCTTCAATGATGAAATAACCCCCCTTATCGCCATTTCGTTACTCAGAATGATGGGGAAAGAGGAAACTGACGAGGAAATCCCTGTACTTCTCAAAAGCTGTCGTGATCAGTTCGAGACGGATGAGCTTGAGTCCGCGCTGGAAGGAAATCCCCGTGCACACGATGCGCGGGGTCTTGATTTTTCCTGGGAAGAACTTCTCGGACCACTGCGTATACTCAACGGGCAAATCGAGCAGAGCCAGATCCCGATGCACAGGTCCCTTGAAGTCCTGTCTGCGCTCGAAGCACCGGTGAAAATTCAGCCTGCACAGGCAGATTATTCTTCCTTAACCCTCTACCGGAACTCCGCCGGACTGGTGAGGAGGCGGAATGATGAAAACCGAATCCTCGTAAAGGTAGATAACCGCCCGCGCAGCGAGGTCGTGGTCGCACCTGCACATGATTACATCCCGGTTATTCCGTCACAGGATTATCCGTATAAACAGTACTTTTCCCTTACGAGCGGCGTAATGATACTGGTTATACTGGTCCTCGCCAGTATCGTCTTTTCTTTTACTTCCGCTCCTGGGACGCTCGCCAATAATTCAACGGGAGGATCCCCCGGGATCGGGACCGGGATATTCGCTGCCTCCAGCCTTGACCCTGCACCAATGACTCTGATTACCCCCCTCCCGCCCCTCCCGACATCTGAACCCCTGGTTTTTATTGAGACCGAACCAACTCCTGAACCGACCCCCCAGTATGTAACCATTGAACCTGTCATACCGGAACCTGACACAGGTCCTAAAAGCCATCGGGAAGAGTATGAACAACTGGCTCTGGTAGAGAATTTTTTATTTAATCCCAGCGAGTATGTAACCATTTACGCGAATGATATGGAGTATAACCTGGTGAATGCCTATAGAATGTCCTTTGATCTGAAAAATCCGCCAATGATTATTCGTTATAATGTTATTCCCCGTAATATTACCGATGTAAAATGGTTTGAACCGCGGGATGCCTTTAAAGTCATTGATACCGCAACCATTAATCGCCCGGACGAAGAAGCATGGTTCGAAGTAAAAATGTACAGGAACGGAGTCATATACGACAAGGAGGGATGGGGTGGGGTATACGGGATCCCATTATACTCACAGGAGATTGTGATCAGGGATGAGGGCAGGTATCAGATCGAATTTTCAGGCCGTTTCACAACGGTCAGTTCCGAAGTCCTGGTGAAACGGGAAGGAAATATAGAGATATAGGCAGGGGTGCCCGGATGCCGGAACACTGAAGACATCGCCTCCCAATGCGGACCCGCAAGACTCTTATTAAACCCGGCCGGGATATCGAACCTTCACTTACCCGCTGGATCCCGTTTTCCGGATACGTGTCGTTCCCGTGTTTCTTCTTCTGGCACTCCTGAACTGATAAGGGGATATAACAGAGCCGCTCACGATCGCCTGCCTGACGAAAATTTTTCAGGAATACAGGAAGATATCTGCTGATTGCCGTTTTCAGGGCGATGAAAATTCCTCCGGGAAAATGGCAGTACGGGTAAGCAATTGTCACGCTCCCAATCTTTTTTTACGAAAGGTGCCAAGTACTGCATGAAGGTTTATCTATGACCATTCGGATTGCATTTTTTTCCTGGAAAGGGCACACGGAGAAAGTCGCAATCGCTCTTGCCCGGCCACTGGATGCGGAGCTCGTGCGGATCGAACCACTCAAAGAATTCAACATAGCGATCGGTGGCATGAAAGCATGGCTGGCGATGAAATCTCCTATAAAACCCTGTAAAACTAATCTTGCCGGGATTGACGAGCTGATCATCGCTACACCTGTCTGGGCCGGCAGGGTACCGCCGTACGTAAACGAGTACCTTTCTGAAGTAAGCGGCGGCGGGGGAAAACCCTTCCACGTGATCGCGGAGATGGGAGGGCGGGGGTCGGAAAGTGCGATCGCTGCCGTGAGAAAACAGCTCGACAAGAAAGGGATGCATTTTGTCTCTTCGGCGGCAACCATCGAACGTGATGTGGACAGCGGTGCATTCATGGAGACGATTGAAGCATTTGCTGCCGATATAAAAAAGAAGTAAAAGGATCGGGGGATAACGGCCTGTTCGGGTTTCACTCCCCCGATACGGCTCTTCTTATTTCTTGTGCCCTGCCATGACCCGGGAACCCGTGGTCATTACTGATTACTAAAACCCAGGTAAACCCAAGGTGAAGGTACGGGGCTGGTCTTGGTCTCCCCACAGTTCCTCCCGGGTTTGGATAAACCCGAGGGAAACGGAGGATAAATCCACTTCTCCCTGCAGGGCATTTTTTTGGCCAGACACCCTGCTGCAAAGATTTAATATCCGGACAGACTATTGTCCCAGCTGTAGATGGAGGTGGAGTCCGTGATAAAAAAGCAGGACAATCCCTATGATGATCTCTATGCTGATCTCTCGGAAATTGTTGCAGAGATCATCAGGCACATGCCAGGGCAAGACCGTGCACGTATCATCGGGTATACTATTATCTCACCACCCTCCCTGCCTCCGGTGGCGTTCAGGATCAGCGGGGATGACGACAGACACCGGTTGCCCTACGAGACGATCGAGTCTGATGATGTAGTGTTCATCACCGCCCGCCTGCCTCCCGGTACCAGCAGTCCGCCCAGCGTCGAGATTATGCAGGGTGAGGTACGGATCTATTTAGAGGAACGGGCAGCGACCATCACCATGAAGTCCCCTGTCGATATTAGTCGCAGCCATTACAGCGTGCGCAACGGGGTCCTTGATATTACCTTGAAAAAGCGTAAAAGGTAATCTCAGAGAACTTCCATGAATAACTCCAGGATCTCCTGACTATTCCCACTTCCGGATAACCCCCCGCACTCCCCCGTGGGGATTGCCGGTGTCCCCATGATACCGCGGGATAATATGGACATGGCAGTGCATGACGCCCTGCCCGGCAACACTGCCAGCATTAAAACCGACATTGTAGCCATCAGGAGAATATTTTTCATCAATGATTCTTTTAGCGGCGTCAATTACTTCAAAGAGGTAACTTCTCTCTTCCGGCGTAGTATCAAAACAGTTCTGCACATGGCGGAAGGGGATCACCAGCATGTGTCCTTTTGAAGCGGGGAACCTGTCCCAGCGTGCATACCAGAACTCATTTTTTGCCTTTATTACCTTCGGGTCCGGTGAACAGAAAGGACAAGGGGATTTTTCCGGCATGAAAAGTTCTTATGCCGGCGAAGAACATAAATTCCGCGATGGTTCAGCGATGACAGGGAAGAATCCTTGATCCTTTGTGCAGTGTGCGCCTTTCCAATCACAGTAAAGGTTGTTGTTATATGACACCGGCAGTAGAGAAAGAATAAACAATTGTTGACTTTAACCTGAAAAAAAGATTACTATACAAAAATGTATAGATTGAGGTCGTGAGAAAATGAAAAAACCTGTATTTCCTCAGGGAAGACCCGACCCGGTGTATACCACCCTCGACGAGTGGATTCACCACGAAGCAATTCCGTTCTCCGTCAATTCGTCAGAAACCCTCAACGCCTCCATCGACAAGGTAATCGCCTCCTTTGACGACTCGGTGGAGTTGCTTGGCTTTGGAGAAGCACTCCACGGCGGCGAGGACATTCTTATACTCCGCAACCGGCTCTTCCGGCACCTGGTGGAGATGCATGGCTACAGCGCCATTGCCATCGAGAGCAGTTTCCCTAAGACGCGTGTAGTGAACGATTACGTGGCCGGTCGCGGCCCGGCATCGTATGAGGCTGTGCAGGAAACCGGATTCAGCCATGGCTTCGGTCGGCTCGACGCGAATCGCGAACTCGTGGAGTGGATGCGGCGATACAATGCCGATCCTTCCCATCGCGTCACACTCCAGTTCTACGGCTTCGATAGTCCGACCGAAATGACCGGCAGCGACAGTCCAGGCCAGGTGCTGCATGTTGTTCTCGATTACCTCGCCTCAATTGATCGTACCAGCGGCCAGGAGCATAGTGAACGCATCGACCGGCTTCTTGACCAGGACTCCGATTGGGAAAACCCCGCTGCATTGGCAGACCCGACAAAGTCGGTAGGCCTGTCACCAGCCGCAACTGCTTTGCGGATTGAGACAGAAGATCTTATTACAGAACTACGCGTACGCCGTCCCGAATTTGTAGCTAAGAGTGATGAAAGCCGCTATCTGGAAGCTGCGCAGTATGCCTCGGTGGCACGGCAGTTACTGAACTATCATGCCGCGTTGGCGCGAACGTCGGGCGCGGGCGAACGGATTGCCAGACTTCTCGGCATTCGCGACGCGTTTATGGCGGATAATCTGGCGTACATGGTGTCCCGTGAGCGTGGCCGGGGGAAAGTGTTGGCCTTCGCTCACAACAACCATCTGCAGCGTGGAAAGGCACAATGGCAATTCGGCACTGACGTATACACATGGTGGCCGGCAGGAGCGCACCTCAACGAGATGTTCGGTCCATGCTATGCCGTCATCGGTTCGGCAGTGGGCGTTTCTGATGCCAATGGCATAGGTCAGCCTGAAGCCGGCACTCTCGAGGCGCGGCTGACTGCCGTGCCGGGGCCGGCCCGGTTCATTCCGACTCACAACTGCCAGGGGCTTCCAACCCCGGCAATCGCAGCTCTTCTGACTCGCTCAGGTAGTATGAAGAATCCGACTTACTTCGCACTTACTCCTCAAAGCTTCACCGATTTCGACTGGCTGGCTGTCCTCGATTCAACGGGATACAACCGCGGTGGTCCGCCGATGCAACAATGGGACGCTGACCACAAGCAATAAAACTCTCCCACGTTCACGCATTCGTCGGTATTGCTGGACGTTTGGGTCGATGAGACGGCAAGTGAAAACGGGGACGCAGAGCTCTGTTGAAACCCTCCGGAATGTCGTGATAAGGGATTCTAAGCATCTGAATTTCGGGTGATTCAATTAAATTGATTCAGTCGATCAAGAAAGGTTTGAAGATTTCCGGATCACGCAAAACGTCATGCACTATCAGGTAACTGCAAAATAATTCGTACCTAACGACTGATATAAATATTTAACACAGTCATGCATCTGGTATGAAAGACAAAGTTCTCACGATAACGTTGGTTTTCCTTATTTTTCTCTGTGCAGGTTTCGTTGTATGGTTTATATCTGCTCCAAAAAGTACCGGGCAGGAACCGGACTACAGCGAAGCCGTGATAAAGTACAAGTTCTACGGCGGATTCGTCATACAGGCCCACGCAATACAGGAATTAGTCGTGACGCAGGACAAGGCGACACTGACAATCACTGCGGCGGACGGCAGCATCACGGAGAGATTCGAAAAGGCTTTGACGAAGGAGCAGTTCAACGCGATTGTGAAGGTGTTCCTCGACAACAACTTCGACTCATACGGGGACAGGTACGATGAAGGTCAGAACTACGTGACGGACGTCGGCTTCACGGACATAACGTTTACCGCGAACGGGAAGACGAAGACAGTGACGACGTACAACATCAACGAATACATGCCGGCAGGCCTGATAAGGATAAGGGAGAAGATCCAGGAAACAGTCGAATTCACAAGAATGCTCGACGAGAGCCAGATAAAAGAGCTTGCAGAGGACTGGATACGGGGAGCGCCGACGCACAGGTATGACGGCTCAGGCCTCGAATTCGTCAACTACGTCCAGCAAGAGTCATACCCCGTCCGGCACGTGCTCACCTACAAGTTCACGAGCAGCCACGCGGGCTACGGCGACAGGTCAGACAAGGTGACAGCGCAGGTGATCACGGAGCACACGATAAAGATCACGATAGTTGACGGCAACGTAGTATCAGCAGTGATAGATGAGAGATGGGACGAGAAGGGCCAGTTCATGCTCGGCTCTGAAATAGCCCTCTCATACAGGCCAAAGATGTGCGAGAAGACTGCATGGCAGTCCTGGGAAGAAAACTCCGGAAGGGTTTACATAAGGATGCCGACTGATGAGGAGATCCTAAAGAGCTACTACGTATCTGTCTACGGTATCGAAGTCAGGGACGTGAAGAAGATCCAGCTCGACGAGGTGACATGCCAGGCATGCGACGTCTGTCTGGAGACATACAGGTTCGAGCTCACCCTGAACGCAAGCGACATGCAGCCATTGCTCGACGAGGGATGGGCAAGGACAGAATGATTATTTTTTTTCTTATTATCGTAAAAAATAAAATAATTAATCAATTTTCACGAGTTAATTCACTCCATAAACACTTTTCCACGTTGGATTTTCTGAATTATTATATCCTCTTCATATCCCCGGTCATCTCGATGCAATGATGAATAAAGCCAGCAAAAGGAACGGTTTTTTTATTCTGTTTCATTGCCGTTGATAGATCCTGTGAACCACTAAAAAAACGATTACCCCTCTTTCCACGCAATTGTATTGAACACCGGTTCCTGGAATAGTAACTGACGGACTTAAGCAACCACAAAGCCTATCCCAGCTGTACCTCTGCATAAGAATATGGTATCTTTCCCGGGTGAAATAGTCCGTTTTGATTTGCTCCGGTGTATCGTGCCCGCTGTGCTGGTCATCCTTGTTATCCCCATTACCTGTGGGGCATCGACACCACCGGTCCAGCCGTCACTCATCCTGGCCGTCTCAAATAATCCGGCGGGCCAGGATGTTTCCCTCACGCTCCTGATTACCTGGAACGGTTATGTCTCCTACAACAAACCGCCTGAATATATTATCGTGGAGGCATTTTCTGTGGCTGATGGTACAAGGCTGGGGGCTTTTACTGTATCCCGTCAAAACGATACATGCGAGTCAGAAAATACCTGTGCCTATAGTACTTCTGTCAGGAGCGGCATTTTTCCCCGCGGGGAGTTCATGCTGGTTGCCACTGACCCGCTTTCGGGAGCTACCGCCCGCCAGCCGGTTACTATCTCTGGAGCGGGGGAGGGTAGTAAGGATTTTTTCAGAAGGTTTAACCAGGATCAGGTATTTGGTTTAGTGTCAGGTGTACTCGCAGCATTCCTTTTTGCTGTCCTTGCGATCCTGGTCAGAGAGAGAAAAAGCCGGTGAGCGACGATCGGAACAATCCGTCTGAATGCCCCGGTCTGCAGTGGAAGGTGCAACAGTCCCGGTAGCTCTACGGGAATTTTTAATTCACTGTTTCATACTCCCGGATTCCCGTTACCTGACCCGGGAGAGCGGGTATACCTCCGCAAGCCTGTCGATGTCATTGAGTATGTACGCAAACGCGAGCCAGCTCCATGCCCCCCACCGTGCGGAGAGTGCCTGTTGCACCCGTTCGATCGCATCCCGGGAGTTCTCCGGTGTCGTACCATCATAGAGCTCGCTCATGATCACCACGCTCCATGCATCGATGGGTGGTACGGACTGGCCGAAGATGATCGCCGCGGAATACTTTCCGATGCCGGGGATCGCGGTAAGGACCTTCATCGCTTCATCTTCCGGGATCTTTGCCAGTTGTCTCAGGGAGATCGGGTGCCCGCTGATGTACTGCGCTGCTTTCACGAGCCGCTCGGCCCGGTACCCGAGCATCGCATCCTTTCGGAGGATGACGGGGTCGAGATCGGCGATCTCTTCAGCCCGGGGCCAGAGGATGACATCGTTCCCGTCAAACGAGATCGTGGTGCCGAAATGTTCGAGGACCTTGTCCATCATCTGTTCGCTCCGCCCGATCGGCGCCATCTGGAGGAGGATCGCGAGGATCACGCCGCCGAAGACGTCATCCAGGAGACCGATCCGCATACCAGGGTGGTCGGCAGTAGCTTTCTTCAGGACTGGATCGTTTCCGGCAAATCGGTAGAACCCGCGGATATCCTCATCTGCCCCGAGACCTGACAAAATCATGTCCCTGAGATCGTCTGCATCTTTTCTTGCGAGCGGGGAGGTGGTGAATGCCCGGACGAAGACCTGGTTTTTCTTCGCATGCATCACAAGCCCGACCGGAATATCCCCGACCCTGACACCGGTCCAGAGGGTGTTGTTCTCGAAGATCTCTTTTGGGGTAGACCAGGGCCAGCCGGCCGGCTTTACGACGGTCAGCGCAAAGTCGAACGGTTCGGGAATCGTGAGAGTGAATGCCTGTTTATGCCGGAGATGCATTGTTGTGTGGTTGTTGCGGGGAAGGGTAATAAAGGTGAGGGGACGGCATCCCTGCAGATCTGGTTGTCCTCTTCGAACCATCTTTATACCGGAACGCTGTATGGATAGTTTTGTGAACTAACCATGAAGATCAAGTCAATTCCCAATGGGCCCAATGTGGTAGAGACTGATGAACCTCTCACGTGCTCGATCAGTGGCACGGAAAAAGATCTCAAAGCACCTGTCTACCTCTGCCGCTGCGGGCAGTCAAAGAACAAGCCTTTCTGCGACGGGTCGCATCTTGCCGCAAAGTTCAATGCACCGGCAGCGGAGATAACGGCGAAGCATACATTGTGAGGGAGCGGAACGCAGGTGCTACAACCCTGTCATGAAATAAGAGAAAAATAGTCGGGATCCAGGAACTCTCATACCTTTATGTCTGATGGCATGTTTTTCATAGTTTAAATACTTTATTGACCGTGGTCCATAACACGACAACGTAATAGTATGATCCCAATAGAGTCCCCAAACCCGGCAGGTGACACGATCGCGGATGTGCCGGCCATCTGCCATATACCTCCTACACCAGTCAGCCCGACCGGCAAACATATCGTGCTGTTAATTGCCATACTTGCCGGGTTTCTTACACCTTTTGACGGTTCGGCGGTCAATATTGCCCTGCCGGCTATGGGAGCGGAATTCCATATGGACGCGATCGCGCTTTCCTGGATTGCGACCGCGTACCTTCTTGCCGCCGCCCTCTTTTTAGTACCTATCGGAAAGATTGCAGACATCTACGGAAGAAAACGTATCTTTTTGTACGGTATAGCAATCTTCTCCCTTGCGTCTCTTGTCATGACGATGGTCCCTTCCACAAATATGCTCATTGCAGTCCGGATCATCCAGGGATTCGGCGGAGCCATGATCTTCGGGACGAGTGTCGCCATTCTTACATCCGTATTCCCCCCGGGAGAGCGGGGAAAAGCTCTTGGGATCTACATAACCGCAGTGTATTTCGGGCTCACGGTCGGACCGTTTTTAGGGGGTGTATTGACGGAGAATCTTGGCTGGCGGAGTATCTTCTTTGTCAACGTGCCTGTCGGGATTATCACCTGTCTGCTTATCATGTGGAAACTGGAGGGTGAATGGGCGGAGTGCGATGGTGAACGTTTCGATCTCATCGGCTCTGTCATCTATGCGAGTGCCCTTGTTTGTGTGATGTACGGATTTTCCCTTGTCCCGGCCATCACGGGCATTGGTCCTCATCGCTGCGGGATGTGTCATTGGCATCCTCTTTGTCCTTTACGAGATGAGAATTCCCATGCCGGTACTCGACATGCGCCTCCTGACGAAAAACCGGGTCTTCGCCTTCTCAAATCTTGCCGCCCTTATCAGCTACAGCGCAACGTTTGCAGTGACTTTTCTCTTAAGCCTTGACCTCCAGTATACCAAAGATTTCTCACCGGAACAGGCGGGGCTGATTCTCATAGTCCAACCGGCGCTCATGGCGCTCGTCTCTCCTGTTGCCGGACGGCTTTCTGACAGAATTGATCCACAGATTGTCGCATCGACAGGAATGGCGTTGAGCGCCTTCGGCCTTTTCCTGCTTGCCTTTTTAGTCGAATCGACCCTGCTGTGGTACCTGCTTGTCTGCCTGGTAGTGCTCGGTGCAGGCCTCGGGATGTTTTCCTCACCGAATACAAACGCGATCATGAGCGCGGTAGAAAAACGGTATTACGGCGTTGCATCCGGCATGAACGGGACAATGCGGCTCCTGGGCCAGATGCTTTCGATGGGTGTTGCGATGATGCTCTTTGCCCTCCTGATCGGGCGGGTTGAGATCACACCGGCGTACTACCCGCAGTTTGTTACCAGCCTGCATTACGCGTTCGTTCTCTTTACGGTACTCTGTATTTTCGGAATTGCAGCGTCTCTTAATCGGGGAAAGCGGCAACCGGTTTCTGAATAAGGGTCGTTACATCCCCGTATTGCAATCAAAATCCAATTTTTTATTAATTTTTCCTGTGGAATTAAGCTACTTCCCAGTCTTTTTCCTGCGTATCCCGTATAATGTGAAACATGAGGACGAATGCCTTGCTTGCCCGTTGCTCTCCGTGCCGGTAGAAGCGATGGCTGAGATCATCCTTCACGGTTTTTAAGATAAAATTAATCGTCTCTTTTGCACTTCCCGTTTCGATCGATATACCATGGATCATGTGTCCGGACGACCTCCTTCCTTCTCCTCATCCTATAAATCCCCGTACCGCCCATACTCCCGGCATGAAGTACACGGCACGGCATATCCAGCGTTTCCTCGAAACGGGAAAGATCGACGCTACGCTCTGGAAGAACCACTTCCCCTCGCTGCTGCCGAGCCAGGTGCCGACCTGCGAGGAGTGCGAGGAATTGAAAGACCGGACCTGTGGTGGCGGCCAGGACCCGGTCGAGTGTTTCCTGGGTAAAGCGCTTGCAGCAGAGCCGCCCGGGGCTCACAAGAAGAAGAAGCGGGACCCGATGCTCGGCCTTGGTGCGAAAGGGCGGGGTGTCCACGGTACGGCAAAGCCAAAGGACCAGTCGAAGATGTGATGAACCCGGCATTCGCCAGAAGGCAGGCTGGAGAAGATATACGAAAGATAATTTTTACCTGACCGTCGTTTCATCAGAAGCGGGATCCAGGTGCCGTTTCTGGTGCAGCAGGATCTAATGCACTTCCGTGATCCGGTATGCTTCCTTTGGCACCGCGATCTCAAAACGTGCACCTGTCCCTGGTTCGCCCGTCTCGCGGACAGTGATGCCGGTGATGCCAAGGATTTCACGGGCGAGGAAGAGCCCGAGGCCGGTATTCTTTCCAAACCCGCGTTTAAAAATCATACCCTTCTCGTCCGCAGGGATACCATAGCCATTATCCTCGCACACGATGACAGGATCACCGTCCCGCCCATCAACAGAAAGCCGGATGATCGTTATCTTACCGCCGTATCGCACCGCATTATCCATAAGGTTGTAAAACACTTTGACAATCAGAGGGTCGGCAAACACTTCTGCACCTGCTGGAAGATCGTTTTTCAGTATGACCTGCCCAAGTGGTGCTTCTTTTGCTGCAGTGTCTGCAAGTGTGTGGATATCCTGCCAGACGGGAGCCATGACACCGATGCTCTCGTAGGTTTTGGTGAACTGGATCATGGTGGAGATCCGCTGTGCAGCGGTTGCAGCCTTCCTGAAATACTCGTCAAATGAGGTGTCAGGCTGCTTCATCTCAAGTATCTCAAGATATCCCATCAGCACCGTCAGCTGGTTGTTGATATCATGCCTGGTGATACTGGACAGCAGGTTAAGTTTCCGTATGGCCGAGTCGAGCGATCGGGAGAACCGCATGACTTCCTGCTCGTGGAACTCCATCTCCTTTTCGAGTATTTTCTGTTCGGTGATATCCACCATCGTTGTCAGCAGGCAGGGGACCTCACCGATCATGATGCGGTCCATGGCGAACAATCCGTACTGGACGGAGCCGTCCTTTGTACGAACAGGGACCTCCAGGTTTCTCACCTCCCCCCTCTCTTCCAGCATGCGGAGGGCATGCAACCGGTCAGACGGCTGCGCATAAATATTCAGTTCAAGCACCTGTTTCCCGATGACCTCGTCCCGACAGAAACCCAGCGTGTCTAAGAACGTTTCATTTACATCAATCAATTTTCCATCATGTTTTGTCGAGATTGCCATCAGGGCTGCACTGGAATGGAACGCCGCGGAAAATTTCTCTTCACTCTCTCTCAGAGCCGCCTCGGCATCTCTCCGGCTTAAAAATCCGGCGACCTGGCGGATGAAGAAAGTTATCAGATCATGGTTTTCAAGCTCGGTTCCCGTGGGGAGGATGAATATGGCAGCACCTTTGAGTTTTCCCCTCCAGCTGATGCCGGCACCGTATACCTTTCCAAAGAAAGGCATTGTCTCAATTTTCTTACAGGTCTCGTGCGGAAGCCACCCGAAGGACAGATCGGTTAACCCCCCCGGTATCTCATTGCATTCCCCGGTGACCATTTCAGGCAGAACCTGGTCGGGGACAGAAAATGTCAGTCCTTTCAAAGGGCAGCAAAGAATTCTTTCGATATCAGGCTGCCGGGGGCCCAGCCCTTCAACCGCGTGCACGGTGATAGTCTTTGTATCATGATCAAACGTACTGACAAGAATAATGGTGCTTTCCGGTGCTATGTGCCTGAGGGTCCCACCTATGAATTCGTAAAGATCGCCATCGGGAGGAAAATTATTAAGCTCTTCGAAAGTCCGGGATAATAATTCAAACCATTTCCGGAAGTCCTGCGGTTTCTTAACCATCTTTTCCCCCGATATCTGTCAGGCCTGGTGCTATTCATAGATGGTTGGGTGAAAGAGGGTATTTAATCATGTCATTTTAACCATTCAGGGGCCGCAGTAAAAAAATGTTCAAACTCTTCCCTGGAGAAGGAGCTTTCTTCCGCATTATCTTTGGTGCGGTAAAAATGTGCCCATAAACAAAACTTATCCCATGATCCGGAAAATCTTCCTGGTTGTATTGGATTAATCATGGGATACCGCTCAAGGAATTTCTGCCACTCAGGATACGTACATTTTACTTCTTCGGAAAGGTCTTCAGGCCTTGGAACGCAAAGCCCGGGAACCTTTTTTTCCTGTTTTTTGGCCCCTTTATTGCCTTTCCGCCGGCGATTCAATGCTGGATGTTCTGCGGGGTCGTCTGGCACCATATGGTTATTGAGCCTATTTAAAGTATAAAAAAAATTGGGATGATCGAAAAACATTATATTCTGAGCGGTTCTCTTGCTGGGTAATGACCACCAGGACCGGATCATACCCGGAAGATACAGACCCGGACAAATACATGGCAAAAATATGTTATCCTGTGGAACGGTATCTCATCGGGTATGCCGTCCGGAATAAGGAACGTCTTATCAGCGCGATAATAAGCAACGCTCTCCTTAATGAACCGGTTGGATTTGAACCACTCAGGAAAATTCATGCTGATAAGAGCCTGGAAACAATCGGGGATTTCATCCTGGACTTTGTAATAATCGATAATTTTGCAATGAAAGATCAGTATACTGCACAGCAGATTGATGATTTCCGCCAGTGGTATGGAAATAACGAAAACCTCCAGTATTTTGCGAAAAATTGTATCCATTTACACAATTACATCCTCTGGGGCCCGGATGAACGAAAACAACAAAAATGGGATCAGCCGACAACAGTTATTCTGGCAGACCGGTTCGAGATGCTTATTGCCGTACTCTATCTCGAAAAAGGCATTGACGCGGTTAAAGAATTCCTGAAAAAACATCATTTTTTTGAAGAGATTGACAAAATAAAAAAACCCTGAGATCATCCACCTCTTTCTCTCATCCAGATCAGGTACATGCCCGTCTTACCGAAAAAAATCCAATACCTTTATTGCCCCCGCAAAACAAACGGCGACCCTATGACAACAGAAGAAGGAAAAGAGTACCACCTGCGTCACCAGAGAGGCCTCCTGATCCCTGCCGGGTTATTTATTGGTCTTGGTGTCGGCCTGCTCGCCGGTTTTCCCGCTCCGGGCCTGATGATTGGTCTTGGGCTCGGGTTCATCGGGTCAGCACTCCTGAAACACGGAGATTATCCTGCCGGTGATGCTGCTGCTCCTGGAATGCGCCATAGGTCCCGCTGGATGCCAGCGCTCCTCGGGATCTTTTTCATTATCCTTGGTATCAGCATGGTCTGGGCACCTCAGAATTTCTGGCCCTATATCGGTGCCGGGTTCCTGATCCTCGTCGGGATCTGGTTCATCGCCCGGAGTTTTGGAAAGGCATAGGTACACACCGCTTATTCAACTCATATCCCGGACCACAAAAAAACTCTTTTTAAGATATTCCGGACCTGGAGGCTATGCTAAAAACTCCTTTTCAGGGATACCAACTGGTGGTATTAATATTCTGACATTCCTGCCATATCCACTATCCCGCAAGCATCTCTGGTATTAGCAGATACTAAAGCACCACAGGGTTACCTGCCGGATTTAAAAAAAACAGGGGGAACCCAGGCATGAAGTCAGGAGACGTTTCCCTGGATCGTGATTGTCTTATCCGTAACCAGGATCTTCTTGCCCGATCTTTCCAGTGCCTTATTTACCACGTAGGTCACTCCGCCGCAGCACGGTACCTCCATGTGAAGGACCGTGATTGACCTGATGGTATGAAGGGAGAAAATGTCTGCCAGTTTTGAAATATATTCATCGATATCCTGGTCAAGTTTCGGGCAGAACATGATCACGATCTTATCCCTCAGGAAATCCTTATGAAAGCCCGCGTAGGCAAACGGGACACAGTCCGCCGAGATGAGGAGGTCAGCATTGTCAAAATACGCAGCCTGAGGGTTCAGGAGCCTGAGCTGGACCGGCCATTGCCGCAGTTCCGATTCCGTTGATGCCTCCGGTCTCTCTCCACCAGTGTGATAATTACGGGCGAAACTTCGTCCTGCTGCACCCGGGCACCCGGCAAAAGGATTTCTGCGGGAACGTACAGGGTGGGTCAGGCATGCCGAGTTGTCGTGGTCGGGAATCCTGACCGAATGTTCGATCAGGTATTCAATTGCCTGGTTGTACAGGTCCCGCTGCCCGTGGCCAAGCAGGTGTTCCAGGTGCGCTTTGATAACTGTGCTCCCTTGCCGTGCAATGTTTTCCATCACCACTCGTTCATCATATGCTTCAGCCTCGCGCTCAACGACACTGATCGCCCCCTCCGGGCAGGTCCCGATACACGCCCCGAGCCCGTCACAGAAAAGGTCGCTCACCAGCCGGGCCTTCCCGTCAATGAGCTGGAGTGCTCCTTCAGGACAATCCGGTATCCACTGCCCGCAGCCCGTGCATTTCTCTTCGTCGATCCTGATAATGTTTCGTTTCATGACCCAGTGCACCTTCACAGATTTATCTTCCGGCTATACTTCTTCAGGCCTGTCCATGATAAAAATATCCCGCGGTCCGGAAGAATCGTCTTCTCTGCGTTCTCCGCATTGTCTGGCACCACCCGCCTGAGAAGATGCTCCGGGCGGCATTCTTTGTATTCCCCATACCAGAATCCGGTGTTTGGCCTTTCATGCCCCCTCTCAATCCTGCAACTAAAACGATAGCTTATAAATTACATCCGATACCAGTAGGTTCAGGGTACTCTCATGTTTCCCATCGGGGATGACAATAGCACAAGAAAGCTGTTTCCGTATATTACGTATTCCCTGATCGCGCTCAATGTGCTCTTTTTTCTTGTAGAACTCGTTGCAGGAGATGCTTTTATTGAGACATGGGCATTCGTGCCCAGCCGTTTCCTGGCACATCCCGGCGGGGATTTCCTGACGATATTCACGTCCATGTTCATGCATGGCGGCTGGCTTCATATCGGGGGCAACATGCTCTACCTGTGGATCTTCGGGGATAATGTGGAAGACCGGTTCGGGCACTTCCGGTACCTGGTATTCTACCTGCTCTGCGGCATTGCGGCAACATTCGCACAGCTGGCGTTCAGCCTGGGATCAGACATACCAAACCTGGGAGCCTCGGGAGCAATCGCCGGCGTGCTCGGGGCGTACGTGCTGTTGTTCCCGAAGCGAAGAGTTACGGTCCTGCTGGGATATGGAGTTGTCCAGATGCCTGCATTGATCGTGATCGGTTTCTGGATCGTCTTACAGTTCTTCAATGGCATCGGCTCTATCGCAGTTTCAACGGATACCGGCGGTGTTGCATACATGGCACATATCGGTGGATTCATTGCCGGACTGGTGCTGGCTCTGGTATTGCGGGGGAAGCGGGTGGCCTAGAAGGCAGGATTTCGGTTCAGTATATACAGGTTGCCGGACCGTGAGATCCTGCCCATACCCAGAAGATCCTCCAGGGCATCATGGATATCGGATAACGGCACGCTGAGCCGGTACCTCTCCACGAGGGCTGTCGTAATACCTTTTTCATCAAGCGATATACCACTGAGGACCTTTTCAACAAACCCGACCATGTCCTCATGCACAGCCCACGGATATATGATCCAGCGCCATTCCTTCTCCTCCCGGGCAAAATAATCAGGACGGAACAGTGATGAGACTTTATGTTGCAGCACCGCGGTCCTGATTTCCCGGGGGTGTAAGCCCCTGAGGTAGGAGATGGCCACGTCCATGGTTTTACCGGTATCAGTGACATCATCGATAACAAGCACGGTTTTATCCCTGATATCAACGGCAAGGGGAAAACGGACGTTCACCGAAGGCTTCTCCTCTGCAGCCATTCCCCAGTGCTCTACCTTGAAACAAGTCAGCATCTCATGGAGTAAAAAGTCGCATACAACCCTTGCAGGAACATACCCGCCCCGGCCGATGGCAATCACAAGGTCCGGCCTGAACCGGGATTGTTTAATCCGGAGAGCAAGGGTCCTCGCCAAAACAGCGAAATCTTCCCAGCTCATCAGTTCGCAGGTGAAAGTATCGGGTACCATTATCTTTATAATGCGGCGCTTGGATTATGGATATTTCCTGGATTGGTGGATGCTTAACGGCCCTCCCTACTGTCCCGCTCGATAACTTCAGAAAGACTGACCTTCAGAGGTGCCTGTATCAGGTCGAACAATCCGCTCACTGATGCAGATGCAGCTGATGCCCTTTTCAGGGAGAGCATAATTATCCCGATCGCATCGTGCAGGGTGATGGTTTTCCCGTGTTCCCTGATGCAGGAATGTGCAATCTGTTGGGCGATCTGGTTTCCCAGGACAACGAAGGTGCCAGCCTTCCCTTTCCTGGTCAGCCGGATATCATCAGAGGTGATCTCGGCAATTGCAAACTCCCCGGCTGTTGCATAGAGTCTTCTTATCCGGGTGACACCAGCTTCGGTCTCGCTCACCTCCCCCACAAGAATCCCATCGCGCTGCGTAACCTTTCTTTTATCGTCGCGGATGGTCAGAGAAACACCGAGCTCTGCTGCCCGTTGTTGTAAGGCTTCATTGGTAACAATCAGCCCGGTATAGAGCTCGCGTTCGAGCGTTTCTGTCGAAATCCTGTCCCCGCTGGTGATGATCTCTCGTGTGTCCCCACCCATGACTGCGCCGTGTGCACCGATGAATGCAATGACCAGGCTCATGGGAGTCCCCGTCCCGAAAATAAGGGCGGATATGCAGATATCTTACAGGTAATCATGCACCACCCCGGGAAAATTGGTGTGCTGTCATATTCCGACCCCCTGCGTAGTACCTATCCTCTCTTGTACCCGAATGTGCGGAGCAGTCCCACCCGCCAGGCAACGCCATCGGGACCTTCAATGCCCTTTGGTTTCACGCCGTCAATTACGCCCATGATCCCCCGTCCCTGGGCTGATTCGGCGATGATAACTTCCGCGGGATTTGCCGTAGCGCAGTAGATCGTGCAGACTTCCTGGATGTTTTTTACCGCGTTCAGGACATTGATGGGGAAACAATCGCGTAAGAAGAGAATGAACGAGTGGCCGGCACTGATCGCAAAGGCATTGTCCCGTGCCAGGGCTTTTAATTCGTTGTCATTTCCCTCGATACGGACCAGGCAGTCACCTGATGACTCACAAAAGGCCAGGCCGAACTTCGCTCCCGGGACCGATCCCGAGACTGCCTCGTAGATGTCCTCGACCGTCTTGATGAAATGAGACTGCCCGAGAATGAAATTCACATCTTCAGGTTTTTCAATCGTTACCGTTTTGAACTCCAGCTGTTCCCCCATCGTTTTCACCACAGAAGTGAGATGGGTGTGCCGGAGGATAAATGGGTTGCTATGCCCACTCTTTTTCCCCCTTCCTTCTCCTCCCATCACGTAAAGCATGGCCTGCGGCCCAGACACGGTACCTGTAGCCCGGATTTTATCCGGACCACATAGTTAATATCGGGCTTTATGTAATTTACACTCCGGTGATACCTTGAAGAGACTCCTGATTATCGTAGTACTTGCCCTCCTGGCAGTTCCCGTAAGCGTATCTGCACTTGTCACGTATTCAGGGAACCAGGTGAACATCATTGATCCCGTCTCTGATGACGTTTTTGCGACAGGAAGTATGATCGAGGTGAATGCGCCGGTCGAGAGCATCATTGTGGCTGGGGGTACCATTACCATCAACGCACCGGTCAGGGGAGACGTGATAGCTGCGGGTGGAACGATTTCCATTAACGGCGATGTCGGTGGCAAAGTTGTTGCTGTCGGCGGAAGTATCGATCTTGCAGGCAATGTCACTTCAAATGTGGTGCTCCAGGGTGGCACCGTGAATATCCGGAAATCGGCAACCATTGGAAAAGATGCCATGATCAGCGCCGGGTCAGTCCGGAACGCCGGGACGGTGCTGGGTACACTGTCGGTCCAGAGCCAGTCGGTGGAAAACACGGGAAACGCCGGCACCTATGAAGTAAAACCAGATCAGCGAGCGGGTACATTGGCGGTATGGTTGTTCTCCGTACTGGCAATCCTGCTGTCACTCGGCTGGTTCATTATCGGGCTGCTCCTCATCAGTATCATGCCGGCCCGGTTCCTGCAGGTTGAACTGGAAGTTCGCACCAATACCCTTCTGAAGTTTGTTGTTGGCTTTGCCGCAATAATCATCGCCATTATTGCATTTGTACTCCTTGCCATCACCGTTGTCTTCCTCCCCCTTGCACTGGTTCTCGGGAGCCTGGCCCTTATTGGTCTCCTGCTTGCCAACCTCTTTGTCGCGTCAGGCATGGGGCGGGTCATCTGCGGATACCTGAAGTGGAACGGGAAGGAATGGCAACTCTATACCGTCGGATTTCTGGCGCTCTCTGTTCTCTTCCTCATCCCGATCATCAATATCCTCGCGTTTGTGATCAGTATCAGCCTTGGATTCGGGGCAATCCTGTATGCAGTCTGGAAAAACCGGGGGGTAATCACCGGGTCTGCCCCATCCTGAATTTTTTTGGTTCTCCGTGCTCCTTTGTTCCATCGCGCCAGCAACTCTGTCCTTCATCGCGGTTGCCGTAAAGAAAATCTGTAATAGTCAGGAGCACCTGAAAACTGGCATGAACAAAAAGGCAGATCTCGTCGCACCTTGCGGGATGAATCCGGAACCAGCTCACATTCCCCGGGCGGACTGTTCCGGCATGGTATATGGTAACGACCAATCAGATAGAAATCTCCTTAAACGACCCTGTGACAGGATCGTACCGGTCAGGTTGAGAAGATCATGGCAACGGAGACCCGTGAACTGAGACGCGATGAGTATTATCTGGCAGAGAAGGTGTGGGAGCAGTACCGGGGCCAGAAGAGGATATTCGGGGTATTTGTTGATGGGAGCCTTGCTGCAACCGCACGTTATACGAAGCACCCTGATGGTGTTGAGATGGACTATGTCTTTGTCCCTGAGCATTACCGCGGGAAAGGGTATGCCCGGTATGCCGTCGAAGAGCTGATCAGGCACTGCGGTTCGGAGACGATCTTCATTCATTCAACCATCGTCCTGATCTCGTTTTACAGGACCTTTGGGTTCTCCCCCATCCCCGAAGACCAGCTCCCCCGGAGTATAAAGGAACGGTTCTTGTTCTGCTTTGGCGAGATGCAGGGATGTAATGTCTGCCCCATGGTCAGGAAGGGGGCAGCGGTCAGGTAAATCCGGCACAGATTGCCATCCCCCCTGGAAACTATGCCGGTATCCTACAGACAACGGGAAACTCCCAAATAGTCTGCAGTCCTCATTTTTCCCCTTAAAACTGAGGCAGGAAAGACTCCCGTAACCTTCTTCTTTATATCGCCCCAACCAGACCTGAGCGACATCACCATGGTTACACCTGACTTGTTTTTTGCACATGATGCCTGGGCACAGGAAGCAGGTATCGATTTGATGGAAGTCTCGGCCGGCCGGGCAAAGGTCCGGATGCGGGTTGCTGCCCGGCACAGGAACAGTCACGGGACCGTGCACGGCGGGGCAATCTTCACGCTTGCCGATGCCGCGTTTGCCCTTGCCTCCAACTCCCACGGGGTGCCTGCCGCTGCCATCAACGCCCACATCTCCTATGTAAAATCAGCCACGGGCGGCACCCTCTATGCCGAGGCAGAAGAATTCTCGCTCAATCCCCGGATCGCTACGTACACGGTGACGGTCACGGACGATGCCGGGGAGAAAATCGCGATCTTCCAGGGCATGGTGTACCGAAAGACGCCGAAAGGATAAGCTACGTTTCTGCCATTATTGCACTTTTTTTCAATATCATTCATTCATTCCGGTCTTAATGTAGCTCCATAGAGAACCCCAAGTACAAGCATAGCGAAAAGCCCCGCACCCAGCAGATAGAGAAAGAGGGGAACCGGAACGACAAACATCATCCACTGGGAGAGGACCGTCATCACCACCCGGAGGAACCAGAGCATGAATGCAAAGTTGATCCCCTTGCCAATCCCCGATGTCCCGGGCAGGCTTTGGTAGAGCAGCAGGAAGAGGGCAGCAAGAATAAACCCGTACGCCAGGTCGATGAGTATCCCGGCGGGGACATTGATTTCCGAACGGGCGACAGGCTGGAAGACAGTGTAAAGCCCCGTGGCCAGGGGATTTGCATTGAGCAGAGCGTCAAGGAAAAGAAACAGGACCCCACCGGCGATGCTGACCAGGATGTAGCGTCTCAAAAGCATCAGCGGATCATGCACGCCGGTGGGAAAATATTTTTGCATGACTCATGTCAACCGGGTATCCGCATCGTGGTCTATCTTCCTGGTATTGTATCCCTTGTTCACGGGAATGCTGCAGCAATGTACGTGTCTCCGACTATCCCAAAAACACCCCTCCTTTTCTCCACCTTGATTTTTATTCAGCCAGATCCATCCTCATGGACACCCTTGTCTATATGTCAGAGGATCTCCAGTGGTGAAACCGTTTGTGGAGGATATCCTGATTCAAAGACCCGGCTCCGGAAGGGGTAATTCCCGGGGTTGTTGTTTTTTTTCGGAGAGATACCTTACAAGACGGGAAAAAAGAGAAGTGGTCAGGATTCTCCGGCAGTATCTTTACGTAACTCTTTCTCCTTCTTAAAGTTCTGTGCGAGGGCGATCATGCCTGTCGTGTCTCCAAGTCCCATGGTATTGAGGACTGACGAAGGAACGAGTATCAGGACAGAATTATTTGTTTTGAGTCCTTCATAGAGCATATTCATCCCCCTCAGGTGAAGTGCTGTGGGGTTACCTGCATAGGTCTTTGAAGCATCTTCAAAACTCTTCGCTATCTGCCGCTCGGAATCTCCAAGGATTACCCGTGCCTGGCGTTCACGCTCTGCCTGTGCCTGCATGGACATGGCGTTCTGGAGGTCGACCGGGATGACAACGTCTCGTATTTCTACCGAGAGGACATTGATGCCCCAGCCGTCAATCCGGTGCTGGATTATCTTCTGGAGTTCACTGTCGATAATCTCCCTCCCGGCGAGCATATCGGCAAGCATGGTCTTGCCAATCACATCCCGGAGTGCCGTCTGGGCAGCAAGAAGCACCGATTCCTTGTACATTTGTACTTCGAGCGCCGCTTTTCTTACGTCAAAGACCTGCCAGAAAAGTACCGCGTCGACATTCACCGGTACCGTATCTTTGGTGAGGGTTTGTTCTGCATTAAACGAGGTCGTGATCACCCTGGTGTCAATAATGTACGGGATCGTATTGAGGAACGGGATGATGATGACCAGCCCAGGTCCGCGTATTCCCGCAAATTTTCCCAGGAATAACACTACGATTCTTTCCCATTGCCGGACAATTCTGATGCTTAAGGCGATGAGCACAATGAGAATTATCAGGATGAGAATTATGGCAATAATCGTTGGGATGTCCATATGAATTCTCCTCTATGGACTACTATGCACGGGGATGAATAAAAGTATCGTACGTACCAATAGAGCGATCATCAGTTTTACCGGGTCTGCACGTCCCAGTCTCATCCTTTTTGGAACGACCCTCCGGCATCAACCTGAAATCCATGATCTGGCATGGCGGAGGTATCCTGAATACGAGTCGGACCCTGTCCCTCCGGTCTGCTTTTCTGTCATTACGCGAATGCTTCCTTAAACAACAGCCGCCGGATACCCGGACTTTTTACAGGTATCCCGGGTTCGATGATATAACCGCCATGATCTTTTCAATATTATACCAGTGAAAGATTATGTACAGGGTGATGAGAGATATTCCGTGTGATGCCGGCGACAAAGAGGTTCTTGAGAGCATTATCTGGCCCAGGGTTCAGCAATTCCTTGTGTGGCGAAGGGGAGAGCGAATCCATTGACATCTCCATGAATCGTTCCTCCCAGGCAGGGTGGCTGGAGAATCCTGTCTTCAGTAACGGGCTCCGCCAGCACTACAGTCCTGGATTACACTGAGGTTATGTTGGTTATTGTCGGGATATTATCATATACATAACTATACCCGCTGGCCAGACTGAACCTTATTGTCTGCGTTGTGCGATCGCACCCGTTAACGGTTGCAGTCACGTGACCATGTGCAATACTGTTTATTCTGTTGTAATTCCTGCTTTCAATATATGAATAACTGGCGCTGACATCTGCGGACATGGCGAGGGGCCGCGGAGTGGGATTGAAGAACTCCACATCAATCATAATCTGATCGCTGTCCTGACGATAACCGGCTATCTGCGCCGTTGGTAAGGCAAATTTCAGGTCCCGTTTCAACTGCTCCGAAAAGTCAATGGTGCGTTGTTTTCCGAATCGTATATCCACGGTTTCCTGTTCGCACCTCATGTTGCAACAGAGTTCAACGGCATGGTTCCCTTCCTCCAGCATGAGTACCAGTGGCTTATCCGTTGAGACCAAACCGACATCCATGGTGTCTACAGAGACCGGAAATTCACCTAACCACCCTCCAATGGATACGGTCAGTTTTCCTTTCGTATCCATCCCGGCGGGAGTTGGAACTGTCGTGGTATTGACAAACGGGGTGATGGCAGGTGTGGGGGAGGGGGATACGCCCGGAGTCAGGTTACTTCCTGGTGTTTCCATTGCGCATCCTGTCACCAGAAGGCATCCGATCACCATGATAAGGGAAAAAAAAACACTGCTTTTCATAGGTTTCACCATGATGGCATTAAGACAGGTGATACTTATGCTTTAAGGTAATAAATTTTGTCAAGCTGGATGCAAATGCACACCAGTGGCGGATTATAGTATTCACACGTACGGTCATTATTATGGAAGATCTCCCGAACAACCTATCAACAGGCAAAAATTGGCGACCAGGGCTTGATAGAATCCGAGGCAGTCAGGAACTTAAAAAAAGGGATCGAGGACCATTTCCAGATTCTCATTGAAGTGAATCCGCCCGGACACAGGCTGACCTGGTTGGATAGCGAGGTGGATAATCTTGTCAGGAACACCCTTTCTGTCATCTCATGACGTAATACAGACCATCGTCCTGTTCGGTTATCGCACTATAAAAAGAGCATTAACCATATCCATCTCTGGAACGAAGAGAAACGGCGGCTTGTCAGGTACCCTGTCATAAAGAATTTGCTGCCGGACCCTTCTTTCCGTTCTCGAGCAGGCTGATATCGGGCAGGAAGAATTCTTAACGCGCGAATGACAAAGGACGCCGGATTCCTTTTGGATCATTTTCATTCCTTCCCTCCGTTTTCCCGAATGCCTCACGGCAAGAATCCGGAGCCCGGGAAAAAAACGGGAAACATCCCGCCTCTCATCCGATCTTCCCGGGATGAACCTGCCTTTGTGGTTCACACATGCTGAACTGGTTTGGCATACTTGTACCGAGCACAAACCTATTGTGCCTGTCACCCGAAACGATCCTAGATGAAATATTATCCCATCATCATTCTTTTCACCATTATCATGGTTGGCGTTACGGGATGTACCCAGTTTGGAACACCTGCCCCCACCCTAGCGGATAACCAGACGGTACTGCCGACTCCTGGCGGGAATGGAACGCTCACCAGCAGTCCGACTCCCCGGGAAACAATGGACCGGGCTCTCCTGCCCATGATACCCTATAGGGACACCCGGCTCCGGATTGCGTTTTACGTACCAGAAGACTGGTCTGTTTCCACCCGTCAGGTGCAGAAACCTGAAGGAGCCGAAGGTCTGGCTTACCGGACCGACCTGCTCGGGGACAGCCGGTTTTATATCATAACCTATACCGTTTCCCGCAACGAGGACCAGGCGTACAGGAATGAGATCCGGCGGACCTGGATCCCCACACCTTCTGAGACTACCGTCGTTATCCATGGCATAACCTATGACCGGTTCGAATCATCCCTGGCCGGCACGACGAACGTTTCGTATGTTGTGCGAAAGAGCAGCGCAAACGAACTGGGGTACGCCAGTGTGCTTTTCTTTACAACAAAGGGGAGCAACCCCGATGAGTTAAGCGAATTCATGAGAGTGGTTTCCTCCTTCCGGTATTTCACCGGAAAAGAGGCTGATACGATACCGGGGACAGAGATCGAGTGACTCCGTAGATAGTACTACAGCGACAGAACCTGAATGCCCTCGTCCAGGTAGCAGGAAACCAAGCTAAGGGTATATATTTTACAGGTTCGACTTTGGACCCCTTTTTTTCCTGTGGAAAAATTCTGAATAAACTGCCGAATCAAATTCCGGGCGCAGAATAAACTTTTATTGCGATCTTTTATGGAAAGAAGACTATACCATTTCGCGTCCATTTCCACCAGAGGCCGATCCTGCCAGAACCGGGTTTTAAAAGTCGCTTATAAAGCCGTCCTGCAACAAACGGGTCTTTATAGAGGGTTTGTTCCAGTGGAAGAGAAGGGGTATAAAAATATGATCAATGTGCCGGATTGGCCGGATGTTCCCTCTTTTATTACAGAATCCAAAACCCAGTTTGAAAAAGCAGAATTTATCTTTTATGAAGCGTGTCCTTTTCAAGAGTCAAACAACAACGGTCCGGATACGGGCATGCCCGATGCCAACGGCCTGCATGCTTCCTGCACTGCCTTTCTGCCAGATCTTTTTCGTGATGCCAATGCGATCCTGTTCCCTCTCCACGCAATTATTCCCTTTTAGTAATTTTTTTTATCTTTCCACCAATACCGGGCAGGGAAAAATATAAAAAATTAAATTTTTTGCATTTTTCACTATTTTCCAGCCCTAGTTATATATATATCAGGAGAATTATTTTGTACTAAGGGCATTTAAAACAAGGGTGGGGACTAAGGGGGAGATTTCTTTTAATGTTTACGGAGGAATTATTCGATAAAGGCGTTGCCCTGGCCAATCTGAATAAATTTGATGAAGCAATCGCCTGTTTTGATGAAATCCTCAAGTTCAACCCGAAAAACGCTGACGCGTTGTACAACAAGGGAGTGGCCCTTATGGGCCTCGAGTTATATGAAGAGGCCGTCATCTACTATACTCAGTCGCTCAAGATCAATCCCTATAATGCCGATACCCTGAATAACCTGGGAGTTGCTTACACCGCGGTAAAAAAGTATGAAAAGGCCATAACCTATTTTGATAAGGTCCTCGGGATAAATCCAAACCATGAACTCGTCCTGATCAACAAAGGCGGCGCTCTTGCCAAGCTAAAAAAGTATGAAGAGGCCATCGTCTATTTTGATAAAGTCCTGAATATCCATCCGGATAATGCCGATGTTTTATACAATAAGGGAGTAACTCTTGCAAATCTCGCCAGATATGCTGACGCTATTGTATGTTACGATCTCGTCCTCAGGGCAAATCCAACGAATGCTGATGCCCTGAACAACAAAGGAGTCGCTCTTGCCGCTTTGGACAGGTATGAAGAAGCTATCGTCTGTTTTAACCGGGTCCTGGCGATTAATCCAAAATACCTGCGTGCCCTGCATAACAAAGGACATGCCCTGGCCAGACTGAAAAAGTATGATGAAGCCATCGCATGCTATGATCTGGTTCTTTCGTTCAGTCCACACAATGCTGATTCCCTGAACAATAAGGGAGTTGCTCTTGATGAACTGAAAAAGTATGATGAATCAATCGCCTGTTATGACGAGGTCCTCAGGTTCAATCCGAATAACCCGGATGCCCTGAACAACAAAGGAGTTGCACTGGTTGCCCTGGAAAGGTATGAAGAGGCACGTCTGTGCTACGAACAATCGCTCAGGGTCAACCCGGAAGATCTCCTTGTTTTGGTGAACAAAGGGCGTGTTCTTGCCAAATTAAAGAGATACTCTGAAGCTCTCGCATGTTTTAATGCAGTCCTTCAGGTCAATCCGGAGAATGCTGATGCGCTGTACAACAAAGGAGTTGCCCTGACTGCATTAGCTTCGCATGAAGCGGCTTCCACCCATTAATCTTCCCGTGCTACAATGATGAAGGAGGCAGCCGCAACAATTCCGGCGTATATTTAATTAATTCCGTTTTCATTGCACCAGACAGCATTGGCAGAAATCGGATGCTCATATCGCTCAATCGATATCCATCTGAAAAAATAAAAAAGTGTCAAGCTGGCTCTCCCTTAAGAAATGCCGTTATACTGCCAATATAGAGCACCACCAGCTCGCGTGCAAAGACTGCAAGTCCTGGTATAATCCTGAACAACACGAGGGTAATTGCAAGGAGAGCCATGATCGCGAGTGCTTCAGCAAATACATTATGCGCCCAGAAGAAATCCGAAGCTCCAAGTCCTGAATTACTGGAGAGGTCAGGGAGAAACGAGAACCATGTATCTGACACCGCTATGAATACGACGGCGACACGCACCAGGTTGAGCACGTATAAGATTGGGACCAGGATGAGGAACGCACACGTCCCCTGCCTCCAGGATAGCCTGGGCACTCCTGCTGCGACACCAAGCATCATCGATATCGCAGCAATCCCGGTACATCCCACAATGATCTGGTTGGCAAACCCGTTCTCCATGATAATGTTCCAGGCTGGCATCTGAGGATGGTGGCCGAAAGCCTGGATGATCCAGAATGCCTGGTTCACAACGGCTATGATAAGTGCGTCCTGTAAAACAGGAACGAATGCAAACGGCACGTAGATAATCATCGCGACTGCTGCAGTCTTTGAGAGCTGGAGTACAACCGGATCATCCCTTATGAGATGCCTGACCGTAATTACCAGGAATGGCAGGGATGCGATTGCCAGCGCCGGGTACAGGAAGTTGTCCGCTTTAAGGTATGCCGGGACGTCAGTAAAAAGATTGATCACAATGAGTGTCCATCCGCAAATGGCTGCGTACTTTTTCTGCCGCCCCGCAAAAAAAAAGGTACCGAACAGAAGATATGCTGCAAGGATTAGGACGTCACTCATGATACTGCCTCTCAAATGTTCCTTTCTACCTGTGTCTGGTTTTCATAAAAAAGGATCCTGCAGAGCCAAAAATTGAAATCAGTATGCGTCCGATAACTCGATCAGGAAGAACAGGAATGAAATACGCTGATATCGACAGGATTTACCGGACTGTCCCCCTGGATAAAATTCCCTGGAATAGTGAAACTCCGCCTGATATGCTCGTTGAACTGGTAGAAAGCGGAAAAGTCCGCCCATGCAGGACCATCGACCTTGGGTGCGGTGCCGGCAATTACGCGATATACCTGGCAGCTCACGGGTTTGATGTGACCGGTATTGACAGTTCTCCTGCAGCGATAAAGATCGCAACGGAAAAAGCACAGCGACAAAACGTCAGGTGCAGGTTTATTGTTGCTGATCTTATTGGCGACCTGCATGAAGTACAGGAGCGCTTTGACTTTGCCTATGACTGGGAATTTTTACATCATATATTCCCGGACGACAGAAAGACCTATGTGAACAATGTCTCTAAAATCCTCAACAGGGGGGCTTTGTATCTCTCCGTGAGTTTTTCAGAGACAGATCCCCAGTTTGGCGGTAGTGGAAAATTCCGTACAACCCCGATCGGGACAACCCTCTATTTCTCTTCCGAATCCGAACTGCGGGAACTGTTTTCTCCCTTCTTTGTCATCCGGGAACTAAAAACGATTGAAGTCAGTGGCAGGTTCGGTCCTCATCGCGCAGTGTATGTGCTGTCCGAACGACGCTGAACTTTTTATTGGATGAGTATTTTTTTAGGAGTGGAGCAGACGACTTTTTCAATTCCCAAAATATCAGGGTCCTTCAAACCCCGATTTTTAAAAATTCATCATCAACAGTCTTATCCGGAAAACCCAGGCGTACGCACTCCTTTTTTATGGCATCAAAAGGTAATGGATGGACATTCCATTGCCTGAAATCCTGTAAAAAAGCGGCCAGTATTCCAAGGAATTCACACGTTCTCGTCTGGAACAGATGGTCGAAAAACAGGACAAATGCGTTTTTGGTAATATCCTTCCCATATAAATCCGGCCTGTCCCGGGAAGATTCAACATGTTCTTTCCACGTATCAACCAGGTCGTGTTCCCTGCAAAAGATCGCAAAATTTTCCGACGACAGGTACTCTTCCAGAGGTAATTTTGACAGGAGGGCATAAAGTTTCACGATATTATTTTTTGTATCCAGTGGCATCGATTCTCTTTGATTTTTTCTGCTATATGAACATTCCCTTCCCGTTAAATGTGATATTTCGAGGTGAATCCGTGAAGGAAAAAAGGATCCGTGAGCGGGATGCAGTTACAGCCCTCTTTTCCATATAAAACCCTGTGACCACAGTGACTCCGTCACCTTCCCTCCTCTTGTTTCAGCCTGTTTTTCCGGGCAGTCCCCATAGTAATATACCTGCAGAGATCCAGACTGAATCTGGTGGTACAGATGCGACATGTTTCATACGTGGTCCTTTCGTGTCTGCTGATCGTTCTGGTCCAGGGCGTCTCGGCATTTACCGTATCTTCCATTTCTGTCAATCCATCCGGTACGCTGGATCCCGGCGATACTGTCAACATCTCGTATACGGTCTATGCCGCTTCGGGTGTAGCCTTTCCCTCGTATGACGATCTGCAGTTTGTTACCGAGCTGAATGATCCGGTCTGGACATACACCATCGCGGTCAACGGGATAAAAAATACAAGGCCCGCCAAGGGGGGACGTGTCCTGACCATCAGCGGTTTTGAGCTGGCGTACCAGAACCGGGATGAAGTGATCGTGACGGTCTCTCTTACCGCACTGGTTCCTGCAGGCTCGGCTTCGGGAGCAAATAAAACCCTGGTCAGGATACAGGAGCTTGACGCCCGTGGATACGTTATTCCCTATTCTGTTGTCGAAATCAGCCATTTAATCGGGCAACCCACGCCAACACCGACACCTTCGTTTGGCACGCTGTCTGTTGCCTCTACCCCCCCGGGTGCAGACGTGTACATCGACAATGCTTACAAGGGTCTCACGCAGGTCAGTATCAATGCGATTCCCAATGGCAATCATCTGCTTTTAATCAAACTTGACGGGTACCAGGATTATTCACGAACTATTGTTGTCATGGGCGATACCCAGACGATTACTGCTGCCCTCGTACCAAAATCCACGCCCACAACTACGGCAACTACACCTGTTCAGCCAACCGGTACCGGGACACCGCCGCAGGGCACTCCTGCCGGAGGATTCGGTTCGCTGGCCGTAACCACTTCACCTCCCGGTGCACAGGTGTATGTCGACAGCGCACTGAAAGGCATTACTCCAACGACTATCCCCGGGTTGTCATCGGGAACGCATCCAATAATCCTGAAGATGGACGGCTTTCAGGATCTCGCAACAACCATCACGATCACCAGCGGGGAGACAGCTGAATATACTACCTCGCTGTCCCGGAATGCAAAAACCCCGGGCTTTGAAGTCCTCGCCGCCGTCCTGTCACTCGGCATACTCTTTCTTGCACGGAGAATCAGGTAGTCCATTTTTACTATTCATCCGGTCAAACAGTTCCAATTGTTTTTTTACCTGCATGTATGAATAGATTTGATGGATCTTCTCCTTGCGTTTGTCATCACCCTCGCCCTCATCACCCTGGTCAGCGTCCGGTACAGGATTTCCCCGTTCTTCACCCTGGTTGGAGGTTCGGTTCTTTTCGGACTTCTTGGGGGGCTTACCCTTGATGCGACGTTACTGGGAATCATTGCCGGTATCGGAAAAGTCTTCTCTGCATTCGGGATTATCATTCTCTGCGGGGCTGTGATCGCAAAACTCCTCCAGGAACAGCATCAGATAGAAGAAATTGTCGCCGATATCCGACAACGCATAAAGAATCCTCCGGTAATTGCCGGACTGTCGGGGTATATTCTGGCTGTACCCATCACCTGCTGCATCACTGCCTATATCATGCTGAACCCGATCCTTGACAGTCTTGAAAAAGATGCCAGAAAACGCACTGTGCTCTTCTATCTTGCTGCGGTTGGCAGTATTATTTCCTACGCGCTGGTCTATCCTACTCCTGTCGTCATACCACTTTTCGATACATTCTCTGCTGGGATGAGCCCGCTGTTCTACGATGCCGTATCCATCCCGCTTTCCCTTGCAGCGCTGGCGGGAATCCTCCTCTTCTTCCGGTGGTGGTGTGGGGCCGGTATAATTCCAGGCAGCGTTAGAGCACCTGCAGGGCCGGGCGAGAGTCCGGCAGCATTCGTCGCAGGTCCAGGTGGTCCGGTCCACTGGCGTGCGTGGATCCCGTTCATCACAATACTGGTATCCATACCGGTCGCGCTCTTTATCCTCAAACTGTCGCAAGTGAGCATGATCAATTTCATCATGCTCGTAGGGGCTGTCACGGCTCTTGCCCTCGCGCCGCAACCAGCCCGTTCGCAGGGAGTGTCACAGGGTGCTAAACATGCCGGGATCATCATCTTTGATATCTGTGGTGCCGGAGCACTCGGCTTTGTCATCGTTAAAAGCGGTTTTGCCCAGGCGGCACTTGGACAGCTCACCCTCTTCATTCCCATCATCCTCGTCCCGTTTATCCTTGCAGCATTGATTGAAACTGCACAGGGGTCGAGAGTCGTGACAGCGGTGATAACCGCAGAGGTGCTCGCAGGCTCAGCTGTAGTGAGCGCAATTCACCCGATCCCGCTCATTCTCCTGATTAGTGGCGGGTCGTGTGTCGTATCCTATGTGACCGACCCCTACTTCTGGCTCGTCCAGCGTACCACAGGAGATGACGTAAGAACGGTCGTGAGGAATTATACGCTGCCCATAGCACTGGTGGGGATATTTCTCTTTATCGTTGCACTCTGCCTGGAATATTTTGTCTTCCGATGAATCCGGAGAGGGGATCAGGAAGAGAACCTGAGAGAACCTGGGGGACAATTTCAGGAATATATGTTTTTACCATGATTTTTTAACGAATTATTTATGTGATCAATTGCAATTCCCTTATTGAGTGAAAAATGAGAAAAACTGCCGATCTGGTACAGGAGATGAAGAACGAAGCAAAAAATGCCTGGCTGGTTGCAATTGCTGTCGGGTTCCAGCATGAGACAAAATTTGCATTCAGTTCAAGCAGCCATCCTCTTGAAGACCTGAACAGGTTAATAAAAAATGGCGGATCTCCCATCGGGTTGTTGCGCTTTGATAAGGAGAATACTTCAGTGCAGGGATCCTACCGCCCGTTCGAGGAATATGAAAACGAATCCTGGGTAAAAGAGTATCTTGCGGGTCTCCTGGAAAATACCGGGGAAATAATTGCAGAAAGCCGGTATCAGCACAATATACCTGATTATTGATCGGGCTGGACCGGTGGCGGGACCATTTTTTTATTGTAATATTTTCCCGTTTTTTTATTCTCAATGAGGTATCCTGCCCGTGCCAGCGGCCTGACAGGTCCTCCCCGTATTCCTGCATCGCCGGCGCCAGGAAGAAACCGCAGGGGATGTGCTCCGATGGCGCATTTCGCATCTCCCTTCGCCATCCCATCAATTTTTCCGTCTTTTGAGGGTAATGGTCCCGGATCGAGCAGCACCCTGCGTGCCAGCAGTTGATGATAATCAAATTCTTTATACATCCGGTATTTCAAGTGATAGTGAGGACGGGTATGGCAGACGATGAAGTTCAGGTAGAATCCGCTGCGGGAGAATTAACCTCCGGAATACAGGAGTCGTCTGCAAGGATGATGAAAGCAGCATACCTGCCAGTGCCCGTGAAAAAGGAGGACGCGGAATTCGGTGTCCCTTTTTTTAAGACCCCTCCTCTCCATCAGGACGAGGAAGTGCCCGGGCCAGGTGCCAGGGTCTATGTAACAAAATTGTCGAACCGGACCCCGGATAACAAAATTAAAAGAATTCTCAGCCCGGCTGCTGATCAGGAGGTGATCAACCGAACCCATGATTTTTACACCTTCCTATTCTATGTAAACATGCACCTTGATGAACCCTCAACTACCCGTTTTATTAATGCGATCGTATCGTTTGCTTTTCCTCCTGGCAATAAAGTTCTAGACTATTCCCCAAAAGAAAAAGAGATAATCGCAAACATAGCTAAAACCGCGGGAGAAGAAATCTTCCTGTCCCAGGCACTGGATTTTAGTGCATTCTTCCCGGAGTGTTCAGAGGTTAATCCGGACGATCCAATAAGCAGGTTTGAGATCAGGATCGGACCGGAAGAAAAAATTCCCATCACCTACAGCAAAAAACACGGGTACTCGTTGCTTGTACCAAAATGCACGTTGCTTGAATATGAGGGAATGCGTAAAAACGAGCATGAAGTATACTGGGAGATATATCCCCCGATGCCTCCCCATGATAGTGAAATTACGGGAAGAGCAAAACATGCTATTATGTCTCTTCTCGTCCAGGCTCCCCGTGCCTCACCTCCTGAAGTCACCGTCCGGATAGCCGGTAAGGTGAAAGGGGAGATCTGGGGAGTCGTACAGATAAAGGGTGTGCTGGATTTTTAAGACACAGCAGCAGTGCCTGCCTGTCAGGGTAACCGGTTCCATACAATTTCACCAGATCTTTTTTTTACCTTTTTTTAACATCTGCTCCCGCGAGTCCATCAGCAGTATTATGTGGTTGTAATGGTGTATTGAAATTAGGACCCGGTAATAAAGGAGAGCACTCTCTTCATGATTGTCAGTGACTGGTTTGACAAAGGAATTGCTCTTGCCAAACTGAAAATGTTTTATGAAGCCATCGCCTGTTTTGATGAAGTCCTCAGGGTCAACCCGGCGAACGCCGATGCGTTATACAATAAAGGGGTCGCTCTTGCCACTCTGGAGAAATATGAAGAAGCGGTTTTATGCTACGATTACTCTCTTCATATTAATCCTTACAATGCCGATGCCCTGAACAACAAAGGAGTCGCGTTTGCCGCACTGGAAAAATATGAAGAAGCGATCGTATATTTTGATAAAGGCTTGTGGATAAATCCAAAAAATGAACGTGTCCTGCTCAACAAAGGGAGTGCTCTTGCCAAACTAAAAATGTATCAGATGGCTCTCGCGTATTTTGATAAAGTCCTCCAGATCAATCCCCGTAATGCAGACGCGTTATATGACAAGGGGGTCACTCTTGCCAGTCTTGGCAGGTATGACGAGGCTGTTGCGTGTTATAATGACGTCCTTAAGATTTACCCGGATAATACCGATGCCCTGAACAATAAGGGAGTCGCCTGTGCTGCACTGAAGAGATATGAAGAAGGTGTTACCTGTTTTGACAAGGTCCTTGAGGTGCAGCCAAAGCACCTTACTGCACTGCACAACAAAGGTCGGGCCCTGGCAACACTGAAGAAGTATGATGAGGCGATTGCCTGTTATGATCAGGTCCTCCGGATTTACCCGGAGAGCGCCGGGACGTTGAATAACAAAGGGGTTGCTCTTGATGATCTGAAAAGGTATGAAGAGGCGCTTCTCTGTTACCGTCAGTCACTTGCGATCAATCCGAGAAATATCGACACATTGAATAACATTGGAGTCGCTCTTGCCGCCCTGGAAAAATATGAAGAGGCGGTTATTTTTTATGATGAGTCTCTTGCGATCAATCCAAAAAATGTTCTCGTGCTGGTGAATAAAGGACGTGCTCTTGCCCGGCTCAGGAAGCATGAGGAAGCAGTTGCCTGCTTTGATGAAGTGCTCCTGATCACCCCGGATAACGCCGATGCAATGTATAATAGAGGGGTTGCCCTGGCTGCTTTGGGGAAGTATGAAGAAGCTGTCCTGAGTTACACCAAGTCGCTGGAGATCAATCCGGCAAATGTCGTTGTCCTCGTGAACAAAGGTCGTGCTCTGGCAAAACTGGATATGCATGAGGAAGCAGTTGCCTGTTTTGATGAGGGCCTCAGGATAAATCCGGGTAATGCCGGTGCTTTATTTAATAAAGGAATTGCTCTTGCCGCTTTAGGAAAACATGAAGCGGCGATAGACTGTTTCGATGAGATTCTCATGGTCAATCCGGATAGCGCTGACGCTTTGTATAACAAGGGAATCGCCTGTGCTGCCATGGAAAAGTACGATGAGGCACTCGCCTTTTTTGATGAAGTCATTCGAATCAATCCGGATAACGTCGGCGTATTGTACGACAAAGGACGTGCTCTTGGACAGCTCGGAAAGTATGATGAAGCAATTGCCTGCCTGGATCAGGTTCTTACATTCAACCCCGATACTGCTGAAGCATTCATCAGCACAGGTGCGGCATATCCTGTTTCAAAAAAAGATCAAGAGGCTGTTGGAGGATATGATCAGGATCTCATGATCAAACCGGATACTGCTGATGTCCTGAACAATAAAGGAGTTTACCTTGCCGGTCATCAAAAGTATGAAGCGGCTCTCGTATATTTCGGTAAAGACCTCAGTATTAACCCGGATAACGCCGTGGTCTGGAACAACAGGGGAGTTGCACTTGCCGGTCTTGAAAAATATGAAGATGCTGTCCTGAGTTACAACCGCTCTCTGGATATCAACCCTGCAAATGTCGCTGTTCTGATAAACAAAGGTCGTGCTCTGGCAAAACAGAAAAAGCATGACGAAGCAGTTGTCTGTTTTGATGCGGTCCTCAGAATTAGTCCGGATAATGCTGATGCCCTTATCAGCAAAGAGGAAGTGGGGAGTGTACCTGAGACGGAAGGAGAGGGTGGTTCTTACTGCGACCAGGAGCTCACGGAAGAGCCGGATACTGCAGGTGGCCTGAGCAGCAAAGAGGAAGTGGGGAGTGTACCTGAGACGGAAGAAGAGGGTGGTTCTTACTACGACCAGGAGCTCACGGAAGAGCTGGATACTGAAGGCGCCCTGAACAACAAGGGAATTGCGTACGCTGCCGAGGGGCACTATGAAGAAGCAATTTTATGGTACGATCAGGTCCTCAGGTGTAACCCGGAGAATATTGACGCCCTGAACAACAAAGGGGTTGCCTGTGCTGCTTTACAAAAGGGTGAAGAGGCTATCATATATTTTGATAAAGTCCTGAAGATTAATCCGAAACATGAGCTCATTCTGACCAACAAGGGAGGCGCCCTAACCGGCCTGAAGCAGTACGAAGCTGCAGTTGCCTGTTTTGACGAGGTTATCAGGATCAATCCGGATAATGCCGATGCTTGGTACAATAGAGGAGTTACTCTTGCCAATCTTGGAAGGCATGAGGAATCTATTGGATGTTATGATCAGGTCATCAGGATTAGTCCGGATAACACAAACGCCCTGAACAACAAAGGGATTGCGTTTGCTGCTTTAAAAAAGTATGAAGAGGCCATTCTCTGTTACAATATTACTCTCAGGATGAACCCCGAATATGCAGTCTCATTGATTAACAAGGGTGTAGCCCTTGCCGAGCTGAAAAAGTATGAAGAGGCTGTTGCATGTTTTGAGGCAGTCATAAAGACTAATCCGGATTACACGGAAGCCTGGTTCAATAAAGGGATTGCTCTGGCAATCCTGGGCAAAGCCAAAGAGGCGGTTCCGTGTTACGATCAGGTCCTCCGGATAAACCCCGGCAACGCTGACGCCTGGTTCAATAAAGGGATTGCCCTCGCTTCCCTGGAAAAACCTGAAGGAGCAGTTCTTTGTTACGATCAGGTCATCCAAATAAATCCTGATAATGCCGATGCATGGTTCAATAAAGGGATTGCCCTTGAATCTCTGGAAAAACCTGAAGAGACAGTTCTCTGTTATGGTCAGGTCCTGAGGATCAATCCTGATAATGCCGATGCATGGTACAACAAGGGATGTGCTCTTGCCAGGCTAAAAAAACTTGAAGAATCTGTTACCTGTTTTGACCACGTTTTACAGATCGATCCGAAGAATGAACCCGCTCTCATGAGCAAAGGAGCTGCTCTTACTGAGATTGAAGAGGATGAGGAAGCCATTGCGTGTTTTGATGCAGTCCTCCGGATAAACCGCGATAACGCTGATGCGTTATATGATAAAGGGGTAAACCTTGCCAATCTTAAGCGGTACAATGCGGCTATCGCGTATTATGATCAGGCTATAATGATTAATCCGAATAATACCGATGCCCTGAACAACAAAGGGGTTGCCTACGCCGCACTGAAAAAATATGAAGAGGCTCTCGAATGTTTTAACGCAGTTCTCAATTTACACCCGGACAATGAACTGGCCAGTCTTATCAAAGGAATCACGCTCGCCGCGTTGAAAATATCTGATACAGCGACAGCATGCTGCGATGAGGAATAACCCGGGAAGATGCCGGACCGGAAAATGACATGAGGTTTGCCAGTCTCTCCAGGTTTCGCTCATAAGCTGCGTCACATGATTATATCCCCGGCTGCAGGAATCCTGAGAACGCCACAACCCGGTGAAAAGAACCGGACCGGCGATTCAGCCGATGACACCATATTTTTTGATTTTGAAGAAATTATGCATTCCTCATCCCTTGATCATACCGTACTATCCCACGTTGACACATTGCCCTGGAAATACTTACTCTCATGGTTCCTGTTTTTCCCTTCGTAAAAAATCTGACATCCAAAGGATAAACTGGAGTATTCATCTGGTTCGGGCGAGGACTAATACTAAAATTATGTCATAAATCATTGACTGCGCGAAAGCCCGGGTCAACCCGATATTCCTGTTCCGGATCAATATCCCTCTTTTAATCATCTTCAGCGATGGATAATCCAATCTTTAAATAACCCTGTTCTCTAACTATAGACAGAAAAAGCTGGCTTATCTATGAGCAGACGACAATTCAGTCCGGATGATCCGGAACGGCGACAATGGCAGGACCCCGAAGGGATTCTCACCTTAATCGGTGTAGTGCCAGGAATGGTATTTGTCGATATGGGATGTGGTGACGGGTACTTTGCCCTTCCGGCGGCACGAAGAGTTGGCCGTTTGGGGAGTGTATATGCAAGTGATATTGATGCAGATGCCGTAGAACGGCTCCGCCAGCGGGCTGTTCAGGAAGGACTGGAGAACCTTTTTACTGACGTGAAGGAGGCAGAAGGGACTGTTGTCTGTGAAGGATGTGCAGATGTCGTGTTTTTCGGCATAGACCTTCATGATTTCCGGGATCCGGCACAAGTACTCTTAAATGCAAAAAAGATGCTCCGCCCCGAAGGGAGGCTGGTTGACCTTGACTGGAAAGATCAACCCATGCCGTTTGGCCCACCCCTGGAAAAGAGATTTTCGGTTGACAAGGCACGGAACCTGATTGGATCAGCCGGGTTCCATGTGGTATCCGTGCAGGAAGCGGGACCATATCACTACCTCATCATAGCCAGGCAGTAAATCTGCGGAGTAGGATGCAACCTCATCTCCCGCAGCCGGAAATGACCCCCTCTGCTGTTTTTCAGGGTTGTATTTTTCAAAGGGATGGGAGATTTTTTTATTATTGTTAAAAAGTGAATTTTTCATCACACACACAGCAAGCAGGACAGGTGGACTGAGGTTACCCAAGGCGGAGATACTGCCCCCGCAGCAGTGCTATCTTCCAAGCCAGCCAAAGAGCCCGCGGTCCTGCTGCTCACGTGCTGCCAGTTGTTCTAACCGTACCTGTTCGTTCTGAAGGATCTGAACCTGCTCTTCCATGGCAGCTCGCACATCCGCATCCAGAGATGTCGAGTATATCAGTTGCTGCAACTGCTGGATGCGGGCCTGGTTTCGGGCTGTAAGGTTAGTAAGTTCTCCTGCAGCATCCCGATCGCCGCCAAAGAACAGGCGTATGATTGGGTTCCGGGTCTGGATGCGATCCTCAAGCACCTGTGATGAACTCGCGGAGTTGTTGAAGTCCCGTGCGATTGCTGATACTTCATGCCCGATACCGCCGGACAGGTTCTCCATTTCAAGCAGCGAATGGACGGCAAGCCGCACCTCGTTCTGGTTCTTAACCCGTTCACGCTGGTCAGGACTTACATTCATGAGCGTGGCATTGAGTTCCTCATGGGCAATACGGTTGTCCTCCCGCACCTGGGAGATAGTGCGTCCGGACGAACTTTTACTATCATCTCTGGCGGATTGTGTATCATGCCGCTCAACCTCCGATGTCTCGCGGGTGGTGGTGGTGACAGTGGGTGAGATATCATCCATACCGTGCCTCAGCTCCGGTTCACCGGAAGAGGATGCGGGTGTAGTAGTGGCCGCTGCAATCGTGATGTCGGCATGCACGCCCTTGTCCTCTTTTTCAGCGATTACCGGCATGGCAAATGCAGCAAGGCAGATGATGATTACCAGAATGATGGGTAGTTTTCTCATAGAACTCCTCACACGTGAAATAATCACCTTCCGGCCTGGTAAAATATGAACCTTTGCTGCCAGTTCCTGATCGCAGCAAATAGCTGAAAGAAAACCGGGGACCTCCGTATCAGAAGTGTCCCGAAATTAAAGAACGAGGCGAAAGCCGGATTACAACCAGCTGACATCTGAACAACTTTTTTACGGGTTGGTTTTAAAAAAATTATCGTGAAGGGACCTGGTACTGTCTGACTGTTTCTGCCATCTCCTGTAACCTCTTGTTGACAAGGTAGTTGACCGTTCCCTCCTTATACGATCCATCGCCCTGTCGCTCTCCTGCCGGCACCCCGGTGAGGAACTCAATACCCTCGTCAATAGTTGTTGCCGGGTAGATCGCGAACCTGCCCGCTTCTGCTGCCTGGAGGATCTCTTCTTTGAGCATCAGGTTCTGGACATTGCTTGCCGGAATCATTGCACCCTGTTTACCTGTGAGGCCTTTGGCCTTGCATACTTCGAAAAAGCCTTCGAGTTTCTCGTTCACGCCCCCGATGGCCTGCACCTCACCCCGCTGGTTTACCGATCCGGTAACTGCAATGGACTGCCTGATAGGCAGACCTGAGAGAGCAGAAAGGATCGCGTACAGTTCCGTGCTCGAGGCACTGTCGCCATCCACTCCCCCGTAACTCTGCTCGAAGACGAGCTTTGCGGTAAGAGAGAGTGGTTTATCCTGGGCATACTTGTTCGCCAAGTAACCCCCGAGAATGAGGACACCCTTTGTATGGGTAGGCCCTCCCAGTTGTGCCTGGCGTTCGATATCGACAATCCCGTCCCGCCCCACAGCAACGCTGGCGGTCACGCGGGACGGCCTGCCAAAAGCAATATCGCCCATCTCCATGACGGAGAGCCCGTTGATCTGTCCCACTTTGCTCCCTTCAGTATCTATCAGGAATACTCCCCGCTCGATGAACTCCTGGATCTTCTGCTGGATCAGGTTGGAGCGGTATATCTTTTCCTCGACAGCCTTCTGTATGTGCTTCACGGTTATGTATTGTGCTTTTTCCTGCACCGCGTAAAAGTTCGCTTCCCTGATCAGGTCAGCAACACTGGAAAATCTCGTGGAAAGTTTCTTCTGGTCTTCTGCGAGCCGCGAACCGTATTCCACGACTTTTGCTACCGCGGTATTATCCAGGTGTTTTAAACTGAACCGTGTACAGAGCGTGCAGATGAACGCTGCATATTTCTTCGAATTGTCATCATTGCGATCCATTACGGTATCGAAATCTGCCCTCACCTTGAAGAGATCCGGATAGTCGGGGTCTCCCTGGTTGAGGATCTGGTTGATATCGGTTGTGCCTATGAGGATAACCTTCACGATCAGGGGGATCGGCTCGGGTTTAAGTCCCCTTGTCATGATGAACCCTGCCTGCTCTCCCGGCTCTTCAATTTTTACTTTTTCCGTTTTGAGGGCAGATTTGAGCCCGTCCCATGCAAAGGGATACCTGAAGAGGTCGAGTACTGGGATAACGAGGTAGCCGCCGTTCGCTTTATGGACCGAACCCGGGCGGATCATCATGAAATCAGTTGTCACTACGCCGAACTGGACCTCTTTTTCTGCCTTCCCCAGGAGGTTCTGGTAGCTGGGTGTCTCTTCAAAGACGACCGGAGCCCCCTCAGGACCTGAATTGTCGACCACCACATTCACCTCGTATTTCCTGAATGCAAGATCTTTTGAGAGCCATTGCTGGAACTGGGGCGGGACCTGTTCCTGTTGCGGCTGTTGCTGCTGCTGTGATGATCCGAGGAATGTACCGAGGTTATCCAGGATATCCTTCTGGACGCTTTCAATATATGGGATGACCTCACTGATCTTTCCGTATTTTTCCCTGAGACCGGTAAGAAGATGACCGATGGCATAGAGCGCGATCTCACTGTTGAGTTTAGTCACCACTTCCATCCCTTTCGCGTCAAGCTCCCGCACCTTACGGAACCCGCTTCGCAGGTCAGTATCAAGGGCTTCCCTTTTCTGGAGTATCCCTGCCTGGGTCTCCTTGGGGAGTGCCTCGAATTCTTCCTGGGTGAGAGGCTTGTTCTCGATCACCGGAATAATCATGAGGCCGGTAGGTCCCATCTGGATTGTAAAGCCCTGTTTTGCTGCACTTTCATTGACCTGCCCGATTATCTCCTCCCGTTCCTTGTCGAGTTTCCCCAGGGCTTCCTGGCGTTTTGTGGCGTAGTCTTCACTCTCGAACGCTCGTGGCAGGGCCCTCCTCACTTCACCGATAAAGGAAGACATATCGGTCTTTAACCGGTTGCCCATACCCGGTGGAAGCCGGATAGCATTTGGCTCGTACGGGTTGTCGAAGTTGTTGACATAGATCCAGTCGTCTCCTTGTGGTTTGGTCTTTGCCAGTTTATCGAGGAAGTTCTTTACTGCAGTCCTCCTTCCTGTGCCGGGCATCCCGGCGACATAGATATTGAATCCCCTTTCCTGGATCTCAAGACCGAACCGGAGCGCCTTCTGTGCACGGTCCTGCCCGATAATCTCTTCGGTGGGTTTCATGGTCTCTGTAGTGGGACACTCAACCTGGTCGGGCTTGTACACAGCCCGGTAATCCTTAAGCGGTAATGGTTTGATCATGTCTGGTTCTCCTCGTACTTTTTAACAACAACATGTCAGTGAAAAAACCTTGTTTTTTCCTGGTATGGAAGTCATCTGTCGGGCTGCGCCGGTTGTAAAACCAGCAGAAATCATGTCCGGAGCCTCGTTATGATCCCCTGTTTCTGCTCATAGTTCCTGACAGCCCCCGGAGATGCGGCGAGAAGGCGGCGTATCGTATTATAGACACTCGGTGTTTTTTCCGGGTCAAGGTCATCAAGAAGCCCTGCCAGGATCCCGACAAGCGGGATCTGGTCTGCTTCTTCCATCGCATCGAGAGCGCCGAATACCCGCATCATCGTTACCGTGCTGTGTTCATTGATGGGTGCTAAGGTACGCAGGGTCTTTTGCAGGAATGTTCGCCCTTTGTCAGTCTGGAGGGATTTCTTCCGGTTCAGGGCAAATCTGCCGTAGAGTGCCCGCTGGTCATTGGACTGCTCGATCCTGAAAGCGCCGGATCGCTCGACCCGGGTGATGAGATCCAGAACCTCCGGACTGCTGTTCCCGGCAATCACCGAAAGGAAATTTTCCCAGCTGACGGGATTTTTCTCTGATTCCTGTTCGAAAGATACCAGCATGTCGGACCGGTCGGCGGCTGAACTATCCATATACAGGCTGAATGCAACCAGTGTATCGGTAGCGCAGGAAGACCTGTCGAACTGGTCCTTGATCAGCTGGTGGATGTCCGGCGTATCAAGACGTGAGAGGAGCGCAAGAGCGGTGTTTTTTACCTGTCTCTCTTTTATGGCACGGGCTTTTTCCCTGAACGTGTCCTGCGGGGTGTCGGACACATTCCCGGCAGTGCAGATACCAACCAGGCCGTCTTTATACCGGGCTGCAATTGACCGGAATATCTTCTCGCGGACATCATAGAGTGCCTGGTAGTGATGGGCATATTTTTTATCGGGTGCAGATTCGAATATGGTTAAAAACTGCCCGCCTGCCCTCATCATGAGGTCACGGTTCGAGAGAAACCGGAAATAGAGATCGATGCATTCCGGGTCCGGGCGGGCATCCGGATTATCCAGCATCTTCATTTTTTCCCGGTCCATGAGCGTCATGAACGCGATATACCGGTTGGTAAGGTCGTGATCCCGCTCCGCCTGGAGATAGAGTTCCGCCCGGGACGCATCATACCTTACGATCCCGTAGAACGAATATCCCCGGTTTATCGACAGGAATGCGGGTCGTTCAGGTGATGCAAATTCGAGAGTCTCTTCCTCTTTATCAACCCGGTGAAGCACCTCAATGATATCATTTCCCGATGAGGATACCAGGGCAATCCGGACCGGGAAGATCCAGCGTTTTTTCGGATCGTCGCCGGACTGCCTTACGTGCAGGGACATTATCCGGTGGTCACTGTTGTAGGATGCCTGCACTGAGAGCGTGGGAAAACCGGTCTGTTTGAGCCATCCCTCTGCCATGGGGGTGAAATTCTGTCCGGCTGTCTCTTCCATTGCCTGTATCCACTGGTCACGGGTCGCGTTCCCGTGGCGGTACCTGCGGTGGTACAGGTCCAGCCCTTTCACAAATACTTCCTTTCCCATGCACGTCTCGATCATCCTTACAAATTCGGGGGCTTTCATGTAGGTGATATCCGTGATGAGCTCGTTGGGATCATTGAACCCGTCGGGTTCGACGGGGAGGGAGGCGGCTCCGCTGTCGAGTTCGAGAGTCCCGCTGCCCGGTGCTAATAACGAGAGAACGGTCTGCAGCCGTGCATAGTCTTCCCCGAAATGGAAGGCATGGTACTGGTTCTCGACATGGACTGTGACTGCCTCATTGAGCCAGATCTCAAACGGCGACCAGCCGGTCACTTCAGAGCCGTTGAGGTTATGGTAAAATTCATGGGCCTTTACCCTGGTCAGGTATTCATACGCGGGGTCGGTCATGGTGGGATACGGCATGATACGGTTTGACGTAATTGTTGTATTACCGACATTTTCCATGCCCCCGAAATCCGAGTTCTGCATGCCGATCTCCCGGTATGTTGTCCCCGTGTAGGCATAGCCGGGGACAATCTGCCGGACGAGGGTGTTAAGTTCTGCACGGATGGCAGGTAATTGCGGGGAGTCCGGGTCGGTTTTTTTTATCAGGTTCAGCCCGGTTGTCAGCTGGTAGAGCCGGTTGCGAACCTCCGGTTTGCTATACCGGTCAGGGCCGGTAAAGAGATGTACCCAGAGAACGGCATCGTGGAGAATGTCCAGGGCACGCTCCGCCATCCCGGGATTGGACGCCGGGGGAACCAGCAGCTCGAGTGAGCATCTCCGCCCGTTTGCGTACTCGCACTCCTGGTTAAAGGTTGCATACGTCCCGCACCCGAGAAAGAACAGGTACGGTGCCATGGGAGTGATCACATTTTCAAAGGTAATTTTCACTCTGCCGTCCCCGTCAGGCTGTCGGGGTGCAATTACATTCCCGTTTGTGATCAGGTTAGTATACCGTGCATCGGCTATGATCGTGGTGGTATACGTGCACTTCGCTGTCATGTCATCGATACACGGGACCAGCCGCTGGAACCCCCACTGCTGGCACTGGGTGATCTGCTGGGGCGGTGCACCGTGAGGAGTCTCATCGTAATAGAGACCTTCGAGAAGATTTTTTGTGGGGCGGCAGATGGTCTCAGTATGCACGGTAAACCGCGTTAACGGGGGAACCGGATTGCCGAACCGGATTTCCAGCACGCTTTTTCCGGTATTGTAGTCATATGAACAGTCATGACCGGGGCAACTCACACCAATAATTTCAAGATTTTTTGCATTCAGAGAAAACCCGGAGAGCAGATGATCGCGGGATTCGGCATGTAAATCAGAGGTAACTTTTGTGTGGTCATCAAAGACATCAAAGATGAGGTCCATGTGGATGAGGCGGACAGGAATCTTCCCAAAGTCATCTTTGTAATACCGGAACAGGCGATCGGTCATAGTCAGTTGTCCTGAGACACTATCGGAATCTGCTCTCTTCCGAGGTATATATGCGTATGCTCAGGGTTCAAAAAATGTAACAAAGGACGTTCGTGCAGATGGTATGTCCATATCTTCCCCCCATACCATGGTATCTGCCCTCCTGCACCCGTGAATTCGTATGCACCGGGCAGTACGGCACTAATCGTTCTTCCTGCTGTTGAGAGTACAGAGGGAAATTCTCAATTATGATCCCATACAATACAGACGCATGGATGCTGCTGCTGCGACCCGTGATCGTAAAGGACTGACCGAACCGGAAGCACGTGAACAGCTCAAAAAGTTCGGCATGAACCGTATAACATTCCGGCATGAGATCACGTTCCTCGGTATCGCAAAAGAGGAGATCACCGAACCCATGATCCTCCTGCTCCTTGCTGTCGGGATATTTTATACAATTCTGGGAAACCTGAACGACGCTCTCACGCTCTACGCCATCATAGCGACCCTCGTCCTCGTAGAGATCGCGAATGAATACCGGGCAAAAAAAGCCATCTCATCGCTTGCACAGCTTGCCGAACCAAAAACCAGGGTCGTGCGTGACGGTAGGATTAAGGAAGTGGCGAGCGAGATGGTAGTTCCGGGGGATCTCCTGGTTTTTGTTTCCGGGACCCGGGTAGCGGCAGATGGAAAAGTTGTATCTGCTGTCAGCCTCCAGGTTGACGAATCTTCACTGACCGGTGAATCGTTCCCCAAAGAAAAAGCGCCGGGCGATAAGGTATTTGCAGGCACCCTCGTTATCGCAGGAGAGGGAATGATGGAAGCTGCATTCACCGGAGGAGCGACCCGCATCGGGAAACTCGCTGCACAGGCACAGGAGATCCGGCAGCCAAAGACCCCGCTCCAGCTTGCCATGAAGGCGCTTGTAAAAACACTGGTCTTTGTTGCCCTGTTCTTCTCAATCAGTATTCCCCTCATCGGATTTTTGCAGGGACAGCCGCTCCGTGATATGTTCCTTACCTCCCTCGCGCTTGCGTTTGCCACCATTCCGGAAGAACTGCCGATCATCATCACGATGAACCTGGGCCTGGGCGCCTATATGCTCTCGAAAGAGAACTTTCTTGTCAAGAAATTAAAAGCTGCCGAGACGCTGGGAAATGCTACCGTAATTGTCACTGATAAGACCGGCACGCTGACCGAGAGCACGATGCGTGTTGCCGCGGTCTTTCCCGAACGTGATGCCGCCCAAATCCTGCATTCTGCCCGTTCCGCAATGACGGATTTTTCCGACTCTATCACCGATCGCGCCATTATCGGTGCTGCCGATATTCAGCATATTCCCCCCGATCCAGGGCGGGTGATACGGGAACGTTCGTTCGAGACGGGAAAAAAGACCCGGGCGCTTATCCGGGATCACAACGGGGGTCTTGTCCTCTCGGTGATCGGAGCCCCAGAGGAGGTCCTTGCCGGAGTAACCGGCGATACGGTTGAGGCAGCTGCAGCGCTTGCACAGGAAACTGCACGGGGACAGCGGGTGATTGCGGTGGCACACCGGGCGATCAATCCTGCAGAAAGGGACATTCCCTTCCCGGCACTTGAACGGGATCTTGTCCTCGACGGGCTGATAGCGATTGAAGACCCCCCGCGGTCCGGTGTCAGAGAGACGATTGAACGGGCACAGCATGCCGGCATCAGGATCATCATGGTGACCGGTGACCATCCGCAGACAGCGGTCGCGATTGCCGGCGAAGTGGGGATCCCCCATGCCCGCGTACTTGAAGGAAAAGAACTTGATGCACTCGGGGATAACGATCTCCGCACCGCGTTAACCGACGTCTCGGTGGTTGCCCGGGCTACACCCCAGCATAAGTACCGGATCGTCAAAACACTCCAGGAGAAAGGAGAAGTTGTGGCGGTCACCGGGGATGGGGTGAACGATTCGCTGGCACTGAAAGGCGCAGACATCGGGATTGCGATGGGAATCAAAGGTACCGATGCCGCAAAGGAAGCTGCCGATATTGTAATTGCCGACGATAATTTCATTACCATCGGCAAAGGCATCTTTGAAGGCAGGCGCATATTCGACAATCTCTCCAAGGGCGTGAAGTATTATCTCTCGGTAAAAGTCGCTTTGATTGCAGTCTTCGCTGCATCTCTCGCAGCCGGTATCCCGTTTCCCTTCTCCCCTATCCAGATCATCCTGCTCGAACTCTTCATGGACCTCGGGGCCTCTGCATCATTTGTTGCAGAACCGCCGGAGCCGTCTATCGATCAGCGCCCACCGCACGACCCGCGGATCCCGTTTCTCAATACGCCCATGGTGACAGGTATCGCGCTGGGCGGGGCTGCCCTCTGGGTCGCGGTGTTTATACCCTACTGGACAGCCCTTTCCCTGAGTATGCCTCTCTCGGCTGCCCAGACTGCCGCGTTCTCCTCATGGATGATCGGGCACATCCTGCTCGCATTCTTCTCACGATCAGCGCATGATCCGCTCTACCACATAGGAGTTTTTTCAAACCGGGTGATGGTCCTGTGGGCTGCGGGAGCGATAACATTTCTCGCACTCCTCCTGGGAGTTCCTGCAATCGGAGAGCGTTTTGGCATCACGCATATTACCGCTGGAACAATCCTCATTATTGCCGGTTTCGCGTTGGTATGCATGGCAGGTTTCGAGCTGGCAAAAATTTTAAAAAAAAGTGAAAGGCTGAGGGGTAAACGAGCCCTCTCATGACTTTTAAAATCAAACAATCCGGCCGTGTCCGGCGGGATTGGGCCTATCACGTCCAGGGACATTGTAATGCCAATATATCCCGGTTATTGTTCTTTATTACCGGTGGTCAGGAAAAGCCTGAACAGTCAACCGCTGCATCATATTCTGATTTTTAAGAAAAAATATTAATATTCACAAGGAAAATGTGTGTCCCGGTGAAACACGATGCCTTCATTTGTATGCAAGGATATTGGCATGGACTTACCGTTCCAGACGACAGCCCCGACAGAAGCAGAACTGATGAAAAAGATCGTGGAACATGCAAAAAGCGTCCACAAAATTGATCCCGCTCCTCCCGACCTGATAGCAAAGATCAAAAAAGCCATCAAAAAATAACTCTTCCCTTTTCTCCCTGTATCCAATATGAGTGGCTCGGTGTTCTGCACTCTCTGCACGGATATGCAGTTCACTTGTCGTTTTGCATATGTCCTCGACGTTACCGGCCAGACAGGGATACACCAGGAACGTAACCTCTCCTCTTTCATGTAACCACTGCATGGATCCGGAATTGTTAAAAAAAACTTTTATACCGCCTTTAACCCCGGTTTGTGGGTCACCTGACCGTTATTTACCGCTTTGAATGGTACTATGAGAAGTGTATTAACAGAACAGGCAGCAAAGCTACCGGAAGAATGCCCGACCGTACGGGAAAGGATCGCATTATGGCTGTCGCAATACATATACAGAATTTAACCCGTCGTTTTAACGATCTGGTTGCCGTGGACAACATTTCCTTTGATATCGAACACGGAGAGATCTTCGGCCTGCTTGGCCCCAATGGCGCCGGGAAAACAACGACGTTGTCCATGCTCTCGACCATGCTCAGACCCACATCAGGTTCAGCGACTATCAATGGCATCGATATTGAACATGATGAGGATGGCGTACGGAAATCCATCGGTATTGTCTTTCAGGACCAGAGCCTTGACGAAGAACTGACCGCATGGGAAAACATGGACTTTCACGGGCGCCTTTACCGTATCCCCACGGATATCAGGAAGCAGAGGATCACCGAGCTCCTGAATCTCGTTGAGCTCGAAGACCGGAAAGATGACATTGTAAAAACATTTTCCGGAGGGATGCGCAGACGCCTCGAGATCGCACGAGGGCTCCTCCACCACCCGTCGGTCCTCTTCCTGGACGAACCAACTCTCGGGCTGGACCCCCAGACCCGCAACCACCTCTGGCAGTATATTGCAACCCTGGCAAAGGAGAAGGGGATCACGATCATCCTCACCACACATTACATGGATGAAGCAGACCGGCTATGCAACCGGATCGCAATCATCGATCACGGAAAGATCATTGCCCTCGATACCCCAAAAAACCTCAAGGATGGGATCGGGGGAGATGTCGTAACGATTAAATCCCCGGATCCTGCAGCCATTGTCGCCGCCCTGACGGAACCCTGGATCACCCGTGTGGAAAAACATAATGATGAAGTGAACATCAGCCTTCAGAACGCCGAACAGCATATCAGCACCATCGTGACGCTGCTCAATACGCACCAGGTCCCCATCGAATCCATCGCAATACACAAACCTACCCTTGAAGACGTATTTCTTTCCTTTACCGGAAAAACCATCCGGGAAGAAGAGGCGGACCATAAAACGAACATGCGCATGTACCAGAGGATGGTGAGACATTAATCATGGATATCATCTACACTATCTGGCTCAGGAATATGAAACGCTATATACGGTCGAAGAGCCGGATTATCGGCAGTATCAGTATGCCGCTCTTCTTTTTACTTTTTCTGGGGTTTGGCCTGAACTCTGTCGTGCAGTTGCCCGGGCTTGGCGGTAATTACATTGTATTCCTTATCCCGGGCATGGTCGCGATGAGCGTGCTGTTCACGTCCGTCTTTTCCGGGATACAGATCATCTGGGACAAACAGTTCGGATTTTTAAAAGAGACTCTCGTGGCGCCGGTCTCGCGGCTTGAGATCATGTTGGGCCAGACCCTTGGCGGGGCGACGACTGCAGTCCTCCAGGGATTCATGATCCTTGTCCTTTCCGTGTTCATCGGGCTCCATATCTCAAGCCTTACCGGGTTTCTCATCGCTTTCATCTTCATGGCGTTGATCGGTATTTCGTTTACCGCCTTTGGAATCGCCATTGCATCACGGATGGAGGATATGACCGGTTTCCAGCTCATCATGAACTTTGTCGTCTTTCCGATTTTCGGCCTCTCCGGCGCACTATTCCCTATCAGTTCATTGCCGGCGTGGGTGGGGCCGGTTACCCTGCTGGATCCGCTGACGTACGGCGTTGAAGGCATCCGGTATGGCCTGACCGGGGTCTCACAGGTCAACCCGCTCGCCTGTTTTGCGGTTATCGGAGGTTTTGCACTGGTGATGACCGTGCTCGGGGCATTCCTGTTCAGGAAAATCAAGTTCTGAATTGGGGAAAAAAGGGCCCTCTTTTTAATCCGGTTTCCATCACCTTTTGCTAGACGTGTAAATATAAAGGTGCAGTCCCATCCCGCTACCTGATTATCATGTTGAGGAGTGGACCCACATATTCCACTGTAAGATGAACGCCGCCGCCCCCGCGGCGGATCAGTGACTAAAAATTCAGAAAAAACCTCTCGCCGTGATGAGGCAGGTAAATCCCTTCCCGGATCACACCGCAATTTGATCCTGACTGACAGGAAGGATACCCGGTCTCCCCAATGAACTGAAACGTTCCTTTTATATGCCTCTTTTGCGTAAAAACACCATTATATGGACACGGAGATTCGGGACAGGTTTGTAACCCGGTGGCAGAAATACTGCCCCGGCTCTGAGCTGCCAATTACGTTTGAGGTCAGTGAGAAGTGCGGGACTACGGAGAAAGCAAAAACCCCGGATGGCTGGCGATGCATTATCTGCGATCTTGCACGGGTGAGGAAGGGGGCATCTCTTGTCTTTGACCAGTCCTCGGTCACCTGCAGCGGCGGGCGGCTCTTCATGGGGTTTGACACACAGCGCAGTGAGAATTTCCGCTACTTCCTGTCGTTCGGAAAACAAGGCGTGGTGGAGGGCGAGCGCTACAAAAAGACACCGGAGATCGTTGATGAAATCACACGGGATCATGTCTCCCTCCCGGCTGTTGACAGATATTACATATTCAGGCGCTGGGATACGCTGACCGCTGCTGACAACCCCGATGTGGTGATATTCTTTGCACGGCCTGAGGTGCTGTCGGCACTCTTCACGCTCGCAAATTTCGACCAGGCAGACCCCAACGGGGTCATCTGTCCGTTTGGTTCGGGGTGCTCCTCGATCATCCATTATCCCCGGCATGAGCAGCAGAGCGATCACCCGCGGGCAGTATTCGGGATGTTTGATCCTTCAGCCCGCCCCTGCGTTCCGCTCGATATCCTGACTATTGCCATCCCGATGAAGAAGTTTGAGAAGATGATCGGCTCCATGGACGAGAGTTTCCTCACGACAAAGACATGGGACAAGGTGAAATCAAAAATTGTCCGGAGCACCGCGTTGCACTCGTCATGATTCATTCAGCACTCTCACCTTTTATGTGCCATTTCGCATCCATCCGGGAGGCATTGGATTGCCGCTGTCCTTTCCTGGATGCGGGGGCGTGAGATGCGGAGTGCCAAACAGTAAGTTACCGTGTATTTTGGGGAGGCTGCACAATCAGAAAAATTTTATGAGCAGCGTTTTAACCATAATTACACATTTAATTTTCCAGTACGAGGTATGATAATGAATAAAATCCTGCTATTCGGTTGTGCAGCAATTCTGATGCTCGTCGCCGGCTGTACCACAATTTCATCGGATACCGGTACACCCCAACCGGCGTCGCCTGTTCCGACACCTTCTGTCACCGCAGTGTCAAATCCCGTTTTACCCATGGACGCACAGGTTGTACTGGGAACCGGAGAAAAGCAGTTCACTGCATCTTTCGATAGTTTCGAGATCGATCCCCCGTCAGAACCCGGTAAACAGACTATTACCATTTATGTTGCAGTAAAAAATACCGGGACGGTACCTGTCCAGCTGGTCTGGTTCAGCAGGCTGACAGATGTCTCAGGCAAAATCTATGGGGGAATCGGGATATCTCACGGGGGTAACGGTGCACGGTCCGGCCTGATTTACCCGAATACAACAGAAGCGGCACGGGACTATGTTGTCATTCCCGAGGCGGATTTTGCACAGTTGTCCCGGGGTGCAATACTTGACGTTTACTTCATGGAAAAAAAGTCAGATGCCGACAGTATCTCCCTGGTCCCTGATTATCATATCCGATGGGCTGTCGATCCTGCCGTAATTGCATAATCTATTTTTGATATCTTTCCGGGATGGTATCCAATACCGTGAAAACCGCGCCGTTCACAGCGGCACTACCTGACCCGTTCCATCCGAAGCGGACCTTTAACCATGGCTTGTCATGAGCGCGATAGTGCAGCAGACCGTGCCAGGCTCAGGATTTCGTGAGGTCCTGAAAACGCCGGGGGAGATAACGATGAGTGGAAGCCCGCACCTGCATAGTCTTTTGAAAACGTGAGCATGAAGCCGGTTTTTGAAGATCAACATAATATATAAATACCATTTTTTTGAATTGTTAACCAACAATGACCTCTGACAAGATGGTAAACGGGATCGGCGCCCTGCTGGTTCTGCTCGGTATCGTAATTATCCTGACTCCATGGATCATATTTCCTGTCTGCGAAATGGAAGGAAGTTTCGTGGTAACGACATCAGGCGCGAAACTACCCATGACCTGCGGCTGGACAGCCCGCGCTGAGACAGGCATTGGTGCATTGATTGTCGTAGCCGGAGGACTTCTCATCGCACGAAGCACGCCGGAGACACGGCAGACCGTCGGGGTATTCAGTATCGCCATGGGTGCTCTCGTAGTAGTATTCCCTACAGTCCTTATCGGAATGTGCAAGGTTGCCACTCATCCGTGCAGGCTGACAACTCTTCCAGTGCTTGAGGTTCTTGGGGTACTTGTCATCCTCATCGGAGCATACCTGCTCTGGAAGCGGGAGTGAGATAATTCATCCTGCCCGGCCCGGGGAAGGTAGTATGCAATGATGGTGGCCAATAATGCCAGCCTGGTTTTTTTTAAATCTCGGGGAATTACAGAAGTTTAACGAGATACAGGGGAAACCTGAGGTGATAAGAGAAAAATAGTATGAGCCACCGGACCTTCCCGGGACGGCTTCTCTCTTATGGGACGTACTTTATCCCTGGATATATAATCCCTCTGAAACCGTCTTCCGTAACAGAGAGATCGAACTGATTAATAATTAAATCACGGAATTCTTTTTCAAGTATTAAATCCGGAACCTTCCTTGTCCGTTTCATATAAAACCTGACCCATTCTGCCCAGAGCAGCATGCACTGGACATCACAGATTGCATTAGGTTTTACATGCTGCGATAAAAATTCATGGAATGTCTTCAATTCAACCAGTTCTTCGGGATTGACTTCTATCCCCAGGTCGCAATAATTTTTTTCCGGCTCTTCACTTTTCGTTATATCCGGGTAGCCCGCGTACAGGACTATCTTTTTGTTTGATGTTTTCTGGAGAACGTCCTTCGGAAACGCATACGGCTGATTAATTACGAATGTTTTGCTGACCTCTGAACTCTTCATGGCGGAAATGGAAATCACCATCATATGGTTTAGACAGGGAATTTATAGCCAATTGCATAAAAAACAAATTTTGAAACATTTTTTGAAACAATTCAAGAGACGTTTTTCCGGATCCGATATTTTTATCCTTTATGGCACTCTATGGGGAGAAGTAATGAACCAGACAGAGACTGCAGAGCGCGTTGCAGAAATCATGCTGGTCTTTGCCCGGTTGACCGGACTTGAACCGGCAGGCGCTCATCCAAGGCGTTACCTGTGGACAGATGCGTTTGCCGTATGCAACTATCTTGAACTTTTTCGTCAGACCGGGGATAAAACCTACCGGGAACTTGCCGTGCGGCTTGTAGACCAAGTGCATCACACGCTCGGGCGGCACCGTGAAGATGATACCCGTGCCGGCTGGATCAGCAGTCTTCCAGAGGGGGAAGGCGAACTGCATCCGACTCTTGGAGGGTTGCGGATCGGAAAACAACACAAAGAACGAGGCCAGGATGAGCCATACAACGAGCGCCGCGAATGGGACCAGGACGGGCAGTACTATCATTACCTGACAAAGTGGATGCATGCCCTTAACCAGGTAAGCCGGGTTACCGGAGATGTGAAATATCTCACGTGGGCAATTGAACTGGCACAAACAGCTCATGCCGGGTTTACTTACATTCCCCGACCCGGTGGCAGGAAACGAATGTACTGGAAGATGAGCACTGACCTTATCCGCCCGTTAGTTCCTTCGATGGGCCAGCATGACCCCCTTGATGGGTACGTCACCTACCATGAGCTGCAACTGACGTCTGTAAAAGATTTCGGACAAGTATCGCACCCCGGCCTTGGTGCAGATATCGCTGACATGACGGGTATCTGCCAGGGATTGAGCCTTTCAACTGATGATCCTCTGGGTATTGGCGGGCTCCTTACCGATGCTTCGAGGATCGCACAACTGACAATAAAGAGAGGTTCTGCGTATGGTATCCTGCTGGAATCCATCCTGGATTCCGCCCTGACGGGACTGGACGGCTTCGTACAAGGTGGCTCTCTCGAGTTACCCGCCGGTTACCGACTCGCCTTCCGTGAGCTCGGCCTTTCAATTGGCCTCTCGGGCGCAGGAATGCTGGCTGTGTGGATCGAAGAGAACCCGGACCTGTTCGGGAGGTCACATGTCCTGCAACGGCAGGTGGAATCTCTCGTGGGATATGGAGAGGCAGGGAAAAATATCGAACAGTTCTGGATGCATGACATGAACAGGCAGGCTGGCACCTGGACCGGGCACCGCGAGATCAATATGGTAATGCTTGCTACCAGCCTTGCTCCCAAAGGATTCCTGGTAATTTAGATTGTCATCCAACGAGAGGTTGGTTTGTTACAGGAATGTACAATCACTCTTCGCTATCTGTGGACTTTCCGCCATCCCCATTATGGGGACAGGAGGCAGGCAGCCCGTTCCGGAAAATCCGATATTGAAGTCGAAGCCAATTCAAATAATTACGGGTTTTTTACATGGTACCGGCGGTCATGAAAGCAGTTGCCACATATCTCTTCAGAGGCCGGGTTCTCCAGGTACTCCGGACAACCGCAATAACGGAACTGGCACCGGCCGAATTCAGCAGGCGGCTTTGTCTTATGTATCTTAGCCATATCAACCGGGCGGATTCTTATGCGGGGCATACAGCGTAAAAGTATAGCATTCTATATAAATTTTTTCCGATGCGTGAGTTCGACGGTGATGTGGACTAAAATTCCTCCACTCTCCCTGGTTTTATTGGCTGATAATTTTTTTATCATGAAAAAATTTATCAGATCATAACAATAGTCCCTCTATCATGATATCGCTCGAATATGAGGACAAAGAATTTCAAACCATACTCCGCAGGGAACTGAACCTGAGTGACAAAGCGTCCTTTCACTCACGTGATATACTTCTGGGGACGCAACTGTATGAATATTGTATCTGTACCATTAAAGACGGTGAAAAAACCTATGTCCTTATTCGCGGCTCGTTTGTCTCCACCAAAGTGTACGTCCTTATAAAAACCGATTTACCGGAAGAATTCCGGTTCCCTGAGCTGGCAAAAGAACTGGAGGAACAAGGAATCGATCCAGGGAAAACCCGCCTGGTCTGCGTAGCTGTCAATGCTTCAGAAACCGTCAAAGATGCAGATAAATACCCGGAAATCCAGATTGTTATGATCCCCTTCTAAGTCATTTTTTTACTTTTTTTGTTCATGGTGTACCGGGCAACCAGGTCATGATGAGGTGCCCGAATCATAAACTACAAATATCGATCACCATAACCTCACTGGTATCAGCAGAGGAGGTGTACCGGGTTTAAACCTCCTTCCCTTAGTCAGATGACCTGGAAAAGATTCAGAGTCGAACGAAGACAAAAAAAATTCTTCAGTATTGGCACCCGGGACGCAAAAAGTCCCGTCGTTATCGGTACTCCTGTCAACCTCCATGGAAACCCGCCTTTTGACCGAAAAACAGATGACACTGCCGGAGAGATACGAAGCATGGATACACCTCCCCCAGTAAACAATACGCGGGTCGCTGCCATATTTTATGAAGTCTCTGAGCTTTTGAGGATCAAGGGAGAGAAGTTCAAACCACAGGCGTACGCCAAGGCTGCCCACGCAATTGAGACCCTGCAGGAGGATATCGCGGATATCAGCAAACGGGAAAAACTCGAGGAGATCCCGGGCGTCGGTACCCATCTTGCCGCCAAGATCAAGGAAATTATCAAGAGCGGTCAGCTCGGATACCTCGATAGCCTGCGGCAGGAGTTGCCGGGCGGGGTGCTGGAGCTTGCTGACGTGGAAGGTATCGGGCCGAAAAAAGCTATTATGCTGAACCGCGAGCTCGGTATCACCACCAGGGCCGGACTGGAGGAAGCGGCAAAAGCAGGGCGAATCCGGGACCTCCCGGGTTTTGGAGAGCTGAGTGAGACGAACATCCTGCGAAGTATCGGGGCAAAAGGCAAAAGTGCGCGTTTCTTACTCGGACAGGTCCTTCCTGTGGCACAGGACATTGTACAACAACTCGCCGCCCTTTCCGCTACAAAGCAGATCAGCCTTGCCGGATCACTCAGGCGTAAGAAAGAGACTATTGGAGATGTCGATATCCTGGCAACATCTCCCGAACCTGGTAAGGTTATGGACGTATTCTGCTCGCTTTCTTCCGTTGACCGGGTCCTGGTCCGGGGTCCGACCCGGAGTTCTGTCATACTTGCCACAGGTCTGCAGGTTGACCTGCGGGTGGTAAAGGAAGACCAGTACGGGGCTGCGCTCCAGTATTTCACGGGGTCAAAGGACCACAATATCGCACTCCGGCGGCTCGCGCTCGAACGGGGCTGGAAACTGAATGAGTATGGTCTCTCTGACCTTTCGACAGGAGAAAAAATCGCCGGAAAGAGCGAGGATGAAGTGTACCGGATGCTTGGCCTGCCGTTCATCGAGCCGGAACTGAGGGAGAACCGCGGCGAGATCGAAGCGGCGCAAAAGGGCAGCCTTCCTGATATTGTCTCCTATACCGCAGTGCGCGGAGATCTCCATGTCCATACTTCATGGAGTGATGGGAAGCACAGCGTACTTGCGATGGCAGAAGCAGCAAAATCTCTCGGCTACGAATATATCGCCATCTGCGACCATGTAAAGAGCCCTCAGTTTACCCGCGGGCTGACAGACAAACAGATTACCGAACAGAGAAGAGAGATTGAACACGTTAACCGCACTCTTGAAGGGTTCGAAGTGCTCGCCGGGATAGAATGCAGTATTCATGATGATGGGACACTGGATGCAGGGAATACTATCCTGCAGGACCTTGATATTGTAGTGGCAGGCGTTCATTCCGGCCTGACAATGCCCGGAAACGAGATGACAAAACGCATGCTTGCTGCCATGCAGAATGAATATCTGGACATCATCGCCCATCCCACCGGAAGAATAATACTGCAACGGGAACCCATAGAACTTGATCTCACCTCTTTTTTTAAGGCAGCTGCAGAACTTCAGGTGTTCCCCGAGATCAATGCTTTCCCGGACCGGCTGGATCTTCCTGACATACACTGCATGAAAGCGCGGGAGTATGCAGTACGGTTTGCGCTTGGTTCGGATTCCCGTACACGGGATAACCTGGGTTATATGGAATTCGGGGTTGCGACTGCACGACGGGGATGGCTTGAAGCAAAGAATATCATTAATACCCTGTCGATCCGAGATCTGCGCTCCATGCTGGGATCGTGACTACGACGAACCCAAAGCGGTTCAACGTGTACAGCCTTCAAATAAGCGAAGAGGAAAAACAAGGTTCACGGTGTGAAATCCGGATACGTATCTTACGGTTCCGTGTCCAGACCAAATACCACACTCCGCATCGAGACCGACCCGGCAAATATCGCCTCATTGAAGAACCACGGGCGGTCATCTCCGGCAGCCCCGATGACGCAGATAAGGGGGAGATAATGCTCGCTGGTAGGATGGGCCAGCGAGGAGATGTGATATTTTGTATAATCGATGAGCGAATCGTAGTCCCTGGTGGTAATGTTGTTTTTCACGATATCATCGAACTCAACAGCCCATGGATACGGTTTTGCGTGCATGTTGAGCATCATGAGGTTGTGGACGAGGTTCCCGCTGCCCAGGATCAGGACACCCCGTTCTCTTAACAGGCTGAGTTCTTTTCCGATCCTGAAAAGGATGGATAACGGCTGGTTATAATTCAGGCTGAGCTGTATCACCGGTATATCAGCAGACGGGTACATATGCCGGAGAACCGACCATGTTCCATGATCGAGCCCCCACTCGTAATCGAGGCCGATGCTGCTGCTGCGGACGAGGTTTTGCACAAGCTTCGCCCCTTCCGGCGATCCGGGAGCAGGGTATTCAATCCGGTAGAGTTCATCGGGAAAACCATAAAAATCATGGATTGTCCTGGGATGCGTGACCGCTGTGACTGCAGTTCCTTCCTGAATGACCCAGTGCGCCGAAATACTCAGGATGAGTGCAGGTTTGGGGATCATTTCCCCCAGCCGTTTCCATGTAGTGCTGAACGGATTGTTTTCCAGTGCATTTTCCGGGGAGCCATGCCCTATAAACGCAACCGGCATCGTATCGTGTGCCAGACGGGCATTATCCTCCCCGCTTCCCCCGCCTGTCAAGCCAGAATGTATACTGTCGTTCATCATGGTCTCATTGGACTATTGAACCCTGGTTTCTACAAAAGTGCGTATGCATTTTTCCAGCCTGATAAAATTCGCAGTTCCTGTATAGTTCCGTTTATTCCCGGCAGAAAAACTGTCCCGGATTAGTCCGGGTATTTTTAAGGAGGAATGACATGATTATTACTTTTTTGGAGTTTTTACGCCGGTCTTTCCTTCTTTCATAATTATCTTTGCGGGTCGCGGGCGGTCCTCGTGGGTGCCATGATCCGTGTCCAGATCCTGTTCCGGTGGCTGGGTATGAGGATTGTGCCTTGGGGGGAGCGGGGGTTTTTTCTGCGGATGATGGGCAGGATGAGGATGGGGGTGGTCCATGGGGTGGTGTTTGTCCTCTTCCGCATGTCGATCCTTGTCAAGGCTTGCCTGTGACCCTGTATGGGACGTGTGATCATGCGGTGTCGGATGTGGTTCGCGTCTTGGTGCCATATTTTTAATACATTCATTCCTCCCTGATAAACGATTGCATATGACACTATTGTAGCTCAATCGGATTCATAAACCCACATTCTGGAATGAATGCGAAGTACACCAGTACTAGAAAGCTTCCTTACCGGACTTTACGAAATTTCAAAGCCTGATGATGCACGAACAACCCGGATTGTCCCGGGTGCATAGATTTTTGGAGATATTTGATGTTCTGGATTAACAAGTGTTTTGTTTCAAAATCCGGAAACAGTACTAATATTTTTTAAATGGTCTGCCTATTATCTTACTATATGGATAATGAAGTAACTAATCTCTTATTTGGGATTATTTTCTTAATTCTTATCATAAATACAACAATGGTGATGTCCATAGCATCCACGCTGTATGGACCAGTTCCAGGACAATCTATCACCACTCCCGAAAGTTCCCCCTATCCTGTTTTAGCCTCATCTGCCGATCCAGATCCAGTTAGACCTCTCATCAGTCTGATACCGACTCTTGTACCCTTAGGCAACCGGGGGTCAGCACTTCCCGATACTGATGTAGTCCTGTCAGGTTCAGGATCCCAGTCTGTTATAAAATCAATTTCATCATACGTAACAATTGAATCAAAGGAGTCCCCGGCAATTGAGACTCATGCTACCATACAACCAGCAATCCCTCAAAAATATGAGGAAGGGTATGTCACCATCTACTCTCTGACTCATCAGAAAGTATCGCAGGTATTGCCATTTGTATCCTTCTCTCTCCTCAATCCTCCACTCGTCATTGATTATGATGTTACGCCGACAAATGCTACGGACATAAAATACATGGAGTATAAGGAAATCGCGACTGTACACCAGGAAAATCTTGTTATACAACGTCCGTTTGAAGATACATGGTTCATGGTTATTGTCAGAAATAAGGATACCGGTCAACTTGTCACTGAGGATGGTTTTGGCAGAACGTATTCCTACCAGTCCCCCCGGCAACTGGTGTTGAGGGAAAATGGCAATTATTCGTTTGAATTCACGGGAGATTTTGCAAAACTTGACCTGACGATGAAGGTCAAGCAGGCGGGGAATTTTCCGTAATATTTCTCATTTTTACAGCAGGATCGGATATAAAATAGTATCGATTAACAGTCCAATTCTCATTGCTGATTTTCACGGCATTTTTGCATTTTTTATAGATTGCCGTTTTTTGTAAAAAAAAAAAAGAAAAAACAGCCTGGTTAAGACTGTACGACGATCGTGCCTTTCATAGAGGGATGAATTGCGCAATGGTAGGAGTACGTGCCCGGAGCAGTAAACGTAACCTGGTAGGATGCGCCGTTCGAAAGTGGATCTGAAGAGAACGAGACCGATGAACCTGAGTCGGAAGCGATCTGGTGAGGTGTGCTGTCCTGGTTTGTCCAGGTGACGGTGGTACCGGTCCTGATGGTAAGCATATCCGGGCTGAAGGCAAAGTTTTTGATCAGGATTGAAGTTGATCCTGTCGCTGGGGCCAGCGTAGTCGCTGCTGGTGTTGCTGTCGGGCTTTGATTGGATGTACACCCTGAATATGCACAGGAAAGGATCAGCAGGACTGCACATGCTGACCAGAATAACATGCGGGATTGTGTGACCATAGTTCCATAATAGTGTTGGCGATTCATAAATGCTGGTGTCGGGATACCGTCAGTATTCAGTCCGTAATCCTGAAGGAAAATTATCACTCACTGCGACGCAGTCTCAACCCTCCTTATCCCTTTCTTTATCGCGACCACGGACAGCCCGAAGTCTATGACCGATCCTCTGGGAGACCTTCCCTCTCCCCCTCACTATCTCCCCTGGTGGTACCGGTTCCTGGTTATCCTGCGCAGATCAAACAGTGTATCTGCTTCTTCTTTGGTAAGAATCCCTTTCTCTACAGCAAGATCCCTGACCGACTTCCGTTTTTCCATTGATTCATGAGCGATCTCTGCTGCCTTCTGGTACCCGATCTTCGACGTGAGCAGGGTCGCAAGCACGGGGTTTGTCCCGACATTCATTACAAGCCGTTCTTCATGTGCTGTTATACCGTCTATACACTGCACGGTAAAAACAGGAAGGTAACTGGTGAGCAGCGAGATGGATTCGAGGATGTTATTGACGATCAGCGGTGCCATGACGTTCAGCTCGAGCTGGCCGGCCTGCACAGCCAGGGATACCGCTGTATCATTGCCGATGATCTGGAATGCGATCATATCCACACATTCGGCCATTACGGGATTGACCTTCCCGGGCATAATGGATGATCCTGGCTGAACAGGAGGAAGGCTGATCTCATCGAGGCCTGATACCGGGCCAGAGCTCATGAGCCGGAGATCATTTGTGATCCGGATCAGTTCAAGGGAAAGTTCCTTAAGCGAGCCGGAGAAGGCTCCCATCAGCGACAGGCTCTGCAATGCCTCGAAACTATTTCTGGCAGGGATAATGTCAAGGGCGGTGAGTGAACGCAGGTTCCGTATTATTGTCTCGCGATATCCCGGAGGTGCGTTTGCCCCGTTTCCGGTCGCGGTACCACCTATTGCCACTTCCAGCAGACCATCCCTGCGTTCCCGGATCCGTTCTGCAGCACGGACCACAGCGGCACTGTATGCGTAGAATTCATCGCCGAGCGTGACAGGGATCGCGTCCATCAGGTGCGTTCTTCCGGTCTTTGGCAACAATGCAAATGCATCCCCTTTCTTGTGCAATGCTGCGGCGAGATCTCCGAGCACGTTGTCGAGATACTGTGCATCCCGGATTATCGCTATGTGCGAGGCAGTGGGAAATGTGTCATTCGATGACTGGGCAAGGTTGACATGATCGTTCGGGCTCAGGAATTCATAATCCCCTCGGGATCTTTTAAGAATCTCCAGTGCGCGGTTTGCGATTACTTCATTCACATTCATATTGAATGAGGTCCCGGCACCAGCCTGGTAGATGTCGACCGGAAATTGATCGGCAAATTTCCCTCCCAGGACTTCATCTGCCGCAGTCACAATCGCCGTACCTCTCTGAAGGTCAAGAATACCAAGCTCCATATTGGTGAGAGCAGCGGCTTTTTTGATCACAGCATATGCAGCAACCAGTCCGGGTGATTCTCTGGATCCGCTGACCGGGAAATTTTCCATCGCCCGCACTGTCTGGATACCGTAATACACGTCTGAAGGCACATCCCGGACCCCGAGCGGGTCTCGCTCCTGTCGCATCATGGTACATCTCCTCCTTGTTCCCTTTCTTGTTTTATTTTTTTAAGTTCCTGCCGGGCATGTCCGATGGCCTTATCCGGCGGCACCCCCTTCGGGCAGACCCTGCGGCAGTTGGTATGGAACTCACACGCCCACCACCCATCCGGCTGATCGGCACTCGTGAGCCTTGCAGTTCCCTGCTGTTCCCGCGGGTCGATGTGGAAACGGTAGAGTTTTGCGAGTGCCGCTGGTCCAAGGTATTGGGGATTTTTCCCATTGACCGGGCATGCCGCGAAGCAGGCAGCACAGAGGATGCAGGTAGTATACTGCTCAAGCTCACGGACCGCTTCCGGTGTCATGAGCCGTTCTTTTTCCGGATCCGGGTCCCCGGGCATGAATACGGGTTTGACTGCCCGGTAGTATGTGAAAAATATCCCCATATCCACGATGAGATCCTTGATCACCGGCAGGTTCGGGAGAGGTTCCACGAGAATTTCCTCCCTTTTGTCCCAGGATTCGGAGAGGAGCGGCAGGATGTAATGGGAGAGGGGGAGATCCAGGTCACCGGATGCCAGTACCCCAATCTGGGTCCGGCATGCAAGCCGGGGCACGCGGTTGATCAGCATCGCACACGTGCCACAGACTGCACCACGGCAGGAATACCGGAAGGCGAGGGAGTCATCATACCGTGACTGCGCTTCAAACAGTGCAGTGAGGACTGTCTTGCCTGGCTCAGATTCGATCGCGAACGTATCATACCTCGGTTTTTCCATGCCGGGGCGGAAACGGAACACTTTCAGTTTCATCAGTAGACCCGTTCCTTAGGAGTGAACATACCGAGTGTGACCGGAGCATAGGTAATTGCAATCCCCCCGTTCTGACGGCTGGCTATCGTATGGGTTAAGAAGTGGTCATCATCCCGGGCGGGATAGTCCGTTCTTGTGTGCGAACCACGGCTCTCCTTGCGGTTTATCGCACCCAGAGCTACTGCTTCTGCTACCGGAACCATATATTCAAGCTCGAGATACCGAATGAGGGCCTGGTTTTCTGCACGATCCTTATCGGAGATTGAAATACTTCCTAATCTGTCCCGTAGTTTATAGATCTCTTCACGTCCTTTCACCATACTGCTTCCTTCCCGGAAGATACCGAATTTTGTGTACATCGTCTCTTTTAAAGAGTCGAGGTTCGGAAAAAGCGGTTCTCCACCGCTCCGCCCGAGAATGCCGTTGATCTTTCCCTCCATTTCCTTCATAGCTGAAAGAACCGGCCCGGTAGCCGGAACGGGTTTTGACCGTACATCCCTTATGATGGAATCTGCCACCAGCCGCCCGAAAACTACCGTTTCAAGGAGCGAATTTCCCCCGAGCCGGTTTGCCCCGTGGACACTGATACAGGCGCACTCGCCGGCCGCATACAGGCCAGGGAGGCCTGACTCTCCTTCAATTCCCACATCGATTCCACCCATGGAATAATGCTGGGCCGGCTGTACCGGGATCGGTTCGCTGGCGGGATCCACGCCCGCAAAGTCCATCGCGATCAAACGTATCCCGGGCAGGCGCTCCCGGATGCGCTCCCCACCAAGATGGCGGAGATCGAGGTGCACATAGCCTCCTTCAAAACCTCTGCCGGCAGCAATCTCCTGTTCGATTGCACGAGCGACCACATCCCGCGGGGCGAGATCCGTCGACTGAGGAGCATAGCGTGTCATGAACCGTTCTCCGTTTTTATTGACCAGGATACCGCCTTCGCCGCGGGCTGCTTCAGAAATAAGAATGTTTGAGCCCATCAGGGATGTCGGGTGGAACTGGATAAACTCCATATCCTTAAGGGAAGCTCCTGCCTGGATCGCAAGCGCCTGGCCATCCCCGGTATTGATGATCGCGTTTGTAGACCGGGAATAGATCCGCCCGAATCCTCCCGTGGCCATGAGGGTCGCTTTTGCACAGAACCCGTGGACCGTTCCCGTCACGATCTCCAGTGCGGTGCATCCTGTGCAGCGTCCGGCATCGGTGACAAGCGATGTGACAAAAAATTCCTCAAATACTGGTATTTTTTTATCGGTTACCTGCTCGTAGAGGGTATGGAGAATATTATGACCTGTCCTGTCTGCTGCATAACAGGTCCGGGGAAACCCGGCCCCCCCGAACGGGCGCTGGGCAATCTTTCCATCCTCCAGCCGTGACCAGACCGTGCCCATGTGCTCCAGCTCAATAACCGTCAATGATGCCTCTTTGCACATGCGCACGACTGCATTCTGGTCTGCAAGATAATCCGATCCTTTTATCGTATCATACGCATGCCGCTCCCAGCTGTCCATGGCACCTTCGTTGCCGGGGACATTTCCCAGGGACGCATTCATCCCTCCCTGGGCGGATACCGAATGGGATCGCAGGGGATGGACCTTGGATAGTACCGCACAGGAACAATCTGCCCGGGACAGCTGCAGGGCAGCACGCAGCCCGGTCAATCCACCTCCGATAATGGTCACATCATAGTGATGCATGGCTGGTTGGCCCATACATTGAAATCCTCCATTACGTCTCGTGTATTGCATGAAGGTAGATAACAGTACGCATCGGGTCAGATCGTAATTTCTGTTTTTTTGTTTTCAGGGATACCATTTTATCCAATGGCAGGAATTGTATTTTTCACCAGTGTCTGGAGAGAATGATGGCAGAAAGTGAAGTATCGGTATTGATCGGTGGGAGGGCAGGAGACGGAATCTCGAGTGCCGGACAGATCATCGCCCACCTTCTTTCACAGAACGGCTACCGGGTGCATATGTACTTTGACTACCCGTCGCTGATCAAAGGAGGACATAACTTTGCGATCATCCGGGGAGCAGAAGAGAGCATCGGTGCCGTGAGGGAACAGGTGGATTTCATCCTTGCTCTCAACCAGGAGACGGTAAACCTTCACCGGCAGCGACTGAAAGAGAGGGGGACTGTCATATACGATACCGGCACGGTGAAACTGGCAGAGGGCATCGGAATTCCGGTAAAGGATATTCTGGCTGCCGAAGAAGCACCCCCCGTGATGGGAAATTCTGCCATAATCGGGGCTTTCATTCGGGCGGCAGGACTTAACTGGGACACCTCAACCGACGTGCTGAAGAAATCGATGCCGAAAGGAACCGAAAAGAACCTGTGTGTGACCAGGAGGGCGTATGAAGCATCAGAGGAACGGCAACATGTTCCCGGCACAGGAAAACCCGTTCTTCCGGCGTTGACCGGCAACGAGGCGATCAGTATCGGGCTGGTTGAGGCAGACCTTGAGGTGTATTTCAGTTATCCGATGTCACCTACCTCCAATATTCTTCATTTCCTTGCCGGTTATGCAGATGAGCTCCATATCCGTGTTCTCCAGCCGGAGAGCGAGATCGCGGTGATCCTGATGGCACTGGGGTGTTCCTATGCGGGATCGAGGGCAGCGGTCGGTACCTCAGGCGGCGGGTTCTGCCTGATGACCGAGGCTTTGAGCCTTGCTGGTATTGCAGAACTCCCGATCCTGGTTATTCTTGGACAGCGCACCGGGCCAAGTACCGGTCTTGCTACGTATTCTGCCCAGTCAGACCTTCATTTTGCCCTGCATGCCGGGCAGGGAGAGTTTCCTCGCCTGATCATTGCACCGGGCGACGCTGGTGAAGCACGCCACTGGTCTTGTATGGCACTGGATCTTGCATGGAAGTATCAGATTCCTGCCATTATCCTCTCAGACCGTCTCATCTGCGAAGGACTGTACAGCGTGGAACCGGATACTTGGACGCGATATGCGGCAGGACCGGTCATGGCAGATCCTGGCATTCATCCTTATCTCAGGTATGCCCTGACGGATTCCGGGATCTCTCCATTGCGGTTCCCGCCTGGCAAAGGAGAGATCATCAGGGTAAACAGCCATGTTCACGATCCGGACGGGATCACGACAGAAGATCCCCGGGTAACAAAAGAGATGGCGGATAAGCGGATGAAAAAGATGGACGGGCTTGCCCGGGAGATCGAAGGGATGAGACCCATCAACACCGGCGGAGTTCCGGATGCTTCAACAGCCTTACTCTGCTGGGGGTCCACAAAAGGAGTTTGCGAAGAACTGGCGAGGGAGAAGGGTTTACGGTTCATCCAGCCCGTTGTGCTCTGGCCATTTGCAGAAAAGGCGTTCGCCCATGCGATGGAGGGCGTGGAACAGTTCTACGCGGTCGAGACTAATGAGTCGGGACAGCTCGCAACTCTCGTCAGCAGGTTCGGGTATACACCTTCAGGGAAGATCCTGAAGTATGACGGCAGGCCGTTTATGGTCGATGAGCTTGAAGAAGCATTGAAAGAGGTGATCCGATGACCGGGAATGAGCTCATCAGCACGGCAAAGAACACCTGGTGCCCGGGGTGTGGCAATTTTGCTATCCAGCATGCACTCAAGGACGTGCTGATGAGCATGGAAACAGAAGGGTTTCCCCTTGAAAATATTGTCATTGTTACCGGGATTGGCCAGCACGGCAAAACCTTCGATTTCATGAACCTGAACGGGTTTTACTCGCTGCATGGGCGGACGATTCCGGTCGCTACCGGCATCAGGCTGGCAAACCCGGATCTCAAAGTCATCTGTCTCACCGGGGACGGGGACTCCTATGCTGAGGGGCTTGACCACCTGATCTTCGGGGCAAAAAGGAACCTTGACATTACCGTGCTCATACACGACAACCGGGTCTACGGACTGACAACCGGGCAATATACCCCCACTTCACCTTATGGATACCGGGGACGTTCCACACCCGGCGGAGCAAAAGAGTACCCGTTCAATCCTCTCGAACTGATGCTGAGTTCAGGGGCAAGTTTCATCGCCCGTGGCTATACGCATAAACGAGATCAGCTCAAACGCCTCATACGCGAGGCGCTGGTCCATAGGGGTTTCTCCTTTATCGATATTCTCCAGATCTGCGCGACATACAACGATTTGAGCAGGTATTACGATGCCCGTATCTTTGACTGGGATGAGACGAATGCAGGGGATTATAATGCTGCATACTGGAAGGCCCGGGAATGGGATTATAATAATGATGCCCGGATCGGTCTTGGTATAATGTACCGGCACACTGCCCCGCTTTTCGAAGATAGTTACCCGGTACCTGAACCACTCACTCCTGCTGAGAAACTGGCATGGGTCAGGAAGATTATGGACGAACGGGCGTAATTATCCTGAAGGGTATTTCACCACCTCTCTTTTTCAGGGACCCTAACTACCGGAGAACTGTTTATTCTACACAAATCCTTGACCTGCTGGAGTCAAAACGCTTTTAAAAAATCCATAGAACAAAAAAAGAGAGAGAGATTATTCAGTACCCTCCGCCACCGCCACCGCCGGTTGCAAGGCTCGGAGTCCGGGTTGTCGTGGGCACCGTTGTGGGGATAGTCGTAACAACCGGCACACTACCGGAAACGTTGGCGACATACCAGAGGTTGTTGAAACCCTGCCCATTCACGTTCCCCGGTTTTGTGTCGGCGGAATAATAATACAGAGGTCTTCCCATGAAAGCCGTCTGTTTCATGCCATCTGCACGGGACACGGAACTGAAAGCTCCGACATTCAGGACCGAGGGGGCTGTCACCGTGTCGGCACTGAAGGGAGGCCATGTCGCAATGCATGTGCCAGAGCAGGCGCTCTGTCCCGTAGTATCTTTAGTGAAATAGTAGAGTGTTTTTCCGGATGTATCGGTCAGGTACAGACCGAGGGTTGCTGAATGGGAAATAAGGACACTTTCATCAGGCTTTACCACAAACCAGACCTTAAGGAAGTTCTCACCGGTCATATCACCGGCTTTTGAATCTCCTGCGTAATAATAAAGAGGCCAGCCGTAATACGTGGTCTGTTTTGAACCATTGGCACGGGTAATAGATCCAAAATCAGCGGGATCGAGCGGTGATGACACCACGATGGTGCTTGCGGTGAACGGTGGCCAGAGAGCTGCACACTGCCCATTACAGGTGCTTGCGCCACTAGAAGCAATATCATTTGCAAAGTAGTACAGGGTCTTTCCCTGGGCATCCACTAGTATTTTTCCTAGTGAAGTATCGGCAGTCTTTACAGTATCGGCCACTTGAGTGGTCGGAATTGCAGTCGGTTGGGGAGTTGGTTGGGGTACCTGCGTCTGAGTACATCCGGCTATAAGGAGTACAGAAATTGCTGCGAGACACAGGATAAGAAGCGTTGTGTTTTTCATCAGAATCACCTTTACAGGCAGTGTGCACATATCCCAGCAGGTATGATAACTCTTTTCCCAGTTTTCAGATATTAAAACAAAACTAGGATACGCACCCATTTTCCTGAAGCATGATAGATCGAACCGGGGGTTCAGTTTAGGAAACGAAGATGGGGATGACTATGCAGTTTTTTAAACATTCTGCTATAATCAAAGAGAAATTTAATAAAAAGATCATCTTTCAATTTTAGAATCATACAATGAAATTCAAAATTATCTTTTTAAGGAGTTACTGATATTTTCATGCATTCTCTTAAAAGAGGAGATTGGTTATGGACAAAAAATGGATTATTATACTTCTGGGGTTATCCCTGGCAGGGATGGTATTGTTGAGCGGGTGCGTCAGCCAGCAGCCAACGCCAACCCCCACCCCCACACCAACGACGACAGTGCAGCCGACAGCTTCGCCAAAAATGTACTCGCAGGCTGAGGCGGATGCAATGATGCAGTGGCGGGTACTCTGGACAGATCATGCAGTCTGGACGCGGCTGTACATCGTCGAATCACTGGATAACTCATCCGGTGCCGGTGCTGCAGCAACACGCCTCATGAAAAACCAGGAGGACATCGGAAATGCAATCAAGCCCTATTACGGGGATGCAGCCGGAACACAACTGACCGCGCTTTTAAAAGATCATATCCTGATTGCGGTCGCAATCATCAATGACGTCAAGGCTGGTAATGCTACTGCGCAGGCCGCTGATGAAGCAAAGTGGACAAAGAACGCCGATGACATCTCAACGTTCCTCGCAGGTGCCAACCCGAACTGGCCGGTACAGGATGTAAAGGATCTCATGCACATGCACCTGTCCACGACAAAGGCAGAACTGGTGGCACGATATACGAAGAATTACACGGCTGATGTTCAGGCATGGGATACCGTATACGCACACATCCTCACCATGTCAGACGCGATCTCCGGTGGTATTATAAAACAGTATCCGGATAAATTTGGCGGCCCGAAAGTCTACAGCCAGAAGGAGATCGACCTGCGTAATGGCATGCGAAAGCTCTGGACAGATCACACGGTCTGGACACGGCTGTATATCATCGAATCGCTGAACGATTCACCAGCTGCCAGTGCAGCAGCCACACGCCTCCTGCAGAACCAGGTGGATATTGGGAACGCCATCAAGCCCGTTTATGGCGATGCAGCCGGAACACAACTTACCGAACTCTTAAGAACACACATTTATACCGCTGTTGCCATCATTAACGACGTAAAGGCCAAAAACTCCTCAGCACAGGCTAAAGATGAAGCCTTGTGGACCAAGAATGCCGATGACATCTCAACATTCCTCGCGGGAGCAAATCCCAACTGGCCGCTTCCTTTAGTAAAAGATCTTATGTACATGCACCTGTCCACGACCAAGGACGAACTGGTGGCACGCTATACGAAGAATTACACGGCAGACGTCCAGGCATGGGACGTCGTATACGCACACATCCTGAAGATGTCAGATGCGTTATCGGATGGTATTGTGAAACAATTCCCCACCAAATTTTAAGCTAAGGGATTATATTGACGGTAAAAAAGATCGGCCTTGTAAAAGACATGGAATTTGAGCCGGTAAAAGGAATTGTGGCAGACGGGAAAGAGATCCTGCTCGTGAATATGGGCGCAACCTTCACTGCAATCGGAAACAAATGCACGCACATGGGATGCAAATTATCCAGCGGTAAGATGGATGGTGAAACGATCCGATGCCCCTGCCATGGATCAATGTTCAATGTCAGGACCGGTGAAGTGGTAAGAGGCCCGGCAAAGAAACCGGAACCCGCCTATAGAGTCACGGTAGAGAATGGTGAACTTTCAATTGATCTGTAAATCTTTATTATTTTTTGGTGATTGTTACGAACACCCTTTTAAGGTACGCTGGATATAGTGCACGATAAAAGGGTGAGAAGGAAAGACCATGGAGAGGAAAGAAGCCACCGGGCTCTGCATGTGTAAACTATGTCCAAGTTTTGTGAACTGCAAAGAACAGATCGCTTTTTGTCTTGCAGCGAGCGGAAAAAGCGTCTGTATCAGGGAAGAAAACGGGTGTCTCTGTCCGGGATGCCCGGTTCTTGATGAGGAGGGATTCCAGCATGCCTACTACTGCACCCGTGGAACCGAAACTGAACAGCGTTCCATCAGATAACTCCTGGAAATGTCACGTCTGCGGTTTCATCTTCAAAGGTGAGAACGCGCCGGAAGAATGCCCGCAGTGCGCCAGCACGGGAAGAGAATTTGAGAAGATATCAGAAAGAAAGAAACTCAGGTATAACGGGGAACAGTTTGATGTTCTCCTCCTCAATGGCAGCAGTCACCGGGCAAACAATACAGGATACATGGTTGACCTCGTCGAGGACGTACTCAAGGAAAATGGTATCAGTTACCGCCGCTACAACCTCAATGAATTCGCTATTAACCATTGCTGGTGCTGCTATACCATGCGGGATAATGCATGTAAATATCCGTGCCGGGATCAGCTCGATGATATGCCCGCTTTCCATGAAATGATCATCGCCTCAAAAGCAGTTATTGTCGGATCACCGATAAACTGGAATAATATGTCAGCACGGCTCAAGGATTTTCTCGACCGGTTGAATTGTATCCAGAACCTCTACCTGTTAAAAAAACCGGGGCTGACCGAGGGTAAGATTATCGGTATCACTGTCTCCGGGCATGAAGACGGGGCAACAAAGACCGCGATGGATATCTTCCTGTACTTCCAGCAGATGGGGTACGTGCTGGCTCCATTTGGCGTCTCATACCGCACGCACGGGGCACAGTTCAATACGATCACGGATTCGGAATTTTTAAAAAATGACCCTCTCGTAACCCAAAAAGTCAAGGGGATGGCGTATAATGTAATAGAAATGCTGAACCTCGGTATTGAGGATAAACTGAAGGGGAAACTGAAACCTGTCTGCGAATGAATGCATGATACAATAAAAACGCACCTGAACCGTTTGCACCCGAAACTAATCCCTGATAATTTTCAGGTATACACCCATCCCCTGACATTCATGGCTTCTACAACCTGTTCCACCGCGATGCTGTAAGCAGTCCTTCGTAAGGAGATCTTGTTTTGCATCACTCAAGCATATAATCCATGTATATTTTCCATTGAAATATGGCCGGAGAGCCTCAGCGAAGCACTGTCAAACGGAATTCCCTGGTTTTTGCACCGCTGTCACATCAACGGCGTCAATAACCGGAGGTATCAGTGGAGTATTGTCGTTGTTCACCAGTTCGATGGCAAACGTGTGAGTATCCGGTGAGACATTATACCACGTACAGCTGGTCAGTACAGAAATCTGAAATGTCCCGGGCTTTGTCGCTACCGGTAATCCGGGAATTGTTGGCGGAGGAATGTCTTTGAAATAAATAATGTGACCCTCCCCGGGTTTATTTTGTTCGCCGATCCGGTCAACAACCGAGAAATTCCGGACAAGTACCGTAACCGTGACAGTCCCTGCGTCCACACCCCCGTCAAAATCCGGATAGGTAATATACACGGATACAGGATCTGATGTGAAATATCCTGTGGGCTGGGGCTGATGTATTGTTCCTGCAGGTTCAGGGGTCCTGTTGCCGCTGGAGTCGTAAATGCATCCTCCCGCAAGAATCAGGACAAGGATAAGCGGGATGACCAGGATCAGTTCAGTTTCACTGTTCATAATCCACACAATTCTGCTGTTGGAGGAATCTGAATTATTGTAATAAAAACTAAGTGATTCTTCAGCATATGTGATGTGATCGTCCTCCCGACTCAATAAAGAAATATTTCCTGTTCTTATATCCCTGATTTGCGTGGATGTTTAAATTACAAAACGTGTAACCTCGGGAAAATTATATATGAAATCATATCCCCATACACGTCTATTCACGTCCAGAATAAATGACGAATACATGGAGAAAGTAGAAGGAGAGCTATGACGATGGAAAAAAACGATCTGCGGTCAAAACATGGCGTGAAAAACAACATGGCTACTTATAATCATTGCCTCCGGCGGTATTCCGGGCATTTGTATTCAGCCCACCTCTTTACTTTTTTAGAATTGCTACGACCCGTGGAGCAGCATGGATATCTTTGAAAAAAAATTACAGGAAATCCGAACCCTGCCACCTTTCGGGCAGACTAAGGTGATGGTAAAGTTCAGCAATACGTGCATATGCCCGGTATGCCCGAACCACAACACCTGTGCGAACAGTAAACACGAATGGTTTTACTGTTTTAATGGCAGGAGTTTCTTCTGTATTGATTTCGAAAGAACCTGTATCTGTGCTACCTGTCCTGTTGCAAAAGAGACAGGATTGAAACACGAATTTTTCTGCACCCGGGGTACTGAGACGGCCCAGCGATACGAACATGCTTTGTGGGGTACAAAAATACCCTGATTTGATCCAATTTTTATCAATTAACTATCAAGTTAATATCGAAAAACAGTTTTTTTATACTATTCCCATGCGTATCGAGTTAAAGAAATTCTTAGAGCTCTTTATCAAGAAATTCTTTTAACGCCATAGCATTATTGTGTTCAGCATCATGGGCTGCGAACAGGAAAGTCACGATATTATGTGCATGTATGACTTGCCTGAGTTCTTTGATAATTGCAGGCCGCGTCCGGATTTCATCAAAGTACTTCTGGCGGAACTCTTCCCATTTGACCGGATCATGGCCAAACCATGTGCGGAGCTCTGGACTTGCTTCTGCGTCCTTTATCCACAGATCCACTTTTGCATGTTCTTTTGATATTCCCCGCGGCCAGAGGCGCTCGACAAGTATGCGGTACCCGTCTTTTTCGTCTGGTGATTCATATATCCCTTCAACCTGATTACCATACTGTTTCTGCCGTGACGGAATATAAAAAAAAACAGGTTCTCTTAGATTCAGGCTTTTTTTTCCTGGAACTCTTTGAGAATGTGAATATGCGGTGTTCCTATGACTCCATCCTGTTCCATGATCTTTATTAAGTCATCAGAATGCCGAATTTCCTGGCGTTTTCAACCGAGTCCCATTCAGAGAGGATAAACAGTCAGTGGGATCATCGTTATTCTGGAAGATCAGTATTTTCCTGCGGTTCCCCGTATAATAAAAGAGATAGCGGGATGATCAGATCCACATCCCCATGGGGTTATTGAGGCATGTACAGGTGACCCACGTATCTATTTAAACTGGATGATACCCATCACGACCATTACAATGATAGCTAAAATCACCGCACCCAGCAGACCAAATATGAACCAGCCTGCCAGGAATGCTATTACGGAGAATAATCCCAGCATTCCCCAATTCACTGTTACTGCCATTTTTTAATCACCTCGTTTTTTGTCTTTTTTCATGCTTCATGCTTCGCCTTCGACGTAGTGCGTGTTAATCCCGATCTCCGGAAAATATTCTCCCCATGTATTTCTCAAGATAACCGGCTATGTAAGGCGTGACTATGGGAAGGATCATTGAAAGAATCTCCATCTTCATGTCAGGCCGGGACTTTTGCTCCCTGCTGCCAGCGACGCTCACTCTGGCAGCACCGTGCCTGGTCATCAGTCTGAAAAGCCCGTACAGGGCTATTCCGGCCCCGACTGCTGCAGCTGCTGCCGCAACCGGGTGCTTCCTCACAGTTCCGCTCATTGAGCTGATAGCCTGGGAAGGTGCCCGGGCAACAGATTGTTTCAACTGTCCATAAGACCTGGCGATCATCGTTTCGGTCATGAGAATGTCTTCTTCCGTAACTTGCCTACGTTTTTCCACGGTTCATCATCTCCATTGCCGTCGGGGTCTGCAGGATGATCTTATTTGAGAAGATCACGTACGCGATCATACCCCCCACAACAAAGATCACGGCTCCCGTGATAAGCAGGGCTGCCCAGAGCGGTACGAGTGTTGCTATGAGAAGGATCACACCCGCCAGCAGAACCAGTGTACCTGACACCAGCAAAGTGACCAGTACCGACAGGTACATGAGCTTCTTTGCAAGAAGGTCAAATGGCTCGAATACATAATGCTGGAGGAACAGGTCCGTCTTCTGCCGCAGGTAGAGATCAATATACTTAATCGTAGCGGCAAACTCCGATTCTATCGATAATTCCTCATCGCAGGCTGTTTCTTCCATGCGATCCCTCTTCAATCGTGGGATTTGCAGATCAACATACCGAAGAGAAAACCGACACCCATCGCCACCAGCACGGCAGGGAGGGGGTGATCGCTGATGATAGCCTCGACCGGTTCTACTTTTTTGTGGTACTCGGCTTCCATTTCATGGTATTTCACACCAACTTCTTCCTTGAACTGGTGAATCCTTGCCTCGGCATCATGGAGAACATGCTTGACTTCATCGCCATGCATCGACATGTCCGCACTCCGCAGTTTACGCGCAGCCTCCTCCAGTGCATCGGCCGTCTTGAGCTTCATAGTATCAGCTCCGGAAACGGTCTTATTTACCATCCGGTTAATAGTATCTTCTGACATATTGTTCAATTCCTCCCGTGATGCTCCTGATATGATGATTTTCATGATGGTTTCAGAGAGCGCATCTTTGAAAATACCAGAGTATCCATATCAGAGCAAGCGAGTTATTTGTCGGGATACTATATAAAAATCTTACCGTATGTTTATTTTTTTATATCCGATAATTTCCGGTTGAATTACACTGCTGGCCACGAGCTTTCGGGTTCAATGCTCATTCATACTGCGTGAATGTCACCTCAGCTTGATATACGATCCTGCGAACCTGTTTGTACGATTGTTAAAACCGGTTTCCTGTTGTTCCGGAGGCGAAACCATTGTCATCCCTATCTTAAAAATCAGGATGGAGGCTATAAATCAGGGTCACAATACTCCTGTGCAAGTAATTTTGCCCCGATCACCACGAGTGCAATGAGCACCGGGCCGACAATGAAACCGACGATACCCATGAACGGTACTCCGGCAAAAATGCCTATCATCATAATGACCGGGTGGACTGCGACCCTTTTCCCCATCATTACCGGGCGGTAATAAAAATCAATCCACCCGCTCAACAGAGGGTACCCAACGAAAAGCATCAGGACAGTGCCCCTGAAGTCCCCAATGCTCAAAAAGAACAGCGCCAGGATTAGAATCATTATCTGGGCACCGATGAGCGGAATCAGCATGGCAAACCCGACCATGGTCGAAAACAGGAGTACGTTGCCATAGCCCAAAAAGTAGAAGAACGGGATTGCGAGGATAAACGAAATTATAGCGGCTGAAATCTGGACAATAATAAGGGCATAAATGGTGTTTTCGGAAATTTCAGACAATTTATTTATAGCGTCCAACAGTCTTGGGGACAGGGCGGTTGTTATCGTATTCCAGATATATTCACCATAATAGAGTAGCATCGACAACGAGAGGAAAAAAATGATGATCGAGAGGAGTGTCTGCATGATATTGCCCGTCAGGGACAGGATCGTTTTTACAATCAGGTCTCTTAGGGTCTCGTCAAAATTCGAAAGTTGGGCCTCGGTAAATGATGGCAGGAATCGAGATAAAGGAGTATTTTTTAAACCGGTTAACATTGACAATGCCATATCGACGATATGTTTTTCGTTATTGATCAGCACACTTGCGGCCAGCGACATTACCAGAAGGATGAGAAGAAGCACCCAGACGGTGATGAACGTGGCTGACACCGAAGGCTTTACCAGACGGGAGAGTCGTTTATGGATTGGTAAAAGTGCAACAGCAATAGCAGCCGCCCAGACGAACACGGTCATGAGAGGCCAGAATGCGATGATCGCCACGATAAAAACTGCGACGATGAGGAGCCCCAGTTTCACGTCATCGGTAATCAGGGAAGTTTCCATAGGTGTGCATTAATGCACAAATGATAATAAACCCTATGCAGGAAGATGAGGCTCTCCATTCATGGAAAAAAACAGCAAAAAAAGCATGAGTAATGATGGGAAGATTTTCCTACCGATCTAAACCGGCTTTTGTGATCTTTTACCTTTGTCTTATGCCGGTCCAGTAATAATTCCCTCAGGAAAAACCGGAGAGAACAAGTGCCTTCTCCCTGAATGAAATCTGATTCTCCACGGTAAACGGCAGGTTTATATAATTAATAAGGATATTGAGTCATCTATGGCACTTCTTGGCGTAGCAATTCTTATCCTGGTCATTATTATCTTCCTGGCGATCGCATTCTATGTCATAAAGAACATCGGGCATCTGTTGATAAACGCTATCGTCGGTCTTATCACGTTGTTCATCGTGAATTTCTTTCACCTTATGCAGTATGCTGGAAAACCCGATATCGGATATGACTGGATAACGGTGATCATCTGTGCCCTTGCCGGCTTACCGGGAGCAATCCTCCTGATTATACTCAGCCTGCTGGGGATTACGCTCTGATCCTCTCTCTCGTTTTTGGCCCGGGGAACTAACATACATGCTCACTATCAATGCCAGGATTTTTCAACATTATTTTTACATATTTATGATGCAGGACAGGGATTCTTTGTTGTTCTAAATCCTGTAACACCAGATAAGGTTTTTATAGATATTTCCGCTATATACACCCTTACTCTGAGATGGGTGACACCTGAAGATGAACTCTCCATGACATCATGATAACTGTCATGCCTGCGAATCAGAGTATCAGGCATGACGAGGGAAAAATCTTCAGGAAAATGTGGTGATTTATATGGCAGATCTTACTTCACGGGATGATGAACGGGCCGCGGAAGAAGCCCGGAAAAAGAGTCAGGAAGAGGAAAAGCAGAGGCAACGGGAGCTCGAAAAGACAAAAGATCAGACACGGAAAGAAGGACTGGAGCAGGACCGGGCCGCAGAAAAAGTCCGGGAAAAAACCCGGGAAGAGGATAAGCAGAGGCAAAAGGAGCTCGATAAGGCAAAAGACCAGGCACGGAAAGAAGGACGTGCAGAGGAGCGTGCCCAGGAAAAGAGAACAGGTGGTATGGGTTCGGGAGTGAAGATCATTCTCGGTATCATAGTACTCGCCATCATACTCATTGCTGCAGCCTTCCTGACGCTGAATGTGATGGTATCAAATGTGGCGCCGGGGCTTGCTATGCCGTTTACAACCAATTATGGCGTTTCGTTTCCTGAAGGGCAGACAATTACCATCGGGAACACGCACATCATCGTGCTCTCGAACCAGGGCCTGATCATCACCGACATCGATGGCGACAGGCAGAATATGGTGGTCGGCGAGAAGAGGGTAATATCAGAACGGCGTGCAGTGATCACAACGCTGGGGGTAATTACACTTCTTGATACCCATTTCCAGATTGATCTGGTGTACAAAGGTGAGCGGGATAACCGTGCATACTTCGATATGGCAGTTCATACTTCGCAGCAGGTACCGGATATCCTCCTCAGGCAGCTGCTTCCCAAGGAGATAGATGCAACACCGATTTGAGCCAGAGGGATTATATGAAATTTAAGTTTACCCTCGCAGTAGTGGGAGTACTGTTTTTTGCACTCTTTTTCTCGGGATGCACCAGTACTACCCCTCCAGTTCAGACACAGACTCCTGTTCCCACGACTTCAATGGTGACACTAACGCTAACCCCAACACCAACCGCAGTACCATTTCCGAATGCGCTGGCCCTGAATGAGTACGCCACCTTCGGGAGCGGAAACGAACAGGGCAAGGCCACCGTGTACCGGTACGAGGTAAAGTCAGATTATAATTGGACGTCACCGACATGGAACAGCCCCGGCCAGCAGGCGGCCTCACTGCCACTCGGGCTCCAGCGTGGCTACAATACGGAAAAACCACAGGCAGGAAATATCTTCCTCTTCCTCTATGTCCGCGTCCTGAATACCGGTACCAATGCCGTGTATGCTCCTTCAGCAAAACAGTTTGTCGTGTCCAGTAACGGGAAATTGTATAATTATACATCCGTCAAGAGTTCTGATGTGACTATTGAACAGGTTACCGGGACACAATATGATTACCAGATTGGGCGGGGCGGGACTGTCGGGTACGTCCAACCCGGCGAAAGTAATTCAGCAGACGGTTATCTCATCTACGAGATCCCTGCTCCGTTTAATCCTGTCACGACATATGTGGTGAGCAACCTCGACTACAAGAATCAGGCGGTATGGAGGCTTGGCTGAAAGCCCTTGATAAAGAAAAATGTAAGGATTGTGGATGCGTATGAAAAACGTAATCTTAATTTTCTGTTTAATCGCGTGCCTGTCTGCTACGATGATACCGGTTGCCGGCACTGCGGTCAGCAACCAGGGATGGATTCAGGTCATCAGTAATGTCGACGGTGCATCCGTGTATTTTGACAACAAGTACCAGGGTCTGACTTCAGATGGTCAGCTGGTGGTCACCGTTTACATGGCAGTGTCTGTGAACACACTCAGGGTGGAAAAATCCGGATTTACCACTGCTGCAGGAACACTTACCATGCCTGAGGCAGGCGCCACAACGAAAGTCTACGCCGTATTAAGGCCGGTTTCAACCCCGACGCCCTCCGCAACGTATGGTGCCCTGTCGGTCGATTCATCTCCCCGGGGTGCAAAAATTTATCTTAACGGGTATTACCGGGGCATCTCTCCATTCTCTTTCGATCAGCTGACGCCGGGGAGCTATACGGTAGACGCCGTTCTCGACGGCTTCCGCCCGTATACAACCATGGTCAGGATCTCGGCGGGCAGCACCACGAATGTTTACACTACACTCCAGCCACTGTCTTTATCACCAAATTCGATATATGTCACTTCAGATCCCACGAATGCCTTTGTCTATCTTGATACTATATACAAGGGCAAAACCCCGCTCACCATGACCGGCATCAGCCCGGGAGACCATGCAGTTGAGCTGAACGCTCCCGGCTATCACAGCTGGAATACGACAGTCAGTCTTCCCGGTGGCAGCACCCGCACGGTATCTGCAACGATGATATCCCTTGTCCCTGCCGTCTCAGGCACAACGGTCACTGTAATAGGTACACCAACACCGACATCGACAAAAGCAGGTGCAGCACCCGTAGTTGTGATAGCGGCACTTGGAATTACCGGGCTTGTTGCAGGGATCATGTGCAGGAAAAATTAACCAGAAAGGCTGGGCGATATTTTTTTTTAAGATTGTGGGAACCCGGCGTTTACCCGGATCAGCACGTCATTACTCATCCATGCACGCTTATTCATTGAATTTTTTGTACAGGTGATTTGCCACAAACTGGAAAATCAAAATGAAGATCACCAGCACGAGAATATCCAAGAGCGGCGAAAAGAGCGACGTGCCGGTATACCCATACGCGATCATATCATTTCCATACGTGAGAGGGGAGAAAAACGCGATCACCTGGCCGATCTGTGGCATGGATGATATTGGGATAAAGACACCTGAGATGAAGATAAGCGGCAGCCGAACAGTGTTGAGTATGGACATCACTTCTCCGACGTTCTCAGTAGGGTACGCGGCAAACAGGGTCCCGAGTGTCGCAAAGCAGAACGCGGTCAGCGCCATAGCAATTACTAGAACAAGTGCATGGACAATCGGGGTGCTGAACACAATGATACCAAAGATAAGCGGAAGACACGCGATACCCAGACTGTAAAGAAAACCGCTCGAGCTCTCACCAAAGACCAGCGAATGGAGTGAGATCGGTGCCGACAGCAGCCGGTCAAAAGTCTTCACCCGACGTTCAATAGGTATCGAGACCGGCTCTATTGATGAGGCTGAAAAAAGGAGAGTGATCGAGATCAGACCCGGAATGAGGGTACCGGGTGGGGCGTTCTTCCCGATGGCAAAGGCAAGGAACATGAAGAGCGGGAAGAGGATGCCCATCACGATGATGTTGGGCTTGAGATAATAGATCCTCATATCCTTTCTTGCGATCGCCCATGCACCAGACATTTCCCAGGAAAGACGTTCCGTCAACTTCTTTTGATCAATCAATGGCATGGACTGCACCCCCTGTCCGCTGCAAGCCAGTCAAACGGATGAACACGTCTTCGAGGCTCGGACCCAGCGTCGTGATACTGATCACTTTGAGATTATGGGCGTGAGCATATGCCATAACGGCGTCGATAACTTCAGATGGATCATCCGTATAGAGCTTGAACTTGTCACCGGCCTTGTGTGCATCATTTACCTTTGGAAGTTGGCGAAGCCCGTCCAGCTGGTCTGCAGAATTGTGGTCGAACGAGAACTCGATTGATTGGACGCTCTGGATCGTTTTCTTCAGCCGTTCCGGTGCATCAATGGCAGCAATATTGCCTTTATTGATGATCGCCACCCGGTCGCACATGATATTTGCCTCCTCAATATTATGTGTCGTCAAAAAAACTGTGACGCCATCGCGGATGAGATCCGTAACCACATCCCGGATGATAAGATTACTCTGGACATCGAGACCTGATGTGGGTTCATCCAGGAAGAGCAGGCGCGGGCTGTTAACCAGTCCCATCGCGATCGTCAACCGTCGCTTCATCCCTTTGGAAAACCCGTGCACGATTTCATTGCGCCGATCGTATAACCCAAAGAGAGTCAACAGTTCTGCAGATTTCATCTCTCTTTCTTTCCTTCCCACATGATAGAGTTCTGCTGAAAACATCATATTCTGCCACGCAGTCAGGTCATCGTATACATTCGAGGTCTCGGATACGATCCCCATTGACTGCCGTGCGGCGATGGTGTCGTGCTCGATATCATGGCCGAAGATGGTTGCCGTCCCCGAAGTCGGGTGGGAGATACCCGTCAGAATACGGATAGTAGTGGTCTTGCCGGCGCCGTTTGGACCTAAAAAACCAAATGTCTCTCCTATGCCGACCGTGAAATTCACGTCGTTCAGGGCGGTGAGTGTTCCAAATTGTTTGGTGAGATGCGAGACCTCTATCGCATACATGATATTCTATACTTGTACCGAAGACGTTAAATTATCCTTTAGGGGCACTATGGTTCCTTGACAAAGGCTAAAAATTCTCACGGTATTTCACCCTGCACCATCTGTTTCGGTGCATCTCTGCTACTGGCACCTGTGATACCAGTCCCTATGCCCAGCACAAAACGGCCTCCTGATGAGCTGCATGAATAGGTATATACCCCATGACCCCGAGCATCCGTGTATGGGAGGAATTCTCGATAACCCAAAGTTCCGCGAACGAAGATTCGTGTTCTCAGACCGGCAGGACGCGGGAAAGAAACTGGGTGCATGCATCAGGTCACATCTGGAATACCCTGACCCGGTGGTAATTGCCATTCCAGCCGGAGGGGTTCCTGTCGGAAAGGAGGTTGCACTGGCGCTCGGAGCACCGTTAGAGCTTGCGATTGTGAGAAAAATACAGATCCCTGGCAATACTGAAGCGGGTTTTGGTGCAATAACCTGGGACGGTCAGGTATTGATCAACGAACGGTTACGTGAAGCACTCGGGCTGTCGCAAGGTGAGGTCGATGCCGTCGTCA
>Ga0315275_10000020_pt1 | contig 124592 bp, 105 predicted proteins | sample YL17G03_0_MG_FD_205557 | JGI IMG/M metagenome (GOLD analysis project Ga0315275, IMG submission 205557) | Sediment microbial communities from Yellowstone Lake, YNP, Wyoming, USA - YL17G03_0 | ecosystem: Environmental > Aquatic > Freshwater > Lake > Sediment | place: USA: Wyoming | collected... | reverse complement strand
TCCTTTAGATGACGTCCGGCGTCTCCCGGTTTGACCGGCCCAGGACGCCGTGATAAGTTTCGTCGTCAAGCTCTTTACAACCATCAACCAAGGAGCGCGCCATGAAAGACGCCTCTGTCGTCCTGACAAGGCCGGAAAGATGGTACGACCACCTGGAAATGCGCGTCCGCGACGAGGCTTTCGCCCGCCGGATCACGGACAAGCTGGCCGCCGGGCCGCCGGACGCCTTCGACGTGACCGACCTGCGCAAGACCAGGCCGGAAAAAAGGCTGATCGCCATCGCGGCCGCCGCCGTCGAGGCCGTGCTGCGGGAATACGGAGCGGACCCGAACCGGCCGCCGCTGTCGCCCAAACACGTGCACCTGATCGCCGCCGAGGAAATGGCCGCCAAGATCGGACGACAGGCCGGCGGCAAGACCCATGTGGGACACGTCTATCTCTGCCGGAACTCCGACCTGGTCAAATTCCTGCGCATCCTGACGCACGAACTGACCCACCGGTCGTCTTTCCTGTCCCTGGTGGTCGTCGAAGACCGGCCGGAAGCCGCCGAAGGGAACAACGCCATCGTCATGACCAGACGCGTCGGACTCGGACGGGCCGGCCTGCCGCCGGAGCGGGAAATATGCTTCGACGGACTGGACGAGGCGGTCACCGAGATACTCGCCCGCGAGGCGCGCAAGAAGCTGGTGCCCCGGCTGGAAGGCCTGGACGCCGCCCGGCGCGACGAGCTGGCCGAGGTCATCTACTACCCCGGACCCATCATGGTCGCGGCCAAGCTCATCGAAAAGGTCGCCGGCGAGGCGCAGGACTTCCGCGGCATCCGGACCATGCTGGTCCAGGACTATGTCAGCGGCCAGACCCGCTTCCTCGACCGGCTGGCCGAAGCGGACGCTGCGGCCTACGAGACCGTCCGGAACATGAGTCCGGCGCACGCCGACGCCGTCCAAGCGGCCCAGAAGCTGGGTTGGCCGACCCTGGCCGAACGCATCGCCCGCCTCCGGCGCGGCGACGGCGTCCAGCCGAAGACCCCTTGAACACCGGCCCGCGACTGCGGACCGGTTTTTTCATTTCTTTCGCGGCGCGCACTTGTTATAATGAAAGAGTAGAACTTCTCGACCTCCCGACTCGGAGCAGGAAATACTCTTCGAGCGAGGAGCGAACGGCGAACGGTGCCTGGCTCCCCGCGGGTGCCTGGCACCGGTCGCGACGAGTCGAGAACTGGCAGCCACTGGATCCCCGCTTTCGCGGGGATGACATGAAGCAAGAAGTGACTTTCTCGACTCCCCCTCGACGCCGCTCGGATCAGGAAATATTATTCGACAGGCTATGATCATCGACTCTCACGTGCACATCGGCCGGCTGGACGATTCGCCCTACGCCGCCACGACATTCGAACAGAACCTGGCCTCGCTCCTCAAGGAGATGAGGTCCGCCGGCGTGGACAAGGCCCTCATCCTGCCCGGCTACCGCAAGCATGAGAAGACCGACCCTCTCATGCGCACCGTCCTCAAGGTCACCGAAGGCCGAAAAAACGTCTTCATCACCGGTTCCATCGACGTGCTCGACCACAGTCAGGACGACATCGACGAGCTGGACGGACTGATGGCCAAGCGGCGCATCATCGGCATCAAGCTCTACCCCGGCTACCAGCACTTCTTCCCCTACGACCCGGTCTGCGAACCTATCTACAAGCTCTGCCTGAAGCACGACGTGCCGGTCATCTTCCATTCCGGGGACACGCTCAGCACCGGCGAGACGGCCGCCAAGGTCCGCTACGCGCACCCGCTGGCCATCGACGACGTGGCCGCCGACCATCCCGACCTGAAGATCGTCATCGCCCACATGGGCAACCCCTGGTTCCTGGACTGCGCCGAGGTGCTCTACAAGAACAACAACGTCTACGCCGACCTCTCCGGCCTGGTCGTCAGGACGCCGCTCGATTCGCCCTACGGCCGGCTGCTGCGCGCCAAGATCAATGAACTGATCGTCTTCAGTTCGCCGCGCAAGCTGCTCTACGGGACTGACTGGCCGCTCGGCGAGATGAAGCCGTACCTGAAGTTCGTCAAAAGCCTCGGCCTGGGCAAGACCGACCTGGACTACGTCATGTACAAGAACGCCGCCTGGCTTTTCGGGGTCTGACGAGACATGAAGCAAGAAGTTACTTCTCGACTCGTCGCTGCGCTCCTCGCTCGAAGCATATTGTTCGAGCGGAGGCTGGAGGCCGGAGTCGAGAACCCGCTTAATTAGGAATGCCCTTCGACTCGCTGCGCTCGCTCAGGGAATATTGTTCGAGCGGAGGCCGAAGGCCGGAGTCGAGAACTCACTTAATCGGACCATAAAGCGCCAGTCAGCGCGTTTTTGCGTCCTGGAAAGGACGTCGCCGGTTTCTTGGCGACGTGATAGAATGGGATTAAATCATCAAAAGAAATTAATATGGGCTTCGAGAGGCCGACGCCTGAAGACATTTTCGCCGCCTCGGAACATGAAGCCGCCGCCAGCCCATCCGGCGGTGATTCGAACATGAATATGGATAAAAACAAGAACGAGCGGCCGAATAACGCGCCAGCCTCAAATGAGTTCGATTTCGGCGAGCTCAACGCCGAATTGGAAGCCGTGAGCGGGCCGAAGAGCAGCGAGACGGAGATCCGGGCGAAGGCCAGGGAGCAACTGGAAGCCGCGGCCAAAGAGCGACTGGAGAGCGTCCAGAAGATGCATCAGGCACAGGAAACCGTCATCAAGGCGGTTCTGGAATATGACCGGACGCCGGACGTGAGGCTGGTCGGCGACCTTTGGGAAAGCAAACTGGTGGAACTCAACAAGATCGAGGCGCCGGACGAGACCGTGCCGGGCGAGGAGAGGAGGGAAAGGCACGCCAACAAGGTCTACCGGGCCAAGCTGGACCTGAAAGGGCGCCAATTCAACGGCATCTTCAAGCCGGTGCTCGGCGAGGCCCATTTTTACGACGAAAACGTGCGACCGGAACGCCGCCACCGAAAGGACTGGCTGGCCAGCCAGATGGACGCCGTCTTCGACGTCAAGCGCAGTCCGGTGGCGGTCATCAGGGAATTACCGGTCTATGACGAGGTCACGCGCCAGGATGTCATGGACGCCGGATCGCTCTCCGAATTCCTCGAGGGCGAGGTGACCGGCACACAGAGCAACTGGCGCACCTGGGCCGACCAGGACGACATCGGCCGCATCGCCGACTTCCATTACATCATCGGCGAGACCGACGGCAACGACGGGCAGTACGTGGTGCAGACCGGCAACCGGATAAAGAATTTCGACCACGGCGAGGCTTTCCTGGACAATCCCAACATCAAGCTGAAATCGGCGGCCATGGAGGAGGCCGAACAGCGCGGCCTGGCGGCCAACGGCGACGTGCTGCGGGCGGCCAACGAGTTCCTGAAATCGGACAAGCTGCAGGCGGCGGCGGCCCAGGCCTTCGAGGCGGCTTTCGGCCGGGAGAGCGGCCGGCAGCGCTACGGCCTGCTGAAGAGCCGCGTCGAGAGGTATGTGGAGAACAACGGCGTGCCCTACAAGGACCTCCGCCGGAACGGCGCCTGGCAGATCATCGACCGGAATAAAAAGGAGTGATCCTGCTTATCGGATAAGGAATGCCCTTCGACTGCGGCCGCCTGCGGCGGCCTCCGCTCAGGGAATATCAAATTATCGCCTGAGCCTGTCGAAGGCCTGCCGAATAAAAAACAGAAAAGCCGCTCAGTGAGCGGCTTTTTGAAATGAAGCGTGGCGGGCGTCAGGCCGGCCGGCTGTCGATGAACTCGAGCACCTTCTCCTGCCATTCGTTGACGTCGCCGACGTCCGGCCCGAAGACGGCGCCGTAGGCCAGCGTCACCAGCCAGTTGGCCAGCTCCTTGTCGCCGTCAGCGTGGTCGAAGATGCAGAGGTTGCCGGTGGACCGGCTGGCGCGCTGCACCTCGATCTGATAACGGTCGTCCAGAGTGGCCCACCAGACCAGGTCCGCATGGGAGAAATCGGCTCCCGCTTTCCATGGGGCTATCGGCTTGGCCATGTTCCTTATCCTCCGTGCAAGTGTGGAATGAACGACCTGATATTACCGGCGGCCGGCACCGAATGTCAACGGAAGGATATTGTTCGAGCGACCGAGTCGGACGAGGGAGTCGAGAACTTGCTTGGTAGGAATGCCCTTCGACTCCTGCCTGCCGGCAGGCAGGCGCTCCGCTCGCTCAGGAAATATCGTTCGAAGCGAGTCCGCCCCTGGCGGACGAGTCGAGAACCGGTATAAGGCGGCTTCTCGACCCCTCGACTTCGCTCGGGGCAGGCTCGGCACGGCCTCGGGCCTCGCTCGAAGGATAATGAGGCAGGGGCCGAAATCGAAGGCCTGCCTTAACTCGGCCGCTCCAACAATATTTCTTGACGCTCCCCCGGCCCTCGGATACGGTAGGCCAAGCCCTTTTCATCTCGATAACGGAGGATGTGCCATGAGCCGTATCCGCGCCATTGCCGCAAGAATTCCCCGTTCCTGGCTGTTCATCGTGCTGGCCGCGGCCGGCCTCATCACCTGCCTGAACGGCTGCTACCTGATGCACGTGGCCAAGGGCCAGCTCGACGTGGCCTGCCGGTCGATCAGCATCGAGGAAGCGCTTCGGCTCGACAGCCTGAGCCAGGCCGACAAGTGCCAGCTGCGCCTCATCCAGGAGATGCGCGCTTTCGCCGAGTCGGAACTCGGCCTGAACCGCAGCAAGAACTACACCAAGTACTACCCGGGCGCCAAGAAGCCGCTGACCTACGTGGTCGTGGCTGCCAGGCGCGACCGCCTGGAGCCGAAGACCTGGTGGTTCCCGGTCGTCGGCCGCGTCTCCTACAAAGGATTCTTCGACCTGGAGAAGGCCAAGAAGGAGCGCGACTCCCTGGCCGCCGACGGCTACGACGTCTACCTGCGGCCGGCACTGGCCTATTCCACCCTGGGCTGGTTCACCGACCCGATACTGCCGCTGATGCTCGACCTCGACGAGGGCGACCTGGCCTCGCTCATCATCCATGAGCTGGCCCACGGCACGGTCTACGCCTCCGGCCACAGCGGTTTCAACGAATCCTTCGCCGAATTCGTCGGCCGGCAGGGCGCGCTCGACTACCTGGCGCTGAAATACGGCTCCGGGGACGCCAGAGTGGCGCGGCTGCAGGACCGTTTCCACGACGAGCAGCTCTTCGACGAATTCGTCCGCCGGGCGGCCGAACGCCTCCGGGCCTTCTACGCCTCGGCGCCCAAGGACCTGGCCGGCGAACGCGAAAAGCAGTTCGCCGCCATCCGCGCCGAGTACGAGAAATGGCGGCCGCGCTTCCGCACCGACGGCTACGCCGGCCTGGAGCTGCGGACGATCAACAACGCCATGATCGTGGCCAACCTGACCTACGGCGACACCGTGCCGTTCGAAGAGGCCTACGCCTACTGCCAGGGCGACTGGACGGCATTCCTCAACCTGGTCAGAGAAGCCGCCAAGAACGACGAACCGTTGAGGCGCCTGCGCGAGCTGACGCCGCAATGAACTTAAATAGGCCCAAGTCGGGCCTATTTTTTATTTAGCACCTCCGGAAAACCAAAATAAATTGATTTATTCAGATACGGAACCTTGAAATTCCGCCTCATCACTGCTATGGTCCGCCTTCGGGAACGCCTTCCCGACGGCCTTTCGGCCGGCATCAAGCGTCCTTTCACAACCAGGAGTCCTTCATGACAACGTCCAACCGACGCGACATTCCTGATTCCCTCGTCGCATCCCTGGAAGCGAGCATCGACCATTTCGGCGACCGTCCGGCCTTCGGGCTCCGGCGCGACGACCAATGGGTCTGGGTCACCTACGCCCAGTTCGGCCGCCTGGTCGACTGGCTGCGCGGCGGCCTGGCCCAGCTGGGCATCGAGCCCAGCGACCGCGTCGCCGTCATCTCCGGCAACCGGCTGGAGTGGGCCGGCATCGCTTACGCCGCTTACGGCCGGGGAGCCGTCATCGTGCCCATGTACGAGACCCAGCCCGCGGCCGAATGGGAGCACATCCTGCGCGACAGCGGGGCCAAGGTCCTGTTCGCCGCCGACCGACGGATCGCCGACCGCATTGAAGACGCGCGCCGCGAGCTGCCTGAACTGCAGCACATCGTGGTCATAGACGGCAACGGCCAGGATTCCCTGGCCGACCTGACCATGAACGGGCGGATGAACCCGGTCTCGTCGGTCTGGCCCTGGCCGGACGACATCGCCGGGCTCATCTACACGTCCGGGACGACCGGCCTGCCCAAGGGCGTCATGCTCACCCACGGCAACATCATCTCGGATTTCGTGGCTTCGGCCCGGCTTTTCCCCATCGACGAGAACGACCGCAGCCTGGCTTTCCTGCCCTGGGCGCACTCTTTCGGCCAGACGGCCGAACTGCACTGCCTCCTGTGGCGCGGCGCCTCCATCGCCGTCTGCGGCGGCCTGAACCGGCTGCTCGACGACATCGGCGAGGTCCGGCCGACCGTGTTCTTCACGGTTCCGGAGGTCTTCAACCGGGCCCGGGCGGCCGTCCTGGACAAGGTCCAGAAGAAGCCGCGACCGCTGGCGGCCCTGCTCATGCGGGGCATCCACGCGGCCATGGCCACCACGAATAACGCCCGCCTGAGCTGGCTCGACCGGCTGGCCCGCGGCATCAGCGGCCGACTCGTCTTCAAGAGCCTGAGGAAACGCTTCGGCGGCCGGCTGCGCTTCTGCTTCTGCGGCGGCGCGGCGCTCGGCCGCGAGACGGCCATCTTCCTCGAGGCCGCGGAAATCCCGGTCTACGAAGGCTACGGCCTGACCGAGACCAGCCCGATGGTCGCCGTGAACTGCCCGACGGCCTGCCGCCGCGGCAGCGTCGGCCGGCCATTGCCCGACGTCAAGGTCGAGATCGACCATGCGCCGGACGAGACGGAAGGCGAGATCGTCGTCCGCGGGCCGAACGTCATGAAAGGATACTGGAACGCCGCCGGCGGCCACGACCTGGTCGGTCCGGACGGACGTTTCCGCACCGGCGACCTGGGACGCATCGACGGCGACGGCTACCTGTTCATCACCGGCCGCATCAAGGAGAAGTACAAGCTCTCCAACGGCAAGTACGTCGCGCCGGTGGTCATCGAGGAGCAGCTCAAGCTGTCGCCTTACATCGCCCAGGTCATGGTCTGCGGCGACGACCGTCCGCATAACGTGGCGGTCATCGTGCCCAAGTCCGAAGCGCTGCAGAGCTGGGCGGTCTCGGTCGGCCTGAACCGGCTGACCATCTCCGACCTGCTGCGGCACGAGGCGACGGACAAGCTCTTCCGCCAGGAGATCGACCGGATGAGCGGCCGACTCAAGAGCTTCGAGAAGGTCCGCGGCTTCGTCCTGTCGGCCGAGGAATTCAGCCAGGTCAACGACCAGCTGACCCCGACGATGAAGCTCAAGCGCCGCAACATCATGAAGCGGTGGCAGGAGGCCATCGCCAGGCTCTACGTCTGAACCGGTTCTTTCGACCGACCGCGCTGTCCCAAGCGCGGTCTTTTTTATCTACAAGGAACTTCTCGACTCGGCCTCCGGCCTCGCTCGAAGGATATTGTTCGAGCGACCGACTCCGAGCGGAGTCGAGGAGGAGGGAGTCGAGAACCTGCTAATCCCGACCCCTCGAAATGGCTCGGGGAAGATAGCTGTTTTGAGCCAAAAAGGGTCCTGACGGACCCTTTCGTCTGCGAACTGAGGACTCTCGGCATCAAAGGCCGTGCGCCTTGAAACAAGAGACGTATTTCTTGTCCTGTTTCATCAGGTGGTCGGACAGCCATTCCACGGTGAAGACGAACAGCTCCCCGGCCATCTCCCTGCCGCTTTTTTGAAAATCCCGGCGGAAGACGCGCAGGCTGTCTCTCATCTTGTCGTGTTCCGCGATATGTTCCGCCGCGAATTCATACTGGAACAGGTGAAAATACTTCTCTTCCGTGTCGAAATGTGTGCCGGCGTAGGCGAAGAGCCTCTCGATCAGCTCTTCAAAAGCCTTACGGCTACCGTCGGCATCGATGAGCCCGGACAGCTCGTTGATCATGCCGACGAACGATCGGTGCTGTTCGTCGATCACCGGGATGCCGAGCGTCAACGCCGGACCCCATTCCAAAGATGTCGTGATGGTCATAGTGCTTAGATTATATCAAAAAAATAAAAAGCCCCCAAACCGCGCGGGTCAGGGGCGAAGGCATCTACAGGCGGTAGATGGCGCCGTATTTCTGCCTGACGTACTCGACGAAGTGGCGGGCGTCCGGCGGCGCGCCGGTGGCCCTGGCCACGACCTCTTCGGCGTCGAGTTCGCCGCCGTGGACGAAGACCTTTTCCGCGAGCCATTCGAGCAGCGGCCGGTAGAGTCCCCAGCGGAAACCCTGTTCCAGGCCGGGCACGTCCCGCTTGGCCGCTTCGAACAGCTGCGCCGAGTAAAGGTTGCCCAGCGTGTAGCTCGGGAAGTAGCCGAACAGTCCGGCCGACCAATGGACGTCCTGGAGGACGCCTTGGGCGTCGTCCGGGACCTCGATGCCGAGGTATTCCCGCGTCTTCCGGTTCCAGAGCTCCGGCAGGTCCTTCGGCTCGACGCGGCCCTCGATGAGGTCGCGCTCGATCTCGAAGCGCAGACAGATGTGCAGGTTATAGGTCACCTCATCGGCACTGACGCGGATGAGCGACGGGCTGACGGCGTTGATCGACCGGTAGAACTGCTCGGCGCCGATGTCCCGGTCGAACAGGCCGTCGCGCCGCAGGAGCGGCAGCAGGAACTCCCAGAACGGCTGGCCGTGGCCGACCAGGTTCTCCCAGAGCCGCGACTGCGACTCGTGCAGGCCGTACGACGGCGACTCGCCCACGGCCGTGCCGAAATACTCGGCCGGCAGGTTCTGCTCGTAGATGCCGTGGCCGGCCTCATGGACGGCGCCCATGAGCGCGTCGGCCAGGTCGGCCTCGTCGTAGCGGGTGGTCAGCCGAACGTCGCCCGGATGGAACCTGATGGTGAACGGGTGGGCGCTGACGTCCAGGCGGCCGGCCCGCATGTCGAAACCGATGAGCTGGGCGGCGTAGGCGCAGATGCGCTCCTGGGCCGAACGGGGCGCGGCGATGCGCGACCAAGCCGGGTCGGGAGCGTCGCCGGAATCAGTGAGCCGCCGGACGAAAGGCACGAGGAAATCGCGCATGTCGCTGAACAGCGGTCCGAGGCGGGCGACCCTGGCGCCGGGCTCGTAGTCTTCGAGCAGGGCGTCATAGGGCGAAGCCTCGTAACCGAGGAGTCCGGCCGCCTGACGCTTCAGCTCGACGATCTTCTGGAGCGTCGGCAGGAAACGCCGGAAATCGGAGTTCTTCCGGGCGTCCACCCAGACGTGGTGGGCCGCGGCGCAGACATTGGACAGCTCGCGGACGAATTCGCCGGGCAGGCGCCGTTCGCGCTCGAAGGCCTTCCAGGCCCGGCGCACCACGGCCGCTTGTCGGCCGGTCAGATCGCCTTTGGCGACCTCTTCCTTGAGGCTCTCCAGACACTCGGCATAAGCCGGCGAAACGACCTTTTCGTGCGCCGCCTCGGCCAGGCAAGAGATCACTTCGGCCCGCTGGCCGGCCCCCTTGGGCGGCATGATGGTCTCCATGTCCCATTCCAGGGCGTTCCGGGCGGCGGCCAGCGCGGCGGCCTCCTTCAAGATGGCGACAAGTCGCGCATAATTCTTTTCGGTCGCGGACATCGTACAACCTCCGTTTGTCTCTAACTTGATGTGAAAGGACTGCCCACTTATTATGCTTTTTCGGCCGGCGCGTCAATGGCCGCGCCGACGCGGGCCGCAGGCCAAGGAATGCCCTTCGACAAGCTCAGGGACTATTTTATTACCGCCTAAGCCTGTCGAAGGCCTGCCTTACGAAACCCCAGAGCAGAAAAATCAAAACCGCCCCGGTCGGGGCGGCGATGTTCGTTCCGGATTCAGCGCAGGCCGTGTTCCTGGAAGCACTTCACGTACTTCTTGTCCTGCTTCAGGATGTGGTCGGTCAGCCAGATCATGGTGAAATTGACGAGTTCGGCGGTGACGTCCTTGCCTGCTTCGAAATAGTCGCGTCGGAACTGTTCCAGGCGCTCGAGCATGACGTGGTGCGTTTCGATATGTTCCTTGGCGCCTTCGTAAACAAAGAGGGCGAAATACTTCTCCTCGGTGGCGAAATGGTAATGGGCGAAGCTCAGCAATTTCCAGATGACCGTGCCGATGAGGTCGCGGCTGGCTCCCTTCTCCACCAGTTCGGAGAGTTCGCTCGTCACGGAGACGATGACATTGTGTTGTTCGTCGATCTCCTTGATTTTGACGCTATATTCGGGGCTCCAAGTTATCATATGGGTCGTGATTTAATCTCTTCATTAAGGAAGCTTCTCGACTCGTCGACTCGGCTCGGGGCAGGCTCGTATGAGCCGCGCTCCTCGCTCGAAGAGTATTACTGACGGATAAATTATACCATAATGCGGCAAAATTTTTGTCGATGCCGCCCGTACGACCTGAAAAAACAGGTGTTTTTACCGAATTGACACGACCTGATTTTACTGACAGGATGGCCTATTAGAGGTCTTTTTAGCCTTAAAAAGGAGGGCGTCATGGACGGTCTTACGCGCGACGGGGCCGCCTGGCGGCCTGATCTTATCGTCATCGAATGTTCGCTTGTCACGCCAGCCGGTTCGGAGGCGGTCCTGCGTCAGATGGGCCTGCTGACCGAGTTCAACAAGGTCCTGGTCAAGACGGCCGAAGAGGAGAAGTCCATCGCCGCGGCTTTCGACGCTTTGAACGAGGTGCGGCGCGAGCTCGGCCTGGATGCCGCGCGCCTGGACGCCGGCCACATCCACGTCGTCGATGAATGCGAGTTCTGGCAGCGCTACGGCAATTCGCGGCGGGCCTTCACCGAGTTCGGCCACGTCTTCCTGCCGCGGCGCTATCTGCTGCTCAACTTCCTCCAGGACCTGACCCACGAGATCGTCCACCTGTCATCGCTCCGGGCGGTCGTCGATCCGATGAGGCCGAAGGACGAAACCGTCCGCTACATGCGCAGCGGCTTCTCGCCGCTCGACGGTCGGGCGCTTACGCAGCGCTGGCGCTTCAGCGGATTCAACGAGGGCGTGACCGAGCTGCTCGCCGTCGAGGTCAGGAAACGGCTGGTCGCCAAGACCGTCCTGCTCAACGAGACGATGGCCGAAGTGCTGGTCAAGGACCTGTCCTACCGGGTCCAGGTCCGGCTGGTCGGCGAACTGATCGGGCTGGCCGGCGGCAGCGACGAAGCGGCGGCGCGGCGGACCGTCTTCCTCGACTATTTCAACCGCTCGCCGGTCTTCCTCAAGAAGCTGGCGCGCGCCAGGAGCGGAGCGGTCTGTCTGCTGTCGATGATGTCCACGGACGCCGAAACCCTGGACGTCGCCGAAAAGCTCGGCTTCGAAGAGGCGGCGGCCGCGATCCGCCGGTACATGTGCCGACGGCGCCGGCGCTGAGGACGTGGGTTCTTTCGCGAAAACCGACCGGGTCACCTTGACCCGGTCTTTCTTTCGGCTAAAAACGCCGCGGCTGGCACTCGCGGGGTTGACTTTTCACTATTTTCCTGATACAAGGACGTGAAGTTCCTTCACCATGCAGATGGAATAAACAAAGGAGGATGAGATGTCGCGTCTGATGGCAGCAGTCTGCATCCTGGCCGCCGTGCTGTTCCTCCCTGCCTGCGGGACCGAGGAGATCGTCGACGAACCCGTCGTCGACACCCCGGCCGACACGCCCCCGACCGACGACTGGACGCCGGAGATGGACACCGGCAACGGCCCGCCCAGCGGCGGCCTGCCCAACCCCTGCGACCGCGCCATGTGCTGGGACCTCGACCGGCGCGCCTGGGTCTCCGACCCGCCGTGGGACTACGTCATCGTCAGCGTCGAGGAGATCACCGACCCGGCCGCCCTGCAGAAGGCCGACCCTGTCGGCAGCCTGCAGCCAGCCCGGCTGCGCCTCAACATCCGCGCCGCCAACCGCGCCGCCGGCCGCTGAACCGGCCCAATCTCTCCGCACCGCTGTTCCTGAACACGCCCCTGGCGTGTTCTTTTTTTGCTGAAAATACGGTCGATAAGGCTCAGGGCGGCCGTTTCCCAGCCAGGCCCAAAGACTGGTATAATTAGGGCAATTAACGCCCCGACACATGGAAAACTCCAATTATCTGCCCGATGAGGCCGGACTGGTCGAATCGGCCAAGAGCGACGAAAAGGCTTTCGTCACGCTTTACGATTTCTATTTCCCGCGGATCTACGCCTTCGTGGCGCGCCGCATCGGCCACCGTCAGGAGACCGAGGACATCGTCTCCGAGACCTTCAGCCGCGCCGTCGCCGCCCTGCCCGGTTTCAAGCGGGGCGCACCGACCAAATTCGGCGGCTGGCTGTATCGGGTGGCCGGCAACCTGGTCATCGACAGCTGCCGCCTGCGCAAGCGCCATCCGGCGACCGAGGAAGAGGCCGCGGCCGAAAAGCTGCCCGACCCCGGTCCGACGCCGGAAGCGGCCGCGCAACAACAGCTCGACCGGGCCACGCTCGAGCGCATCCTGGCCGGACTGCCGCATCGCGACCAGGAAGTGCTCCACCTGAAATACTTCGCCGGACTGGACAACGGCGAGATCGCCGCCGCCATGGACATCGAAGCCAATCACGCAGGCGTCCTGGTGCACCGGGCCATTAAAAAAGCGTCTGAATTAAGCAAAAACTATGGCAGATGATCAACTCAACAAGCCGCCGGCCGGCGAGTCTGCCGACCCGGCGCGTAATGAAAACGACGCGGCAGCGTTTGATAAGCAGGGGAAAGAGATGCTCTCCCCGCTTATGCACCAAGAACACCGTCCGTCCGAAGAGTTCCGGAGCGCCCTGCGCGACCGTCTGCTCGAGGAGCGGCGGCAACGCCATATGGGCAAGACCAAATTCAATCTCGCCGACGCCATGCAGCGCTTGAGCGGTCTCTTCAGGTCGCGCCAACTGATGGCCGGACTGGCGACGCTCATCATCATCGCGGCCGTCAGCATGATGCTCCTGGCCCCGCACGGCCAGCCCGGTCCGCAGACCGTCGCCGACCTGCTCATCAGCCCGGCCCACGCCGCCGACGGCTTCGTCCTCGAGCCGCTGCAGCCCGACACTCTCGGCGTGCCCGTGGACGCCGCCTTCAAGCTGACCAGCGCCGAACCTCAGGATACCGCGACGGTCGAAGCACACCTTTCGACAGAGCCGGCGGTCGATCTCGAAGTGACGCAGGTCAGCGAAACCGAGTGGCGCGTCGTCCCGGCCGAACCGCTCGAACCGAGCGAGGTGCTCAAGGTGACGCTCGACGCCACTGTCGCCTCTCCGGACGGCTCCCAGGAGCAGCGCGAGTTCCACTGGGCTTTCCAGGTCAAGGACAGCTTCAAGGTGCTCGGCAGCGTGCCGCGGCCGCACAGCGGCGGCGTCCCGGTCGACACCGGCGTCGAGATAACCTTCAGCCACGAGAACGTCCAGGATCTCGACAAGCACTTCGCCATCGAGCCGAAGGCCGAAGGCCGCTTCGAGCAGCACCGCCGCACCCTGGTCTTCGTCCCGACCGCGCCGCTCCAGCCGGGGACGCTCTATAAGGTGACGGTCGACAAGGATCTGCCGCTGACCGGCTCCGACCAGCGCCTGGCCGAGGACTATGTCCTGAGCTTCGAAACGGCGCCGCCGCCGACCAGCGCCAACCTGCCCTGGTTCTACCTCGCCGAGGACGCCACCCTGCTGACCGACGATGACCCGACGATCCCCGTCGACATGGCCGAACCGCCGGCTGACGGCCTCGACGCCAAGCTTTTCGCTTTCGCCGACGTCGACGCCTACCTCAAGGCCCGCACCGAGCGCGACCGCCTGCCGTCCTGGTCCGAGACGCGCCGGCGCTACCGCGTCGACACGGCCGGACTGAACAAGATGGCCGAATTCAAGGCTCCCGTCGTGAAACTGGGCACTGATGACTGGTCGCCGAAGGCCATCCGCCTGCCGATGAAGCCCGGCGCCGGCTTCTACGTGCTGGAACTGTCGATCGCCGGGCTCGAACGGCAGATGCTGATGCAGGTCAGCCCGATCGCTTTCTACACCGACGTCACCAAGAACAAGACGCTGGTCTGGGTCCAGGACAACCGCACCGGCAAGCCGGCCGGCAACGCCGCCGTGGACCTGGCCGGCAGCCGCGAGCTCGGCCGCACGGCCGCTGACGGCACGCTGGCCGTGGACACCCCGGACGAACTCCGGCCGGTCCGCGCGCCCAAAGAGGGTCAGGCGCAGCCTTATCTCAAGGTCACGGCCGACGGTGCGTCCCTGGTCGCGCCGGTCAATAACATCTATTGGTGGTACGACCTGAACGCCAAGGAGTGGGCCGACGCCGATTACTGGCGCTACCTCTACACCGACAGGCCGCGCTACCAGCGCACCGACGCCATCAAATTCTGGGGCCTGCTCAAACGCCGCGCCGACAGCGCGCCCGAACCGAACGCCGTCGTCACCCTCTATAAGGAAGGATATTTCGACTATTACTGGCGGCCGGTGGCCATCACCAAGGAAGAGGTCAAGACGAACGCCAACGGCATCTTCGAAGGCGAGATCAAGATCGACAACCTCAAGCCCGACTACTACACGCTCGAACTCACGGTCGGCGACCGCATCGTCTCCCGCAACTACATCTACGTCGCCGCCTACACCAAGCCGGCCTACCAGATCGAGCTGAACACGGACCGCCATAACCTGTTTGCCGGCGAGGAGGCCAAGCTGACGGCCACGGCAAAGTTCTTCGATGGCACGCCGGCACCGAACGTCAAACTGTCCTTCAGCGACTTCGACAGCCTGAACACGGACCTGGTCACGGACGCCGCCGGCCAGGCCGGCCTCAGCTACACTTTCAAGCCGGAACAGTGCCAGCAGGAATTGAACGGCACCTGTTCCTGGCCCGCTTACCGCAGCATCAGGGTCGTACCGACGAGCGCCGAGGCGGGCGACATCTACGCCGACACTGGCCTGACCTTCTACGGTCCGAAGACCTACGTGACCTGGGAGCAGGACTACTCGCAGAAAGGCGTCGCCGAATTCAAATTCAAGGCGCGGCACCTCGACCTGGCTGCCCTGGAGAATTCGGTCATCTGGGCCGAGGACGCCGAAGGAAGGGAACCGGCCCCGGGCACGCCCATCGAGGTGATCGTCACGGAGACGACCTACGTCCGCAACAAGACCGGCGAAAGCTATGACTTCATCAACAAGGTCGTGGTGCCGCTCTATACCTACGACCGCGTGGACACGAAACAGCCGCCGGTCACCGTGACCGCCGACGCCCAGGGACAGGCCGTCTTCCGACTCAATACCCGCGAGAACGCCAGCTACAGCCTCTTCTTCCGCTGGACCGACGAGAACGGCCGGTCTTCCTACCGCGAAGCCTGGGCCTGGTATTACGATGGCTTCATGACCTGGCAGTCGATGGACGATACCGGCACTTACTTCAATCTCGAATCGGACAAGCCCTATGGGATAGGCGACGAGGTCAAGGCCAAATTCGTGCGCGGCCATGAGCCGCTGCCGCCGGCCGAGGGCCGCTACCTCTTCCTCAAGCACCAGAACGGCCTGCGCGCCTGGCAGGTCAGCGGCACGTCGGAATATTCCTTCACCTTCGCCCAGGCGGACGTGCCCAACGTGGTGCTGAACGCGGTGACCTGGAACGGCCATTACTTCGTCAGCGGCAGCGCCTACGTCCAGTACCGCAACGCGGACAAGGAACTGAAGGTCAAAGTGACGACGGACAAGGAGCAGTACAAGCCCGGCGAGCAGGTCAAACTGTCCGCCGAGGTCACGGACAAGGACGGCCAGCCGGTGACCGGCGACCTCAACCTCAACCTGGTCGACGAGGCCTTCTATGCCGTGGCCAATGACTATGCCTCGCCGCTCGGCAGCATCTACGGCGATATCGGCGACGGCGTGCTGTATGCCGTGACCAGCATCGAGGCTCCGATGGCCTCTCGAGGGGCCGAAAAAGGCGGCTGCTTCGCCGCCGGCACGCCTGTTATTTTGGCTGACGGCAGCGAGAAACCGATCGAACGCGTCAGCGCCGGCGAACAAGTGCTGACCCTGACCGACCCGCTGAGCCAGGCCAAGACGGCCGGCGCCGTCGTGCGCACCTACAGCCACGTCGTCAAAGAACTGCTCGAGGTCAACGGCCGGATGCTGGTCACGCCGGAGCACCGCGTCTACGCCAACCGCGCTTTCCGCCAGGCCGGCGAACTGCAGCTTGGCGACCGCCTGCTCGACGCCGACGGCCGGCTCGTACCGATCACCTCCCTGAAACGCCTGACCGGCACCTTCCAGGTCTACAACCTGGAAGTGGCCCCGCAGCACACCTTCTTCGCCGCCGGCTTCTACGTCCATAACGAGAAGGGCGGCGGACCGCGCGAATTCTTCACCGACACCGCCGTCTTCACGAACATGGCCATCGGACCGGACGGCCGCGGCACCGCCGAATTCAAGCTGCCCGACAACCTGACCTCCTGGCGCATCACCGCCCAGGCCGTCAGCTCCGACCTCGGCGTCGGCCTGAGCGTGACCAAGATACCGGTCAGCCTGCCGGCTTTCGTCGAGATGAGCGTGGCCAAGAGCTATCTGGCCGGCGACCAGCCGGTGGTCCGGCTGCGCTCCTTCGGCTCCGGCCTCACTGCGGACATGCCGGTCACCCTGAGCCTGGCCGCCGCCAGCCTGGGCCTGACGGTCCCGGAGAAACGCGAGACCAAGGCTTTCGCCGCTGAAAGATTCCAGCTGCCGCCGCTGCCGGCCGGCCGCCACGACCTGATCGCCTCGCTGGAGTCTCCGGCCGGCAAGGATTCCATGAAACTCACCGTCGAGGCTCTGCAGTCGCGCCTGCTCAAGGAAGACCGCTTCTTCAACCAGACGGTCACGCCCGGCATGATCCTGCCGGCCGAAGGCCGCCTGGAAGTGCGCGTCATCCTGGCTGACGAGGACCGCGACGACCTCTACCTGCCGCTCACGCAGCTGGCCGCCGCCTGGGGCAGCCGCGTCGACCAGATGGTCGTGCGCCACGAAGCGGCTCTGGCGCTCAACAAGTCCTTCGGCGAGGAACTCTGGATAACCGACTACGACACCTCCAACTACCTGGCCGGCGACGGCGGCGTATCGCTGCTGCCCTACTCCTCGACCGAGCTGCCGCTTTCGGCCAAGATCGCCGCCTGGTTCCCGGAACGCTTCGACGGCACGGCCATGGCTTCTTACTTCAACGCCAGGCAGAGCGACTCGAACAGCAGCGCCGAAGAGATCAGCTACTCCCTGTGGGGCCTGGCCGCCCTCGGCCAGCCGGTCCTGACCTCGCTTGAGGTCTGGTCCGGATACGAAAAACTCAGCCCGATGGACAAGCTGGTCGTCGCGGCAGCCTGGGCTTCGGCCGGCGACGGCGAGAAGGCCAGGAACCAGTTGGCTGAACTGCTGAAGACGTCGGGCGAGACCAAAGGCAACGGCTTGGTCTATAAAGTCGATGGTGATGACAACGACCTGGCCGCCGCCACGGCCCTGGCCGCCTGGCTGGCCGCCAGCTTGGACATGCCGGAACACGAGAAACTCTGGGACGGCCTGTCCCAGCTCAAACATCCCGACGAGCCGCTCTTCCTGGAGCAGTGGGCCTACATCCGCACGATCCTGTCGCGCCGCGTCGCCCGCCCGGCTTCCGTCAGCTACGTCCTCAACGGCGACAAACGGACCGCCCGGCTTTCCGGCGGCCAGGTCGAATCGTTCGTCTTCCGCCCGACGGCCGACACTCTCAGCTTCGAGGCGGTCACCGGCAGCGTCTCGGTCTCGATGACCGCGCCGCGCGCCGCCGCGGAAAGCGAACTGCGCTTGAGCGACGCCGTCCAGGTAAGCCGAGAATATCGCGTCAACGGCCAGCCGACGACCACATTCAAGGATTCGGACATCATCGAGGTCATGCTCTACCCGACCGTCAACGCAGCGGCGCCCCAGGAAGGCAGCGGCGCCTACGAAGTGCGCGACCTGCTGCCGGCCGGCCTGGCCCCCGTGGCCTCGACCCGCGGCTACGACCCTTCCTACAGCAACGACTGCTTTGCCTACTGGCCGACGAGCATCGACGAGGAAGAGGGCGTCTCCTTCATGATCTACCGCGAGGCCTGGCCGGAACAGTGCAAGTTCCTGCGCTATTTCGCCCGGGTGCGCTCAGCCGGCACCTTCGCCGCCGAACCGGCCATGATCCAGTCATATGACCACCCGGAGATCGTCAACGCCTCCGACAAAACTACGGTCACCATCCAATAGGACGACGCTGCTCCTGGCGGCGGTCGCCTGCCTGACGGTCCTGGCCGTGACCGCGGGCCTGGGCCAGGCGACGGAACAAGCGGCATCCCCGGCCGATAACCTTGTCGTCGCCCGGACCTCTTCGGTCATCCCGTTCGTGCTGCCGGCTGGCACGGACGACGGCGAACCGGCCGACGAACCCATCGCCTCGAATCCCGACTTCTATAACGAGGTCATGGTCGGCGGCGCCCTGGCCAGCCGGGAGATCCGGCCGCAGGCCGACATCCGCGGCCTGGTCGTGCCCCATCACCTGCTGGCCGCGCCGCTCATCGCCCGCGGCTACGGCGAGGCGCCCGACGGCGTCCGCACCGTCTTCGTCATCGGTCCGAACCACGCCAACGCCGGCGGCGCCAACCTGGCCACGACCGGCCGGAGCTGGACGACGCCGCTCGGCGAAGTGCCGGCGGACGCTGAACTGGTCAGGCGTACCAGCCGAGAGACCGGCGCGGCCGACCTGCCCGCAGCTTTCGAACACGAGCACAGCATCGGAGCGCAGATGACCTTCATCCGCAGCCGCTATCCGCTGGCCCAAGTCGTGCCGCTCATCCTCGATTCCTACGCCAGCCGCGCCCAGGCCGAGACGCTCGGCCGCTGGCTGGCCGCCAATTCCGGCGAAGGGACTCTGGCCGTCTTCTCCATCGACTTCTCCCATTACCTGACCGGGGCCGAGGCGGACATCCGCGACGCCGAGACGCGCCAGGCCATCGTCGATGGCGACCTGGAAAAGATCAGCCGCTTCGGCAACGACAACGTCGACTCGCCGGCCTCGCTCATCGCCGCCTTGTCCTTCGCCCGCGCCGCCAACCTGCGCGTCGAGATGACGGACAATACCAATGCCAACGACTTCCTGCCGGCTCCCGAAGCCTCGACGACCAGCCATTTCCTCATCGAACTGAAAGAATAACAAGGAAACTTCTCGGCCCGAGTTACTTCTCGACTCGTCGCTTCGCTCCTCGCTCGAAGAGTATTACTGTTCGAGCGGAGGCCGGAGGCCGGAGTCGAGAACTTGCCGCCAAAAGTGACTTCTCGACTCCCCCTCGACACCGCTCGGGGCAGGAAATACTGTTCGAGCGGAGGCCGGAGGCCGGAGTCGAGAACTTGCCGATTGAAGGACAATCAAAAAAAACTCCCCTCCGTTCCGGGAGGGGATTTTGTTTTCAATAAATGGCACTTGAGAAGCTTCTCGACCCCTCGATGTGGCTCGGGGCAGGCTCGTCCCGGCCAAGCTCCTCGCTCGAAGAATAAATACTGGAGGCCTCGCCGTCCTATTCCTTATCCAGCTGCTTCTTCATCTCTTCCATGACCGCCAGGAACTGGGAGCGGTCGTTTTCAGGGACCGGCTTGGTGCTGGGGAAGACCTCGCGCAACGGGTTGATTTTGGCTCCGTTGCGCACCATTTCATAGTGGAGGTGCGGGCCGGTGGATAGGCCGGTCGAACCGACCAGGCCGATGGTCTTTCCTTGCGACACCTGCTGGCCGCTCCTCACCAGGATCTTGGACAGGTGGCAATAATTGGTCGTGTAAGTGGCGTTGTGGCGGATGCTGACCTTGTTGCCATAAGCCCCGCCCCAGCCGGCGAAGACCACCTTGCCGTCGCCGACCGTGCGCACCGGCGTGCCGGACGGAGCGGCGTAATCGACGGCGCGATGGCCGGTGCTCATGTTGAAGGCGCTGATGTAGCGCTGCCCAGTGGTGAAACCGGAGGATATGTACCTGAACTCCGCTGGCGTCCTCAAGAAGACGCGCTGGACCGAATCGCCTTCATCGTCGTAATAACCCTCCTCGCCGGACGCACCCTTGAAGTAGAAGGCGTAATGCGGGCCCTCGGCGTTGATATATTCGGCCGCCAGCACGGCGCCGGGCATGACGTACTGGCCGTTCAGCGACCGTTCTTCGAAGATCATCTTGAACCTGTCGCCTTTCTGGACGTCAAGCACGAAATCGATGGTCCACTGGAAGACGTCGGCCAGAGCGATGATGGCCCGCTCGTCGAGGTCCTGTTTCAGTCCGGCCACGTAAAGCGACGACTCTATCTCCCCCTCGACGGTGCGGACGGAGACATCGTAGGCGATGGGCGCGCGGCTGGCGATCCAGCGCTCGCCGCCGGAATCGCTCTTCTCCCTGTCGACGGTCAGCACCTCTTCCGTATCGATCTGGTAGCTCAGGCGCTGCAGCGCGCCGTCGTCGCGGCCGAAGGTCAGTTCGATGGCCCGGCCAGCCCGCAGGAGCGACAGATCATAGACATCCTCAGCGGCGGCGAAGATGGCGGAGGCGTCGTCATCGTTCACGCCGGCCTGCTTCATAAGCTGTCCGAAGGCCGAACCGGCCTCGACCTGGACCAGCCGTTTGACGGACTGGCAGCGCTCCACCGGCACCGCGGCGACACGGCCTAATTCCTTCCTGGCCTCCTTCAACTGACCGTAATTGATCAGCGTCAATATCGACAGGCCGACGATCAAGGCTGCAGCCATGACCCGTTCGGGTCTGGTCATGAAAGAAAGGATATTGTCTCGACGCGCGGGTGACATGCCACTACAGCGTGCCTTTTCGAGGGGATTTTGTAAACCACCGCGCACCCGCCCTTCCAGGCGGGTTTTTGTTTGACTTGCGGCGGCCGCCGGACTATTATGGCCGCGCGTTCATTCCCAAACAGGAGGAGCAGATGTCCTACATCGAGAACCCGAAGACGAAGGGCAGCGGCATCATCTGCGGCATCCCGCAGAGCGGCGAATGTCCCGTGAAATGCGCCGACTGTTTTTTCCAGTCAGGCCGGTCATATCTCGAACCGCTCGACCAGAACCTGCCGAACCTGCCGAGCGCCGAACAGGCCCGCGGCCGGGTGGTCCGTCTCAACGACGGCAACGACAGCAACAACCAGCGCGAGCTGGTCATGGCGGCGGCCAGCCAGTACGAACATGTGTTCCTCAACACCTCCATCCCCCGCGGACTCGAGGGCCTCGGCTCCCCGGTGGTCCTGACCGTCAATCCGGGCAAGATGACCGACGTCCGTGTCCACCTGCTCGATCCGGTCCCGCCGAACCTGATGTTCGTCCGGGTCAGGACCAACACCTGGAACCTGGCTCTGGTCGACCAGGCGGTCGCGCACTACACGGCGAGGAAGATCCCGGTCGTCCTGACCTTCATGGCCTACTACACCGAGAGCGTCCCCGCCGGCCACGAAGCCGACTACTCCTTCCGCAAGCGGACGATGAACTCCTACTGGGTCATCAATCCCGAGGCCTGGGACCGCATCCTGGCGCGCTACGCCGGGAACCAGTGGGTCTACCCCTGCGGCAAGGACGCCAACACCTTCGGCTGCCACCGCTGCGGCAACTGCCTGCGCGAGTACTTCGCCACCAGGGAGAGGCTCGGCCGGTAGACGGCACTGTCATGCACGACGCCATGCGCATAAGCATGGCGTTTTTTTATTGCTTGCCTGAATGGCCGAAGCCCCGCCGACGGAAAAAAAAGACCCTCGGCTGCAGAAGCCGAGGGTCGAAGATCACTTGCCGCAGCGAGTGATGGCCGTCTCCAGGGGACGGATGTTCCGCCCCTTGTCCATGTTGCCGATGGCGCCGGCCTCCTCCAGCTCATCGGGCGAACCGCCGGTGTTGCCGACGAAGACGACGCCGGCGCCGGCCTCGAGGCCGCGGACGGCCCGGACCAGGTCAGAGCCCTTGATGCTCCCCATGCCCTGGTCCATGAGCACGATGTCCGGGCCGCGCTCGACGACCAGCTGCGCGGCCGCCTGCAGCGCCTCCTCCCGGTCGCCACTGAAATCCCCAAAGACCTGGATAGCGTCGATGGTCAGACCGGTCCGGCCGGCGACGGCGCGGAAGGTCCGCACTATCTCCTCCGGGGTGTCATCGACGATGAGCACCTTGAGCGGCCGCGGCGGCTCGACCGCCCGCCCGCTCGCGTCGCCGAACTTCAGCGTCGCGTGGTCCGGACGCAGCGGCCGCAGGCCGGCCGCCATCAGCTTGGAGTTGAGGAGCGCCAGCAGGACGTTCCGGACCGAACCGAACTGCTGCAGCACTTCGGGCATCATCTGGACGACCTTGGCCAGGGCCTCGATGTCCCGGCTGGCCGCCTCCGCCACCTCGCCGCCGGCCGAAGCCAGCTGTCCGGAGACGAAGGCCGCGATGCCGTCGGCCTCCGCGCCGAGCTTCTCGTCGACCTTGGCGGCGATCTGGGCAACGACCGTGTCGCGTTCCAGTTCCGGCGCCTCCAGGCCGGCCTGGACGCAGATGGCGCAGAACTCCTCGAAGAGGTCCTGCCGCGTCCGGGCCAGGGTGCCGGCACGCTCGTCGCCGGCCTCGATCCGCAGTACGTCGCCGTCGAGCAGGGCCGCGTGGTCGCGCGCCGTCTTGAACAAAGAACCGAACTTGTCCGAACCCGCCTGTTCAACCATGTCAGCCCACTTCATCTCCATCCTCCTGGCCGGGGGTCGCCGGCCCGTTATCCGGGCTTCCGAAACGAAAACCCCCTCTCTGTCGAGAGGGGGCTGGCTTGTTGCGGATGATCAAAAACTCACGCATCAAAACGACCCTCTCCCGGCAGGGAGAAATTACGCTTGTACGTGTAATTGTGGGCGTTGCTGGTGAAACTCATATGCGTGTATGTCTTCTCCTTAACACAATGCCTGCCGGGGTGTCAAGATGGCCGCCCTCCTGGAACGTCGGCGCACAAAAAAACCGCCCGGGACGGGCGGCGGCCGCACCATTCAGCGCTTGGTGGGCATCTCCACGAGACGATATTCGGTGACGTAGAGGATGTGCAGAAGGGGGAACTTATGGATGGTGCCGTCCATCATATGGACGCAATAGAGATCGCCCTTCTGAAAGGTGTCCTGAACGCCGGAAAAGAGCATCGGCTGCGTCTGCCAGATGAGGTAGATGGAAACCTGCATCACTGCCTCCTGAAAGCTGGGATTGGAAGACGCTACCATCTTCCCGCATCCCTCCGGTTATTGTCAAAAACCGGAAACCCTTCGACTCCCCTTCGACAAGCTCAGGGTCGCTCAGGGAATATTATATTACCGCCTGAGCCTGTCGAAGGCCTGCCTTCATAATACGGCAATGGGAGAATACTGTTCGAGCGCAGCGAAGCGAAGTCGAGAACTCACTACTGGAATAACTTCTCGACCCCTCGACTCGGCTCGGGGCAGGCTCGGCACGGCCTCGCTCGAAGAATAAGCGGAGATTGGCTCGGGGCAGGGAATATTGTTCGAGCGACCCGCCTCTGGCGGGGAGTCGAGAACTCGCCGATAAACCAAAAACCCCGGCCGACGGCCGGGGCTTCTTCAAAACACGAGCTTATTTCTCCGGCTTGGTCAGGTCGACGATCTTCTTGGGTATCTTCAGTTCCTCGGTCAAGCGTCAAGTTCTACCCCCCCCTCCTTAGCCAGCGGCAGTTCGAACCAGAAGGTGCTGCCCTTGCCTTCTTCGCTCGTCACGCCGATCCTGCCGCCATGCGACTCGATGATGCTCTGGGTGATGTACAGGCCGAGGCCGACCCCGTCCGGTTTCATGGCGATGGCGTTGGAGCCGCGGCGGAAACGTTCGAAGATCATCGTCTGCTCCGCCTTGGGGATGCCGATGCCGGTATCGCTCAGCTCATAGCGCACCTTGCTGTCGGTCTTGAATACCCTGGTCGTCAGCTGTCCGCCCTCCTTGGTATAAGCGACGGCGTTTTCCAGCAGGCGGATGACCACTTCCCTGATGCGGGCTATGTCGATATTCACCGGCGTGCTCTGGGCGTCGGGGAAGTCGTGGACGTGCTTGAATTCCTTGAGCTCATAGCGCGGCCGCATCGACAAACAGGCCGACCTGACCACGTCCTCGAATATCGTCGGCTCCTTTTCCAGCCGCAGCCGGCCCTCCTCGATGTCCATGGCCGTCATCAGGTCATTGATGCTCCCCGTGACATCGGCGTTCGCTAAAGAGGCCATCTGCAACAACTCCTGCTGGGCCGCGGTCAGACTACCGGCCTTCTTGTTCAGGAGCTCATCCAGGCTCCAGCGGACCGCGGTCATGGGCGTCCGCAGCTGGTGGGAGACGGTCTGGATGAACTTGTTCTTGAGCTTGTCCAGCTGCGCAACCTGATGCTCAGCCTTCTTGCGGTCGGTGATGTCCATGACCGACGATTGGTAACCGATCAGCTTGCCGGTCGGGTTTTTGATGTCGGTTGCCAGCCCGTAGGCGCTGAACGCGGAACCGTCCTTGCGCCGGGCGGAGAACTCTCCTGTCCATTTCCCCGATCCGCTGAGCGCGGCCAGGATGGCCCCGGCTTCCTCTGGGCTCTGGAAGAAATGAGGCAGTGGCTTTCCGATCACTTCCTTTTTGTCGGCATAGCCCCACATTCTAAGGAATTCGTCGTTCAACTCGATTATGACCCCGTTGGTGTCGGCGATGCTGTTTGCGGCGATCGAGGCCTCGAACACGATGTTCTTGAGGAGCAGCGCCCTCTCCGCCCGCTTGCGCTCGGAAATATCGCGAAAGACCCCGAGCAGATATGGCTTGCCAGCCGATTTGAAGGACGCCGCGTTGATCTCCACCGGGATCCTCTGTCCGTCCTTGGTCAGCACTTCTGTCTCTACGATGTCCTTCCTGCCCTGCGACTGCTCGGCAAAATCCTTCATGGTCTCTTCGACCCGGTCCTTCGGATGCAGGGCGTCGGCGGTCATGGCGCGCAACTCCTCGACCGTGCGTCCCAGCAGCCTTTCGGCCTTCTTGTTGCAGTCGACCAGTTTCCGCGTCACGGGGTCGGCGACGATGACGGCGTCGGGAACGTTCTCGAACAATTCCCGGAATTTATGCAGCGCCTCGCTCACTTCCGTGTCCTTCTCCTTCAGCCGGGCTATCATCTCTTCACCCGCCGCCAACTCCGCCTCCAGCGAGATGTCCCTGAAGATGATGACCGCCCCGTCGACAGTGCCGGATGGGCCCAGGAGGGGCGCGGCGCTGTCGCCTATGGGGAGGCGCTTGCCGTCCTTGGTGACCAAGGACGTGTGGTCCGACAGCTTCCTGACTTCGGCGTACAGCATGGCTTCCTCGATGAAAGCGATGTTTTCGCTGCCATCGGCGTCGTGGACGAATTTGAGGACCTGCCGCATCGGCCGGCCCAGCGCCTCGCCGGCTGACCAGCCGGTCAGGCGTTCGGCCGCCTTGTTCCAAAAGACGATGTTCCAGTGCCGGTCGATGGACACGACGGCGTCACCGATGCTATCCATGATGACCTTTTCTTTTCGGCGCAACCGGACGATCCGGGACAGGAGGAACAGCGCGAACGCGGCGCTGAAGCCGCCCGCCAACAACAGCAGGCCATAAATGATCAGGTCCAGGCCGAGCTGCCTGTTCGCTTGGGCATAAACGCTGGTGACCGGCTCGGCCAGGATGGCGCCCCAGCCGTAACCCGCCACCGGCTCATAAGCGGACAGGCGTTGCTCCTTATCGATGGGATTCATGGCCTCCTCCAGGCCGCGCTCGCCCCGCAAGACCTTCTGGACGATCAAGAAAGTGGAAAAATTCGTTATCTTGCCCTGTTCGGGATACCACGGGTGGCCCAGAATGTTGCCGTGCTGGTCGACGAGATAGATGAAGGCCGGTTTCTCGGGTTGGACGTCCTGCAACCACTTAAGGACCTCGGATAATCTTATCTGGAGCACCAGGACGCCGACGACCTCCTCCTTGTCGTTCCTGACCGGAGCGGCGACGGCGATGATGTTTATCTTCGGCTCCGCCCCCCTCATGAATATCTCGGAAACATAGGGCTGCCAGTCCTTGCTGACCCCCTTGTACCAATCCTTGTCGGCGCGGCTCTGTCCGATGACCGACGGCGCAGCGACCGGCAGGTCGGACACCATGATACCCTTGGTGTCGGTCATGAACAGACGTTCGATCACCGGGAATTCTTTTATGGCATCCTGGCAGACATTGATGGCCTCGTACCACTTGCCCTCGCCGGCATACTGGCGAAGCAGCGGACGCCCTGCCAATGAAGTTCCTAAGTTGGTCAGCCCATCAAATTGGGCTCCGACCACCGAGGCGGAAATGGCGACCAAATTCTGCCGCCTGGCCAGAACGAATTCGCTCAGCGCCGATTTAGTCCCTTGATAGCTGATGTAACTGACGATGACTATCGGCAAGATGAGACTGACGAAAATAACGACGTAGGACCATCGCCTGTGCAGGTATTTTGCCGGGTGACCGTGGGGGTTTTTGGAGACTTCTGGGGCCATAGAGATATATCGACAAAAACTGATGTAATTATAGCAAAAATTCGAGGGTCAGGACAGGGGGGGGGTAGTCATTGAGCTTAAATCAGCCGTTTTGACTCCATTTGTGCGATTTAGGCATACAAAACGGCCCCACTAAAAAACCGCCTGGTCCTTTGATAAAAAACCGCCCGGCAGGTGCCGCGCGGCGATGGGTTCAGAAGGCCTCTATCTTGTAGTCGTCGATCTTGTTGCGCCAGATCCGCAGGCGCGTGCCTTTGGGATAAGGCAGGTCGTGGCGACCGCGGGCGACGACGGACCGGCCATCGCAGAAGTGGACGGTGGTCAGCCACTCCTTATAGTGGCTGGTGGTGTGGACCATGGCGCCGGTGCGCCGGGTGTACTCGTGGGAGCGGTGCTCGGCGTGGTCGAACTCGCCTTCGGCGACGACCTCCCAGATGGCCGCCAGCTTCCTTTCGAGGCGGACAAAATACAGTACGACCAGGGTCAGTCCCCACACGAACAGCGCCATGATCAAAAGCGGCAACAGGTCTTGCTGATGGATCATTGAACCTCCAAGGAACGGGATGTCCGCAATTTAGTCGAGCGGCGGCCTGGCGTCAACCTCACCGGCCGGCTCGCCCGCAAAATATGCTGGGCCGATTTTCCATTTAATACCGCCTCTTCAAAGCGGTACTGACGCTATTCCCCGGGAGCCCGCGCTTCTTACGCCGGGCTTTTTCTTTTTCGGCGGCAGATAGTAAGATAACCCACTATGCGCCTGATATCCCTGAACGCCTGGGGCGGCCGGGCCCTCTATCCGCTCATCCGTTTCTTCCAGCGGCAAGCCGGACCGACCGACATCTTCTGCCTGCAGGAGGTCTTTGACACTGACCAGGCATCGGTCGACGCCCGCCACCCGGATGAATACCTGTGCGGCGACCTGTTCCGCAAGATCTCCGCCGTCCTGCCTGATCACGCCGGCATTTTCGCGGCTTTCGACGACAATCCCCACCGGCAGAGTCTGGCCGTCTTCCTGCGCCGGTCGATAGCGGTGAAAAATACCGGCGACCTCGTCGTCTACCAGCCGGCGGTGCCCAAAGAGTCCGGCAGCCAGATAATCTCTTCCCGCAAGCTGCAGCATGTCAGTTTCGAGTCAGGCGGCCGCGAATTCACCGTGGTCAATTTTCACGGTCTCTGGAACGGCGGTCCCAAGACCGACTCGCCGGAGCGCCTGGCACAGGCGGCCAACGTGAAGAGATTCATGGACGGCATCGCCGGCCCCAAGATGCTCTGCGGCGATTTCAACCTGCTGCCGGATACCGAATCCTTGCGCATAATGGAGGACGGCCTGACCAACCTCGTCCGCACCAACGGCGTGCGTTCGACCCGCACCGCCCTCTATCGGAAGCACGACGACCCGGCTGATCCCAAATTCGCGGATTACATGCTTGTCTCGCCGGATATCAAAGTAAAAAGCTTTGAGGTCCTGCCCGATCTCGTCTCCGATCACGCTGCCATGAGCCTCGATTTTTCCTAGGCGGCCGCACCCGGCCGACGATTGACTTTTCGCCGAAAAACCGCTAAAGCAGAGGCGGTTCTCTTAAAATCCAAAGAACAACCGACACGGAGGTAGAACATGCCCTGTGACATCGGCTACAAGAGCTATTCGCGCGTCAGGATCCCGGCGCCCCAGCCGCAGAAGTTCAAGAGCAAGGCCAAGGCCCCCAAGGTCGACGCCGAGCTCATGGCCCGGCTGGGCCAGGACGATCCGCAATTTGTGGAATGGCTGAACGAGCTGGACATCGCCCCGCTCCTCCAGGCAGCGCTCGAAAGGGCTCTGGCCACGACGGACGGCGGCGGCGTCGATTTTTCCGTCGCCAAGAACGGCGACCTGGTCGCCGAAGCCGAATACAAGAACGACCGGGCCCGCAAGAAGATCGAGAAGGCCGTCGCGGCCGTTTCGGCCCGCTGGCAGATGGAGGTGCTCGGCGTCATCGCCCAGCTCCTCGACTTCAGCGTCGTCATCACGGCCGCCGGTCCATCCTTCACGCTCGAAGGCGAGAAGGAGAACGAGACCGGCGTCCACGAGTACATCCGCATCGAGAACGGGACGGCCGGCGCCAGCATCCGATTCGAGCACTACCGGTCGGCCGAGGCCCTGCGGCAGGACAAGGACAAGCTCCTGGCCCTGGCGCAGAAGCTCGGCGTGAAGATCGCCGTCGTCGACACCGAAGAGGGCGGCCAGCCGGTCCCGCAAGGGACCGTCCACCGGCATTTCCTGCCCGAGAAAGAACAGGGGTGAGTCATGAAGAACGCCAAGAAGACCGAACCTGAAGCGGCCGGCGCCGATCCGCGCCTGCCCAGATGGTTCATGGAAGACCTGGTCATCCCGTTCCGGGCGGGCATCGCCTCGGAATTCGTCGTCCACGGGGACGTCACCTGCCTGGTGCCCAACCCGGACGCCGAGGACGAACCGGACGCACCGTACATCACCCTGCGCAAGTTCCTGGAGAAGATCTGGGACGAGCGCGAGATGGTCATCTTCTACAACATCGCCTCCGGCCTGCAGTTCCTCACTCCGGAAATGGAGAAGGAGTTCAAACGGGCCGCCGGCATCGAGGAGAAGGCCGACGCGGCCGACCCCATCGCCGCGGCCAAGGCCGGACTCCAGGCCAAGCGCGGTTTGCCGCGCGAGCCCGAGGCCTGCCTGCCGCTCATCGAGAAGGTGCTGAAGAGCGTGGAGGGGGTGGCCGTGGCCGTCCAGTCCGTGCACTTCATCGCCGTGGCCGGCGGGCCGGGCAACGCCCTGTCGCCGGTCGAACGCACCAACATCGAACGGCTGAAGAACTGGGCGCTCGACGACGAGATCAGGTCCAAGGGCAACGTCGTGCTCCTGCTGACCGACCAGGCGGCCAAGGTGTCGCCCGAGTTGCGCCAGTCGGGCAGCGGCGTCCGGACCGTCTTCGTGCCCAAGCCCGACCGGGCTGAGCGCCTGGCCTACGTCCGCTCCATCACCGAAGACACCGACGCCCAGCGTCAGGCCAAGGACAGGATGAGGCGGCTCCAGGCCAAGCTCAAGAAGGTGAAGAAAGGCGCGGAGGCCAAAGCGGTCGCCGAGGAGATCGAATCCCTCGAGGCCCAGGCCGAAGAGGCCGCCGTCACCTTCGAGGTGCCCAAGGATTTCGACGCCGAGGTATTCGCCCATTCGACGCAAGGCCTCAGCCTGCGCCAGATCCTGGACATCTTCCTGCGCTGCCAGGACACCGGTGACGGTCTCGACCTCTCTTTCGTCAAGCGGAAGAAGCGCGAGATCCTCAACGACGAGTTCGGCGACGTCATGGAGGTGGTCGAGCCCGAACGCGGACTCGAGGACATCGGCGGCCACGAGCACATCAAGGCCTATTTCCAGAACGTCCTCGAGGCCATCCGCAAGGGCGAGGCCCGCCTCGTGCCCATGGGCGTGACGCTCATGGGTCCGCCGGGCACCGGCAAGACGGCGCTGGTCGAAGCGCTGGCCAAGGAGGCCGGCTTCAACTTCGTCAAGACCAAGAACGTGCGTTCGATGTGGGTCGGCGAGTCCGAAGCCCGCATGGAACGGCTGGAATACGGCCTGCGTTCGCTGGCTCCGGTCGTCGTCATGAACGACGAGGCCGACCTGGCCGAGGCCGGACGCAGTTCGCCCAAGGGCGACTCCGGCGTCTCCGAGCGGCTGATGAAGAAGTGGATGGAGCTGCTCTCCGACCCGCGCATCCGCGGCAAGGTCATCGTGGTCAACTGCACCAACCGGCCGGACCGCATCGACCCGGCCCTGAAGCGCAGCGGCCGGAGCGACGAGCGCATCCTCATGCCCATGCCGGGCGACGACGAACGCGCCGCCATCTTCCAGGTCATGTTCAAACGGCACAACATCCCCGCCGACATCGGGGACTTCACGCCCTTCGTGCCGCTGACCGACGGCCTGTCCGGAGCGGACATCGAGAAGATCACCCTCTCCTCGTTCCGCTTCGCCGATGAGCAGGGCAAGAAGAGGGTCGATGAGTCCGCCCTCCAGGCGGCCATCAAGGACTTCATCCCCAGCGCCAGCCAGGCCGACATCGACCAGATGACGCTCATGGGCCTGATGGAATGCTCGTCGAAGCGCCTGCTGCCGAAGAGAGCGAAGGAGATCGTCAAGCGCATCCAGGAGCGCCAGCTCGTGGAGAACGTCGACGAGATCGTCGCCCAGATCAAGGCCAGGAAGATCATTTAGTCTCAAACCCCCGCCACGGCCAGTGGCAGGGGTTTTTCTTTTTTGTCCGGCCTCGCCGCAGCCTTGACAAAACGCGAAAAATCGCTAAGGTTGCGCTGCCTTTTGAAATGAAGGCGTGTTCGTTGGACAACCGAGTCCGAAAGGACGGATCACAAAGGAAAGGAGCAAACCATGGGAGGCGGAGGTTCATACTACGACAGGGACACTTACAGGACAGCCGACACTTACAGCCGGAAGTCCGAGAGCGAGATGTCCCGCAGCCAGATGGACAAGGCCATGGATCCGAAGGACAAGACCGTGTCTTCGGAGAGCGAAGCGCCGCTGGTCCTGATCTTCGATGTCACCGGCTCGATGGACTACGCCCCCAAGGTCGTCATGGACAAGGCGCCGCTCATCGCGGGCCAGCTCTCGATCCACGGCTACCTCGGCAAGAAGCCCGACCTGCTCATCGCCGCCGTCGGCGACGCCAACGGCGACAGCGCGCCGTTCCAGATCGGCGACTTCGTGCCGGTCCGCTCGGCCGACGGCTGGTTCAAGCGCGTCTGGCGCGAGGGCGGCGGAGGAGGCGGCGCCCGCGAGTCCTACGAGGGCATGGCCTACTTCTTCGCCAACCGCTGCGAGATGCCCAAGGCGCGGACGCCGATCTGCATCTTCTTCGCCGACGAAGGGTTCTACGAGGACCTGTCGTCGAGCGACCTCAAGGCGCACTTCGGCGGCCAGCACGGCAAGACAACGGCGGTGAAGGCCTTCAAGGAGCTCCGGGAGAGGTTCAAGGACAACGTCATCCTGGTGCACCGCCGCTACGGCTCCGACGATTCCGACAAGTGGATCGTCGAGCAGTGGCAGTCGGTCCTCGGCAAGGAGCGCGTGGTCATGGCCGAACGCGAGGACAAGGCGGTCGCGGACCTCATCCTCGGCGTCGCGGCCGTCATGAGCGGATCGCGCACCATCGACGAGTACTGCGACGACATGAAGCAGCGGACGAACGCCGACACCGGCAAGTCCGAGCCGCAGTCGCCGGAGCGCATCGCTTTCGTCAAGAAGGCCCTGCAGCCGCTCACGGCCATCGCGCCGGAAAGGGCGCGGAAGTCCGCCGAGACGGAGCCTAAGGCCCCGAAGCCCAAAAAAGCCGCTGCGGCCACCGCCGCCAAGAAGGCGGCCGCCGGGGACAAGACTCCTCGCAAGCGCAAGCCCGGGCGGTTCTGATCCGGACGTCGGATAAGCTCAAAACGCCCGTGGAGATCACCCTTGATTTCCCACGGGCTTTTTTATAAGATGCCCTGTCCCGCAGTGTGACCAGCCCCGGCCGCCCAAGGCCCGAGGCTGATCACGCTTCGGAAAACGAGGCGTATGCACTTTGAAAAAAGAAAGGGGTAAGACCATGGCCAAGCGAAAGACCATACAGGTGATCGCCACGCTGCCGCCCTACGCTGCTCATCGGGCGGCCGTCATCGGCAGCCCCTTGGTCGACGAATTGCGGTTCAATACCGTCTGGGAGATCGGCGTGTCGGAACGGGAACTGCTGGCCAGACTCAGGGACGAATGCGGCGACAAGCCGCTCTGGATCGACCTCAAGGGCCGTCAACTGCGCATCACGCATTATGCCAACATGCCCTACGCCTTCCTGCGCGTGAGCCATCCGATCGAGGTCGACCTGCCCTGCGAGATCCTTTTCAAGGATTGCTCGGCGAAGGTAGTCGACATCGTCGGCGGCGACAAGCTTGTCCTCGACGGCCCGCCCGACTACGTGGTCGGCATCGGCCAGCCGGTGAACATCCTGCATCCGTCGCTGAAGATCAAAGGAACTTTGACCGACAGCGACAAGCGGTACATCGAGGCGGCCAACGAGCTGGGCCTGGACAGGTTCATGCTTTCGTTCGTCGAGTCGGCCGCAGATGCCAGCGAGCTGATGCGATCGGCCGCTGCGATGGCTCCGAAGGTGGTCCTCAAGATCGAATCGCCGGGCGGCCTGCGCTACATCCGCAAGAGGGCACTGCTCGGTTTCGGGGGCCAGATGCGCCTCATGGCCGCGCGCGACGACCTGTTCATCCAGCTCGGTCGCGACGGCGCGGGATACCTCAAGGCACTCGGACAGATCGCCAAGTACGACAAGACTGCCATCGCCGCTTCGCGCATCCTGCAGTCGCTGGAGAAGGGAAGCGAGTTGGCGGCATCGGATATAGCTGATCTGGAACTCCTGTGGCGCCTGGGCTACCGGCACTTCATGCTGAGTGACGGCATCTGCCAGCGGGCTGAAGCTTTCCGGCGGGTCGCGGCGGTCTTCGCCGGTCTCGTGGAAAGCTGGAGGGAACGCAAATGAGCCGCATCTTCATCGTCTACGGCATCGGTTTCGGCGACGAAGGCAAGGGTACGGTCACTGACGCCCTGGCGCGCTCGTGCGGCGCCTCGCTGGTGGTCCGCTACAATGGCGGACCGCAGGCCGGCCACAACGTCGTGGCGCCAGACGGCACCTGGCATTGTTTCGCTCAGTTCGGCTCCGGCACGCTGGTGCCCGGATGCCGCACGCTGCTCTCGCGCCTGATGCTCATCGAGCCGGAGAACCTGCTCGTCGAGAACGCGGTGCTCGTCTCCAAGGGATGCGGCGACGCGCTGGAACGTCTGACCATCGACGCCGGCTGCCAGGTCATCACGCCGTTCCATAAGATGCTTTGCCAGATGCGCGAGATCGGCCGCGGCCAGGACAGGCTGGGAAGTTGCGGCATGGGCGTCGGCGAAGCCGTCAAGGACGGCCTCGCCGGGCAGATGCTCACGGCCGGCGACCTGCTCAACGCCGCGGTACTCGAAGGAAAGCTCGCGGCGCTGCGCAAGATCAAGATGATGGTGGCCCAGGAACTGCTGAGGCGGCAGCCGACCGCGGAAATGCGCCAGGCCTACGAGTACTTCGTCGGCCGGACGGAACCCGCTTCGCTCGCCAAGGTCTACCGCGATTTCGCCGATGCGGCGGGCGATGTTCTCGACCGGTCCGGCCGATGCCTCGCCGAGGCGTTGGCCGAAGGCCGGCCCGTCATCCTCGAAGGCGCCCAGGGCGCCTTGCTCGACCGGCGCGTCGGTTTCACGCCCTACGTCACTAAGTCCAGGTCCACTTTCCACAACGCGGAAATGGTCCTGGGCGAGCGCGCCGTCGGGCCGTCGGCCGCCAATCGGGGGATCATCAGGATCGGCGTCATGCGCGCTTACGGCCATCGGCACGGTCCGGGTCCGTTCGTGACCGAGGAGCCGGACCTGTCCGGCCGCCTGAGCGACCCATACAACGGCGAGAACCGCTGGCAAGGGGCCTTCCGCGTCGGCTGGATGGACCTGGTGGCGCTGCGTTACGGCCTGCTCATCAACGACGGCGCTGACGGCCTGGCTCTCACCGGACTGGACCGTCTCTCCGGCATCGGCGCCATCAGGGTCTGCACCGCATACGACTACGAGGGCGACAAGCGCAAGCTTGACGTTTACTTCCAGTGCCAGCACCTCGGCGTGCGACGGGCGAGGATCACGGCCATCAAGAAACCGGCCAACTCCGGCCCGCCCGAAGGCGAACTGGCGAGCCTGCTCCTCAATTGCCGGCCTTCCGGCTGGGTCGAACTGCCCGGCTGGTCAGAGGACATCAGCGGCGTCAGGAGATATGAAGAGCTGCCGGCTCAGGCCCGCGGCTACGTCGAATTCCTGCAAAGCCAGCTGAAGACGCCCATCAGGCTGGTCTCCGTCAGTCCCCGGGCGGACGGCAAATTGTTCATTGGCTGAACGACCGCGAGAGAGCTTCTCTCGCGGTTTTTTTGACCGGAAAAATGCGGCCTCAAACCTTGAACCAGACAAAAAACCGCGCCGGACCGCGGCGCGGTGTGGCGAGGCAGGACTCAATGAGGATGGTTCGCGCCGCCGATGCGGAAGGACCGGCAAAGCCAGCGTTTGACCAGCTCGGAGGAGAAGAAATACGCGCTGACGATGCCGACGACGACGAGTATCTGCCAGGCGGCGGGCCTGATGAAGTGGAAGAAAAGCTGGCCGAACCTGGTGAACGGGATCAGTATCGCCGCGGCGACGGCGCCGACCGTCAACCACAGGACGGTGGACGGAGGCCGGGCGCCCTTCCAGAACGGCCTCATGGTGCGCAGGCAATAGATGAGGGCTATCTCCGTCAGGACGCTTTCGGTGAACCAGATGGTCTGCAGCGTCTGTTCGCCATAACCCTTGAACAGGGCGAAGGTGGTGAAATCGAACAGGCTGCTGACCACGCCGAGGATGGTGGCGACGATGATGACGTCGCGCGCGTTGTAGTGGGCGGGTTTCTTCAGGTCCTGGGCGTCGACGCTGTCGGCAGCGATGGTGATCATGGGGAAATCGGACAGCAGGTTCAGCAGCAGTATCTGCACCGGCAGCATGGGCAGATAATCGATGAACAGCGAGGCCGTGGCCACGGCGTAGAAGTTGCCGAAATTGGAGGCCATGGTCACCTTGATGTACTTGATGACGTTCATGAAAGTGCGGCGCCCTTCCTCGATGCCGTCCATTATGACGCCCAGGCTCCGGTTGAGCAGGATGATGTCGGCGGATTCCTTGGCGATGTCCGAAGCGCCCTGGACGGCGATGCCGGCGTCGACCAGCTTGAGGCCCGGGGCGTCGTTGAAGCCCTCGCCCAGGAAACCGACCGTGTTTTTCTGTTTGAGCAGGGCCAGGATGGAGAACTTCTGCGTCGGATTGACGCGGGCGAAGACATGGCAGCGCTCGACGGCCTCGATCTGGGCTTCCGGCGGCATTGCCTCGAATTCCGCGCCGGTCATCACGTCGCCGGCGTCCCCGATGATGCCCAGTTCCTTGGCCACGGCGCCAGCCACGGCCTTGGCGTCACCGGTCAGTATCTTCACCTGCACCCCAAGGACATGCGCCCGATGGCAGGCGGCGGCAGCGCCGCGCTTCACCGGATCACGCAGGGCGATCAGGCCGATGAATTCGAGACCGTCCTCCGAAGCGGCCAGGTCGGCCTCCGGAGTGAGATCGGTCCTGCGGGCCACGGCGATGACGCGGTTGCCGGCGTAACCCTGGCGGTCCAGATATTCCCGGAGGACTTCCGGTTCGCGGATGCCGCGGCAGAGCGACAGCAGTTCGTCGGGCGAACCGCGGACGATGAGCGTCGCGCCCGATCCGGCGGCGACCAGGATGCTGTTGCGGCGACGGACGGGGTCGAAGGGGAGTTCGGCCAGTTTCCTGATCGCCCTTACCCGGCCGCGGCCGGCCTCATCGGCCGCCTGCCACAGCGCCAGGTCGAAGGCGTTGTTCGGCTGACGCTCCTTTTCCCCGAGGAAAGCCGAGGCGGCCAGCGCCAGCTCAAGGCACTCTTCCGGACGCTCGGACATCGTATCCACGACCTCCAGGATGTTCTCCGTCACCGTTCCCGTCTTGTCGGTGCAGAGCACGTCGATGCTGCCCAGTTCGCTGATGGCCGAAAGCCGCTTGACCACGACCTTCTTCTTGGCCATGCGCATGGCGCCGTTCGATAAGGACAGGGTGGTCACGAGCGGCAGCGCCTCGGGGATGACGCCGACGGTGAGCGCAATGGTGAAGAGCAGCAGTTCGCCCATCCGTCCCATGCCTTTGATGGACAGGTTCAGGGCGAAGATGACGATGAGAGTGGCCACGACCAGCTTCAGCACGAAATAACTGAATCCGGTGATGCTGCGCTCGAAAGAGCTGGGCGGCCGCGATTCGGAAGCCAGCTTGGTGATGCCGCCGAGAGCGGTGCGGCTGCCGGTAGCGAAGACCGCGGCGTCCGCTTCGCCGGTAAGCACCGTGGTCCCGGAAAAACCGATGCCCGCGGCCTCGAACCAGTCGCGCGGCTCCTTCTCCTGCTTCGCGGCCACCTTGGCCACCTGTACCGACTCGCCGGTGAGTATCGACTCGTCGATGGTCAGGTTGCGCGCGCAGATGAAACGGACGTCAGCCGGGATGCGGTCGCCGGCCTGCAGACGGACGACGTCGCCCGGGACCAGTTCGCGGGAGTCGACCAGGCCGCTTTCCCCGCCGCGGATGACGTGGGTCTTCTGGAGCCAGAACTGCTTGAGGAGACGGACGGCCTGTTCGGCCCGGTGTTCCTGGAAGAAACCCAGGCCGGTGTTGATCAGGATGAAGAGGATGATGAGGGAGGCGTCGATCGGCTCTTTGGAGATGAAAGCGATGGCGGCGGCGGCGACCAGCAGGAACAGGAACGGGGATTTGAGCTGGCGCATCAGGATGTCCCGAACGGTCGTTTCCCGGCCGCGCACCTCGTTCAGCCCGACCTCAGCCAGGCGGTGACGGTGTTCGGCGTCGTCAAGGCCGCTCTTATCGGTCGAGAGAACCTGAAAAACCGCCTCGAGGTCGAGCACGGCCAGCTCCTTGAAGTTAAGGCTCCGCTGGGCCATATTTATTTAATTTTACCACTTTTTTGGGCCCGGCGCGAGGCGGATTTCTTCGAAAAATCGCGACCAATGCCGCGGCTACGGCTGGTCGGGCCGGCGTGGACGGCTTGCGGACCGCGCCCTGGGCCGTTTCAAAATAAAAAACCGCGTCTTACGCGGTCAGGTCCGTGAGCCTTCCGGTTTGCCGTAATACAGCCAGCCGACGGCCTCCTCGTGGAAACCGCCCGGACCGGAAGTTGAAAGCAGGACGCAGGTATCGCCGCCGCTGATCTTGATCAGCCTTATCCGACGGCCACCGGCAGTGTCCTTGGCGAAATAGAGGTATTCGGCGAAAGGCGTGCCTGTTTTGCCGAGACGTCCCAGGCACTCGTCGAACAAGTTCCGCAGAGCCTCCCGTTCGCCCAAGAAGTCCTCGATGAAGATCAGCTGCCAGTCGCGTTGCAGGTCATCTAGTGTCATGCGTGGCCTCCTGTCAAAAGAACCCGCACACCTTCCCATGCCCCCGGGCGACAGTCAAGATGCCGGCGCCGGCGACACCGCCTTGTCGCCGTCAGGGCCGTCGCCGACGGCGAAATACTCGTAACCGGCGATGAGCGCCGGCGTCGACAGCAGATACCAGATGATCACGTCGTCGACAGGAAAGACGCGGCCGCAAAGTCTGGTCGGCAGGAGATATTGGCCTGGCCACCACCAGCTGCCGATGCACAAAGACACGTATTCGTAGACGAAAAAGACCGCCGCGAAGAAAAACATGGGCAGGATCGTCCGCGGCAGCAGTCCGGGCCGGCGCCGGAAGATCAGGATCGAGGGGACGAGCAGGACAAGCAGTCCGGTCCGGGCATAACCCACGCTGACCAGCCGCGGATCCCAGGCGAACAGGCCGAAGACGACGATGTCCAGGAGGACGTACATTCCCAGAAGCGTCGGCATCCGTTTCGACAACGGCCGGCGGGCGTCCTGACCGACGAAATATTCATAGAAGGACAGTCCCCAGAAGAAGTTCAGGAAGGCGAAGAACAGGTTTTCCAGCGGCATGATCCCAAAAGGGCGCGGCAGGACGGACTGGACGTCCCAGGCGTCGGCCAGCCGGCTCACGAGCTCGATCGGCGGCGCGAACAGCGCCGTCGTGACCGCGGCGAAATACAGGACGCGCCAGCGCGCTCCCTTGAGCCATGCCCAGTTCACCGCGGCCGGCGGCGCCAGGACGATGACGATGGCCAGCAGATACGTCGGCCGCCAAAAATAGACCAGCGGGCAGGCGGCCAGGACGTAGGCCAACAATCCGATCAGGCGGAAGGTCTTTTTTCGGTCCATAGACATGGGCGGCTATTCGGGCTTCGGAACTTCTTTCGGCCTGTTCAAGCTTCCTGATTATACTATATCGATAAATTTAAGCGTGACGGACGGGAACAAAAAAACCCTCGGTTCGACCCGAGGGGGGGGTTAAGGTGGGTCGCGGCCCGAACCGTGCGTTCAGGATCCGATGAGCTCCTTGGCCGCCGCGGCGGTCAGCACTTCGCACCGCAAGCCGTTGCCCAGAACGACCGTCGCTCCATCGCGGGGGGCGCTGTAGCGGTCCACGAAGCAGACCCGGCCCCTGGCCACGACGAAGCAGCACTTCTCGGCCACGTACTCGACGCCGGGCGACTCGGCCTCCGGCTTCGTCCGGCACAGGGAGCCGATGGCGCCGTAGTGCATGACGAAGTTCCAGAAAGAGTCCTGCTCGCCGAGGATGATGAACAGCTCTCCGGGCTCGATCTCGCGGGATATCCGCCGGATATCCTCGGCCGAAAGGTCTCCCCAACCCAGCTTCTCGCCGGCCTTGTTGTACCAGCCGCTGTTATGCCCCATCCGGTCGCGACTGCGCATCTGGCCGCAGCGCAGCCCGAACAGGGAACTGGCATTGTCGAATTGGCTGCCGTACATCCCTTTGGTCAGTTGTGCCATGACCGTCCTCCTTGGGAAAGAACAGTAAATAGGATAGGGCAAGAAGCGCCAAAAGTCACTCGGTGCGCGGCGTCGGAAATAAAAAAGGGCGCCTATCGGCTAGGCGCCCGATGCATCTTTTCGATCGTCTCATCCTTCCGCTTCCACTCCCGGTTGAGCCACTGTTCGATCGGCTCATTTGCCGGACCGGCGACGTACTCTCCGTCAACGACGATGGCCTTGCCGTAGAGCGGCGCCATGCCGCCGACAGTGTCCGCGCCTTCGATGTCGCCCCAGTCCAGGGTCACCGAGAGCACGGGCCAAGCCGCCAGGACGGCCATGGCCGCCTTGAGGCCGCTGGCCCTGGGCGGCAGCACGTGCCGGTACTCGCCGACCCGCTTGGAGACGAAGGCGGGATTATGGAAGGTCGTACCTTCCGGGAAGATGACCAGACAGGCATCGTCCCGCAGCGCTTCGGCGGCGCGGGCGCGGATCGTTTCCAGGTCCGCGGCGTCGCCTCTGCGGCTGATGAAAGCACAACCCATCTCGCGGGCCGCCCGGCCGACGACCGGCACGGCTCCGGCCTCGCGTTTGGCGACGAACCGGGCCTTGGTGTAACCCATCTGGCGGAGCGCCGCGAGCATCAGCAGGATGTCGAACGTGCTCCGGTGGTTGACGACGACGACCGCCGGCCGCCGCGCCCGAAGGCGCTCCGGAAGGCGGAACTCGAACCGGCAGCTGATCAGCCGTCCGAAGACGCAGATGGCGCGGCCGCTCCAACGCATCGCCCAACGGCAGACGCGCTCGCGGTGTTCGGCCAACCCGACGCCCCGCGCCCGGTCCCAAAGGATGATGGACCAGAGCAGAGGATAGGCCTGCAAGGCGATGATCGAAAGACAGGTCAATAAGGCGAAAAAGAACATGAATTGGCGCAACAATTTCATCCGCGACTCCCATGTGAACTGGTGCTGACCCCTATCAGATATTGTTTCCGGCGTACCTTATTAAAACCGGGAAGTCAAGATTCAGACCGAATCAAGACCCGACCCGCAAACCGGATCCGCAGCCCTAATACACAAAAAATCCTCCGAGTCTGGAGGATTTTTTGTGAGGATCCCATCCCGGAACTTAGTAGAACCGAAGCCTTGCGGTATTCCCGTCTGATGACATCTAGCGGAGAATCCGATCGAGCCGGCGGATAATTTCCTTCTGGCCGGGACCGCGCAACAGAACGAAACGGTCCTTTTTGATCGCCGCCGCATAGTGATCCAACTTCCTGACAAAAACGCCCAGGTGCCGACGCTCCAACTTCGGGCAGGAAACGCCGAAACCGCCGCGAGCAATCACGAACGCATTCATCTGCTGTTCATAGACGGCCAGCGGGACGGCGTAAACCGGGATGCCCAAATACATCGCTTCGGACAGGAGCATGTGTCCGGCAGTAGAAACGATGCCGCTGCATTCAGCCAGTAGCGGAAAAAACCGCGAATCGCCGTGACGATAAGCCTCGACATTGGGCGGCAGGCTCTTGAACTCCGCCGCCTCCCGGGTGAAAAGATGAAACCTGGCTCCGGGTTGGGAAGCGCATACCCCGACGACTTCCTCGATGGGCTGGACGAATGGCCGCTGGGAAGATATATAAACGACGATCGACGGTACGCCCTTTTTCGGCTTTCTTTTCAGGGAAACGACCGACTCCTTGAGAGGCGGCGGAACCACGGTTACCTCGGGCGGCCCGGACTTCCGCTTGACCCGAAAAAAAGAACAGGCGATCCGCTCGGCCGCGTGCGGAAAAAAGAAATGCAATCGCGCCGTCTCGTCAGCAAAAAATTGGCCGCCCAGCTTCTTCGGAAACACGCCGCAAAGATATTTGCTCTGCTGGTCAAGGGTCACTACCGGCGCATCCATAACGTAACCGTATCCGGCGCTCACCGGCTCATAATCCGTCACCACCAAGTCCGGCCGGCCGATCAGCTGCTCTGCCCGGGAATAGGCGCGGCAGACGACCTGGAGAAAATCCTTGCCGACGTTCCGGCGGGCCGTCTGCAGGAAATCCAGGCCGCTCCGTTTCCCGACCCAGAACGGCACGTCGATCTCGACGATATAGACGTTCTTATGCCGTCCGAAGACGTGCCGGGCGTTGCGCAGGCTCTCACCATAGACAAAGAGAACGATACGGCAAAACCGGGCGTAATGGTTGATGATCGGCGCCTGGCGGTTGAAGTGGCCGTTACCGATGCCGGAAATACCCCAAAGAATTTTCTTCATAGCAATTCCGTTATTTTGCTGGCGACGAACGCCGCCGAACCGGTGACTTCGTAAGCGGGAATTCTGGAGAGCGCGGCCGCCAGCCCCCGTGCCAGCTTCTCGCGTGTTCCGACCGGCGGTTCGCCCGACAACACACGGTTGCCGCCGTCAAGAACGACGTCGGCGTTGACGGCATCGAGAAAGAACGGATAAAGCGCGTGCAGGGCGCTCAATTCGGAAAGCCTGGCGGTGCGCTCAAAGCCATCGCTCAAGCGGATGCGGAAAACGGCGGCGATGACGACCCGCGGGGAAGACTCATACCGGTCCGGCTCAAGCCGGACGGCCGAGCGGCCGTCGTCCGCCCTTCTTGCCGTGACCACCCTGGTCCCGCCGACGGCCTCTATCCCCCCTTGCCCCGAAAGATCGACGACCGTCTTGTTTCCGGAGAACATCTTCCAGCCGCTCTTTTCGACCAGTGTCATGGCCACGGACGTCTTGCCGTCGCCGGAATGGCCGACGAGGAGCGCGTACCGCCCGTCCCGGCCGACGCAGGCGGCATGCACCGGAAAAAGTTCCTTCTTCAGCAGGTCGAGTCGAACCAAACCATAAAGGTAATGAGGGACATCAGCCGACGACATGCCGGAGACGTCGGCGGCGACGATGGCCGGATCGTACGGCTCCGGCACTTGAGCACCGATGAGCAAGTCGTCCATATGCATCACTTATTTTTCTGATCGATCAGATCGCCGACATCATCGTGATCGAGTGCGAGGGCGGCGATCCGCCGGCGAAAGCCGTCGTCGCCGATGATCGTCTTCACGGCCTCATCCAGCTTGTGGGCCAACTCGGGCCCAACGAACGTCTTTTCCGCATGGGTGTCGATGTCGATATCGCCGACAAGGCGGATGCCCAGGCCGAGTGCCTCCACTTGGCGGGCGACGAGCGGCTGATCGCCGAAGAACGGGATGACGGCGAGCGGCGTCCGGTTCAAGACCGATTCGACGAAGCCATTATTGCCGCCGTGGGTGACGAAAACCTCGGCCTCTGCCAGCTCTTTCATCTGATCGGCTTTAGCAACGACGCGCCAATTGGCTGGATAGGACGGCAGGACTTCCTTGCCTTGGGTCACAAAAACGACCTCGTAAGGCCCGCCTCCCCAAAGACCAGCCAATTCCTGGACAAAGGCCTGAAGCCGTTCCCTGACGTCCGGCCGCCGATTCCAGAGATTGTCCATGACCACGGTGCCGAAAGAGAAATATATCCGCGGGTTACGGCCATGCGGTTTCCTTATGCAAAGAAGGTGCTCGTGAGGACTACCGACAAAGGCATATTCGCCTTGCCGCCCTTCGTGAAAATTCTGCGGTACGACCGAAGCATAGGACCAAACGAGGTTCAGCTCCCCCGAAAAATGAAGTCCATCCGAAACCATTTCTGCTTCGGTATCGTTGATGCCGCGGATGGCCAGATAACGGCGGCCTTCATCGGTGAAGGGGCCGATCATCGCCGGGATGGAACTCCAGTACGGAATGCCGAGCGCCTTTCCGACCTCGCGCCCTTCCAGGGAAAAGAAATCGTAGATGACGAGGTCGGGATTGAACTCTTCAGCGATCTTAAGGCAATCGGGTAAAAGCTCGCGGACGCGACCGGCAGTCCAGGCGATCGGATCGGTCTCCGCAAGGTCGGATGCTCCGAGAACGACGGTTTCACAGCCGGCATCGGCAATGGAGGCCGGAATGTTGCGCCAGCCGGTGACGACAAGCTTGAAATTAAAACGCTCCCGGTAACGGGAAATGAACGCCTTAAGCACGTTCAGATGCCCGCTGAACGGGGCCGAAAAAACCAGGATGCGTCTCATAAAAACATTGGTAGCTTAGAATTTTTTCATCATTCTGACAATCAGCCAGGTGACGGCAGCGCCCAACGGAGACTAGTCAGTCAAAACAAAATTCGAGCCCTGATCAAGCTCGAATTCTGTTGGGGTGGCCAATGGGAATTCCGCGTCGCGCCGTCGAATACGGCGCTCCTTGTACGGGGTCGCGGCGAAGTGCTGATATTTGTGTGGCCAATGGGAATCGCCGCTCGCTCCGACTCGCGGTCCGGGGCGGCTCGCACCGAACGCTCGCCAGCTCGCGTTCTCTCGCCGCCCGTTCGATTCCCATGGACATCTCATAAAGCAAACTCCCGGCCCCAAAGGGGTCGGGAGTTTGCTATGGGGTGGCCAATGGGAATCGAACCCATATTAACGGGACCACAACCCGCTGTGCTGACCGTTGCACCATGGCCACCATGTACGCTTCCGCTGGGGAAGCGCCCCTCAATATAACCCATCGGCGCCTCTTTTTCAAGAGGGCTGGTGTCCCCGGTTGGAGTCGAACCAACATAACCAGCTTAGAAGGCTGGGGCTCTATCCGTTGAGCTACGGGGACATGAGATGGATGTAAGGGGCTGCCGCTCGCAGAAAAAAGGCGTACTTCGGCGCAGAATATCAGTAAAAGTTCAGCCGGTCAATCGCCTATTCCGGCTTCTTCCGTCCGTGGAACTTGTCATAGACCTCTCTCAGCCTTTCGTCGGTGATGTGAGTGTAGATCTGTGTGGTGGTGATCGACGAGTGCCCGAGCAGCGTCTGGACGCTCCTGATGTCGGCGCCGTTCCTGAGCAGGTCGGTGGCGAAGGTGTGCCTCATGGTGTGCGGCGTGATGTTCTTGGTGATGCCGGCCATCTTGGCGTAGCGCTCGACCAGCCGCTGGACGCTGCGCGGCGTCAAACCGCCGGCCTCGCGGCCCTTGCCCGCCCGGTCATGGCTGACGAACAAGTGCGGGTCCATGTCCCGGCGCTTGGCCAGATAATCCTTCAGCCAAAAACGCGCCTGGTTCGACAGGAAGACGACCCGCGGCTTGTCGCCTTTGCCGCGCACCGTGAACTCCTCGTTCTTCAGGTTGATCATCTCCTTGGTCAGCCCGGCCAGTTCGGAGACGCGCAGGCCGGTGGAGAAAAGCGTCTCCAGGATGGACTTGTCGCGCAGCCTGATGAGCGGCAACAGCGCGTTCGACGGCCCCTCCTCGGCCGACCGGCTCTTGAGCGGCGCCTCGAGCAGTCGCTCCAGCTCGTTCTCGTCGAGGAACTCCACCATCCGTTCCGGCATGCGGGCCAGCTCGATCTTCTCCGGCGCCAACGTCTTGATGTCCCGCTTGGCCAGGTACTTGAGGAACGAGCGCAGGGCGATGAGGTGGTAGTTCTGGGTGCTCTTCTTCAGAGGCTGGCCGCGCTCGTCCTTGTAGCGGTTGAGCCAGACGCGGTACTGCCGCACCTGGTCGAGGGTTATCCGGTCCGGTGAGACGCCCTTGGCCCAGATGAAGAACCGCTTGAGGTAAAAATCGTAATTACGCACCGTCCGTTCGGAACGGTTGCGCTCGACCTCAAGATAGGTCAGAAAATCGTCCTTCAGCGGTATGGATGTCTCTGTGGGCATGGTCGTTCACTGATGATGCATCATCATTCCGGTCCTCGCTGCATGACGCAGAAGAATCCGAAGATGCGGCGGCAGCCGGGCTCCCGTACTTTGGCGTAGTTCATCTGTTGGAGGAGGCAGGACATCTTGGCCGACGAGTCGGTATATCTGGCGCACGGATCAGGCGGCGCCTCCCAGCCGTCCGACGGGCACGAACCGTAGCACGCCCGGCAAGCCTGTTCCTGGGTGGCGGTGTTCACCCTGAAATAACACTTGGGGAACGGGTCGACTCGGCTGGCTGTACCCCTGGCCGCATCAATAAAACCGTGCGGATCGCGCACGAAGAAGAACGCGGCCACGCCGATAAGCACGGCGCAGCCCGACAGGATCCAAAACCAGGGGATCCGGAACTTCCGCCGAGGTTGTTCTGGCTGCGGTTGTTGTTTGGGAGCGGTTTCGTCGGTCATAGATGGGCTATTTAGAATGTGAACCTGGTTATCATATATTATACGACACAAACCGTTCCGGGGACAGCCCAAGCAAAAAAACGGCTGGCGCGTCGCCCTTGCCAAAAAGCCTGTCCGCTGCTAACATCAGCGCGTAACTAATACGGCCGTCCGGCCACGCTTAATGGGCTGGGAGGCACGCTAATCCGGGCCCGTCGGCACGTCCGCGGCCCGCAGAAACGCCTTATGCTGGACAAAAAGCAGAAGGAAAAGATAATCGAAAAGTACAAGACGCACGAATCGGACACCGGTTCGCCGCAGGTGCAGATCGCCATCCTCACGGCTGAGATCAAGGACCTGACCGAACACCTGATGGCCCATAAGAAGGATTTCTCCTCCAGGAAAGGCCTGTTGCGCAAGGTCGGCGAACGCCGCCGCCTGCTCAAATACCTGCAGCGCGAGGATGCCAAGGCTTGCGAGGAACTCAAGGAAAAATTAAAGCTCTAAGAACAGACGCTGGGCTTTCGCCCAGCGTTTTGGCGCCCAACGCCCTCCGGCAGGCGGCGGCCGCATCATTTTTCAAGCTAACGCCGGACGCTTTCATATGATCAAGCACAAGAATCAACGGGTGGGCGTCTTCATCGACGTCCAAAACATGTATTACTCGGCTAAGAACCTTTATAACTGCAAGGTCAATTTCGGCGAGATACTGGAAACAGCGGTCGCCGGCCGACAGCTCATCCGGGCCATCGCTTACGTGGTCAAGGCCACGGGCGAGGAGAAACCCTTCTTCGAGGCGCTGGCCCAGCGCGGCCTGGAGACCCGCGAGCGCGAGCTGCAGGTCTTCGAATCCGGCGCCAAGAAGGCCGACTGGGACGTGGGCATGGCCGTGGACATGATCCGCATCGGCGAGATCCTCGACGTCGTCGTCCTGGTCTCCGGCGACGGCGACTTCGTCGAAGTTGTCGACTATCTCAAGCACCACGGCCGGCAGGTCGAAGCGATCGCCTTCCGCGAGACCTCCTCGACCAAACTGGTGGAGGCCGTCGACGATTTCATCAACCTTTCCGAAGAAAAGGACCGTTATCTGATAAAGACGCCTTTCCGGCCGCATCAGCCAAGGCTGAACAAGCGGGGGGGCGGTTCCGGCGAAGTGCCGCCCAGACTGCCGCCCAGACTGCCGCCTAGGCGCGGCCAGCGCGGCTGAGCGGATACCTGTTGCCATTCATCGTCAGGCATGGTATATTTTGCAATCGCTATTATTAATGAATAATAAAACAGCTTAAACAAGCTGAAATTTAATCGACTGGGCGCGAAATTTCGCCCGAAGACAGGTAGACCGATGCGGTCCCGCTTAAACGGGGACACAGTGGTCTAAAGCCTTTGGACGATGTGAGACGCCGGTCCGCAAAATATGGAAGTGAAAAGCTTCCAGACCGAATGGGGAGGCAAGACTCTCACCATCGAAACGGGCAAGCTCGCCCTCCAAGCTAACAGCGCCTGCACGGTCCGCTACGGCGACACCGTGATCTTGGCGACCGCCGTGCTGGAAGAGAACCCGCGGGAGAACATCGACTTCTTCCCGCTCTCCGTCGAATACGACGAGAAGCTCTACGCCGCCGGCAAGATCAAGAGCTCCCGCTTCATCAAGCGCGAGGGCAGGCCGACCGACGAGGCCGTCATGACCGGCCGCATGATCGACCGGGCCCTGCGCCCGCTGTTTCCGGACGGCGTCCGTCATGACGTCCAGGTGGTCATCGAGTGCCTCTGCGTCGATCTGGAGAATGATTCCGACATCCTCGGCATGGTCGGCGCCTCCTGCGCCCTGTCCATGTCCGACATCCCCTGGGACGGCCCCATCGGCGGCATCCGCGTCGGCCGTATCAACGGCGAGATGGTCATCAACCCGACCTTCGAAGCCCGCACCAAGAGCGACCTCGACGTCATCGTCGCCGGCACCGCGGAAAAGGCCATCATGATCGAAGCCAACGGCAAGGAGGTCCCGGAAGCGGACATGTACCAGGCCATCATGTTCGGCCAGAAGCACCTGCGCGAGGTCATCGACCTGATCAAACAGGTCCAGGCCGCCGCCGGCAAGAAGAAACTCGACCCGGCCGCGCTCATGGGACAGGATCCGGACGAGACCGAAGAACAGAAGAAAGAGAAGGCCGATCTCAAGGAAAAAGTCCGCGTCTTTCTGGAAGAAAGGTTCCCCAAGGTCCTGTTCGCCGGCCCGGGCGTCAGCAAGGCCCAGCGCCACCAGGCGCTCGACGGGCTCAAGCATGACCTGGACGAGTACCTCAAGGGCCAGCAGATCGGCAAAGATAAGCGGAAAAAGGCCCTGGAATCCTTCTACGAATTCGTCGATACCGCCGTCACCCGCGGCCTGCTTGACCGCGGCCAGCGCGTCGACGGCCGCTCGCTGACCGACATCCGCGGCCTGTCCGCCGACGTCGGCCTGCTCCCTCGCACCCACGGCACCGGCCTGTTCCAGCGCGGCGAGACCCAGGTCCTGTCGGTCGTCACGCTCGGCGGCCCGGGCGACGCCCAGACCCTCGACGGCATGGACGAGGTCGGCAAGAAGCGCTACATGCATCACTACAATTTCCCGCCTTACGCCGTCGCTGAGACCGGCCGGGTCAGCAATCCCGGTCGCCGCGAGATCGGCCATGGCGGTCTGGCTGAACGGGCTATCGTCCCGGTCCTGCCGGACAAGGAATCGTTCCCTTACGTCATCCGCGTCGTCTCCGAGGTGCTCGGCTCCAACGGTTCCAGCTCCCAGGCTTCGATCTGCGGTTCGGCCTTGGCTCTCATGGACGCCGGCGTGCCCATCAAGCGTCCGGTGGCCGGCATCGCCATGGGCCTGGCCTCCGACGGCTCCGGCGCATACAAGATCCTGACCGACCTGCAGGATGTCGAGGACGGCGACGGCGGCATGGACTTCAAGATCGGCGGCACCCGCGAAGGCATCACCACCATCCAGCTCGATACCAAGACCAAGGGCCTGACCCCGGAGATCGTCGAGAAGACCCTGCTCCAGGGACGCGAAGCCCGCCTGAAGATACTGGACGTCATGGAGAAGGCCATCGCCGCGCCGCGGCCGGACCTCTCGCCGCACGCCCCGCGCATCGTCAGCTTCAAGATCGATCCTGAGCGCATCCGCGACGTCATCGGCCCCGGTGGCAAGACCATCAACGCGATCATCGATGAGACCGGCGTCAGCATCGACGTCGAACAGGACGGCACCGTCACCATCTGCTCCGCCAACAAGGCCCAGCTGGACAAGGCCGTCCAGTGGGTCAAGGACCTGACCCGAGAGGTCGCGGTCGGCGAACTCTTCAAGGAGGGCAAAGTCACCCGCATCATGGATTTCGGCGCTTTCGTCGAATGTCTGCCCGGCCAGGAAGGCCTGGTCCACGTCACTGAGCTGGCCCCATATTACGTCAATAAGGTCACCGACGTGGTCAAGGTCGGCGATATCATCCCGGTCAAGGTCGTCAAGATCGACGAACTCGGCCGCATCAACCTTTCGCTCAAAGCCGCTAAACAGGCCCTGGGCGAGAAGCAGGAACCGCCACCGGGTTACTCGGCCCAGAGACCTCCTGACCGCGGCGGCTTCGGCGGCCCGCGCCGGGGCGGCGGTTTCAGGGACTAGAACCTCGAAAAATGAGCCCAAGCATCGAGTCCAATCAGGAAGGCTTCAACAAAGCCGTAAAACGGGGTGACGGACGTCTGTCCGTCACCCTCTTGGGTTTAATGATGGCTGCGGCCGCGGCCACCGTCTTCCAGTTGACCATCACCTACCTGGAACCGCACGACTCTCTGTCGCGGTCAGTGCCCGCCGATGCCGCGGTCTACGTGCATATCAATACCGGCTGGCTCGGCGGCGACGGTGTCTCGGCGCTACTTCCGGACAACATCCGGGCCGACGAGATCGCCAAGTTCGCGGTCGTCAACGGTAACAAGGGGCTGTCCTGGGGCGCGCTGTTCGGCTGGCGGCGCGGCCATCAGCCGACGGACGAGGAACTGATGTTGCTGGACAGCGGGAACGCCCTCAAGCTGGACGACCAGACGTTCCTGCTGGGCGACGAGAACGTGCAGCGGCTATACGGCACCGAACCGTTGCCATGGTCCTCATTGGCGGAGGACGTCGGCGTGGCCCGTTCTTTGGACGTGGTCCGCGGCCTGGCGCCTATCCAGGGCTACTTGAATTCGGTCATCGCGCCGCCGCAAGCTTTCGCCGGCGCTTCGGCGCTGCTCAAGGAGCTGGAGCCGCTTGTCTTCGCGCTGGACCGGCAAGAAGACGGCTATTACGCCGTGGGCATGGCTACGCGCGAGGCCGCGGGCTTTCCGTCTTGGCTCGGCTTTGCCCCTGCCCCAAACCGGCCGGCCGACGTCGATCTGGTGAACGCTCCGGCCGACCTATCCCTGTTTAGCGACCAACAGGTCTTCGATCCGATAGCCGTGTTCTTCGGGAAGATCGAGAAGGCCCGCGCCGCGCTCGGCCTGGAGCGTGCGGCTCAATTGGACGCGGCCGCCGACCGGCTGAGGCAACTCCTGAACGGTCCTGTTTCTATCTCTCTCTTCAGTGATGAATTGGCCAAAGAGGCCTATATAGGCGCTGAATACCCGACCGTAGCTCCTGAAAAGCTCATGGCCGCGGTGGCTGCATACATCAGCGCCGCACTCCCCGAAAGAACGAGCCTGCTATTGCCAGATGGGGACATGATCACTGAATTTAGGCTCGATCCGAGCAGATATATGCCCGCCGCGGCGGCGACGTCCTCAAATGGAGACCGTGTACTGGAATTGAGGTCTATCGATTTCAAGCTTATCTACAGAAACAGCGGCCGCGGCGGCGTGATAATTGCGAACAACGATGCCTTGCTTACTAGGTTTGCCGCGCAGTCTGTGGCGCAGCCGAATGGTCGTTGTGCGACACTCGGGGGCAGCAAATTGATCATTAACACGCCGATCATCGCCAGTCTGAGCTCGGCATTGAGCATTTCCAAATTTCCAGTATTAACGGACGTGGCCAGCCTAAAATTTGGCTTATTTATCGAAAATAATGACGGGGTATTGATTTCCTGTGGATATCGATAGAAAAACTGTGGATAACGGCTGAAATTACAGAACAATAATTTTGTTCAGCTAATCCACAGCTTTTTTATTTCCGACCAAAATTTGGCTGAATGCAGCATAATAATCGAGTATATTGACCGATTGACGGTAGCTAATTTTGTTGGTATACTAAAGGTGTCAGTGAATGCTGTTCCTTGAAAACGATAGGGAAATGGCCCCAAAAGGGTTTGGAGTTATTTCTCTCTTCTTTACTCATCCCTCACCAAAAATTGGGAAACCAAAACAAAGTCTCAAAATAAGGTGTCGGTATCCCCCGCTTTACCCCTTGGGGGTTAATACCACGGATAGGTAGAGAGGATCAGATCTTTTCTTCAGCCAGTGATTGTGTGTTCGGGCGTGATGTCTTTCCTTCGCCGGAGGCCAGACACTACGCCCGTAACATGCACACCCTGAAGACCTATCGGCGCAAGTGAGCCCAGAAACCTTTTTTCGGGCAAAAACTTCTTGCGCCGATTTTTTTTGTGAAAAATCCCGCTGGGGGGATCATTGGGCCGGCAAAGTTGCCTTTTCTGCCGGTTATGGGTACACTGGTTTCACTCAACCCATATGCCTGAATTCAAAACCATCGTTTTAACTATGAAAAAAGAGTTTGTCCAAGAGATGGAAGAAAACCTTCTGAAAGAAAAAAGCCGCCTGGAGAAGGAGCTGGCCGAATTCGCCAAGCAGAATCCCAAGAATGCCGAGGACTACGACGCCGCCTTTCCCAACATGGGCGACAAGGAGGATGAGAATGCCGAGGAGGTCGATACCTTCAGCACGAACCTGACCCTGGAAAGGACGCTGGAATCCAGCCTGCGCGACGTGGAAAAAGCCCTGGACCGGATCAAGAAGAACAATTACGGCATCTGTAAGTATTGCAGCAAGGAGATCGACGAGAAGCGGCTGCGGGCCAGGCCGTCGTCCAGTTCATGCGTCGAATGCAAGAAGTCTTTTACGCAGGAATTATAGCCGCGGCCAGACGGTTATGGCCGACGTCTCGGGTGCTCCGGTCAAAAAATTTAAGGTGATTTTCAAGATGAAGATCCGGCTTTCGGGGCTGATATACGCCCTGGGGGTCGGATTTTTCGTCATCGACAGGGCGCTAAAAGCCGCCGCGCTCGGTCTGGACGGTTCACTTGGCGCGAAAGGGCTGGCTGAGTACACCTTATTCAAGAACCGGGGCATCGCCTTCAGCCTGCCGCTGCCCGACGTGATCTTCTGGCCGGCGGCGCTCGCCGCCCTGGGCGTGCTGCTGTTCTTCTTCGTGCGCCAGTACCGCCGCCGCGACCCTCTTCTGCCGCCGCTCTTGGCCGTCGTCATCATGGGAGCCCTGTCCAATCTGGCCGACCGCTGCCTGGTCGGCGCGACCGTCGATTACTTCCTCTTCTTCGGACGCTCCGCGGTCAATCTGGCCGACGCCATGATCATCGCCGGCGTGGCGGCCATCCTGATCGTCAGCCAGCGGCAGGCCGCCGGACCGCCCGCGGCCTGAGCGGCTCAGGTTATCCCGTTCATGAGCAGGGGAATGCCGAGGTGCTTCCTCTTGGTCTCGCCCGGCAGCCGCCGCAGCTTGCGCAGCGGCATGTCGCCGCGCTCCTCGGCGTGCTGAGATTTATTATGGGCGGCGAGGGCGCCGGCAGCGAAGACACAGTGCTTGCCCAGCTTGGCCGCCAATTCATCCACGGCCCGGTACAACCGGGTCATTTTTTGTATCCGGACCGCCGACTCAAAGAGGTTGAGCTGCTCGCGGCCAGCGGGGGATAGATCGGCCAGGATGACGCCGGTGGCGCGATAAGGCGTCCGGGGCCGGAAGACGGCGTCGAACATCCGGCGCAGCAATCCGGTCATGTCGATGGGAAAGGCCGTCGGCCGGGAAAGACCGGCTTCCAGGCCGGCTGTGCGGAAATCCTGGGCGCAGAGATAGATGAAGATCTTCCTGGCCGCCAGATCGTGGCGGCGCGCCTTGATACAGGCGTTCTCCAAATTCTTCAGGAGTTGAGCGAAGACGAACTGCGGGTCGGTCGACGGCGGCGTGAAGGTCCGCGTCTTGCTGATGGAGGCGCAACCGCTCTTTTCCGCCGTCTCCACCGGATAGACCGACTGGCCGTTAAGCTCCTGCCAGATCTCATATTGAGGCTTGGCGAACTTGGCGGCGACAAATGATTCGCCCTGGCGGGCCAGATCCAAAGCAGTGAAGATGCCCAGGTTGCGGCAGTAGGCGGCTGTAGCCGGCCCGATGCCCCAGACCCTTTCCGCCGGCGTCTTGGCCAGGAACTCGTGGATATGGCGGCCGGAGATGACGGTCAGGCCCGACGGTTTCTGCCATTTCGAACCGATCTTAGCCAGGACCTTGGACAGACTCAGACCGACGGAAACGGTCAGGCCGAGCTCGCTCTCGATGGCCGTCTTCATCCGCCGGGCGATCTCCTCGTAGGAAGCGCGAAGCGGCCGGCGCAGGCCGGTGATGTCGGCAAATCCCTCATCGATGGAATATTCCTCGACGATGGAGGTGAAGCGCCGCATGATGGCGAACAGGCGCTTGGAGAACAGGCTGTAGGTTTCGTAGTCCGAAGGCACGATGACGGCGTCCGGGCAGAGCTCCCGCACTTTCCACAGCGGCACGCCGCGGCTGACGCCGCGCGCCTTGGCCTCATAGCTGGCCGCGGCCACGATGTTGCGCTCCTGGCCGGTGACCACCGGCCGGCCGCGGTACTCGGGATGCAATGCCTGTTCACAGGAAGCGAAAAAAGCGTCACCGTCGATATGGACGATGGCGCGCGGCCAAGAAGACAATGATAAGGGACGCTCCCGCTCCATCCCATTGATCGCTAAATGATTTAATCGGATGCGGGCGGCGTGGCCGCCTCGGCCGCCGGCACATTGACAAAATCGGATATTTCGGCTACATTTCCGGCTTCGGAAGCCTTGCCAACCAGTCACAGGGAGGCACACATGGTAGGGAACCCGCTGTTCTTCGCAGCCGCGCTGTACAAGAAACTGGCCGAAGCCGACCAGGGAACACGCGAACAAGTGAAGTCCTTCCTGCGTGACATCGTCCGCAGCGGCGCCATCCCCCTGGGGATGCGTCGGACCGGATCCGGCGGCGAATACTGGTGGGTCGTCTACGATCGCGCCCGGCTCGGCCGCGCCGGACTGGACAGCTACCTGGCCGACCACACCCCGCCCGGACTGAAGATGGTCATCCTGACCATCTAATACGCTCTCCCCGAACCCCCGCGACTCGCCGGGGGTTTTTGTTTTCCGAGAGTTCGCTGATGGCCGGACAGACCGAGAAATCGAGCTTGTTGCGGAGGCGACGGACTTGACAATAAGGCTAAAATATGCTATATTTTCTGGTTCGTGACCCAAAAACTGACAACTCAGGAGAAAAAATGGTCAAGATCGACAGGTTCCTTACCAAGTTGGCCAGATGGCTGGCCGGATCCGCTCTCAGACCGTTCTTCGAGGACCACGGGGATGCCAGGATCATCCCGCTCGGCCCCCGGACGGACGCTGCCGGCCGGAAGGAATTCGTCTGGCTCGTGCCGGACATCGACCGCTTCGCCTCATCCGAGGACCTCGACCGCCTCCTCGAGCAGAGGACGCCGGCCGGACACAAGCCGATCGCTTCCCTCCCCAACTAGCGACTCCAGTCGCCCAACCTCTACTGACCCCGACCGCTATCGCGCGCCGGGGTTTTACGTTTCCTAATACTTCCTGACCACCGCCGTGACGACGCCGGCGACGCGCAGTTCCTCTTTGGGCGTTATCGGCCGGTACTTCCGGTTGGCCGGCCGGAGCGTGACGGCGCCGCCGCGCCTCTCGAAGAACTTGATGGTCCACTCCTTGTCGATCTCGGCGACGACGATGTCGCCGTTCCTGGCCTGGCGGCCGCGCGTCAGGATGACCATGTCGCCGGGCATGATGCCGGCGTCGATCATCGAATCGCCGGAGACCTTGAGCATGAAACTGGCCTCCTTGTCGTCGATAAGCCAGTCGTCGAGCGACATGGTGTCAGCGGCCTCTTCCTCGGCCGGCGACGGGAAGCCGGCCTCGACCGTGCCCAGCACCTTGAGCGGCCTAAAAGCCCGGCCAGGCAGCAGGCGGCCTCCGGCGTCGCGGGAGATCTCACCCGAGGCCGCCCACTTGCCTGCCAGGTAACGGGCCGCGTTCTTGGAACGAAAGCCGAGAAGACCGGCCAGCTCGCCCAAACTGGGCATGCGCCGGCTGCGGCGGTAGAAGCGCTTCAGTTTTTCCAGACGCTGATCTTCCTGCGGCATACTCTCCCAGTATATTGTACGAACGTACAATAAGTCAAGTGGCGGCTGTGGAAAAATAAAAACCGCGCGGGAAACGCGCGGTTCATGAGTCTAAGAACCACTTTCTTCGACGCCGGAAAATTCCGGCGTTTTTCAGTCCTCTTCCGGACCGTCGTCGATGACCGGTTTCTCGGCCTTGACGATAATGGCGCGGAACTCGACCTTGTCGCTGTCGGAACGGAGCAGCTCGTGCTCGTCCGTGACGATCTCGCCGTGGAAGAACAGGGCAGCCCAGTCCTCAGGGGTCCAGCCGCGCTGGGTCCAGTGGATCCAGCAGCCGAAGGCGCAGGGCTGGCCGTACTGCGGATTCATCGGGTACGACTGTTTGCCGATCTCCCAATCCGGATCGATGATGCCGTCGAAAGCGACGGAGCCGTCATGCCGGAAGATGATCAGGCGGTCGCCTTTGTCGATGCTGACCAGGCTCTCATACCCCGACTTGCCGTCCTCGTTCATCTCCCAGCAGAAGCCCTCGGTGCCGGTCTCGGCGAAAGCCTCGAGCCGGCCGCGTTTGACGCGCGCCGGGCCGAACTCGCGGAGCAGGTCCTGGTAACGCCGGCGAAAAGCCAGCCAGATCTTCAGGTAGGCCGACCAGCCGGTCATCCGTACCAGTTCCAGCTTCCAGCGGAACCGGCGCCAGCGATAGGGCAGGCCGTAGCGCATCCGGAATATGAAATTGACGCGCCAGTTATGGAACCGAACGCGGGTGCGCCTGAACCACTCCGCCAGCCTGACCTTCAGTGCGGGCTTCGGGGCCTTGGCAGCCTCGGCCCGGGCTTTGGCTGCCTGCTGCTGCCGCGCCGCCTCCGGGTCCTTCAGCGCCAGGATGGCATTGCGGCAGGCCTCCTCGCGGGAAGCGCCGGTGCCGGGCACGGAAATGAGGATGATATCGCCCAGTTCCAGCTTGGCGATATCGATCTCCTGTCCGGTCTCCTTCTCGATGGCCTCGACATCGCTGACCCAGCCGGCCGCGGCCATGAAACAGCCGCCCTCGCCGGGCGCGAACTCCCTGAGCCAAATGCCCTCGGTGGCAGCCGCCGCGTAGATCTCTTCCAGTTCCTTGGTCACTTTGCCGTCTTCGGACATGGGCAACCTCCTTGACCGAAGTTTCGAGGTGTAAAGAACGCTGACGCCAGCTTAGCCTCGGACTGCGCAGGTGTCAAAGACGCCGGCGAGGCGGTACACCCGCCGTATGCACAAAAATAAAACCGCGTGATGATCACGCGGTCGAGACTGATGAGCCGTCCAAGTGGGCGGCGTTGCGGTTCAGGGGCAGAATCTGCAAGGCCGGCGACGGCAATCCGAACGGTGCTTCTTGAGCTCCGCGATGGCGTTGCCGCAGGCCTCCTCGCGGGTCTGGCCCGTGCCGGGCATGGAGAGCGACACCACGTCGCAGAACATGAGGTCCTGGTAGATGTCGATCTCGCGGCCGAGGCGCTGTTCGATCTCCTCGAGCTTCTTGATGCTGCCGGCGGCAGCCAGATACTTGCCGCCTCCGGGACCGGGCGCGTACTCGTAGAGCCAGATGCCCTCGGCCCAGGCTTGCTCATAGATCTGCCTAAGCTCCGCGGAAACTTCACCTGTGTAGTTCATGAGAATCCCTTTTTCCCACAAGACAAAGAACTGCGGCCATATGGTAGGCCGCTGACCACTAACCGTCAAATCATCCGATCTGCTGGCGCTGCCTGACCGAGCCGACGAGAAAGGCCCGACCGAAAGGTCGGGCCAAGCCGTTTCAGAGGGCCACCGATGCGGTGGCGGCAGCGCTGGTGATGACGTTGTTGGCGAAAGTGAGGAGATTCCCCACGACCGCCTCCAGTTTGCCGCCCAAAGTGGGAAAGAACATCTGGAGTACCAGGATGGCCATCAGGAGATAGAAGATCTGGCGCATATGGGTCGGAATGAGTTCGACCCGGTCGGGATGCGGAGGTCGACTACCTCTCCGAGACCACACTGGTCTTCTCCCCCGGGCGGTGACCTTCCGCTCTGCGGCGGAGGGCCGACGCCCTTGGGAGAAGCATCTATTTATAGCGGAAAAATCACTTCTTGTCAAGATGGCGGTCCTAGATATCGCCGGAAGACAAAACAAAAAACCGCGTCAGTGGACGCGGTCTTTGAGGTGAAAGAACTGATACTACGGCTCCGGCCTGACCTTGGACTTGGTCAGAGTGGCCTTCAGGGCCTTGCCGCCGCCGTATTCCGGCAGCAGCTGCGGCCGCAGGAACATCCTGGCCCATTCGTCCGGCTGCCAGCCTTTCTGGGTCCAGTGGATCCACATGCCCAGGGCGCAGGGCTGGCCGTGCTCCGGATTACCCGGGTAGGGCAAGTAGCCGGCCTCGTGGTCGCAGACGATCACGCCGTCGAAGGCCACCGAACCGTCGGGATTGAAGACCTTCAGGCGGTCGCCTTCGTCGATGGTAACGAGCACATGGTCGCCTTCGTCGATGGAGACGAGGTCGTTGTAGGGCGACCAGAGGCTGCCCAAGCGCCAGCGCAGGTAGGGGCCGACGCGGAAATTCGGCTGCCGCCGTTTCTTGTTCCGATACGCCTCGCGGATGGCCGCGAGGAGCGCCGGCAAGAAACGGGCGACGGCGTAGCCAAGGCGGCGTACCGGGCCGCATGGGATGATCATCATCCAGCAGACCCCTTCGGTGCCGGTCTCCCAGTATCCTTCCAGGACGCCTCGATGCTTCTTCACGACCGACTCCTTTCAGATGACGGGCATCGGGATCAGGTCGCCGATAGCCGGCACGATGTTTCGTCGGCTCTGCGGCAGCAACCGCTGAAAGTGCTCGATGGCCCTTTGGCGAGCGGCCGACTCACGGCCGCTCCGATGAGCGGCGCGGACCCAGTCCCTGGCTTCGCGCACGGAGATGACGGCGCGGGAACCCTCCCGGCATTCGCCGGCCAAACGGGGCTCGACGGTGCAGCGATGATATTGCACCAGCAGGTAGCCGTCGTGTTCGGCCTCGATGACCAGCGCGCCGCCGGCGACCGCCAGGCAGGGCGATGAACCATGATCGTCGAACAGGACCATGGCCCGCTTCGGGCCGACCTCGATGATCTTGCCCATCTTCGGTTCAGCGGCTGTTTCGCCACGAATGAACAGGACGAGCCAGGTGGTCAGCATGATGGTTATGGCGAGGTAGGCGAGACGCATGGGCCAGCCGATGACGTCGTCGAGGACGCGGGTGAAGCAAAGAATGATCAACGCCGCGACCAGCAGGCTAGCGAGGATGAGAATCATGACTTGCCTCCTTAGGCTTTCCGGTTGTCCAAAGAACGGACGTATGATAATCGGGCGGCAGCGGCCGGTCAAGGGAGCGGTCGATCCGACCGGTCGACGGCCGAGCCGGCATCTGCCGCTGCGTCGGTGCCGCGAAGCGCCGCGCCTCAACGAGCACGACCGCGCCGTCCAGGCATGGACGCGGCGAGAAGACCGCGTCTTCGGGGGCCTGATAGGCGGCCGCCACCTTTTCCGCCCCGGCGGCCAGGACAACGAGCTTGCCGCCGGGAGCTATCTCGCAGGTATCGGAAAAATCATCTTCAGGAACGGAATAGGCGTCGACATATTCGAACGCCTCCACGGCAGCGACCGCGCCGATGGCGACCAGCGGCGCCGGCGGCGAGACGGCAGGCGCCTTGACGGCCGGCTCAGAAAAAATGACGACGGTGGCCAAACTGACGGCCGCGGCGGCAAGGATGATCAGGGCGATGACAATTTTGACGCGATACCCCATGGACGCCTCCCGCGCGACGGACCGGCCGTCGGGCTACGACTATGCGGAAAAAGAACCGGATATTGAAATTAACGCCGACGGTCTCATCCGTCAATCGAATGACTTGCCATTCTCCGGACTGTCTGTTAAGAAGCCGGCGTCATAGGAATAATAACCGCAAATGCATGTCCGCGAGTCCATCCGCGACACCCCAACGAGAAAAATATCTAACCTGCGTGGTAACGGCGCTGGCCTGACCGGCGCCTTTTTATTATGGCCTCGAAAACATATTCCGCCGCCGTCATCGGCCTGGATGCCGTGCCGGTCGAGACCGAAGCCGACATCGGCCAAGGACTGCCCAATTTCGTCATCGTCGGCCTGCCTGACGCTTCGGTGCAGGAGGCGCGCGAGCGGGTCAAGACGGCGCTGAAGAACAGCGGCCTGCCCTTCCCCCGCACCCGCCTGACCGTCAATCTGGCGCCGGCCGACATCAAGAAAGAAGGCCCGGCCTATGACCTGCCCATCGCCGTGGCCATCTGCCTGGCCGGCAACGCCGCCGGCGGCGAAGCCATGGACAAACGGATCTTCATCGGCGAACTGGCGCTGGACGGTTCGCTCCGGCCGGTCAGCGGCGCACTGCCCATCGCCATGATGGCTCTGGAGCGCGGCTTCAACGAGATGTTCCTGCCGGCCGGCAACGCCGAGGAGGCGTCCTTGGTCTGCCGGCGGGACGGAACAGCCGACGACCAGCTCCGTATCTACCCGGTCCGGCACCTGCCGCAGCTGATCATGCATCTGCGGGGAGAGGCGGTAATCGAGCCTTATCGCCTGGCTCCGGACGCGGCCGCGGCAAAACGCGCCAATGACGCTGGCGACTTCGACTTCGCCTACATCAAGGGCCAGATGCAGGCCAAGAGGGCGCTGGAGATCGCGGCCGCCGGCGGCCACAACCTGCTTTTTTCCGGGCCGCCCGGAGCCGGCAAGACGCTCCTGGCCAGATCGCTGCCGAGCATCCTGCCGCCGATGGACCCGGCCGAAACGCTGGAGGTGACCAAGATCTACAGCGTCGCCGGCCTGACCGGCCACGGCCGGCTGGTGGCCGAACGGCCGTTCCGCTCGCCGCACCACACGGCCTCCGGCGCGGCGCTCATCGGCGGCGGCAGCTGGCCTAAGCCGGGCGAGGTCAGCCTGGCCCACCGCGGCGTCCTTTTCCTCGACGAATTCCCCGAATTCTCCCGCGCCGTGCTCGAGAACCTGCGCCAGCCGCTCGAGGACGGCTTCGTGACCATTTCCCGCTCCCAGGGCAGCCTGCGCTTCCCGGCCAAGTTCATCCTGGTGGCGGCGCAGAACCCCTGCCCCTGCGGCTACGCCTCGGACCCGGACGCCGTCTGCACCTGCCCGCCGGCGCAGGTCATCCGCTATCGCAAGAAGATCTCCGGCCCGCTGCTCGACCGCATCGACCTGCATATCGAGGTGCCGAAGATAAAATTCTCCGAGCTGTTCGATAAGGAGACGCCTGAGCCGTCGGCGGCCGTCCGCCGGCGGGTGGAGCGGGCGAGGGCGGCGCAGGCTGACCGTTTCCGACAGAGCAGCATCTTCACCAACTCCGAGATGAACCAGCGGCTGCTCAAACGTTTCTGTCTCCTCGACAGCCGGACCGAGGCGCTGCTACGCGCCGCTTCTGAGCGGTTGAAGCTCTCGGCCCGGGCCTACGGCCGGGTCATCAAGATCGCCCGGACCATCGCCGATCTCGATGGCACCGCGGACATCAGCCAGGAGCACGCGGCCGAGGCGCTGCATTTCCGCGAGAGGCAATAAAAAACCGGCCCAGTGAGGGTCGGTCATAAAAGGAACTCCGGGAGGTCAACGGTCGCCATGAGAACGGCACTTGTTCCAGCAGCGCCGGCACATCGCGGCGTCATTGGTCTCTTTGGGGCGGCCGCAATACTTGCACTCGCCTTCGCCGGTCTCGCCGGAACGGGACTTGGACTCTTGCCAGCACTCCTCGCAGCAATCGGCGTCGGGGTACTTGGGATTACCGCAGCGGCAGTAATCGCTGCCCATCGGTTTCCTCCACCTGATCGGCGACGACGCCGCGGGGCAGGCACAAAAGGTCGGCCAGGCGGTCACGTTCGGCCTGGCGCCCGACGACAAGCTGGCGCTCAGCGGCCAGTTCGGCGGCGACCGCGTCGATCTCGGCCAGACGGCGATGTTCGGCCGGCGGCTGGACCGGCGCGATCCTGTCGTCCAAGCAGCCGCGGAGCAGGCCGCGGTCGCGCTCAAGAGCGGTTATCCTTTCCTGGATCAGCCGCTCTTCCTTGAGCATGCCGCCGGCGCAGAGTTCGCTGCCGTATTCCTGCCAGGCGCGCAGGTGGAAGGCGCTCTTGTCGGCCAGTTCCCTTTCGGCCTTTTCAATATCCTCCTCGACCCTGATCAGCGCGCGCTCGGCGCGTTTCCTGACGTCTTCCGTATTCATCGAAAAGCCTCCTTACGTTGAAAAGAACTTCCGGGTGAGCGCAGGTTAACATCGGCCTGACCGCCGGTCAACTGTGCGCCCGCCGCCGACCGACTGGCGCGGAAGCCGGCGGCTGCAAACAAAAAAACGCCCGGAAGGGGCGTAGAAGCAGGTGAAAACGGTATTTTCAGCGACGGACCGGATCATGAACGACCGGGCCTTCTGAACCGATGGTCACGGCCGAAAGAAGGACGTCGACAAAGCTCTTTTCCAGGCTGCCGTCCCGCTCCAGCAGATCGAGCTCTGCCAGGCGGTCGAGGTCGCCCTCGTCCAAACGGTTGATATCGCCGGCGCCGCGCACCAGGCGCATCAGCAGGGCCGGATCATATTCCTGAAAATGCAGGACCGCGCTCAGTCTCAGACAACTGACGGCACAGGGGACGATCGCCCCGTTCTTCAACCGGACCGGTTTGGAACTCGCCATGCTCACCTCCAAGTCGTGCCGGAACATCCGGCCGCTTCAAAGAACTCGACCGGGCAGGTTATCACGACGATCGGTGATGGTCAAGGCTGCCGGCGTCCAGTTACTCCTCCGGCCTGTTTTCGTTTATAATAAGGACAGCTAAGAAATAACCTCGAGTTTATGGAAAACCTGTCGTCGGTCGCGGCCAAACCGCGCCGCAAATGGCTTAAAGTCGCGGCTCTCATTCTCATCGGCATCGTCCTGCTCATCGCCGTCCTCATCGGCGCGGCCGTCGTCAGGAGCGGCCTGCGGCTGTCGACCGCCGTAAGCACGTCGAACATCATGACGAAGGGCGGTCTTGGACTTTCGGCCGGAGCGCCGCAATTCGCCGGCATATCCGCGGGCGAGTCCGTTTCTTACGACGAGAGCGCCTACGCCCCGGCGCCGCCACGAGACTACCCACAAACCGGCGGACAGACCGCGGCCGAGGTCGACCAGAAGATAATCAAGAACGGCTCCTTGCAGATGGCGGTCAAAAGCGTCAGCGAAAGCATAGACAAGATAAGCGCGCTGGCCGGCCAGAAGCACGGTTTCGTCCAGAACTCCTCGGTGACCGAGCGCGGCGACGGGACGCATTACGGCCAGATATCCGTCCGAGTGCCGGCCGGAGATTTCGAAACGGCGATGAACGAGATCAAGGCTCTCGCCGCCGTGGTCAAGAACGAATCTGCCAGCGGACAGGACGTGACCGAGCAATACACTGACCTCGAGGCCCAGTTGCGCAACGCCCAGGCCCAGGAACAGACCTACCTCAAAGTATTGGAGAAAGCCTACAGCGTCGAGGACATCCTCAAGGTCCAGCAGCACCTCGGCCAGATCCGCGGTACCATCGAATCCCTGCAAGGGCGGCTGAAGTACCTGGAAAACATGACCTCATTGTCCACCATCAACGTCAACCTGGAGGAGGAGCCGGTCGTCCGCCTGCCGACCAAGGAATTCCGGCCGGGGTCGGCCTTCAAAGAGGCGGTGCAGGCCCTGATCGCCTCGGCCCAAAAGACGCTCATCGCGCTCATCTGGATCGTCATCGTCGGCGGCGGCCTGCTGCTGCCGTGGCTTCTGCTGGCACTGGTCGTCATCCTCATCATCAAAAGACTGCGCCGCAAGAAATAATAATGCCTGCCCCACCCACCCCCGCGCCCCCGCGCGGGGGTTTTTGGTCGCGCCGCCGCTGCCAGCGGGGCTAAAATAAAAACCGGCTCTGAGCAGAGCCGGTAAGCGGTCGTTAAGCGGTCAGGAAGAACCAGGTGTCCGTCTGGCCGGCCTTCTCGCCGAGCGGCACGGCGCGAGGCAGCAGCCGGATGAGCGGGACGAATCGGCGCGCCAGCTCCTCGTTGCCGATGGCGACCGCGCCCAGGTAGTAGAACAGGCCGTCGGTGAAACAGTCGCCGACCACGTCGCGCAGGCCGTAAAGCAGGCTATCCAGTCTGTTGGCTCCGAGCGATCCCTGGATCGCCTGCACCAGCTGCTGGCCGAACCGTTCCGGGAAGCTGTCCCAGAGCCGGCGACCGCAGTCCTGCCACAGCTTGTTGCCCAGGCAGTGCCAGAGACGGTCGTCCAGCCGCTGACGCAATCCCTCGCCCAAAGCGAGAACGCAGGCGTCCGGGACAGGCGACTCGGCGCGGCCGATGACCTCGGCGGCGGAAATGAATATCGCCCTGGTGACCGGCTGGCCGATGGCCCGACCCAGGCTGTCTGTCGCCTCCAGCGAACGGATACCGTCCGGCGATGACAGGCCGTAGGTCGGCGGTTCGGTCGGCCGGAAGAATGGTTGGATGATCTCGAGAGCGGCCGGCAGCCGTTCCGGGTGCCGGGCGTGTTTCTCCAGGAACTCACGCAAGCGGCTTGGAATACTCGCCATTGCGGCCTCCTCGACGGCGACAGGCGCCGCGGCAATGCGGCTTGGTGCCGCCGTGATATCTGGGGCCGGTCAGCGAGCGGCTTGATGGCCGCAGGTCGCGCCGGCTGAGGATCTCCTCGGTCTTCTCTTCCAGAGCCAGCAGGTCGTCGGTATGCACGAACGGTTTCGGATCGTGCTTCATCGGCGGGCAGACCTCCTCGTGCAGGAGTTCGCCGGTCTTGGCGGAAGCTATCTGAAGGACGAAACAAGCTCCCTCCCCGACCGAAACGACGAACGTCCTGACATTGAAGCCGCGCTCAGTGAACTCGTGGAACAGATCAACCTCGTTCTGACCGTTCATTTTGGTCTCCTTTCGCTGTCAATGAACACCGACCAGATAAACTATCCGAACCGCGACGCGAAGTCAAGACCGCCTCGAGTCCGTCTGACCGCGGCGACCGGCCGACGCCGGCGACATGAACCAAAAGGACCGGGCCGCTCTTGGCCCGGTCCTTTTCAGTTGAGCTTATTTGACGAAGTCCAACGGATTTATCCGATGGTGGATGTCGCCCTTCAGGACCTCGAAATGCAGGTGAGAACCGGTCGAGCGGCCGGTCGAGCCCATGAGAGCGATGGTGTCGCCGCGCTTGACCGTGTCGCCGGCCTTGACCAGCAGCTTGGTGGCGTGGCCGTAGCGCGTGAACAAGCCGCCGCCGTGGTCGATGATGACCATGTTGCCGTAGCCGCCGCGGTTCCATCCGGAATAGATGACGGTGCCATCGGTGGCGGCATAGATCGGCGTGCGCAACGGGCCGCCGACATCTAGGCCGTAATGGCGCCGCGTGAAGTATTGGGTGATGCGGCGGCTTTCGGTCGGCCAAAGCAGACTGCCGGCTGACATGCCATCGAAAGCCGTCGGCGGAACGTATTTATCCTGATAGTTGCTGGCATAGCTGCTCGGCTTGGGAGCCGGCGGAGGCGGCGGCAAACGGCCGCCGGGCAGGATGATATCCCTGCCGACCTCAAGATTCAATTCATCGGCCAGGGCGTTGATATCAACTATCTGAGACTCGTCACTCTTATAGGTCTTGGCGATCTTGGACAGGTTATCGCCTTTTCTGATCGTGTAGAGAACGCCGTCGACCGGCAAAATGCGCAGTTTCTGGCCGGGACGTATCAGACCGCGCGCCGCCAGACCGTTGGACTGAAGCAACGTCGCGGCCTGCAGTCCGAATTGGCGGGCGATACTGTCGACGGTGTCGCCTTCCTGGACCACATATTCGACGATAGAAGTGCGTGTCGGCGGACGTTCCTCCTGGCTGGCTGATTCTGATTGGCCGCGGACGGCATTGAAGATGGGGGGTAATTCACCATCCTCGTCCGCCTCGACCAGATCTTCCGAGTCGCTCAGGTCGGCGCTGTTGGTGCCGCCGGCGTAGTAATCTTGTACGTTCAGTGCCTGGCCGTCGAGATAGGAGAGGTCCGGGTCAGCGTCGACATCGGTGTCGGCCTCCTCGACCAGCAACTCTTCTTCCATTTCACTGGTCAGTCTGGCCAATAAGCTCGTCTGCCCGCTGACGTCCTCGCGAACCGAGTCTCCGCTGCTGGCGTGAATATTGGTCGCCGTCACCAGGAAAGTGATGAGCAGTATGGCGATATTGATGACATAGCGGCGGGTGAAAAGGTTGACCAACCGGCCGTTATCCAAAAGGTGGACCTCAAGCAGCTTCTTAAAGAAGCGGTAAAAGCGGTAGATGAGCGTGACCAATGGGTGAAAAATGGCTTTCCAGAGCCAAAAAACCGGCTTCTCCACCACTAAAATAAAAAAGGTTAAGCACTTCTTCAAGCCGATTAACCCTTTGAGGGCCCACAAGAGGAGCCGGATGCCGATTTTTTTGACGAGTCGAGGTATATGGAATTCTTAGGTGACTGAAAGAATGACCAAGAATTTCCGCTTAGTTGAGCCTAATCTAAGCTCAACCTCTACCTTTCATCATGTCCCCCATAGTACCAGAATCGGCTATTTTTGTCAATGCGGCCGGGGTCGGGCGACCGGAGGCGTCGGCCTTATTCTTTCCAGTGATCGCCTGGTCCTGATAAGCCTGTCTCAGGGCGACCGGAGGCGTCGTCGGGCCTCGGACGTGGCCGCAACAACGATCTGTCCTGATATCAACAAGCCGCGCTGGTCAATTGACAAAGCGCTGGCGATTTCCTATTATTTCGCAGTAAAGAGGCTTTTTTTATTTGTATATCCATCTTATTTTTTATTTTGCCGGCACGGCCGGCAGCTAATCAGTCAATATGAGTTACCCGCTTATCATAGCGCTCGCCGCGGCGGTCCTGGCCATCGGCTACGGAACCCTGCTCATCCGCTGGGTCCTGTCGAAACCGCAGGGAGACGAGAAGATGCGTGCCATCGCTAAGGCCATCCAAGAGGGTGCTAACGCCTATCTGGCCCGGCAGACCAAGTCGGCCGCCGTCGTCGCTGTCATCCTGTTCGCGCTGATAATCGCCTTCATCAATAAGACGACCGCCGTCGGCTTCCTGGTCGGTGCCGTCCTGTCCGGCCTCGCCGGATATATCGGCATGCAGGTCTCGGTCAGGGCCAATATCCGCACGACCGAAGCGGCTAAGAGCGGCCTGTCCAGCGCCCTGCTCATGGCCTTCCGTGGCGGCACGGTCACCGGCATGTTCGTCGTCGGTCTGGGTCTCCTGGGTGTCACGGTTTTCTACGCTTTGACCAAGGATGTCAACGCTCTCATTGGTCTGGGTTTCGGCGGCAGCCTCATCTCCGTCTTCGCCCGCCTGGGCGGCGGCATCTACACCAAGGCTGCCGACGTCGGCGCTGACCTGGTCGGTAAAGTCGAGGCTGGTATTCCCGAGGATGATCCGCGCAACCCGGCCGTCATCGCCGACAACGTCGGCGACAACGTCGGCGACTGCGCCGGCATGGCCGCCGACCTGTTCGAGACCTACGCCGTCACCGCCGTAGCCGCCATGCTCCTGGGCTCGCTGGTCTTCGGTACGGAGAAGGCCATTCTCTTCCCGCTGGCTCTGGGCGGCGTCTCCATCATCGCCTCCATCATCGGCAGCTTCGCCGTCAGGCTCGGAGGCACCAAGAACATCATGGGCGCGCTATATAAGGGGCTGATCATGGCTGCCTTCGGCGCCGCCGTGCTTTTCTATCCGGTCACCAGCTGGCTTATGGGCGCGAACGGCCTCTATAGCGTCGGCCGGCTCTACCTGGCCTCGCTCATCGGCATCGCCGTCACCGGTCTCATCGTCGTCATCACCGAGTATTACACCGGCACCAAGTTCGCTCCGGTCCGCGGCATCGCCGCCGCCTCCCAGACCGGCCACGGCACAAACATCATCGCCGGCCTGGGCCTGTCCATGAAGGCGACCGCCCTGCCCGTGCTGGTCATCTGCGGCGGCGTGCTGGGCGCCTTCGCTTTGGCCGGGATCTACGGCGTGGCCGTGGCTTCCATGGCCATGTTGTCGCTCACCGGCATCATCGTGGCCATCGACTCCTTCGGCCCGATCACCGATAACGCCGGCGGCATCGCCGAGATGGCCGGACTGCCGGAAAGCGTCCGCGCCGTCACCGATCCGCTCGACGCCGTCGGTAATACGACCAAGGCCGTGACCAAGGGGTACGCCATCGGCTCAGCCGGCCTGGCCGCGGTCGTGCTCTTCTCCGCCTATACCGCAGAATTAGCCAAGCTTGGCCACAAATTCGTCTTCTCCTTATCCGAGCCTAAGGTGCTCATCGGCCTGTTCCTGGGCGGCCTGATCACCTATCTCTTTGCCGCCATCGCCATGGAGGCCGTGGGGCGCGCCGCCGGAGGCGTCGTCGAGGAGGTCCGCCGCCAGTTCCGCGAGATCAAGGGCATCATGGAAGGCACGGCCAAGCCTGACTACGCCCGCTGTGTCGATATCGTCACTCGCGCCGCCATCAAGGAAATGATCGTACCTGCCCTCTTGCCGGTCGTCGCCCCGGTCGTCGTCGGTCTGCTGCTCAAGAACCTGCTCGGACCGGAAGCCCTGGGCGGCATGCTCGTCGGCGCCATCGTCACCGGCTTGTTCGTGGCCGTCTCCATGACCACGGGCGGCGCCGCCTGGGACAACGCCAAGAAATACATCGAGTCCGGCCAGTACGGCGGCAAGAAGTCCTTCGCCCACCAGGCGGCGGTCACCGGCGACACCGTCGGCGATCCTTACAAGGACACGGCCGGTCCGGCCATCAACCCGATGATCAAAATACTGAACATCGTCGCCCTGCTCATCGTCGCTCTGATGGTCTAGGCCGCACGCAACGCCGAAAAAGAACGAACCGCCCCGAAACAACGGGGCGGTTTTGATATCGGCACTCTGTCCGGTGCCGGAAGAACAAAAAACCGCGGCCAAACGGTCGCGGTCAAGACGTCATTCCGTCCGATCGAGCACTTCGATGCGGTTCTTGGTCAGGTCATCACCCTCCCGCCAGATTCGCAGGCGCACACCGGCCTCGTAGGGTCCGGGGAAATGGCCATAAACCAGGCAGGTGCCGCCGTCGGTGAAGTAGAAGACGGTGACAGGCAGTGTCTCGGGACGGCCTGGCTGGCCGAAAGTGTAGGCGATGATCTCGCCATGGATGACCTTGGAGAAGTCTCCTGCGGCGATCAGCTTGGTCTTGTTCCTGCTACGACGAGCAGCCAGCTTATCCAGTCCAAAATATAAGGACAGCGCCAGGACCGGCACGGCGACGACGCCGAGCACTATCAAAGATACGTAAAGAACTTCGGCCATCGGCTCCTCCTCATAAGCTATCGGTAAAGTTTCCGAGGCGTTGGCCTGAGTATAACCAAAGCCGCGATGCCGTCAATTATCGCGGCGGGCAACAAAAAGCCGCTCCGGAAGACCGGAGCGGCTCAAGATGTAGCTGATCGGACGCAGTCGATTCAATACGAGCAAGGATCGTCCTTGTCATCGGTCGCCCAGGGCGGGATGTCGCGGCCGTAGCGCAGGCTGAAGTAGCGGAAGCGGAACCGCGTCCAACCGAGGAAGTTCTCTTCCACCAGCAGGATGACGATGCAGTGAAGCGGCGGCTTGAATTCCAGAGGGATGTTCAGCGGCGCGGTCAGCTGCCACTTCTGGCCGTCGCCGAAATGTATGCGCTGCAGGCAATTGCCGCAGCCGCCATACTCAGCCAAGCGGAAAGCGCCCTCGGCGACATGGATCCAGCCGGTGAATATCCAGGCGACGGAGTAGGCAACGGCGAGGAACAGGGCCAGATGGAGATATTGCCGATCCAGGACCTTGCTCAAGTCGCCGGCGTGATAGGCGTAGCAGGCGAGACAAGCCATGGTCATGACTGCAGCCAGGCCGCCTAACCAAGAAATGAACAAAGCTGATCGCTTGTGGCCGACGATCTTGGTGGTCATGCGCACCTCCGATGTAAAGAACGTTGGACCGGAAAAAATACCATAAATAAGGCGGGGAGTCAAGATGGCACTCGGATACCAGGTCGGCAGACACGCCCTGCGCCGCTCCGGCGGCGGCGCAGGCTAAGTCTCGGCTCGCTGCCGGCCTTTCAGGCCGGACCAAGCCAGCCAGCCTGCGACATTGTCCGACGACCTGGTATCCTCGCTGGAGGGTTTTCTAAAGATATGTCCAGCGTAACTGGCTGGCGGCACACGGCCGGCGTGGCAGGCGACGTTTGACAGCCAGGTGTTTTTTAGCTAAGCTTTCGTAACTTATCACGCCCTAACCTATGAAATGTACCATCAAGAAGTTACCCAAGAGCCTGGTCGAGCTGACCATCGAGGTTGACACCGAAGAGACCAAGCCGTTCCTGGAGAATGCCTCCAAGGAGCTTTCCAAAGAAAAGCCGATCCCCGGCTTCCGCCCGGGCAACGCCTCCTATGACGTGGTCAAAAGCCACTACGGTGAAATGGCCATCTACGAGACGGCCTTGCCGGCGATCATCCGCAAGTTCTACGTCAAGGCGGTCACGGACAATAAGCTGTTCGCCTTCAGCGAACCGCAGATAGACCTGAAGAAGCTGGCGCCGGGCAACCCGGTGATCTTCCTGGCCACGGTGGCGCTGGTGCCCAAGGTCCTGTCCGTCCCTGAACTCTCCAAGATCAAGGTCAAGTCGAAAAAACCGGCCGTCGAAGAAAAAGACATCGATGCGGCCATCAAGGAGCTCCAAAAGATGCGCACCAAAGAGATATTGGCCGACCGGGAGGTCCAGCCCAAGGACAAGGTCGTCATGGACATGGACATGTCGCTGGCCGGAGTGCCCATCGAAGGCGGGCAGGCCCGCGGCCACGGCATCTATCTCGATGAGGATTACTTCATCCCCGGCATGCGCGAGGCCCTGCTCGGTCTCAAAGCCGGCGAACAGAAGAAATTCCAGCTCAAATTCCCGGAAAAACATTATCAGAAGCATCTGGCCGGCCAGAACGTCGATTTCATGGTGAATATCAAGGGCGTCTACGAGCTGGGTTATCCGGAACTGAACGATGAATTCGCCAAGGGCCTAGGGCAGGAAAGTTTGGCCAAGGTGCGCGAACTCATCCGGAAGAACATGACCGAAGAGGCGGCGGAAAAGGAAGGTCAGCGCGCCGAGAACGAAGCGCTGGAAAAACTTGTCGAGAAGGCGCGGTTCGAGGACATCCCTGACCTGATGGTCAACCAGGAGGTCGAGCGCATGATCCACGAACTCAAGCATGGAGTCGCCGACCAAGGTCTGGATTTTGATACCTACCTCAAGAACATCAAGAAGGGCGTCGACGACCTCAAGCTGGACTTCGCGCCGCGGGCCGTCAAACGCGTCCAAGTGGCGCTGGTCATGAAGGAGATCGGCGACAAGAGCGGCGTGGAGGTCAGCGACAGCGATGTCCTGGCCGAAACGCAGCGCCTGCTCAACGCCTATTCGAGCGACGCCGAGGCCCAGAACCGCATCCGGTCGGACGAATACCAGGAATATCTCCACGCCTCATTGCGCAACAAGAAGATCGTCGCATTGGTCAGAAAAGAAACCATCGAAGAGGTGGCTTAAATAAGCGTAAAACTATGCGGCTGGGCGCGCATGTATCCGCGGCTGGCGGCCTGCATTTGGCCGCTGACCGCGCCGCCGGATCGGGACTGGAATGTTTCCAGTTCTTCAGCCGTTCACCGCAGGGCGGCCGGGTGCCGCCGCTGACCGACCGGGCCATCGGCCTGTTTTTGGAATCCTGCGACCGGCATGGTTTCCGCGACTACTACATACACGCCCCTTACGTCATCAATCTGGCTTCAGCCGACAGGCGCGTCCGCACCGACTCCGTGGAGATATTGCGCCAAGAACTGGCGCGCAGCTCCGACCTCGGCGCCTCAGCCATGATGACCCACCTCGGCAGCGCTGCCGGCACTCAAAAAGAAGAGGCATTAAAGATGGCGGCCGATAGCCTGTCAAAAGTGGTCTCCGGCCATACCGGACCGACCCGGCTGCTCATCGAGCTGGCCGCTGGGGCCGGCCGGATCATCGGCAGTAGTTTTGAGGAGATCAGGACTGTTATCGACCTGGTCGGCGATGAGCGCATCGGCGTCTGCCTGGACACGGCGCACGCCTTCGCCTCGGGCTATGACCTGCGGTCGGCGGCAGCGGTGGCCGCGACCTTGTCGAGCTTCGATGCCGTCATCGGCCTGGAAAAGCTGGTACTGATACACGCCAACGATTCCGTGTTCGGCCTCGGCGAAAGGAAGGACCGTCACGAGCACATCGGCCGCGGCCGCATCGGCTTGGCGGGTTTCCGCGCCCTGCTGGCCGCCCCGGCCCTCGACAAGATCGACCTGATCGTAGAGACGCCGAATGACGGCGACGGGCGAGCCGCCGACATCAGGACATTGAAACGCTTGCGCGCCCAGGCCCTATGAGCGTCCTGACGATCCAGACGAAGGTGCGGACCAGGTCCAGGGAACGAGGCTTGTCGGTCGGCGCGGACGGCGTCTTCCTGGTCAGGACGCCGCAGCCGCCGGAACAGAACAAAGCTAACCTGGATGTCCTGGACATCCTGGCCGAATACTTCCAAGTTTCGCGCTCCCAGGTCGTGCTCCAGAGCGGGCAGTCGTCCAAGCGGAAAAAATTCCAGATCATCAAATGACAAAATCCCCTTCTCCGGTCAGGTAAGGGGATTTTTTATTGTATTTAAGCTGAATCTACGGCATTCGCGGAACTGCGGCGGTCACTTCTTCCGCTTGGGCACGGGGTCATGACCGCCCCGGCTCCAGGGATGACAGCGCATCAGCCTCCAAAAACCGAGTAACAATCCGCGGATCACGCCGAACTCCTCGACCGCCTGATGCGCGTACTGCGAGCAGGTCGGATGGAACTTGCAACAACCGAAAGGAAAAAACACGCGGCACCACCCATGGTCAGGCGAGAAGGTCTTTTGATAGAAACGAATCGCCGCCAAAACCGCCTTTTTCGGTATCGATAAGGCCCGGCTGAGGATGGTCGAGATCATCGACGTGACACTAACCCGGATCTGGCCAGGAGACCGGACACGGATTCTTTCAACTCGGGGAAGGACAGCTCCGGGCTGCCGGCCTTGGCCGAAAAAAGCAGGTCGTGCCCGGGCGCCACGTCCGGCAGGGCCTTCCGGATGATCTCGCGCAGCCGCCTCTTCAGCAAGTTGCGGACGACGGCTCGCTTGGCCACTTTGACGCCGACCGCGAAACCGACCCTGACGGTTCCCTGGTCATTGGCGCCGACCCGGAGGTCGATGCTTTGGCCGCGAAAGCAGCGCCTGGCCTTGAATAGCCTGGCAAAATCTTTGGCTGCGGTTAGACGATTTTTACTTGGCAGCATATCCGGATCCCCGCGGATCTTAAATAAAATGCGTCCGGCCGGATCGGCGACCCTGTCTGAACAGAGCCCGCCTCCGCTCATGGACGCGGCCGGCCTGGTCCGTATGCAAGACCGCATCTATGATCGCCGAACGCGTTGTATCGCTGATCGCGTTATTTGATCGCGACGCGCTTCCGTCCTTTGGCGCGCCGCCGCTGCAGCACCGTCCTGCCGGTTTTCTTGCGCATGCGCGTCCGGAAACCATGAACTTTGTAGTATTTCCTCGTCTTGGGTTGGTATGTCCGCTTGGGCATAATCTTCGCTGATTCGTGAGTGATAATTGCTCACTTTGCCATATTATCGGGAAAAAGACAACCTCCACGAGAGTTATCGAGGGGAAGGACCGGGTTGGTTCTCATGATCGCCCAAAATGGTGATAATTTTTTTGAATTTGACAACGGCGTCACACACCAATAATATGGCTTAATTCAGCCAAATTATATGATGGTGGGGGTCCGCTGTTCAGGGTAATGGTCGGGGCTTGCTTTTTCCGGCGATTCTATTCACAATTCATGCACACCATATCAACACTTCGACGGGTTTCCAAATTCTTTCCACTGGACTAAACTGTCAGGTGTTGTCGTGAAATACTTTAGAGCAATTTTTTTCTCCCAATTTATGACCAATCATGAACTTTGGCAGGCGGTTCTCGGAGAGCTCGAACTCAATCTGAGCAAAGCGAATTTCACCACCTGGTTCCGGAACACTGCCATCGCCTCCTGCGAGGAAGAAAGAGTGGTCATCAGTGTGCCCAACACTTTCACCAAGGCCTGGTTGGAGAAAAAATACAATCCGGCGATCCTCAAGTCGCTGCAGAACATCAGCGCTGTCAGGGTTCGCGAGATCATCTACAAGGTCGATGTCCGGCCGCAGCAGATGAGGCAGCCTGTCCAAGAAAGCAGCTATAACGGCGGCGCCACCGCCACCCAGGCGCAGACCAACGTGCAAACGATCCAACGGGAAGAACCGCAGGTTTCAGCCAAAAAAGAGTACAACAACGACCACAAATTGAACCCTAAATACGTTTTCGAGACGTTCGTCGTCGGCAAGGGCAACGAGCTGGCGCATGCCGCCGCTGTGGCCGTGACCGAGAATCTGGGCACGAAATACAATCCTTTGTTCATCTATGGCGGCGTCGGGTTAGGCAAGACTCATCTTCTGCAAGCCATCGGCAACCAGATCCTTAGAAAGGATCCGGCAACCAAGGTCATCTACGTCACCTGCGAAAAATTCACCAATGATTTCATCAATGCCATCAAGAGCGGCCGCGGCAAGGAATTCAAAGACACCTACCGCAATGTCGACCTGCTGCTCATCGATGACATCCAATTCCTGACCGGCAAGGACCAGACGCAGGAGGAATTCTTCCATACCTTCAACACGCTGCACGAGGCCAATAAACAAGTGGTCCTGACATCGGACCGGCCACCGAAACAGATCCCGGCCCTCGAGCACCGCCTGGTCTCGCGTTTCGAGTGGGGCATGACCGCGGACATCTCCAGCCCTGATTTCGAGACAAGGATCGCTATCCTGGAGACCAAATGCAAAGAGCGCAACTATGACCTCGAGCCGGAGATAGTCCGTTATATCGCCACGGTCATCCAATCCAACGTCCGCGAGCTGGAAGGCGCCCTGAACAAGATAATCGCCTTCCACCAATTCAAGAACATCAAACCGACGCTTGAGGGGACGAAATCATTGTTGGCCAGTTTTGGGCCTCAACAGAGCAAAAAAAGCGTCACGCCTAAACATATCCTCCAGACCACGGCATCCTATTTCGATATCAGCATCCCGGATATCCTCGGCCCTTGCCGCGAAAAACGGCTGGCTTTCCCGCGGCAGATCATCATGTTCCTGATGCGCGTGGAGATTAATTCTTCTTTCCCCAGCATTGGCCACGAGATCGGCGGCCGCGACCATACCACGGCCATGCATGCCTGCGACAAGATCCGCCGCGAGCTCGAAGAAAACCCGAAGCTGCGCCAGGATCTCGAACTGATCAAACAGCGCATCTACAACACCTGATGTGCAAAACCTGAGAATGCCTTGTGGGTCGCCCTCCGGAGAAACCGTGCGACTCCGGGGCATAAGATGCCTATAGAATCATCCCCGGTTCGGCTGAGCGGCCGGGTCTTGCACAAGAAGACTTTTTCTCTCCACAAGCAATCCGAGAACGCCATTGCCAAAAAACTCGTGATCTTCCGCTAGTTTCCTGAGTTATCCTACTTACCCACTTTCCTACCGCTACCACTACAATCAATATATCACTAGGTAATCGTTATCGAGATGAAATTCTCTTGCACGCAAGAAAATCTCAACCAAGGCTTATCCATCGTGAGCCACATAGCCGGTAAGAACATCAATCTGCCCATCTTGGGCAATGTGTTGATCAAGAGCGATGACAAAGTGCTGCGTTTCATGGCCACCAACCTGGAGATCGCCGTCAATTGCACCGTCCGGGGCAAGGTCGAAGAGGCCGGCGAATTCACTGTCCCCTCCAGGCTCTTTTCCGATTACGTTTCTTTGCTGCCCAAGGACAGGGTGGACGTGGTGCAAAGCGACAACACCGTGGTCGTCACCTGCGGCACATATCAGACCAAACTGAACGGCATTCCCGCTTCCGAATTTCCTCTGATCCCGGCGGTCGAGAAAAGGCAGAAATTCCTGGTCAAGGTCTCCGATTTCCGCAAAGCCGTCGGCCAGGTGCTTTTTGCCGTCGCCCCGAACGAGTCCCGGCCGGAGATCAGCGGGGTTTATTTCAAGTTCGCGCCTGTCGGCGGCGATATCGTCCTGACTTTGGCCGCTACTGACAGTTACCGGTTGGCCGAAAGGACGCTGGTTACGGTTCCCGGGCAAGGAACGGCCATCAAAGAGGCGATACCGGTCATCGTGCCGTCCAGGACCGTGGCCGAGATAGTCCGGATACTTGGGGTCTTCAAGGATGAGCTTAATTCCCAGGAAAACATCGAGATAGGCATCGGCGAGAGCCAGGTGGTCTTCACCTATGACAATGTCGAGGTCATTTCGCGCACCATCGAAGGCAAATACCCGGATTATCGCCAGCTCATTCCGGAACGGTTCCAGACAGAGATCTTCATCAGCAAGGACGAGCTGCAGCGGGCGGTCAAGACCACCAGCCTGTTCTCCCGGACCGGCCTGAACGACATCCATTTCCGTTTCCAGCCTGAGAGAACGGTGCATTTGAGCGCCACCAACTCGCAGACCGGCGAGCACGCCGTCGATCTCGACGGCCTGGTCCAGGGCAAGGAGAACGAAGTGACCGTCAACTTCAAGTATTTCCTGGATGGCGTGAACAACATCGAGAGCGACGCGGCGGTCATCCAGATGGTCGACGGCGTCAGTCCTTGCCTCGTCCGTCCGAGCCGCGACGGCAAAACGGTCTCAGAAGAATACCTCTATATTGTCATGCCCATCAGGCAATAAGATCAGTCGAACGTTACGAATAACCAACCGCCGGCCTCGATAGCCGGCGGTTTTGTATTTATGGCGCGGGGGCATCTAGCGTGAAGCGCGGCGAACTCACTGCATGACGTTGACGGTCATCTCTGAGATCCGGTCATCACCGCCGAGCAGCGTCGCCACGATCTTCAGGACGTATTTTCCGTAACCGGACGGCAGATTCCAGTTCATGGACATGTTCGGCAGCACCGGGTTTTCGACGGTCCCGATGAGCTCCTCCGTCAGGTCGTTCTGGTTGACCGACAGCAGCTTAAGTTTCTTCACGCCCTTATAATCATCTATCCGGAAATTGACGTTGAAGGGGAATTGGGCCGTGTTCAGATATTGGTAATTCCAAGGCGTCAGCCATTGCACCGTGAGAGGTCCGGCTTCGGCGGTCAGATTGATGGTCACCGAAGCCGCGGAGCGATTGCCGACATCGTCGTAGGCTTTGGCCGTCAGGACATGGAAGCCTTTGGGGAATCGATTAGGAATGGTTATCTGGCCGCTGAATGGCTGGTATTCGAACGTGGCGACAAGATCATCATCCAGAAGGTATTCGACCTTGGACACGCCGCGTCTGGCTTGGGCCGAGACAGTGACGAAAGTAGCGCGTTCGGTCACCACTTCGCCTTCGGTCGGTCTGGTCAGGGTTATGCCAGGTCGGTTTTCCAGCAAGTGGACGTTGTCCATTTCCGTCGGCGGCGGTTCGAAATTGACGTTCAGTTTCTTGGCCCACTCGGCCACGGCTGTTTCCCATGGCTCGAATTGCGGGTCATCAGCCGGCTGCTCCGGTATCGGACCGCGCGGATCGTTCTTGGCGCAGAAGAAAAGGATGTCATGAGGCACGCCGAAACCGCGTTCCATGACCAGTTCGGGCGGCGTGAATTCCGTGGCTAATTTGCCGGTTATCTTGTCTATCTTGACCATTATCTGGGCATTCTTCAGGCCGTCCAGGACCGGCTTGCCGGTCGTCACCGGCTGCGGCGCGGTGAAGTTCTCTACCGGCGTCCCCTTGAGCGCTTCTTGCATGAATTGGTTCCAGACGGGCGCCGCCACCCTGCTGCCGTCGGCCTTCGGCTTCATCTCGGCACCGTCCATGTTGCCGACCCAGACGCCGGTCACGAGAGACGGCGTGTAACCGATGGTCCAGGCGTCCTTGAATTTGTCCGTCGTGCCGGTCTTGGCCGCCACCGGCCGGTCCGGCAGCGTCAACCAGTTCTTCTCGCCGAAGATGAAGGCGCGGGCGGCATTATCCGAGAGTATCGAGTTGATCTGATTGGCCGTCTCCCGATTGAAGATCTTCTTTTCGGCCGTCACCGATGTTTGGTCGAGAAGGACCTTGCCGCCGTTGTCCTCGACCTTGAGCAGGCCCTTGGGCGGACGGTACATGCCATCGCGGGCAAAGACGGTAAAAGCCGAGATATGTTCGAACGGCTTGACCTCGCCGCCGCCCAGGACGAGGGACAGACCGAAACGGCTGCGATCCGTATAGGTGGAATAACCGAGCTTGTCCGAGATGAAGTCCAGGAAATCGCTGACACCGACGAGGTAAAGCATCTTGACCGCCGGGATGTTCAGCGACCCGGCCAGAGCTTCCCGGACCGTGACCGGACCGCGTTCGGCGCCGTCGTAATCATTCGGCTTGTACTCATGCGGCGGCTTCTGGAATTGAGTGACGACATCGTAAAGCACGGTATCCGGCGTATAGCCTTTCTCGAAACTCATCGCATAGACCAGCGGTTTCATCGATGAGCCGGGCTGACGTTTGCCGAAGAGAGCATTGAACTTGCCGTTGTGCTCCTCATCGAAATAATCCGGCGAGCCGACCATGGCCAGTATTTCGCCGGTCTTGGGATCGACGGCCATCATCGCCGCGGTCGAACCGCCCCAGCTCCTGATGGTCTCAAGGTTGTCGGTGATGGCTTTTTCCGCCATCACCTGCTTGTCCATGTCCAAGGTCGTCGTCACCCTGAAGCCGCCGCGCTCGACGGCATCCTCTCCGAATTCGTCGGCCAGGAGTTCCCGGACATAGAAGACGAAATGCGGCGCCTGAATCGACTCCCGCTTGGGTTGGATGCGTTCGAGCACGTCTTCGGCCTTGGCCGCTTCGGCCTCTTCGGCGGTGATCACGCCCTGCTCCAGCATGACATCGACGACGTAATGGGCCCTGGCCAGCAGTTCGTCACGGTGGGAGCCGAATGGCGAGTAATACGTCGGCGCCTTGGCCATGGCCGCCAGCACGGAGCTTTCCGACAAGGTCAGGTCCTTGGCCGACTTGCCGAAGAAGGTCTGGGCCGCGGACTCGATGCCGTAGGAGACCGAGCCGTAAGGTATCTCGTTGAGGTAAAGCTTGAGGATCTGGTCCTTGGTGAAGCGGCGCTCGATCTCCAGAGCCAGGACCAGCTCCTTCAGTTTCCTGGTATAGGTCTTTTCGGAAGTCAGCATCGAGTTCTTGACGAACTGCTGGGTGATGGTCGAACCGCCCTGGATCTTGCCGCCGCGCAGCAGGTTGACGGAGAAAGCGCGGATGATGCCCCTGAGGTCGAAGCCGCGGTGCTTGTAAAAATCCTTGTCCTCGGCGGCGAGGGTGGCCTCTTTGGCGTATTTGGATATCTCTTCCAGGCCGACGATGGTCCTTTTCTGGTCGCCGTGGATCTCATAGAGCAGATGCTGGCCGGTGCGGTCGTATATCTTGGTCGTCTGGGCCAGGGTCCGGAGATTGATCTTGTCAGGATCGGGCAGGTCCCTGGCGAACCAGGCCGCCAGGCCGACGAAACCGATGCTCAGCGCCACGAAGCCGGCCAGCATGATCAGTGCCAGCCAAAATATGAAGCGTTTTATAGAAAAACGGCCGCGGCCGGGCCGCCGACCGAAATTGATATGGTGATGGCGGAACTGCCGCGAGTCGCCGCGGCTGACGTTCTGCTGAATGATGTGTCTGATATGGGGAACCGGCACAATTTTTTCTCAAAAATGGCCTCAGTTCAGGCCTAAAAATGTTCTGGCCAAGGCCAGTAGTTTTTAGCTTATCCAAGCTTTTTTGTCCAGACTACCGTTTTTCCGTGAGCAAGGCCGCGCCGATGATGTTGGCGTCGTCGCCCAGCATGGCCGGGACGACCGGCGTCAAGCGGAGGGACGGATAGATGACATTCGCCCTCATCGACCGGCGCATCGGCGGCCAGAGCAGCTTATTCCGGCTGATGCCGCCGCCGACGATGATGATGTCTGGATCGACCACCTGGATGATGTTGGCCAGACCGATACCCAGCCAGCGGCCGGCGGCCTCGATATTGCGCAGCGCCTTCTTGTCGCCGGCCTTGGCCAGCGCCTCGATCTCGGTAGGCAGGAGCCTCTTGCCCGTCAATCGGAGAAAAGCCGCCGATTGGGCCGGTCCGGCGGCCAGCGCCTCGAAATGGCCGGCGTGACCGCAGCCGCAGCGGGCCTTGTTCTCGCCGGCGACGGTCATGTGTCCGACCTCGCCGGCGGCATTGTTCCGGCCGCGATAAAGGCGTCCGCCGATGACCAGGGCTCCGCCGATGCCGGTGCCCAGCGTTACCCCGACGATATTGTCGTGACCCCGGCCGGCGCCGAACCTGGCCTCACCCAAGGTGAAGCAATGGACGTCATTGTCGACGGCCGCAGTTACGCCGTATTTTCGCCTTAACCAGGCGGCCAAGGGCACGTTTCTGAACGATCGCGGGAAGTTCGGTCCGCCGGTGATGACGCCTTTGCGGAAATCGATCAAACCGGCGAAACCGACGCCGATAGCCCTGACACCGGGCCGCCAGACAGCTTTCAGGCATTTGTCGATATTGGCCAAAATGACCTCCTTGCCTTTGGTTGCCTCGGTCAGCGCCCGGAACTTGGTCAGGACCTTGCCGGCGCTGTTGACCAAGCCAGCTTGGATCTTGGTGCCCCCGATATCGATGCCTATAAGGAGATTCGACCGCATATTTTTTAGTCGGGGTGATATTTCACTCCATTAATTATACCAGAGCGCGCCTCAGCTGTAACCCGGCTTAAGCCGCGACACCTGGATGTTGCATCGTTTCCGCGGAAGTGATAAAAATATGGCTGTCAGAAGTCCTGGCTCGGCCCGGTAGCCAAGCAGTAAGGCAGGGGTCTGCAAAACCCCTATGCGTGGGTGCAATTCCCGCCCGGGCCTCCATCCTTCCGCTTGCAAGCGGAGGATGCAGACCAAACCAAGGAAAAGCCCGTCCGGGCTTTTTTTGTTTTCGCGCAGATTCGGACCGAAGACGGGATAGGCGCTAATTATGGCCGAGAGCGACCCATCGTGTTATCCTGTATCAGACGAAAATATGGCCGAAGAAAAAGTAAAATTGATGATCGTCGACGGCCACGCGGTGTTGCACCGTGCCTGGCATGCCCTGCCTCCCCTGTCGACGCGCGCCGGCCAGGTCATTTCAGGAGCCTATGGTTTCACGTCCACGCTGCTGAACGCCATCCGCAGGTTCCAGCCAACGCACTTGGCCGTGACCTTCGATCTCAAAGGGAAGACCTTTCGCCACCACGAATTCGAAGCCTACAAGGCGACCCGCGTGAAACAGCCGGAGGAGTTCTACTCGCAGATACCCATCACGGAGAAGATCCTTCGGGCCATGGGCATCGGGGTCTACACCGCCCAAGGCTTCGAGGCCGATGATGTCATCGCCACCATCACGGAACAGGCCAAGCGCGAGCGGCCCGACGTCGACGTCATCATCGTCACCGGCGACCTGGATACGCTGCAGCTCGTCGACGACCGCACCCGCATCTTCACCATGCGCAAAGGCATGTCCGACCTGGTCATCTATGACAAGCAGGCCGTGGCCGATCGATACGGGTTGCGGCCGGACCAGATGGTCGATTACAAGGCCCTGCGAGGCGATCCCTCTGACAATATCCCCGGGGTCAAGGGCATCGGCGAGGTCACAGCGACCGAACTCATCGGCCGCTTCGGTTCCGTCGAGTCGCTTTACCGGGCTTTGGAGTCAGGGGACAAACATGCGCTTGAACTGAAGCCATCGGTCCGGGAGAAACTCGTCGCTCACAAAAAGGAGGCCTTGCAGGCGCGCGAACTGTGCCGGCTGCGCCGTGACGCCCCGATAGATTTTTCTCTCGATAAGAACCGATACCAGCCGGTGACCAAGGGCAAGGTGGCGGCGGTCTTCGAGGAATACCAGTTCGCTAAGTTGCTCCAGCAGTTTCCTGAGGACCAGTTGTCGATGTTGCCGGCAGCCGCGCCGTCGGCGGCGACAGAACAAGCTATCGGGGAACAGACCAAATCGGCCGAACTTCCGGTAGCAGAGGTAAAACCGCAAGCCCAGGCGCCGGTTATTGCGCCGGCATTCACGATCAGCGACAAAGCTTCATTGGCTAAGTCGCTGGACAGCCTTGGTCAGCAGCTGCGTTTGGCCATGCTCACGGTCACGGAAACCGATGATCCGCTGAACCCCGGATTCCTGGCGTTGGCGCTGGCTGACGGCCAACGATCGTACGTCATAGGGCGGCAGGTCGTCGAAGCCAACAAAAAGCTGCTGGGCAAATTTTTCACCGCTGCCAAAAAAAAGCCGCGAATGATCATTTGCCACGACCTGAAAAAGGAGATCAATGTCTGGCAGAGCTTGGGTCTGGATATCGACGGGCCGTTCCTGGACCTGATGATCGCCTCTTATCTGGCTTTCTCCGGCCTGCGGCGTCATTCCCTAGGCTCTCTGCTGTCGTATTTTTATGATTTGCCGCCGGAGGACCCAAAAGAGACTACTGAAGATAAAATAGCCATATTGAGCAAAAAAATAGGTTATTTTTTGCCATTGTCCGACGAGTTGGAGAAAGAACTGGAGCAGAAGGAGCTGACTCCGCTTAACCAGCGCATCGAATTGCCGCTGGTACCGGTACTGGCCCGCATGGAACGGACCGGCATTGCCGTGGATATTCCCTACCTGAAGAAACTGTCCAAGGATTTCAGCAGGAGGATAAACGGGCTGGAAGCCACGATCCACGAACTGGCCGGCAGCCGGTTCAACGTCAATTCGCCGCAACAGGTACAGGCCGTGCTGTTCGACAAGCTTGGCCTGTCGGCCCAGGGCCTGAAGAAGACGGTCAAAGGACGGACATTGTCCACGGCCGCTTCCGAATTGGAGAAACTGCGCGGCCAGCATCCGATCATCGACGCCATCCTCGCCTACCGCGAACTGGCCAAGCTGAAGTCGACCTACGTCGACACCCTGCCGGAGCTGGCCGACCCCGGGACCGGCCGCGTCCACGCCAGCTTCAACCAGACGGTCACGGCCACCGGCCGGCTGTCATCGTCAGATCCCAACCTGCAGAACATCCCCACGACCGAGACCGAGCACGGCCGGATGGTGCGCAACGGTTTCATCGCCACCCGGGGTTATCGCCTGCTTTCAGCTGATTATTCCCAGATCGAATTGCGCATCGCCGCCCACTTGGCCAAGGAAAAGACGATGATCGAGGCCTTCCGGAAAGGCGAGGACATCCATTGGCGGACGGCCGTCGAGATGTGGGGCGAGGCCGAAGCCGAGGGCAAGCGGCGGCTGGCCAAGGTCATCAACTTCGGCATCCTCTACGGCATGGGGCCGCAGCGGTTGGCCGGCGAGGCCGGCATCTCCCCGGTCGAGGCGCGAGAATTCATCGACCGTTATTTCGCCGTGCACCCGGGCCTGGCCGAATACATGGACGGCATCAGGGAGAAGATGAAACAGGACGGTTTCGTCCAGACGCTTTTCGGCCGGCGCCGCTTTTTCCAGAACTACGGCCTGATGAACGCTCGGGAGAAAGCCGAGGCCGAGAGGCAGGGCATCAACATGCCCATCCAAGGCACCCAGGCGGACATGATCAAGATGGCCATGGTCGACATCGACGCGCTGATCCGCCGGAAATACGGCGATCCGGACCAAGCGCCGGTGCGAATGCTCATCCAGGTCCATGACGAACTCATCTTCGAAGTACGTCACGACCTGGTCAGCGGCGTGGCCAAGGACATCGCCGGATTGATGGCCGGCGTCTGCCGGTTGGACGTGCCGGTAGTGGTCAACCTGAGCGTCGGCCGACGGTGGGGAGAGATGAAACCCTTGGAATAGGCCGTCGCATAGCCACCGGATCGTCAACAAAAACAACGGCCAAGGGCCGTTTTTTGATCGCCTCGTCGTCATTCGGCCGGCAGTAGACAAGGGGGCCGATTTCCGGGTATCCTTGGCTTACTATGCAACGCTTTCCACTTACGGCCCAATATCTAAAAACTTCTCTCAATTTGGCCAAAATTGAGCAGAAAAACGCCGATCTCCCGCTGTTCAATCTGGTGCGCAAAGAGCGCAACCTGCTTGTTTATAACCTGGGTGAAAATCAGTATCTCTGCATATTCTCTTTCGGCGTGGTGGTCATGTTCGGGTTCGAGGACAAGAAGGAGCTGACCAAGCTGCTGCGCCGCTGCACGGTCGGCGAGGAAGAGGTGCCGGTGAAGGACGCCAAAGTGGTCTCTGAAGACTACGCCGTGATCATCGACACGGAACAGCCGGAGAGCATAGATTTTGATTTCGCGCGCTTCAAACAGCTGTCATTGGAGAAGCTGCTTCTGGTCTTCCATGTCATCGCCCAGTCGGTAGCCATCGACTTCCTGGAGAACCAGATCGGAGAGACGATGCAGGATGTCGAGATCATCCATAGCAACCTGGCCGCCAAAGGTTCGCTGGCCGTCAAGGGTAGTGAGGCCTTGAAAATGGTCGGCAAGAGCGGCAACATGGTCCATTTCATCATCAACCGCCTGTCCCTGCTGGACAAACCGGATACGGCCTGGGAGGATAAGGACGCCGAGACGCTTTTCACCAGCTTGCGCAAGATGTTCGAGCTGGACGACCGCTTCAGCGCCCTCCAGTTCAAGATAGAGTTCGTCCAGGACAGCTCACAGAACATCCTCAACACGCTGGCCGCCAAACGCTCCGAATACCTGGAGATCATAATTATCGTGCTCATCGCCGTGGAGATCATCATGGCCATGGTAGGCGTGATGTAATGGAGCAAGCCCTGAGGGTCTGACCCGTTCAGACATGTATTTTCTCATTTACGGTGAGGACAATTATCGTGCCCGAAAAACGCTCGCCGCCGCGCGAGCGCAGTTTATTGCCGCCCGCGACGCGACGGGGATGAATGCGGCCGTCCTGCGGTCCAAGGACGACGACCTGGAGCGGGTGGCTGAAGCCATTTTTTCTTCGCCTTTCCTGTCGGAAAAGAAGCTGGTCATCCTCGAGGACTATATGGGACTGCCGGAAGCGGAGCAGCTGCGGCTCGAGGACATCATCAGCAGGAAACCGGAGTCGACGGTCGTCATTTTTTTCGAGTCGGCCGGCTCCGAGGAACTGAAGCGGGCCCATCTTTTTCCGAAACTGTCCGGCCAGAAGTTCTCGGCCGAGTGCCGGCCGCTCGACGCCCGCGCCGTGGGCCGTTTCATCAAGGATGAGTGCGCCGTCGAGGGCCTGACCATCGAGCCTAAGGCCTCCCAGGCCCTGCTGGCGCTCGTCGGTCTGGATTCATGGCGCCTGCACCAGGAACTGGCCAAACTCTGCTCCTACGCCGCCGGCAGCGGTCTGAAAGCCATCTCTGAAGCCATGGTCGGCGAACTGGTCAGCGGCAGCCAGGAGGAATCGGTCTTTGTCTTTTTGGACGCCTGTACGGAGGGGCGGCAGAGGCAGGCGGTCATGGCCCTGGAGAAGTTATTCATATCAGGCGTATCCGAGTTACAGATAGTATCCATGCTCATGCGCCAGTTCCGCCTGATGATCTCGGCACACGATTTCCTGAGGCGCGGCGGCCGCGAGCCGGATATATTGGCCAAAAAGCTCGGCCAGCATCCTTTTCCGGTGAGCAAGGCCATGGCAGCGGCCCGCAGGTTCCATTTCGATTTCCTCAAGGATCGTTACCGCGACCTGGTGGGCATCGACCGATCGATCAAGACCGGCGCGGCCAGGCCCAGGGTCCTGTTGGACATTTTTGCCGCCCGGTTATCCGCTGCCTGCGCCCTGCCGGAACGCGCGCGGTCCTGAAACACGCGTCCCGACGCCCGATGCGCGGCATGAACAGCCGCGTTTTTCTTATTAAAAGCGCCGGCGTTCACGATCGGGCGTCCGATCGCCCGCCTGCGGAGGTCAGTTGACGCTCGGCTAGGCAAGACCTAAGGTGGGGGCACCGTTCATTCCCCAGCTCATTTAAACCATCATAAATAGAGGCAGGAGGCCGTCGTGGCAGCAACTCGACTACCCATCTTCGCTTATTACATCAAGAATTCGCTGAATTTGGCCCAAATAGAGCAGAACGGTCCGGATCCGGCGCTCTTCACGCTCGCCCGCAAGGAACGCAATCTGCTCGTCTATCAAACGGGCGAGAACCAATACATCTGCGCCTACTCGTTCGGTGTCGTGACCATCTACGGCATCGAGGATAAGACGAGGGTCGGTGAATTGCTCAAGCTGCTCTCATGCGGAGAGGAGCTTGAGGAGGGCAAGGATCCCAAGATACCGCCGGAGGATTATGCCATCGCCGTGGACGCTTCCCAGCCGGAGAGCGTCGAGTTCGATCATGTCCGGCTGAAGCAGCTGGCCTTGGAGAAGTTCCTGCTCCTGTCGCACGTCATGGCCCAGTCCGTGGCCATCGATTTCGTCGAACGGCGGATCGCCGACACCCAGCAGGCCCTCGAGAACATCCATGGTTCGCTGGCGCGGCACGGCAAGCTGGTCGGCACCAACAAGCGGAGCATCCTCAAGACCGTCGGCATGAGCGGCAACATGGTCCATTTCATGGTGACCAGGCTCTCCCTGCTCGACAAGCCGGACATCACCTGGGAGGATAAGGACGCCGAGATCCTCTTCCTGAACCTGCGAAAGATGTTCGAGCTCGACGATCGGTTCCAGGCCCTGCGCTTCAAGCTGGAATTCATCAAGGACAGCTCCGAAACACTCATCGACATCATGAGCACGGCGCGCGCCCATGTCCTGGAGATCATCATCATCGTGCTTATCGCCGTCGAGATAATCTTCACGCTTCTCGGCATCTAGAGACGGACGGACGCAAACCGACCGCGGCGCCTGACAGCAGGCGCCTTTTTTGTCCGTCAAAAAGACCCCGGCTGTCGCGTCGAGCGGCATTTTGGCGGCCGCGGGCCGTCATTTGACGTTTGGGGAGACCCCAGCTAAGGTCAGGAAAAGTTCTTTGACAAACAATGCGATGCAAAGGAGGCAGCCGTGGGCATCCTTATCACGATCCTGTTGTTGTCGGTGATCATCGTGATCCACGAATATGGACACTACTTCGTCATGAGGCGGAACGGCATCCAGGTGGTGGAGTTCACCATCGGTTTCGGCCCGACGCTGTTCAGCCGCCGGCTGAAGAGCGGTACTGAGTTCAAACTCAAGCCCATCCTGCTCGGCGGCTACGCCATGCCGGTGAAGGACGGGCCGCATTCCATGGAGGCCGCCAACCGCTGGGTGAAATTCAAGGTCTACATGGCCGGCATGTTCTTCAATACGCTGGCCGCCTTCGTCACCATCACCATCATCGGTTACGCCACCGGACGCGTGCCGGCGCTGTTCCTGCCGTACCTGACCTGGGCTCCGACCTGGCTCATTCCCCTGCTCGCAGGCATCATCGGTTCGTTCGGCCTTTGGCTGGGCACCCCGGCGCTCATCGTCTGGATGCTCTGCACCATGGGCGGCGACACCTTCATGCAAGGCGCCGCCGGACCGGTCGGCATCGTGGCCATGGGCAACCAGATCGTCTCTCACGCCGGCGCGGCAGCCGCTCCGGCCCTGAGCGTGATCATCCTCAAGCTGGCCACCTTCTTCTACGCCATCAACATCGGCGTCGCCGGCTGCAACCTGCTGCCGTTCTTCCCGCTCGATGGCGGGCATTGCTTCGCCCTGCTGCTCGACAAACTGGGCGGCAAGAAGTACGGCCCGAAGCTGGTCAGCGGATTCCGCTGGGTGACCGGCCTGGTCTTCCTGGCCTTGGTCGTCTTCATCTTCTACTCGGACTTCGCCAAACTGCTTCTTGGCAGGGGTTTCCCCCGCCTCTGAGCCTCTCATAGACCCGTAGATACGGGTCTTTTTTTATGCAAAAAACGGGGCCGTTGTCCGACTCCGTTTTTTTATATTGACCTATTTTTTAGCTGCCTGGGCTTTATTCAGCGCCTTGGCCAGCCTGGATTTGATGCGGGCAGCCGTGTTCTTCTTCAGCACCTTGTTCTGGGCCGCCTTGTCAATGAGTTTGACCGCCTGCTTAGCCAGTTCGATCGCCTGTTTCACGTTCTGGCTCTCCAGCGCTTTGCGGATGGAGCGCCGGCTGTAAGCGATGGCATCCTTGACCTGCTTGTTGTGCAGTGTCCGCTTCTTCGTCTGGCGCCAAGCCTTCTCGGCTGCTTTTTTGATCGGCATAGTCCTATGAAGATTGATTCAGCTTATTTCGAATACAACGAGGATAGCGTTATTGGCGCCTGCCGTCAAGCGGGCCGCGTCACTCGATCAGCTTGACCTGGTCCAGCTTGCCGGCGAGTTTGGCGTAGCCGGAGTGGACAGTGTCCATGGCGCCTTTGGCGTTGGTGATATGCCGAGACAGGACGTTCAGGTTGTCTGAAAAGCGCATCGACTCCTGCTGGACGCCCTTGAGGATGTCCCAGATCTTTTGGGCCTGCTCCTGCAGCTTGGTGCGTTCCATGCCCATCAAGATAACCCTCAGGAAATTGAAAAAGCCATGCGGCGAGGTGACCAGGACGCTTTTCGATTTGGCATACTCCAGAAGTTCGTTGTCGTCATCGGTCAGGATGTGGTAGTAGACGTTCTCCGACGGGACATACATGACCGCGAAATTGACCGTCCCTTCGTCCGGCAGGATGTACTTCTTGCTGATATCGTCGATATGTTTCTTTACCGCCTTGGCGAATTCGCGGTTCGCTAACACACGATCGGCTTCGGTCGTAGCCTTCGTCAATTGCCGGAAGTTCTCAAGCGGGAATTTCGAATCGATGGGCACGATTCCGGCCTTGGTCTTGATAAGTGCATCGACGGTTTGGCCATCGCGGAACTTGAATTGCAGGTCGAAATGGTCGGGCGAAAATACCTGGGCCAGCATGTCCGCCAGGATCTGTTCGCCGATGTTGCCGCGCATCTTAGGGTGCAGCAGCTCGTTGAATTCCTCGAAGCCCTTGAAGCGCTCCTGTACCGTGCCCAGCTCCTTCTGGACCCCCATGATGACCTGCGCCGCTTTGTCCAGGCGTTCCGCTATCTTGGAGGTCGTATTGTCGATGCGCTCACTCATGCCTTGGAGGTTCTGATTCAGCATGAGTAACCCCTTGTCATTGTCCTGAGCAGACCTCATTTCCTTTATCTGGCGGCCAGAAACGAAAATAGCAAACAAGACCGCTACCAAAAGAACAGCGACGATGATGAGAAGGATGGTGTTTAACATACATCATCATGATAACTGAAATTCGCGCATGGCGCGATATCTCATTGGAAATAGGGGTGCTGACGCCGTGTCGTGATACGCAAATTCCTCGCCGCCGGTAATTATTTCATTTTACGACGCAGAAATTAGGCTGGGAGATGTAAAAATTTGGATAACAAAAAAGGATACCATTTCTGGTATCCCCTCTTGGTGGACCCGGGGAGGCTCGAACTCCCTACCTCTGCAATGCGAATGCAGCGCTCTACCAAATGAGCTACGGGCCCATGATCGGTCACAGCCGATGCTTTTTTTGTCTGGAATGACCTATCGCGTTGCACATTTAGGTGGTGCCCCCAGAAGGAATCGAACCTCCATTTTATCCTTAGGACGGATCTGTTCTATCCATTGAACTATGAGGGCCAGTCAGCCCTGCGATTATGCCATCGTCCGGTTGCCTTGTAAAGAGCTTCTTATGAATGTTTCACGTGGAACAATTTGACTGATTGGCAGCCGGCTTGATAACCTCTTTTTGCGATATTGCCGCAGTGAAGGAGGTCCACGATGCAGAACGGCAGTAATGGCCACGGCCCAGATCAAGGCCAACGGGAGGCGTGTTCGACTCTATTGATTGTCCTTTTCCTCGTAATAATCGGCGCTTGTGGATATTGCGTCTACGTCTTGCTTAAGCTGATAATCGAAGGGGTGGCCGCTGGTTTGAGCCAAATAGGCGCCGGTGCATCATCCTTGATCATTCAGCCCGGTTTGAGTGCGACCATTGCCCCCTCAGCCCCGACTCAACCACAGGATGTTTACACGATGACCGCGTCACGGCTCGAGCCGTTGCTCACAATGTCGACGATCGTCGGATGGGTACTGCTGGGAGCAGCTGTTCTGGCTCTGATTGGACTTGCAATATTCGTCTTACTGGCAATTGTCGACCATTATAGAAAGAGCTAGTCCGGGCACAAGACGACAACGATGAGCGCACCTGAATCACGAAACCGCTGCCAGCGGTTTTTTTATACCTTAACGCTTATTGATCGAGTGATTCGTCGTTAAGCGCATAGGTTTCAGAAGTCACTTTGTGTGCGTACACCCATAGCTGCATTTAGACGCCAAGATTTAAGAAATGAGCGGCCTCAATCGATATTTGTTCCACGTGGAACAATAAATAAATATTTTACGACACAAATAATAAGAACTAAATCTGACGCATTAAGTGCCATGAAACAATGATCGGACGTCGCTCAAGTAATCACAGCAAGTACACAAAGAGCGAACAGGTCTCAAGGTTCATCGGATAATATGAATCGGTTATGTGGATAAAACTGTGGAAATAGTGGCTCATATGTGAACAAGCCAGTTGTTCAACCAATTACAGCCACAACGTTGAATAAAATAATTTTGTATCATTATTTACGTAAATCTACATAAATTTTCAGCATCGTCGCACCCCCGAATTCAATGCAATTTCATCTTTGACCTCAAGTCGAAAAAATGATAAAATATAAATGTAATATACCTGTGGCCAAAATAAGCCCCAGGCATATCACACCCGAACCGCAACCCCCATGCGCCAGATAAAATTCAAACAAAAGATAAAATTGGCTGCCTGTATTTCGCTGCAGATCGGGCTAATATTTTTTGCGAGAGTCAATGCACTCGCCGAAATGTCGTCGGCGAGTTTTAATATCCAATCCGATACGGTCGGAGTCGGTGGCGGCCGCTCAGCGTCCGCGAATTACATTCTCGAGGGTACGATCGGCGAAACTGCGGCCGTTGAGTACATGGACAGCGCTAATTTCAAGATGTGTGCCGGTTTTCAGTGTTTTTCGCAGCAGTCATTCCTGAGTTTTTCGATCAAGGAGGGCATTCTTTCACCCGGCGCTGCCGGTGCCGGCATCAGCCTAGGTGATCTCTCGCCTGTTTCTGTGTCGACGTCGAACGGTGTCGACGTAAACTCGATCTTCATTACCGCGGACTCAAGCTCCGGCGGCGGTGCCGTGATAACGGTCAAGAGCCTGAATGCGGGCCTGAATAGTATTCTCGCGCCGGGTACGATACCTTCGTCCAGCGGAACATTGGCTGCCGGGACACCCGGCTACGGCGTTTGCGTTGCGTCCACCGTCAAATTATCCGCCATCGCGCCTTATGCCGGCCCATCATGTGACACGGGCACGGGACACGATGTCGGTATCGTTGATGGTACGGCCAGGCCGATCTTGACGGCCGCCAGTTTGGTTCAAGGCGGCTCGGCGCAGATACTCGTCAAAGCGGCCGTTAGCCCGACGACTCCCGGCGCCAGCGACTACAGCGACACCCTGACATTCATTTTGAGCAGCACTTACTGATCTGCCGCAGTTCTTTTGTTATTTGCCACTGAGAGGGTCTGTGTCGGATCATCGCGAGCGACCCGGTCATGAAGGCAGCGAGGACGCTATGAGTAAAACAGCGAAATTTATCCCGATCGGCCTCGCGGCGTTTGTCCTGGCATTCTGTCTGCACCCCCTTCAGGTCGACGCTCTGACCATCGCGCCAGCTTACGTCGACCACTCGCTTAATCCGGGCGATACGGTCATCGAATCGCTGCAGGTGATGAACGACCAGGCTGAAGCGGTGACAGTATATCCGACGGTCCTCAACTTCACTTCCGGAGATGATGAGCAGGGGACACCGAGATTTTATTCGGCGAGCGAGGACCCTTACGGTACGGCCTTGGCCAGATGGGTGACGGTCAGCGGCGATAAGCTGGTGTTGGCCCCCCAGCAACGGGCCAGCGTGCTCTTTACCATCAACATACCCCAGGACGCCCAGCCCGGGGGGCATTACGGCGCCGTGGCATTGTCTTCGTCTCCGCCCGGATCCGCGGGCAGCGGCGTCGGGGTCCAGTATCAGCTGGCCGAACTCGTGCTGGTCAATGTCTCTGGTGAGGTCCGGGAGAGAGGCAGCGTCGCCGAGTTCGGATTCGAGAAGCCCAAGCTCTGGTATGAACATCTGCCCATCGGTTTCTTTCTCCGCTACGAGAACAGCGGCAACACCCACCTGCGGCCGACCGGCGAGTTGGTCATCAGTGATCGGTTCGGGAGGCAGGCGGCGTCGATCAAGGTGAACGAAGAGTTCAAGAGCGTGCTGCCGATGAGTATCCGCCGTTTCCAGTCGCAGTGGGGCCATGACCTGAGGGATGACGAGTCGGCAACCGGATTTTTGGCGGGACTGGCCAGAGAATACAGGCATTTCGCCCTGGGCACATATAAGGCGAGCTTGTTCCTTGATGACGGACCGCAGAATAAGGTGCTGGCCGGAGAGAGAGAGTTCTCGGTCTGGCCATGGCGGCTCATGGCCGTCGGCGGCGCGGTCGCCGTTGTCGCGCTGATCATATTGGTCTGGTCGATCAGGACGTACGTTCGTGCGGCCATCAGGCGCCGGAGTCAGAAAGGCGCGACGGGTCATTAAATACTTTCCTGCAGACGCGAGGTCAGACTCTGTGCTGACACGGAGCATCTCCCTGCGGCTGCAGGCAACGGCGGTTTCCGGTCCGTCTTGCTGGCGCGGCTCGTCCCATGAATGGGCGGGCTTGCGGGCGGGAGGGTCTGGGATCTGCCGGAGCGGCTGTCGCATGAAAATAAAAAACACCGGTGGGTATCGGGGATGGGGGTCTGCCGATGCCCTCCCGGGAATGGGTCCGGACGCTTGTCGGCGTTCCGGGAGCGGTCAGGATGAACCGCCCGGTCCTATTCCCGGGAGCAGAAAGCAGTACGCCAATTTTTATGGAAGTCGTACCAGCGGCCAATAAACCAGGCGACTCTCGGCGGCGGCTCACGCGGCTGAACTTGATCATGGGCATAGCCTTGTCCGTGATATTGGCGTTGACCGCGGCCGTCTATTTCGTGCAGGCCGCGACGGTTTCCCAGCGCCAGGACGTCATGTCCAACCAGGTGCTTTCTGCCGCCGCGGCGCACCAGATCAGTTTCAAGCTTTCCGCCGGCAATTCCTTCGACGCCGCCGAGCAGTTGACCGTGGATTTTCCGGCCCAGTTCGCCGTCGGCGGGACATGGGCGACGGCTGACTTCTCTTTCAATGACGGCGCGGCCAGGACGATAGCCGCCGTGGCGGTCGATAGTCCGGTCCCCTGCATCGATGGGGCAGATAACATCGGGGTCGCCGTCGACACCGCGGGCGCCGTCTTCCGGGTCAAGGCCTGCAACGGATATTCTTCCAGACCGCCCGGTGCGACCATCACCTTTACGATCGGCGGCACGGCGCCGGACGGCACTTTGAGCAATCCGGCCGTCGCCGGTTCATACACGGTATATCTCCTCGAGGCCGGCGGTGATTGCGGCGACCCGCTGAGCGGCGTCTGCTCCCTGGCCGTCTACATCATCGATTCCTCGACGGTCGGGGTCAGCGCGAGCAAGACCATCGTCTGCGGCAACGGCGTCGTCGAGACCGGCGAACAATGCGAGCCGCCCAGCGTCGGCGGTTGCACGCCCACCTGTCAGTTTGCCGGGGGCGGGGGCGGGGGCGGGGGCGGGGATACGGCCAGCCCGGTGATCTCCGGCGTTTCCGCCATCAGCATCACCAAGAACGCGGCGACCATCATCTGGACGACCGATGAGGCCGCTAATTCCACGGTCCAATACGGCCTGACCATGGGCTACGGCTCGGTGGTCTCCGATTCAGGTTATATCACCGACCATTCCAGGGGCCTGATCTCATTGGACGAAGGGACACTCTATCATTACAAGGTGTGTTCGGCGGACCCGACCGGCAATTCGGCTTGCTCCGACGACGCCACTTTCGAGACCACTGACGAGACGCTCCCGACCATCTTTAACGAACTGGTCACGGTCCTTTCGCCGACCAGCGCGCTTCTGACCTGGAACACCGATGAGTCAGCGACTTCTTTCGTCGACTATGGGATCGTCGGGGGTCCGCCTTACGCTTCGACCGACGGTTCCGGCGGTCTGGTCACTGACCACTCGGTCACGCTCAGCGGCTTGACCGCGGACACCACTTACCACTACCGGCTGAGGTCAGGCGATGCCGCCGCCAACGAGCGGATCACCACCGATAACACCTTCAAGACCTTGGCGGCCGCGGATGTGACCAAGCCGGTCATCAGCGATCTCGTCGTGACCGCGCTGTCGCCGACCAGCATCGGCATCACCTGGAAGACAGATGAGCCGGCTACTTCCCATGTTGATTACGGGTTCACCGCCGGTCCGCCCTATGCCTCCACACAAGGAGACGCCGGGCTGGTCACAAGTCACTCGATCATCCTGACCGGTCTGACCAACGGCGCTACCTACCATCTGCAAGCGCGTTCCGCCGACGCCGCCGCCAACGAAGCGACCACTGCCGATACTCCCATCACGCTCGGCGACATCACCCCGCCGGTCATTTCTGGTATCGGCGTGAGCGGCATCACTCAGGTCGGAGCCACCGTATCTTGGAATACGGACGAACCAGCGAGCGCCCTGCTCGAGTACGGCAAGACGGTCGTCTACGGCTCGACCAGGACGGTCGCTGAACTCAAGACCAGCCAATCCATCGCCTTATCCGGCCTTGATCCGGACACGACTTATTATTACCGCATCACCGCGGCCGATGCCTTGAGCAATTCTTCGTTCGCGACCGGCAATTTCACGACGCTGGCGGCCTTACCGCCCCCAGGCAACGTCACTGCTTTCACCGCCGTCGGCGGCGATCAGAGCGTCCTGCTGTCATGGGTCAACCCGGCCGACGCCAGTCTCAGCGGAGTCAAGATCGTCGGCAAGACGGGTGATTATCCGACTGGCCCCTCTGACGGCCGGCTGGTCTACGACGGCTTGGCGACATCCGTGACCGATACCGGCCTAGATGCCGACACTACATATTATTACGTCGCCTACGCCCATGATATCGTGCCCGCCTACGCTTCCGGAGCCCAGATCAGCGCCAGGACGGCAGCGGCCGGACCTGACGTGTCCCCGCCGGGTCCAGTTACCGACTTGACCACCATTCCCGGCGACGGCAAGGTCCGTCTGACCTGGACCAACCCGAGCGACCAGGATTGGATCAGCACGCGCATCGTGCGCCTGCCTGGAGCCGATCCGGCATCCTACGATAACGGCACGCTCGTATACGACGGCACAGGCGACAATACCCTGGACGCCTTCAACATCGTCAATGGCACGACCTATCATTACGCGGCGTTCGCGTATGACGCCAGACCCAACTATGCCGGTCCGGCCCGGGCGCAAGCCACGCCCCAGACCGGCCTGCCCGAACCGCCGTCGGTGAGATGCGCTGATAGCGATGGCGGCGCCAATTACGATGTCGCCGGATCGGTCACGGCCACGGATGGGACCTATTTCGACACCTGTGTCAGTCCGACCGTCCTGACCGAGTACTCCTGCAATGGCGACGTCCACGCTTCCGAGGACCATGAGTGCGGCAGCGGGAACCGCTGCATCGGCGGCAGCTGCACTCCTGAAGGGACTCAGCCGATCCGGTGCGGGGACGGCCTCTGTCAGGAACCGGAGAATTCCTCCAATTGTCTGGCCGACTGCCCGGTGCCGCCGACCGAACCGGAAGTTCCACCGGAGGGACCGATCTACCCCGGTTACGAGGGCACCATTCCTGAAAGCCGTCTCAGATTCTATGCCACCGCCGGCCGCGTCGTGCTGCGCCTCGGCTTGGGCAACGTTCTCACCGTCTTCCCGCGCATGACCGTGACCGCGGTCATTCCCGACGAGTCCCTGAATGAACGGCCGACCAAGGACGCATCTATCAATTTCATGGGCTCTTCGTATGAGATGAGCCCGACGCACAGCCTGGAGGCCGACTTCATCTCCCAGCCTGACGTCAGTACCGAACCGCTGCAGGTCGTCCTGAACTATGTTGACGGCACCAGCGAGACATACGACATCAAAGTGAAGACGCTGCCATACGGCCGGGTCTACGAGGTCGATGATCAGGGTCATGAAGTTGCCATTCCCGACGCCCGCGTTTCCTTGTTCATAGACCAGGGCGGCGGAAATTTCGGTCTGTGGCCCGGCGGCACCTTCAACCAGACGAATCCTCTGGTCACCGACAGCCAGGGAAAATACGGCTATATCGTCGCCTGGGGCTCGTACAAATTGATCGTGGAAAAGTCAGGTTTTCATACCAAAGAGACAATGGCTTTCCCGGTCAGCGGGGCCAATATCATCACCCAGGACCTGCGGCTCATCAGGCTGCCGCCGGAGATCATCCAGAACGTCGCCGACATCTTAGCCTCGGATGCGTCCGCCGGGGATAAAGCCCTGGCACTGGCCGGGGCGGCGCAGGAGCAGTTGACCTACGGTGCGACCGTCGCCTCGGAAAATATCAAGGAATTCGTGCAGAATACTTACGTCGAACAAGGCGCCGAGAGAACGGTCACCCCGATCGCCACCGCCGTGGCCGTGGCCAACGTCGCCTCCTACGGCGCGGTGACGGCCACCGGCATCCCTTACGCCATCTACCTCTATTCCCTGCTCATGCATCCGGCGTTGCTGGTCGCCCGCCGCAAGCGCCGCAAGTGGGGCGTCGTCTTCAATTCCTTGACGAACCTGCCGCTCGACCTGGTCATCGTCCGTCTGCTGGACGCCAAGACCGGCCGCGTGGTGCGCTCGTCGGTCACCGACAAGGACGGCCGTTATCTCTTCATGGTCTCGCCGGGCCAGTACAAGATCACGGTGGCCAAGGCCGGATACGTCTTCCCGACAGTGTTCCTCAAGGGTCAGGCGGAGTCCGGCGCCCTCACCGACCTCTATCATGGGGATGTGCTGGATATCAAGGAAGACACCACCCTTACGTTGAACATTCCGGTGGATTCGCTGACGTCGGTCGACAGGCCGCGGAAGGTATTCTGGTCCGGCATCGCCCGCCGTGCCCAGAAGTCCGTGGGCATCGCCGCCATCCTGTTCATGGTCGGCGCGGTGATCATCACGCCCAAACCGTTCACCATCGGCATGCTATGCACTAACGTCATCGTCTACTTCATGTTCCAGCGGCTCTCGGTCACCAAGCGGCCCAAGAGCTGGGGCATCGTCTACGATGGGAAGACCAAGCAACCGCTGCGCAACGCTCTGGCCCGCATTTTTGAGGCCAAGTACAACAAGCTGCTGGAAACCCAGGTCACTGACAGCCGCGGCCATTACGCTTTCCTGGTCGGTCGCAACGTCTACTACGTCACCTTCGAAAAGCCCGGTTACACGCATGAGCAGAAAGGTCCGGTCGACCTCCTCGATGTCAAGAAGTTCAAAGAGGGCGTCATCAACATAGACGTGTCCCTGGTCCCGGCAGCGGCACCACAGCGGCCAGTGTCAGGTCCTAAGCCACCGGTGCCGCCACTCCCAGCCGCACCGACACCCTCGCCGGCCGCACTACCGCCGTCTCCTGCTGCGTCCGCGGCTCCGCCGCCGCCGATGCCCCCTCCTGCCGCACCGACACCGCCGCCCGCGGAGAAAAAAATACCTTGGGAACTGCAGTTCCTGAAGAAAGGACCGCAACCTGTGCCGCGACCGCAGACTTCGACGCCGCCGCCCACTCCGCCAGCACCCGCGCCACCACCACCGAAGGTACCGTCATCGCCACTTCCAGCCGCGCCAGCTGCTCCATCGCCGAAGGCGTCTCCTCCAGCCGCTTCACCACCGCCAGCGCAAACTGCCACGAAAGCCCCCGGCGCCGCGCCAGTTACCCAGCCGCCGAAGGTACCGTCATCGCCTCTTCCAGCCGCCGGCATGATCAGTCCCAAGGCGATGATCCAGGATGTCGAGCGTGCTCACCCTGACATTAAGCTGGTGCAGGACGCCGAACACGCTCACCCCGGCGAGAACAAGACGGTCCAAAATCCGGTCAAACCCGCAGGCCCGAACGGCAGTAAAACCGCGGCTCCGTCCAAGCCAGGACCGGTCAAGTGACGTATCAGGCGGCCACGACCTCGCCCCGGTCGATCAATAGATCACCAAATATAAAACAGGCGCCGACCGGCGCCTGTTTTTGTGATTTGACCAAAACGATCGGTTTACACAGCTGGTCGCCGGCCGGCTATATAAAGCGCATGAGCGGACCCCCCTTGTTGAGCTAATTTGGACCAAGAACCGCTAAATATAGCTTAATATAGCCTAATAAGGATTAATGTCGATGGAGAGCGGCGGCTACCCGATCATTGATCACGGCGACCAGAATAGGGAATACTCCTTGTGGATAAACGAATATCCCGCTTTATGTTATAATTTAACTCGCAAAAATAATACTAATTATCTGGAAGCGCCAAGCGCTCCGGTTTTAGGTTAATATGTCGGAAAATCTACCCCAAGCAGGTGCGTCCGATGCCGCAATGCCGGCGTCCCCGCAGTCGACTCAGAAGATCGCGCGTCTGTGCGATTTCGTCATCCGTTGGTCCCTGAGGGCATTGGCGGTCCTCGTGCCGTTGTTTTTCCTGCCATGGACGATCGAGGTTTCCGAACTCAATAAGCAGATGCTGCTGCTCGTGGTCGCAGGCATCGCCGGTTTGGCCTGGGTCGGCAAAATGCTGGCTGAAAAGAAATTGGAGTACCGCCGCTCCGTGGTCAATCTGATAGTCGTGCTTTTCCTGGGCGTTTACACCATCAGCGCCATCATTTCACAAAGCCCGTACATGAGTCTGGTCGGCGATTTCGGCCAGGAGAAAGCCGGTCTCGTGACGGTCGCGGCCATGGTGCTGCTCTACTTCGTGACCATCAATAACATCAAAACGGCGCAAGAGTTGAACCGCCTGTTCCTAAGCTTCGTCATCGGCGGTTTTGTTGCGGCCTTGTTCGCGCTATTGCAGGGTTTGGGCGCGTTCATCCTGCCTTTCAGTTTCGCCCAATCCGCCTCGTTCAATACCGTCGGGACCGTGGCCGCGCTCTGCATCTACCTGTCGTTCATCATCACTTTGGCCGGCGGTATGCTCCTGTCCGGACATAAGCAGCCGACCGAGGCGAAGAAGAAGCGGCTGGCTTACGATATTTTCCTGATAGTGACGGCGGTCATTTCGCTGGCCTTGGTGGCCGTCATCGATTATTGGCCGGTGACCGTTTCACTGCTGGTCGCTTCGGCCGTGCTCATCGGTTTCTCGTTCGTTCACGCCAAGTCGATCAAGAGCCTGTCCGGGGTCATCCTGCCGATCTCCGTGCTGGTGGTGACTTTGCTGCTGCTCGTTTTCCGCTTCCCGGTCAGCCTGAAATTTCCGGCCGAGATCATGCCGTCGATGAAGGCCACGGTCGACATCGCCATGAAGACGCTCCGTGAGAGGCCGTTCTTCGGCTCCGGTCCGGGTACGTTCATCTTCGACTACTCCAAGTACCATGCGGCCGAAGTCAACCAGTCAGTTTTCTGGAACGTCCGCTTCGACCGGGGCGCCGCCAAGTTCATGACCATGCTGGCGACCAACGGTCTGCTGGGCGCCCTATCTTGGCTCCTGGTGGCCTTATTTCTGCTCGTTTCGGCCGGTCGCAAGCTGTTCAAGGCGGATGAGGAGACCTGGCACGTGCTCATCGGCATTTTTGCGGCCTGGCTCCTGTTGGTCGTGTCCAAGTTCCTTTACAGTTCGACCATCGCGCTGGAGTTCGCTTCCTGGATGACCATGGCACTGCTCGTCGTCGCCCATCGCAAGGAATTCGTCTCGGTCAAGTTCGAGAACTCGCCGCGGTCGGCCATGGGCCTTTCCTTCGTCTTCATCCTCGGCGTCGTCGTGGCCTTGTCCGGCCTGTTCGTCGAAGGCCAGCGTTATGCCGCCGAGGTCTACTACGCCCAAGCCATCCGCGCCGACCAAGCGGGCGATGACGTGAACAAGGTGATCGACAATCTAGCCAAGGCGGCCGATCTGAACAAGGCCAATGACGTTTACGTGCGCAACCTGTCGCTGGCGCTCCTGGCCAAGGCCAACAAGGAGGCCGGCGCGGCCATCGATAGCACGAGGCAGGACAAGGAGACCGACGAGGCTTTCCAGCAGAGAATGCAGACAGCGCAACAGGAAAAGATCCGTCAGGTGGCCGCTCTGGCCGCTAACGCCGTCAACGTGGCCAAACAGACGACGGACATGAACCCCAATAACGTGGCCAACTGGTCGGTGCTGGCGACCATCTATCAGAACCTGTTCGGCGTGACTGAGGGTGCTGACGAATGGGCGGCCAAGTCCTTCGAGAAGGCCATCGAACTGGAGACGACCAATCCGTCGCTGCACACCGAGTTGGGCAAGGTCTATCTGTACCAGGCCGACATCGCCAGCCAGAGTCTGCAGGACAAGGATGAGAAAGTGAAGAAGGATGCGGAGATCAAGGTGAACGACCTTCTGGCCAAGGCCGTCGACAGCTTCAACAAGGCCATTGAGCTCAAGTCTGACTTCGCTCCGGCCCGCTTCAACCTGGCCCTGGCGCTCGATCGGCAAGGCAAGCTGAAGGACGCCATCAAGAGAATGGAGGAGGTCGTCGGTCTGAACCCCCAGGACGTCGGCGTCGGTTTCCAGCTGGCTCTGATGTATTTCCGCGATGGCCGCAAAGACGATGCCCGGAGCCTGCTCGAGGCGGTAGTTCGGCTGGAGCCCAACTACTCGAACGCTCGCTGGTATCTGGCGGCCATGTATGAGGAGAAGGGCGAGCTTGATAAGGCCATCGAGCAGATAAAGAAAGTGGACGAGCTCAATCCGAACACGGAGATCGTCAAGAAGAAGCTTGCTGAACTGAATACGAAAAAGGTGGTCCCAGCGGCACCGACCGACCAGCCGTTGCCGCCACCAGTGGATCAGCCTGTCCAGAATCCGAAAGAGCCGGGGGTAAAAAAGAGATAATCAGGCATGATAGACGCGGCCCGTCTCCAGGTGAGCGGGCCGCGTTTCGGTTCAGCCCCTCGAGATCGCGCTTTCAGAGCCAACGGTCCGAGCTTATTTCAGAAGTTGTTCTCAATTTATCCACATCAATGAAGCTAGTCGCACCGACTCAGCAATCGTTATTAGTACGATAAGGCGTGGATACCGATCGAAATACCTGAATGGATTGACAATGAAATAGATATTTTATAGCCTTAATGTCGCCACGGGCCGCTAGCTCATCTGGTAGAGCGCTTCCATGGCATGGAAGAGGTAAAGGGTTCGAGTCCCTTGCGGTCCACCAGCCGATGGTTTTGAGATTATTGCTCGAGGCCATCGGCTGGTCATATTCATCAGAACAGGGATTCAAAAGGCGCGAGCGAGCGTGCGAACCGGTGAGCGGCGCAGGTTGGCCGGCGAAGCGCCGGTGCGCAGCGCACCGGATCGCACACGTAACTAGCGAAAATCCCTTATGGTACACCAGCCAATGGTCTTGAATCCATCAAGTTCGAGGCTGTTGGCTGTTTTGTTAGGATTCCATTGCACCCTATGTCACTCCAAGTAGGTATCGTTGGCCTACCCAACGTCGGCAAGTCGACGCTGTTCAAAGCCATTACCAAGAAGCAGGTCGATTGCGCCAATTATCCTTTCTGCACCATCGAACCCAATGTCGGCGTCGTGGCCGTCCCGGATCCGAGGCTCGAGGCATTGGCCAAGGTTTCGAATTCGCAGAAGATCGTGCCGACCACCATGGAGTTCGTCGATATCGCCGGTCTGGTCGCCGGCGCGCACAAGGGCGAAGGACTCGGCAATAAATTCCTGGCGCGCATCCGCGAAGTCGACGCCATCGTCGAGGTCGTCCGCGCTTTTGAGAATAAGGACATCGTCCACGTCGCCGGCAAGATAGACCCGGCATCCGACGTCGCGACCATCGAACTGGAACTGGCCTACGCCGACCTGGCGGTCGTCGAGAAGAGACTCGAGTCGGTGCAGCGGCAGTTGAAAGCGGGACAGACGCGGGAGTTGAAGATCGCGCTCGAAGCCGCACAGAAAGTGCATGTCGTGCTGGCCGCCGGACACCCGGCGCGGTCAGCCGAATTGAACGAAGATGAGTTGTTGGCGACGCGCGAACTGCAGATGCTGACCATGAAGCCCCTGCTCTACGTCATCAATGTCGACGAACAGCAGCTGAAGGCCGGTTACGCCGTGCCCGGCCTGCCCAAGGAGCTGCAGATACCGCTCTGCGTAAAATTGGAGGAAGAGCTGGCGTCGCTGCCGCCGGTCGAGGTCAAGGATTATCTTGACGCCCTTGGTCTGGAGATGACCGGTCTGGACCAGCTCATCCGGAAGAGTTACGAGTTGCTGGGGTTGATGACCTTTTTGACCTCGGGAGAGAAAGAGTCGCGCGCCTGGACGATCAACCGGGGGACCAAGGGGCCGCAGGCCGCCGGGGTCATCCACTCTGACTTCGAGAAAGGATTCATCCGCGTCGAGGTGATCGACTGGCGCGATTTCGTCGAAGGCGGCGGTGAGGCCGGCGCCCGGGAGAAGGGCAAGCTGCGCATCGAAGGCAAGGAATATGTCATGCGCGAAGGCGATGTCTGCAATTTTCGCGTCAGCGCTTGAAAATCTTTTCAGATGAAAAAACGGGTGTCCGGCACCCGTTTTTCATGTCTCGCGTTTTTCCGCCAGATCGTCAGAAATGTGGATAACTTCCGGAAAAGTTCCTCGATAAGCTCAGTCGCCCGCCTCATCTACAATTCGATTTTCCTCAGCCTGATGATCTCCCTCCAGACCAGTTGGTCAGGCCGGCCATAGATCAAACCGCCATTTTTCGTGACTTGCTCGCTTAATTTTGATGCCAGGGCCGGCGACAGCAAGGGCTCAAGTCCGTATCTCCGGCCGGCTATCTCTTTACCGCTCAAACCGTGCTTTTCCTTCCCCAAGACGAATATCGGCAGGACCATGATGATGACCGCATCGCGCTTCATGAGCCGGTGCCACGAACTGAGGGCTTCACCGTAGAGCTTGGCCAGTTCGGACAAGGTCTTCTGCAGCTGTCCGCGGGTCTCTCGGCCGCGCCGCGGCGGTCCGAGGTAGGGTTCAGTGACAACGGCATCGATTCCGTCCGCTGGCAGCCGGCCGGACAGATTACGGGCGTCGGCGACGATTATCTCGGCCGAGCCCTTAACGGATGACTCGTTCCGGCGCAGCCATTCGACGTTCTTGCTGGTGCTGTCGGCGGCCTCCGGATTCTTGTCGCTGCCGGCCACGAGGGTGTAGCCGAGCCGCAGGGCTTCGGTGACCACGGTGCCGGAGCCGCAGAACGGATCGGCGATCCGTCCTGAGGCGGGCGCGTCCGCAAGGTTGATCATCATCCGCGCCAGCTTGGGCGGCAGCATGCCCTGGACCGTGTCGCGCGACGGCCGGCCGTAATCGTGCATCGAGAAATCCTCGAACGGTTGGACGGCCTCGGTCACCCCGATAAGCAGCCGGTCGGCGGCGGCCAGGATGACGAACTCGGCGCCTTCCTCCACCAATCTGTTCTTAACCACCACGACCGAGGAAAGGGCCGGACCGCCCTGGCCTTTGACCCAGCGACTGGCCAGACCAGCCTCCTTGAGCCGAGTCTTGACCTCCATGCCGATATTCTTGAGTGCCGCGGCGGTTTGGCGCGTCGAGCCCCCCAGGTCATAGATGCTGTAACCGAAGGTCAGCCGACGCGAGCGGGGTGCGGCGCACAGTTTTTCATACATTATGTCAGCCACGGCATCCGGGGACGCATCAATACCGTCGGCGATCAATCTGCCGATTTTGACCGTCCCGCCCAAACGCTTCATGAGAGCCGCGTTGTCGAGGCCGTCTTTTTCCAGGACCAGGATCTGAGCCGACAACTCGCTGGCTTTAATGCCGTCCGGACCGACCACTGCAGCGATCTCGGCCGCAGACAGCGCCGGGTTGGCACCCAGTACGAAAAAATATCGCATACCACCATACTCTCTCACTTTTGGGCTCAGTTGACAATCAGCGGGCCAACAGCGGCTTCTTGCCAGGCTTTGACCCCTATGATATGGTGTGGCCACGATGTTTTAATCAGGTCTATAACCGCCTTATTTCCGAGCCCCGTCTTGCCTAAAAATAATCCATGAGACGGGTCCGCGCCGCCGCTTGATCCGACGCTGACACAGCGTCCGGATGAGCGAAACGCGCGAGTAAGGCCGAGTATCTTCTATGGAGAAGTACGAACTCCTCTTAATTCTGCCGGCGAAGTACACCGATGCCGAGTTGGCCGAGATGGCCGACAAGATCAAGGGTATCGTCACTGCCGCCGGCGCCAACGTCGCCGAGATTCACGATCTCGGACGGCGCAAACTGGCGTATCCCATCAAGAACGCCCGCAACGGGAATTATTTCCTGTTCTATCTCGAGGCCGAAACGCCGGTCGTGGCCAAGCTGAATGAGATGCTGCGTCTGTCAACGGATATCCTCCGGCACTTGCTCATCGTTCGCGACGAGAAGATCATCAAGATACCGTCGTTCGCCGAGGAGGAGATCCGCCGCGAGCGCGCTGAGGCTCCGGCCCCGCGTCCGCTCCCGCCGCCCCCGCCGCAGCAGGCGCCGCTTCAGATCAAGGAGAAGATCACCATGGAGGAGCTGGACAAGAAGCTCGACGAGATCCTTACCGACGACATACTTTAATCTTCGCCGACCGCCGTACGGCCGCCACGACGGCCGCCGCGGTCCGGAAGACTAATAATTACGTCACTATATGAATCTCAATCGCGCCATGATCATCGGCAACCTGACCAGGGATCCGGAAGTGCGCAACACGAACAGCGGCCAGTCGGTCGCTTCCTTCGGCGTCGCCACCAATCATGTCTGGACCGACGCTTCCGGCCAGAAGCAGGAAAAAGCAGAATTCCATAATATCGTCGCTTGGGGCAAACTGGCGGAGATCTGCGGTCAGTACTTGGCCAAGGGCCGCAAGGTCTATGTCGAGGGTCGGCTGCAGACTAGGGAGTGGGAAGGGCAGGACGGCGCCAAGCGCAACCGCACGGAGATAGTGGCTGAGAACATGATCATGCTCGACCGCGCCGGTGCCGCAGCGTCCGGACCGGCCACGGCCCGCCAGACCGCCGCCGCTCCGGCCGAAGCAACGGCCGCCGCAGGTGGTGGCAACGAAGAGATTCGGGTCGAAGATATACCTTTTTAAAGAAGTCATATGATGAAACGGCATAAACGAAACGAAATTCCCGGACAACAGCGCCACTGCCTGTTCTGCATCAACCAGACCAAGGCCATAGATTATAAGAATGTGGAGGGATTGCGGCGTTACCTGTCCTCTTACGGCAAGATCGTGCCGCGCCGCCGCAGCGGCGTCTGCGCCAAACACCAGCGCATGCTGGCTCAGGCCATCAAACGGGCCCGCCTCATGGCCCTGATCCCGTTCCTGGTCAGATAGGCGCCAGCGAGCGATATTAAAGAACAGCCCCGCCCCGATCGAAACGGGGCGGGGTTTTGCAAGGGTCAGCGGCCCGGCCCGGGGCCGCAAAAAATATGGCCAGTCTGCCTCAATGGAAAAATTTGTCGTCGGACGAAGCCTTCCGGCGGCGCATGACCAGACGCAGTGCCATCTTGGCGGCTATCCGCCGTTTTTTTGCCTACCGCGATTTTCTCGAGGTGGAAACCCCGATATTAGTGCGTTATCCGGGGATGGAGCCGAATCTCGATCCCTTCGCCACCCGTCTCAGGCTGGAAGACGGTGCCGAATTCCCCGGGTTCCTTATCACCTCCCCGGAATATTCGATGAAAAAGCTGCTGGCCGGCGGCCTGCCCCGCATCTTCGAGATCACTAAATGTTTCCGCAACGGCGAGCCGTGGAGCCTGGCCGATTCCGGCGAGCGGGGGACACATAACCCCGAATTCACCATGATCGAATGGTATCGTGCCAACGCCGATTACCGGGCGATCATGGCCGATACGGAGGAGATGGTCGCGGCCGCAGCCAAGGAGGTCGCCGGCACCACGGGCCTGGTCTATCAGGGCCAGCCGATCGACTTCGAGCCGCCGTGGCCCAGGCTGACGGTGGCCGAGGCCTTCAAGAGGTACGTCGGCATCGATCTGGACCGGGGAATCGACGATCATGGGTGGTTCCGCCGCGCGGTCGCTGACAAAGGTTGCCCCGTCGCTGATCAGGAGCCGTTCGATGACGTTTTTTTTAAGATCTTCCTCAGGGATATCGAACCGCGGCTGGGCGCCGCCGAACCGGGCAAGCCGGCCAGGCCGGTCATCTTATATGAATACCCCCGCTCCATGGCTGCCTTGGCCCGCCTCAAGGAAGCTGACCGGCGCTTCGCCGAACGGTTCGAGGTCTATTGCCTCGGCTTGGAGCTAGGCAACGCTTTCTCTGAGCTGAACGACGCGGTCGAGCAGCGGCGGCGGCTGGAGGAAGAGAGCGCCGAGCGCCGGCGTCTGAACAAATTCCCGTACGAGCTCGACGAACAATTTATCGAGGCTGTCGCCACCATGCCCGACAGCGCGGGTATTGCTTTTGGCGTCGATCGTCTGGTAATGTTGCTGACGGACGCCCCATCTATCCGGGATGTCCTTTTCTTTCCAGCCTCGGACCTGTTCAAATAAAGGCCAGCGTTCGATCACTCAGCCACTTAAGCACTTCGTCACCCCGTCACTTCATATGGCCGATACCACATATCTCAAAAAAGACGCCTTCATCATGTTCCGAGGCGAGATCTGTGTCGTCACCGAGTCGCAGCACATCAACCCGGGCAAGGGCAGCGCTTTCGTCCGCGCTAAACTCAAGAACGTGCAGACCGGCAAGACGGTCGAGAACACCTTCAAGGTCGGCGAGAGCGTCGACGTCATCGACCTCGACCGGGCGACCATGCAGTATCTGTACAAGGACGCCAATAATTACTATTTCATGGATAACGCCAGTTACGAACAGATGGGCGTGGCGACCGATCTGCTGGGCGACAAAGGACAGTATCTGAAAGAGGGCCAGGAGGTCAGCGTGCTCATGTACGAAGGCCGGGCGCTTTCCGTCGACCTGCCGAAGAAACTGATCTTCAAGATCGTCGAGGCCATGCCGGCGGTCAAGGGCGACACGGCTTCCGGCCGCGTCACCAAGGAATGCACGCTGGAAACCGGGATGAAGCTTCAGGTGCCGCTGTTCATCGAGCAAGGGGATACGATCGTCGTCAATACCGAGACCGGCGAATACGTCGAGCGGGCTAAATGACCAGGTGTCGGAGGTGGGGAGCCGAGTCCTTATCGTATTTCCGGCCATCGCTGCATCAAAAACGCCCTGGGATGACCAGGGCGTTTCGAATTTATCCGGATCGGGCAGCCTGTCTACGATTCGGTCGCCTCGACCGGAGCGGCGACGGCCGTTTTGGCGGCCTCTTGCTGCTCCTGAGCCTTGTTCCAGATGGCCTGGCGCAGTTCCTTCATCAGCTTAGGATTGGCTCTGAGGAAGGCCTTGGCGGTCTCGCGGCCGACACCCAGCTTGTTTTCGCCGAAAGCGAAGGAGTTGCCGTTCTTGGCGACGACGCCGAGTTCCACGCCCAGGTCGATCAGGTCGCCTGAGACGGAGATGCCTTCGTTATACATGATGTCGAACTTGCAGGCGCGGAAAGGCGGCGCCACCTTGTTCTTGACGACCTTGACGTTGACCTGGTTGCCGATGACCTTCTCGTTCTGCTTGATCTGAGCCGAGCGGCGGACCTCGATGCGCAGCGACGAGTAGAACTTGAGGGCCGTGCCGCCGGTCGTCGTCTCCGGATTGCCGAAGACGATGCCTATCTTCTGACGGGTCTGGTTTATGAAAACGACGATGGTATGCGTCTTGGAAACGATGCCGGTCAGCTTGCGCAGCGCCTGGCTCATCAGCCTGGCCTGCAGCCCCATATGCTGGTCGCCCATCTCGCCCTCGATCTCCGCCTTGGGCACCAGGGCGGCCACCGAGTCGACCACGATTATGTCGACGGCGCCGGAGCGGACCAGTGTCTCGGTGATCTCCAGGGCCTGTTCGCCGGTATCCGGCTGGGAAACGAGCAGATCGCTGATCCTGACGCCGATCTTGCCGGCGTATTCCGGGTCGAGGGCGTGTTCAGCGTCGACAAAGGCGGCCGTGCCGCCGGCTTTTTGGACCTCGGCAACGGCATGCAGCGCCAGGGTCGTCTTGCCCGAGGCTTCTGGTCCGTAGATCTCGATGATGCGGCCGCGCGGCAGCCCGCCGACTCCCAGCGCCAGGTCCAAGGACAGGCAGCCGGTCGAGATGACGTCAACGTCCATGCGTCGGGCTTCCCCGAGTTTCATGATTGAACCTTCGCCGAAGCGTTGCTTGATCTGGTCGATGGCCGCGCCTACGGCCTTGAGCCGGGCGTCGTCTTGGGCGCTCGTCTCGCTTCCGGAACGAGCGTGCTTGGTTTCTTTGGCGGTCATATAAAAATGGATGCTGGTCCCGCGTCGTGGCGCAGGACCTTTAAGTTTGCGAGAGCAAGATAAATATTAGCACGTAATGAGTCAAGTTTCTTCCGAGCTTTCTGGTCATGGCCAGGGAAACCCGAGCGATAAGCCGGAAATAGGGGATTTCAGGGTCAAAAAGATCGGTGTATTTATTATGTTCGGTTTTTGTTCGGTAGTCAAGCTGGACGACTGGGGATAACTTTTTACGGCTCCAGGGCCGCATCTATAGATATGAAAAACCGGGTCTTTGACCCGGTACGGACAGACCTCGATGATTAGGGTTGGGGAACCGATTCGGGCAGAGCCGCCGTCGGGCGATCTTTGGGTTCGACGATGATGCGCCTGATGACCACTGCTTCCTTGCCATGCTTCTTCAGGCCGACCACCTTGATGACGTTCAGCCCTTCCTGCAGCTCCAGGGTGTCCTTGAAATTACCCAGGCTGTCAGGCGCCACGTATTTGCCGTTGATGCGCAGGGCCACCTCATGTTCCGTGCGGCCGTCGATGGTGATGGATCGCTCGGTGGTGACCAGGCCGTCAGACGGCGAGTTCAGGGTGATGGAGGGCGGTGAAACGATGTTCCTGATGACCAGCCAGAAATATACGGCCAGACCGATCACCACGACGGACATTAAAACCGCCCTGATGACCTGGGGAGTAACCAGCATTTGCCAGGTCGGTATGGCGGTCGTCGGATGCCGCCTGTCGGCGGGATTCTTGTGCGGTACGTTGGAGCGCAGACGCTCTTGACGATGCAGATTGACGATGGTCTGCGTATCCAGTCCGAGGAATTTGCAGTAGACCTTGAGGAAGATCTTGGTGTAGACGTCGTCAGACAGTTTGTCGTGCGAGCCTTCTTCGAAGCGGGTGATGTAGCGTTCAGGGATTTTGGTCTTGGCCGCCGCTTCCCGCCGGTTGCAGCCCAAATCCATCCTGGCTTGCTTCAGGATGGCTCCCACCGAGTCGGCGATCTTGCAGTTGGCTGAGGTCACCGTGCTATTTTTCTTCGTCGCTGGTTCCATTTTCGTTGTCGGGTTCGGTCTCTTCGTCGTTTTCGGTCACATGCAGGCCGTCGACGTCATCGACCGCAGATACAAGAATCTGGCGCGGTTTGGCGCCGTCCCCCGGGCCTATGATACCCCGTTCTTCAAGTAAATCCAAGAGGCGGGCCGCCCGGGCATAACCTATCTTCAGCCGGCGCTGCAGATAAGAGGCCGAAGCCTTACCGGCCTTGACCACGGTCGCCTGGGCCTCGTCCAGCAGCTCGTCGTTGCCATCGTCATTATAACCGAAATCATGGACATGTTTTTGCGGCGTTTCGGTCACGCCGTCGTCATAATCAGCCGGCTCTTCCATCTGGGACATGACGTGTGCGACCACCTTGTTGATATCGGCGTCGCCTACATAACAGCATTGGATGCGCTTGGGTTTGGATATCTCCGGGGTCATGAAGAGCATGTCGCCGCGGCCCACCAGCTTGTCGGCCCCGGCGGTGTCCAGGATGGTGCGGGAATCGGTGGCCGACGCCACGGAAAAGGCGATGCGGGTGGTGATGTTGGCCTTGATCAGGCCGGTGATGATGTCCACTGACGGACGCTGCGTGGCCACGACCAGATGAATGCCGACGGCGCGGGCCATCTGTGCCAGCCGGATGATCGAGGCTTCGACCTCTGAAGCCGAAGCCACCATCAGGTCGGCCAGCTCATCGATGAGTACGACGATATAGGGCAGCCGCTCCGGCTCGACCTCGTTATAGGCTCCGATGTCGCGGTGGCCGGTCTGGGAAAGCATTTCAAAACGCCGGTCCATCTCTCCCAAGGCCCATTTAAGCGCGTTGATGATCTTGGGCACCTCGGTGATGGCCGGACAGAGCAGGTGGGGGAGGCCGTTATAGACCGGCAATTCGACGCGCTTGGGATCGATGAGCATCAATTTGATGTCATCAGGCCCGTTCTGGAACAATAGCGACAAGATGATGGTATTCAGGCAGACAGTTTTGCCCGAGCCGGTGGCGCCGGCGACGAGCAGGTGCGGCATCTTGCCCAGGTCGGCCACCCAGGGCCGGCCGGAGACATCCTTGCCCAGGCAGATGGTCAGGTTGGAGCGGCGGGTGGCGAACTGTTTGGACTCCAGCACCTCCCGCAGTCCGACGATGGCCACGGTCTGGTTCGGCACCTCGATGCCGACCAGGGCCTTGCCCGGTATCGGCGCCTCGATGCGGATGGGATGGGCCGCCAAGGCCATGGCCAGGTCGTTGTTCAGGGCGGTGATTCGCGAAAGTTTTATCCCTTGGGCCGGCCGCAGAGTGAATTGCGTCACCGTCGGTCCGACGCTGACCTCGCCCATCTCCACCGGGATGCCGAAGTTCTCCAGCGTCTTCTGGATGGTCATCATCCGGCCGTTGATGTCGCCGGCCGTGGGTTTGGCTATGCGGTTGTCCAGCAGGTCGACCGGCATGGGCATGGCCCGCGGGATCTTTTTCTTGGGCGGCTCAGGCTTGTCGCCGGCTGGCGCCGCTGACGGTTGTTCCGGCGAAGCTTCCGCCAGACCACCGACGTGTATGGTCCGCTTCTTGAATTCCGGTTCGGTTTCGTTTCCGACCACGCCTGCCACGGACTGGTCGGCGCCGCGGCGGCCAAAAAGCCCGGCCCAGCCGGATTGCCGCCAGGCGGTCATTTTGGCGACCACGGCGTGCAGTGAAATATTGAAGGTCAGGACCAATGAGACGATCATCAGCGCCAGGAGGACGACCAGGCTGGCCCAAAAACCGGCCGTAGCCGCGAGCGGATAGGAGAGCATCAGGCCGACGTAGCCTCCGGCGGCCGACAGATTTCCGACGACGAGCATGGCGTCAACCGACGGGAAAAGCACCAGATTGAAAAATCCGCCCCAGCTGACGAGAAAGAGGAAAAGGCCGAGGCCGGCCGGTATCTTGAAGACGAACTTTTCCGGCCAAGCGACATGGCCGGCGTAACAGAGGATGATGACCGGAATGATGTATTTGTTCAGGCCGAAAAGCGCTGCAAGGGCCGCGTCGACGCCCTGGCCCACTCTGCCGGCCAGGCCGAACAAGGCCAGACAGAAAACGGCGGCCAGGGCAAGACAAAAAATAGCCCAAAGTTCCTTCTTGGCATGCGGGTCAAGCAGGGGTTGGGCCGACGGCCTCTCCTTCGGTTTATGGCCGTTTTTCTTTGGACGGCTGTTCCTGACCATATCTTCGGAGTCCGCGGGGCGCGGTTGCCGCGAGGGCGAGACGCGCGCGGCGAAGTTGGGCGGCTGCCTCAAAAACGGGTTTGACGGTTGAAATCATATCATCTTCAGCCTGAAATTGCCATAAATTTTCGTCACCGGCGGTCCCTCACAGTAACAAAAAAGCGCTCGATGAGGCGCCTTCCCCGGCTGGCCGACCCCATCCGCGCTCATGACCGCTCTCGGCCAACTCCGCCAGCAGAGCTGCGGATTCAGAAAAAGCTGTCGATTCAGACCAAGGCAAAAATGAGAAAAGATCTTCCCCAAGACGGGGATAATGCCTGACTCCGGTCGCCAGTTACATTGGGCGTTCGCCCGATGAATACACCGCGAGGGTGAAAGGCGAGAGCGGGGTCAGACAGCATTTTTGCCTCGATTGTGATCGCGCTTAACCGAAGCCGCAGCTGTGCGGGCGGGCTTGGCGCTTGGTATGGAACGAGCGGCAATTGGACGCCGGTATTATACAAACCAATTTTTTCGCTGTCAAAGAAAGGTGCCAATGGCCGGCCTGTGGACAGCTGGCCGCGGCTGATTAAGGCTGAAATAAGGGGCGGAATCTCTGCCGGCCCGGCGTTGTTGGGGTTATCCGGCACAAAAAGAAAAAAGCCCGAGGTCGGGCTTTTTGAGGAGCATCATTTCGATGCGGTCGGTTCGGTCTGAGTCAGCCTGCGGCGGCGACGGCGCCGGTACTGGTAGAGAACCACCAGCAGCCAGCCTCCGGGCACGACCGCGGCGACGGCGATCTGCACCAGCCACTTGGCATGGGTCACGATCAGGTCCATGGTCCACACTCCTTACCGGGTACTGACGTTCCTGCGATACAATCCAGGCGCCCTTATTCGGCGAGACGGGGGAAGAAAGATGAGCCCCGGCAGCCGAGAAGCGGCGGCCGGGGCGTTCAGGCGGAAACGGTGGTGCGGGCGGACAAGTCCGCACCTACTCTTCGCCGTTGGCGTCGGGGTCTTCGCCGAGCCACTTGGCGGCGAAGAACTGGGCCTGCTCCAGGTTGCCTGTCGAGAGCAGTTTGCGGTAGCGCTGGTCGCGACCATCGCTCTCCTTGAAGACCTCCGTGAAGACGGCCGAGGCCAGGCGGCAGATGCCCACGACCTCCCCCATGACCGTGATGAAACGGTCGACAGGCTGGTCGTGCCGGCAGCAGACGAGCGGCAGTCCGCAGAGATGGGTTGCACTGTCCAGGCGGGCGGCCGGCAAGGGCATGGCGTCGGTGCCGCAGGTGGCCGATTCGGCGTAGCGCCGGGCGTACTGCAGGACCTTTTCGCGGCGGGCCAGTCTGGCCTCGTCGATCTGTCGCTGCTTGTCGGCCTCACGGACGACGTTCTGTCTCGCGGCCTTGAGACCCTCGACCCAGCGGGCGGTGTCCTCGCGGTGTGCGCGCACCTCATCGACTTCCTCGAGTTTCTTGAGAGTGCGGCAGAGCGGGTAGCAGCCACAGCCGGGCTCGCGCAGGCGCTTGCCGTTCTCGCCGGCGATCTTCTCGGCGCAGGCCTTGCAGCGGACCCGCTCGAGAAGTTTCTCGCGGGTCATGGCCATCGGGTCGCCGGAGAGGTTATACATCTCCTCGGCGCAGCCGACGATCCCGCATCCGGGGGTCTGACACTTGAAACGGGTGCTTCCGGTTTCGGCCGGTCGGTTTTCACCCCGAACGGCGTCTTCGCTCTTCTTCTGAGACATGACTGTCCTCCTTTCGGGGTGAGAGCCTATAACAGCCTTCTGCCCCTTTTGTTTTTGGGCCGGTTCGGTTCTTATCCGGAATTTTGACCATGTAAAGAACACGGTTAACGTCTGACATTAGCATTTTATCCGCTCTTTGTCAATCCTGACTGGACAGGCCGCTGTCCCGGCCTGCACTTTCGTTATCACCGGATTTTCGCTCAGCTCTGTGGATAACGACCGCGGGCTTCATCATATTTATTTGTTATTCGTGCTTAATTGGGCTCGTTTATGCTTAAAAATGGTTGGCTCTTGACATTTGGCACCTCTTGGGCTTGACGGAAGAAACTCACTTTGCTATCATCAGGCAGAACACCGCATCCATATAATGAATGGACTGGCGGGAGCGGAGGGTGTCCTCGGCTCTGGCCGGTGAGCGGTCGAACAGCTCATGTTCGCAAAGCGGGAAAAATCGTAAGGACGCGGCCAATAAAATCACCCCTGTCGCAACGGAGATCGTGTGCACAAAGGCAGGGGGGATATTTTTTTACATCTTCGGAAAAATCGAGATCCTGAAATCGGCGATCGGTGACGGATTTTGCTGCGGTTTTGCCGGCCACCGGCTTCAGGACCTTAATCTTTCTCCATTAGTCTTCGGGTAACCACACAAACTATGTTCTTCAAACGGCTTCAGCCCAAGAACAAGGAACGCAAAGCGTTTTCAGGCGTGGTCGATGCCATGCTCATGCCCGATCTCATCGAGATCCAGAAGAAATCCTACGACTGGCTCTTCAAGGACGGCATCCGCGAGCTGTTCGAGGAGATCTCGCCGGTCAAGGATTTCATCGGCCGCGACCTTGAGCTGTATTTCCTGGATTACTATCTGGACGAACCGAAGTTCGAGGAGACCATGACCAAGGCCAAGAACCTGACCTTCGAGGCGCCTCTGCGCGTCAAGGCCAGGCTGATCAACAAGAGGACGGCCGAGACCAAGGAGCAGGAGATCTACCTCGGCGACTTCCCGATCATGACCGACCGGGGCACTTTCATCATTAACGGCATCGAGCGCGTCGTCGTCTCCCAGCTGGTCCGTTCGGCCGGCGTCTTCTTCACCGCCGAGCCCTACCGCGCCAGGAAATACTTCGGCGCCAAGATCATCCCTAACCGCGGCGCCTGGCTGGAGATGGAGACCGACAACTCCAACGTGCTTTGGGTCAAGATCGATCGCAAGCGCAAGGTGGCGGTCACCTCGCTGTTGCGTGCTTTCGGCTACAGTTCCGATGAGGAGATATTGTCTCTGTTTACCGACGTCGACAAGCACCCCTCGATCAAATACATCCAGAACACCATCGATAAGGATTCAGCCAAGAACGAGGAAGAGGGCCTCAAGGAGGTCTATAAGCGCATCCGCCCCGGCGACCTGGCCACGGCCGACAATGCCCGCTCGCTCATCCACTCGATGTTCTTCAATTTCGACCGCTATGACCTGGGCAAGGTCGGCCGCTACAAGTTCGCCCAGCGTTTCGCCCTGCAGCAGTCAAAGGACCAGATCGAGAAGCCGGAGAACCGCATCCTGAAGAAAGAGGACCTGGTGGCCATCGTCCGCGAGCTTATCAGGCTGAATATCACCCAGGAGGACCCGGACGACGTCGACCACTTGGGCAACCGCCGCATCCGCGCCGTCGGCGAACTGGTGCAGAACCGTCTGCGCGTCGGCTTGTCCCGCATGGAGCGCATCATCAAGGATCGTATGTCGACCATGGACATCACGACCCTGACGCCCTCGCGCCTGGTCAATGCAAGGCCCATCATCGGCGTCGTTCGCGAGTTCTTCATGTCCTCGCAGCTCTCGCAATTCATGGACCAGACCAACCCGCTGGCCGAACTCGAGCACAAGCGCCGCCTGTCGGCCATGGGCCCCGGCGGCCTCTCCCGCGAGCGCGCCGGCTTCGACGTCCGCGACGTGCATCCGACCCACTACGGCCGCATCTGCCCCATCGCCACTCCGGAAGGCCCGAACATCGGCCTGGTCGGCCATCTTTCCAGTTACGCCCGGGTCAATGAATACGGCTTCATCGAGACTCCTTATCGCAAGGTCGTGAAAGAAGTGGCCAACGATGGCAAGCAGGCCGTCGGCGAGATCGCCAGGGAAGACATCAAGGATCCGGAATCGGACAAGGTGCTGGTCGCCGCCAGCGAGGAGATCGGCAAGCAGGCTGCGGCCAAGCTGGCCAAGACCAAGCTGGAGACCATCCTCGTCAAGCCGCGCGTCACCAAAGATGTCGTCTATCTGAACGCCTTCGCCGAAGAGAAGGCCATCGCCACCGCCGCTACGACGCCGATCGACGAAAAGGGATATTTTCTGGAGTCCAAGGTCAGCGTGCGTAAATTCGGCGAACCGTCGGTCGAGGATGTCGACAAGATCGATTACATGGACGTTTCCTCGAAACAGATCGTTTCCGTGGCCACTTCCTGCGTGCCTTTCCTGGAGCACGACGACGCCAACCGCGCTTTGATGGCCACGAACATGCAGCGCCAGGCCGTTCCCTGCATCAAGCCGGAGGCCCCGATCGTCGGCACCGGCGTGGAGGCGCGGGCAGCCTGGAATTCCGGCCAGCTCATCATTTCCGACATCGACGGCATAGTTTCTTCCGTCCAGTCCGACAGTATCGAGGTGAGCGGCGAGAAAGGCGAGAAGCGGCAGTACCGCCTGAACAAGTTCATGAGGTCGAACGCCTCGACCTGCATCAATCAGCGCATCCTGATCGACAAGGGTCAGAAGGTCGAGGCTGGCGACGTCCTGGCTGACGGCGCGGCCATTGAAGGCGGCGAACTGGCGCTCGGCCAGAACCTGCTGGTCGCCTTCCTTTCCTGGGAAGGCTTCAATTACGAGGACGCCGTCATCCTGAACGACCGCCTGGTGCAGAAGGATCGCTTCACCTCCATCCACATCGAGAACTATCCCATCGACGTCCGCGAGACCAAGCTTGGTCCGGAAGTGGTCACTTCGGACATCCCCAACATCAGCGAAGAGAAGCTCAAGAACCTGGACGAGAACGGCGTCGTCCGCATCGGCGCCGAGGTCGTCTCCGGAGACATCCTCGTCGGCAAGATCACGCCCAAGGGCGAGACTGAGCTCAGCGCCGAAGAGAAGCTGCTCCGAGCCATCTTCGGCGAGAAAGCCCGCGACGTGCGCGACAGCTCGCTCTACCTCGAACACGGAGAGCACGGCAAGGTCGTCGACATCAAGATCTTCTCGCGCGAATCCGGCGACAAGCTGCCGCCTGGCGTCATCATGACCATCCAGGTGTCGGTGGCCGATCTGCGCAAGGTCCAGGTCGGTGATAAGGTCGCCGGCCGCCACGGCAACAAGGGCGTCATTTCCAAGATCGTCCCGGCCGAGGACATGCCTTTCCTGTCGGACGGCACGCCGGTCGACATCATCCTGACGCCGCTGGGCGTCGTCTCCCGCATGAACCTGGGCCAGATCCTGGAGACGCATCTGGGCCTGGCGGCCAACGCCCTGGGCTACAAGGTCGTCACCCCGGCTCTTAACGGCGTGACCGAGGGTCAGATCCGGGAAGAGCTCAAGCGTGCCGGCATGCCCGAGGACGGCCAGGTCACCCTATATGACGGCCGTACCGGCGAGTCTTTCGACAACAAGGTGACCATCGGTTACATCTACATCATGAAGCTGAACCACATGGTCGAGGACAAGATCCATCAGCGCTCGATCGGTCCGTACTCGCTTATCACCCAGCAGCCGCTTGGCGGCAAGGCCCAGTTCGGCGGCCAGCGCTTCGGCGAAATGGAGGTCTGGGCGCTCGAGGCCTATGGCGCCGCCCACACCCTGCAGGAGATCTTGACCATCAAATCAGACGACGTCCCCGGTCGCTCCAAGGCCTACGAATCCATCATCAAGGGCCAGTCCATCAGCAAGATCAACATCCCGGAATCATTCAACGTCCTGGTGCGCGAACTGAAGGGGCTTTGTCTGGATGTCGAACTTCTCAAGAACAAGCAGCGCGTGGACCTGGATGACGCCAAATCACACCCACCGGCGCCACTCACTACGGGCAGGATGCCTTTTTCAGAGGCGGTCGAGCCTGCCCAGGCGGCGGTAGGACCAGCGCCGAAACCGGAAGCCGCGGCCCCAGGCAGCGGCGGTGAGGAGATCTAACCCGCATCTATCGCTTTGACATCACGCCTATGAATCCCATCGCCGACCAATTCAAGGTGCAGGACTTCGACGCCATCCGCCTCAAGCTGGCCTCCCCGGACACCATCAAACAATGGTCCTATGGAGAGGTCACCAACCCCGAGACCATCAACTACCGGACGCAGAAGCCGGAGAAAGGCGGCCTTTTCGCGGAGGAGATCTTCGGCCCGTCCAAGGACTGGGAGTGCTACTGCGGCAAATACAAGAAGGTCCGCTATAAGGGCATCATCTGCGACAAGTGCGGCGTCGAGGTGACCCATTCGCTGGTCCGCCGCGAACGCATGGGCCACATCGAACTGGCCTCGCCGGTCTCGCACATCTGGTTCCTGCGCGGCGTGCCTTCCAAGATCGGCCTGGTCCTCGACCTTTCGGTGCAGAACCTGGAGAAGGTCATCTATTTCGCCAACTTCATCGTCACCGAGGTCAAGGAGGACGTGAAGAACGAGACCTTGGAGCAGGTCCGCAACGAATACAAGTCCAAGAAGAAACAGATCGAGGGCGAATATAAGCGCGCCGTCGAACTAGCCGGCCAGTCCAACAAGAACGAGGCCGAAAAAGAGAAGATGCTGGCCCTGGCTACCGAGATCAGGCTCAAGAAGCTGAAGGAGCTGGACGAGGACTTCCGCGGCGTCGAGCGCGAGCTCAAAGACCTCAAGCCGCTGCGCATCATTTCTGAGAACACTTACCAAGAATGGTCGCTCAAGTACGGCCACATCTTCGAGGCCGGTATCGGCGCAGAGGCCGTGCGTCATCTTCTGACCAAGATCGACCTCGAGGCCCTCATAAAGGAGCTCAACGACGAGATCACCGAAGAGCCGCTGGGCGCCAAGTACGACAAGCTCGTCCGCCGGGTCAAGCTCGTCCGCTCCCTCCGGATCAACAACATCCGTCCGGAATGGATGGTCCTGTCCTGCCTGCCGGTCATCCCGCCGGACCTGCGCCCGATGGTGCCGCTCGACGGCGGACGCTTCGCCGCTTCCGACCTGAACGACCTCTATCGCCGTGTCATCAATCGCAATAACCGTCTGAAGAAGCTGCTCGAGCTGAACGCGCCGGAGGTCATCACCCGCAATGAGAAGCGCATGCTGCAGGAAGCGGTCGACGCCCTCATCGACAACTCGGCCAGGCAGTCAAAGACGGTCCTGGCCACCACCGGCAAGAAACGCCAGCTTAAGTCGCTGGCCGACATCCTCAAGGGCAAGCAGGGCCGCTTCCGCCAGAACTTGTTGGGCAAGCGCATCGACTATTCCGGCCGCTCGGTCATCGTCGTCGGCCCGTCGCTCAAGCTCGGCCAGTGCGGCATACCCAAGCGCATGGCCCTGGAACTGTTCAAGCCCTTCGTCATCTCCAAACTCATTGAACGGGGTTTCGTACACAACATCAGGAGCGCTAACCGTTTCATCGAGGCCGACCACAGCGAGGTCTGGGACATCCTGGAAGAGGTGACCAAGGACGCCCTGGTCATGCTTAATCGCGCTCCGACGCTGCACCGCCTGGGCATTCAGGCCTTCCAGCCCAAACTCATCGAGGGCAAGGCCATCCAGATCCATCCCATGGTCTGTCCGTCCTTCAACGCCGACTTCGACGGCGACCAGATGGCCGTCCATGTGCCGCTGACCGAGGAAGCCAAGGAAGAGGTGCGCACCAGGATGGTCTCGACCGGAAACCTGCTCAAGCCGGCCACCGGCTCGCCGATCATGCGTCCTGACAAGGATGTGGCTTGGGGCATCTATTACATGACCACGATCGTCCCGCCCGTGAACCGCGAGAAGCCGATGGCTTTGAGCGACAGGTCCGACGCGGTGATGGCCTACCGCCTGCGCAAGATCGACCTGCGCGAGACCGTGTTGGTCCGGCTCGAGGCCGGCGCCAAGCCGGTCGAGACGAGCGTCGGCCGCATTTTCCTGAATAAGGTCATCCCGGCCGATTGGACTTACGTCAATGAACAGCTCGACGCCAAGAAGCTGGCGGAAATGGTCCGCAAGTGCCTGGAGCAATTCGGCAACGAGCGCACCGTGGAGCTGCTCGACGCCCTCAAGGAGATCGGCTTTCACTACATCACCAGGTCCGGTTATTCCTGGGGCATGGCCGACCTGCCTTTCATCCCGGAGAAGAAGGACCTCATCACTGAGGGCGATCACCGCATCGAGGAGATAGAACAGCAATATCAGGAAGGTTTGCTCACGCAATCGGAGCGGCATTCCAAGATCGTCGACGTCTGGACCGAGATCAAGGATCGGGTGACCAAGCTGTCCAAGGAGAAGCTGCCCAAGAAGGGTTCGGTCGCCTCCATGATCGATTCCGGCGCCCGTGGCAGCTGGGGCCAGCTGACCCAGATCATCGGCATGAAAGGCTTGGTGTCCAACCCGGCCGGCGAGATCATCGAGCTGCCGGTCAAGGCCAACTTCAAGGACGGCTTTGACGCCCTGGAATACTTCATCTCCACCCACGGCGCCCGCAAAGGCCTTTCCGATACCGCCCTGCGCACGGCCAACGCCGGCTACCTCACCCGCCGCCTGGTCGACGTGGCCCAGGACGTCGTCATCAAGACCGACGACTGCGGCGATGAAGAGGGCATCCTCATCACTGCCAAGGAATCAGAAGAGATGAACGAGAAGGTCGTGGCCCGCATCCTCGGGCGCTACCTGCTCGACGACATCAAGAATCCCAAGACCCGCGAGGTCATCGTCAAGGCCGGCGAATTGGTCACCGAGAAACAGGCTCAGCTTTTGGCCGACGTGCCCATCAACGAGGTCCGTGTTCGGTCGGTGCTGGCCTGCAAGCTGTCCAAGGGCGTCTGCCGCAAGTGTTACGGCTGGGACCTGGCCTACAACAAGGAAGTGGAGACCGGCGTGGCTGTCGGCATCGTCGCCGCCCAGTCCATCGGCGAGCCAGGCACGCAGCTGACCATGCGCACCTTCCATACCGGCGGCGTGGCCGGTGCCGACATCACCCAGGGTCTGCCTCGCGTGGAAGAGCTTTTCGAGGCCCGGCCGCCGAAGCGCCGCGCTTTCATGAGCGACGTCAGCGGCAAGGCCATAGTCGAAGACATCGATCGCCGCATGATCGAGGGTCCGGAGGGCCAGAAGGTCCTGGCGCCTTTCGTCGGACACAAGATCGTCAAGGTCGCTTTCACGGAAGAGGACGGCGAGACCTACAAGCATTCCCCGAACGACGCCGTCAAGGTCAAGGAAGGCGATAGCGTCGAGGCCGGCCAGGTCGTCCTGGTCAAGGCCGACGGGCGCGAGATCCCGGCCAAACTCGGAGGCAAGGCCAAGGTCGAGAAGCGCGTCGTCAAGATAGTGCGCCTGACGGAAAAGTCCAAGGAGTACATCATCCCTCCGGGATATGTGCTCTACGTCAAGAGCGGCGAACAGGTCGAAGCCGGCCAGCAGCTGACCGAGGGCAATCTCGATCTGCATCAGCTCTTCCGGCTGCGGGGACGCGAGGCGGTACAGAAATACATCCTCAAGGACGTCCAAGCTATCTATACTTCGCAGGGCCAGAAACTGAATGACAAGCACATCGAGATCATCATCAAGCAGATGTTCTCCCGCGTCATGGTCCAGGATCCGGGCGATACGGACCTGTTGCCGGGTGAGATCATCGAGAAGGCGCAGATGCTCGATGAGAACGCCGCCGCCAAGAAACGCGGCGCCAAGCCGGCCGATGCAGAGGAGTTGTTCCTGGGCATCACCAAGGTGGCCCTGTCCACCCAGAGCTTCCTCTCGGCCGCTTCCTTCCAGGAAACGGCGCGCGTCCTCATCAACGCCGCCGTCACCGGCAAGGTCGATCCGCTCGAGGGCCTGAAAGAGAACGTCATCATCGGCAGGCTGATCCCCGCTGGCACAGGCTTCCACGCCAACAAGGCGGCAGAGCCGGCCGCATAAGGATAATAATGGCCGCCAGACAAGGCCGCACAGGACCCCGCCCACCGGCGGGGTTCTGCTGTATTGAGCTTATTTTAGTTAGGTGATACCTTATATGGCGTATCTGCCAATGTATGTCCAAGCATTCCAAATGGTCCAAAGTGAAGAATTATAAGGGAGTAGTCGATGCCAAACGGGCGGCAGCATTCACCAAGGTTGCCCGCGTCATTACCGTGGCCGCCCGCGAAGGCGGCGGCGACCCCAACTTCAATTTCAAACTCAGGACGGCCATGGACCAGGCGTTGGCCGTCAACATGCCCAAGGATAATATCGAAAGGGCCATCAAGAAGGGCACTGGCGAAGGTGAGACAGAGAAGATCGAGGAGATAGTTTATGAGGGTTATGGCCCGGGCGGCGCCGCCATCGTGGCGGTCGCGCTGACGGACAATCGTAACCGGACCAGTTCGAGCCTGAAACACATCTTTTCGGTCCATGGCGGAAATCTGGCCGGCGCCGGCGCAGTTTCATGGATGTTCCAGAAGAAAGGCCTCATCCGCATCGAAGAAAGAACGTCCTTGGATGAGGCGGTCGAACTCGGTTTGATCGACGCCGGCGCTGAGGACATCACCGCCGAAGAGGGCGGGCTGGTCGTCACGACAGCCGTCGAATCCCTGGTCAAGGTCAGGGAGGCCGCCGAGAAAAGCGGTCTCAAGGTGGTCTACGGCGGCATTGAATGGGTGGCCAAAGACAAGTCGACGGCCGCGGAAGGGCAGGCCGATGACAAGCTGGACGAACTGCTCGAGGCGCTCGACGATGACGAGGACGTCAATGCCGTTTATTCCAACGTCAATGTCTGACCGCATCAGCCGGTCCTATGCCTTCTAATATCATCATCGGCATCGATCCGGGCATCGCCGATGCCGGATACGGCGTCATTTCGAGCGAGGGCAGCCAAGACAAGTGCCTGGCTTACGGCAGCATCAGGACGTCCGCCGGTCTGCCGGCGGCCGTTCGTTTGAAGAAGCTCCATGATGAACTGAGGGCGCTCATCGAGCGTTACCGACCGCGGCAGGCGGCGCTGGAGAAGCTGTTTTTTTCCAAGAATGTCAAAACCGCGCTGCAGGTGGCTGAGGCGCGCGGCGTCATTCGCCTGTGTTTCGAGGAGGCCGGGCTGCCCTGCCGCGAGTTCGGACCGGCGGAGGTCAAGATAGCCGTCAGCGGTCATGGCGGCGCCGGCAAACAGCAGATGCAGAAGATGGTCCAAGCATTGCTTCATTTGCCGGCCCCACCCGAACCGGACGACGCTGCCGACGCCCTGGCCCTGGCCTTGGCTCTGGCCCATACGCATAAATTTGATCGGTAGCCGAAACTATGATCGACATACGCCGGCCGCCAGCCTGGCTATTGGGGTCAGCGGCGGCCCTATTCCTGGCCAGCGTCGTATTAGTCGTCCTGGGCCTGCCGCCGAAAGTTTTTCCGACCGCTTCTTGGCACGACGGCGGTTTGCGCCTTTTCCGGGATGATCATGAGACATCCATTTATTTCGAGCGCAGCCGCTGGATAGACGAAGGAGCCTTTCCCTATACAGCCGGTCACGAACAGGAATACCCGCCCGCGGCTGCCTTGTATTTCGCCTTGCCGCGACTTTTTTTCCATGACCAGGCCGGTTATGAAAAAGCGTTCCTGTTCCTGAATGCCGCGCTTTTCGCATTGCTGGTCGGGTTGACCGTCGCCTTGCTGCGGCGCTTCGGCCGGCCGGCGCGCCTGGCCTGGCTGCTTTTCCTGCCGGCATCCCTTTATTTCTCCATTTGGCGCTTTGACCTGCTGCCGGCCGTCTTGGTGGCCTGGTTCCTGCTGGCTGCGATCGATGAAAGGATGACCTCGGCTTTCGTGGCACTGACGCTGGCCGTCCTGACCAAATATTATCCGGCTCTCTTTTTCCTGCCCCTGTTCATGATGCTTGGCGCGAGAAGCTGGAGCGCGGAAACCATCCGCCGCTCCCGCAACGGGTTGCTGGCGGTCGCGGCCATCGTCGTCGTGGTCATCGGCATCGTGGCCGCCACGGCCGGATTCGCCACACTGGTCTCCCCACTGGTATTCCATCTGTCCAGGGATTTCGAGGTCGGTTCTCTCGGCGCCTTGCTCCTTTGGTATCCGGTCATTTTGGGTGCCGACATCTCTTTGATAGGCCGTGCCCTGCTCATACTTTTTACCGTGCTGCAGCTGGCGCCGGCCGTCCTGTTCGTGATGCGCGGCCGGGTCCTCGACCGGGTCTCCCTGGTCCGCGGCTGTCTCTTCCTGCTTTTACCCTTCCTGCTTTTCAACCGGTTTTTTTCGCCGCAGTGGCTGCTCTGGTTCACGCCGATCTATCTGTTGGTCTCGCGGCCACGGGAAACGGCGGCTTTGGCGGTCCTAGATATCCTGACATTCCTGCAATTCCCGGTTTTTTTCGGCATCGATCCTTATGGTCTGCCATACTTTTTCGTCTGTCTGGCGCGCACGGCCATCATCGCGTATCTGGCCGTTGTCAATTGGCGGGCCATGGAGTTTTCCGGACCGCTGGCCATGGCGCGGCATCCTTCAGATCACCGGTCGGTCGAAGGCCGGCCGGCGACAGCTGCCTGACCAAGGCCGCCCGCCTGTTATTCCAAAAAAGGAACGGCCTTCGGCGGCTCATGCCAGTTGAAATCATTTTCAGATGAATATTCGGTTCGGTTGACCATTTCCGCCTATTTTGGTTAGATTTCAAGCAGGGAGAGGTTCCTTGAAAATTACTGTAAAAATGCGGACTTATTGTCCGTTACGGCTTAAGGTCAAAGGAGGCACGCCATGACCAACTTCGGCTCCATTTTTGACTTCAGCGAGAGCGCGTTCCAAGAACTCGTTCCGTCGCAGGACTTCGGCCCGAAGACGAAGAGCATCTTCGACTTCCTGGTCGGTCGCGTCATCGGTCAGGATCGTGCCGCTGAGCGTTTGGCGCGCAGCTTCGCGATCTTCCATGCCGGCCTGAAGGATCCGATCAGGCCGATCAACGCGGTCATTTTTGCCGGGCCGACCGGCGTCGGCAAGACGCTCATGGCCCAAGAACTGGCCCGCTGTCTGATTGCCGACGAGGCCGACGCCCCGTTGACGTTCATCGACTGCACCACTTTCACCGAGCACCATCAGCTGGCCGAGCTCATCGGCTCGCCGCCCGGCTATGTCGGATTTGACGGCACGCCCAAGCTGGCCCAGCTCAAGATCGATGAGTTCCACTTCTGGGTCAAGTGGCGGGAATTCGTCCGCAAGGAATATAAGGGCAAGGACTCGTCGAAGATCGATGAGAGGACGCTGACCGCCTTTTACGACCGTAACAAGCCGTACCTCTCGGTGGTCCTCTTCGACGAGATCGAGAAGGCCCATCGGACGGTGCATAACGCCTTGCTGCGCATCATTGACGGCGGTCGGCTGTCGCTGGCCAACGGCGACATCACCGATTTCTCCAATTCGGTGGTCATCATGACCTGCAACATCGGCGGCCAGCGGGCCCTGGAACTGCTTTCGGGCAGGTCCAAGACCATCGGCTTCGCCGATCAGGCCAAGGATGAGAAGCAGCTGGCTGACCAGGTCGACGCGGCCATCTACCAGGAGACTAGCCGGATGATCCGGGAGTTCTTCCCGGCCGAGTTCGTCGGGCGCATCCGTACGAACATCATCGTCTTCCGCGCCCTCGACCGCGCCCAGTGCCGGCAGGTGCTGGACCTGATGCTCAATCGGGAGAAGGCCAAGCTTACCGGCGACGGTAAGGGGGCCAACATCCCGGTGCAGCTCGGGTTCAGCGAGGCCTTCAAGGAATACCTGCTGGACAAGGGCACCAGCCGTGAATACGGCTTGCGCGAGCTGCAGCAGACCGTCAACAAGGAGGTCACGCTGCATCTGGCCAACGCCATCGAGGCTGGCGGCGTCGTCCCGGGGGATGAGATCATGTTCAAGCTGGATGAGAACGGCAAGCCTGGCTTGTTCCGCAAGCCTCGTCCGGCGGCCATGACCAACCCGCTGCTGCGTCCGCCCGACGGCCAGACCCCCGACGGCCAGACCCCCGACGGCCAGACCGGAAATCGCTGATCTTTCGACACAAAGAGCAACCATCTGGTTGCTCTTTTTTTGACAATAAGTTTTTGCGTGATTCGGTCGGACTTCCTGCCGCG
>Ga0315275_10000019_pt1 | contig 129205 bp, 156 predicted proteins | sample YL17G03_0_MG_FD_205557 | JGI IMG/M metagenome (GOLD analysis project Ga0315275, IMG submission 205557) | Sediment microbial communities from Yellowstone Lake, YNP, Wyoming, USA - YL17G03_0 | ecosystem: Environmental > Aquatic > Freshwater > Lake > Sediment | place: USA: Wyoming | collected... | reverse complement strand
TGGGAATTCGAATCCTGGCGGGGCTACTACAATTTTCTTTTAAAGATTGGGAAAGTAAAAAAATAAAATGATGGATGGAAAATTGACGCGAGATCGTAAGTTATTGGCGATCTGGGCTGCTAATTGTGCTGAGCATGTGATTCAATATTTTGAGAAAGAGCACCCTCAAGATGACCGACCCCGCAAAGCTATAGAAGCAGGGCGCGCTTGGGCTCGTGATGAGATAAAAACAGGTGAGGCCCGTGCTGCGGCATTAGCAGCCCACGCTGCTGCTCGCGTTTGTGAGAATTATGTGGCTCGCTCTGCCGCACGTGCATCTGGTCAGGCAGCCGGAACTGCTCATGTTGCAGGTCACGCGTATCATGCCGCAAGCTACGCAGTTAAGGCCGCCGAAGCCGAAGGTATCGTTGGAGAACTAGAGTGGCAGTATCGGCAGCTTCCAAAACGTCTTTGGCCTGCAATGAAAAAGATAGTTAGATAAAAATATGGGTGAGGCTACTTTTCTCTTTTCAAGAAAAGAAAATGTTTTTATATTAGAGTAGTTAAGTAAGCTTGTTTTTGAGGGTGTCGGGGAGTATGACTGATAATCTTTTTGACGTAGCCATCATCGGCAGCGGTCCTGCTGGCTTGTGGGCAGCTGATGAGCTATCCTCCAAGAACAAGAATCTCAAGGTGGCGATTTTCGAGAAGAACACTTTCTCTTCTGGCGGGATGATTAATGACTGCAAGCTAAACCTTACTCCGCACATAGGCATGGATATCGAGGAGCTTAATATCAGCGAGAAGGATGCTGAGAAGCTTATCAAGCAGATTGATGACACTTTCTTGAAGTACGGCGCAGACCCTGAGGTGTCTGGCACTAATGAGCGCGAGGTTAAGAAATGGGTGGACAGGGCCAAGCGCTGCGACGCGGTTCTTGTGGCTTGCAGGCAGAGGCACATCGGCACTGACAAGGCAGGGCTTATTGTGAAGCAGTACAAGAAGGATTTGGAAGCCCAGGGCATCATGTTCTTTGTCAACACCAGCATTGATGATGTGAGAAAGGAAGGTAATATTTTCAAGCTCATATCTGGTAAAAATGAGTTCAAGGCCAGGTTTGTTGTCTGCGCTCCTGGCAGGGACGGCGCTTACTGGCTGAGGGACCTTGCCAAGAGATTAGGCATTCATTTCAGGTGGAGCGCCGTGGATATTGGCGTGAGGCTGGAAGTGCTTAAGGAAGTGTATGATCCTATTACTGACGTTATTTATGACCCGAAGTTCATCTTCAAGACCAAGTGCCACGGAGACAAGGTGAGGACTTTCTGCACTAATCCTGGCGGCAGGGTGAGGCTTGAGCCTTCTAATGGCAGGGGCTTCTTCCTTATCAACGGAGATGCTCTCAAGGACAAGAAGACGAACACAACGAACTTTGCAATCCTCAATACCATTGACTTGACCCAGCCCTATGGTGACACCACTGAGATGGCGCGCTCAATAGCTATTGAGACTAACAGGCTAGGCGGCGGCAAACCCATTGTGCAGAGGATGGGTGATTTCCTTGCAGGTAGGAGATCAAAGGTTGAGACTTTCTTTGACAAGTCCAAGGGATATGACCAGCTGGAGCCAACCCTGAAGCCTGGGTTGCAGGTGATTCCTGGGGACATAAGCCTGGCTTACAGGGCGAGAATCCTGGAGAACATTGCAGAGGCCATTGACCGGCTGGACAGGATTGTGCCCGGCGTTGCCAACCCAGCAACCATTATTTATGCTCCTGAGATCAAGTTCTATGACACCAAGTACAAGACCAATGAGTTTCTCGAGACTAATCTGGAAGGTTTCTTTGTTGCTGGCGACGGTGCAGGCAAGAGCAGAGGCATTGTCGGGGCTGCCATGACCGGTATGATAGCTAGCCGCGGCATACTCAGCAAAGTTTAAATACTAGTAAAACAAGGAATATCAATATTATATAAGCATATATTATAGGAGGAGGATATAATGCCGGCTGTGATTTGTGACTATTGCAAAAAACCCATGACCAAGAAGGGCGTGCTGTTCATGAGCAACAGCAAGTTCGAAGTGTACAGGTGCTCGTGCGGCAATGAGAGGAAGATATGCCTCGGAGTAGCTAGTCCGTAGGGAAATCAGGCATATTTTTAAATTGTATAGCTCTTCTTTTTCTTATGAATATCCTCCCTAATGTCAAGATTATCGGCTTAACCTTGTTCTTGGAGAAGCAGAAAATCCTTGTGATGGCTGACTCTCACATAGGCAATGAGGAAGCCCTCAACAAGCAAGGCATACTCATACCTCGGCTACAGTTCAAGGAGATATTGAAGCAGCTAGAGCCTGTGTTCAAGAAAGTCAAGCCTGAGATGATTGTGATGCTTGGCGACATCAAGCACGAGTTCGGCACAATATCAAGGCAGGAATGGAGAGACACACTTAATCTTTTTGACTATTTGATAAGCAAAACAGGCAAGGTCGTGCTCATCAAGGGCAACCATGACACAATTCTTGGGCCATTGGCTGAGAAAAAGGATTTGGCTGTGAGGGATAGCTTTTTTGTTGACAATATTCTTTTCTGCCACGGACACAAGCTTCTGGATGAAAAGAGTGAGGCTTTCAAAAAAGCAAAAACCATAATCATAGGGCACGAGCACCCTGCGATTGGCTTGAGAGACGGGCCGAGAGTGGAGAAGTACAAGTGCTTCCTCCTCGGCAAATTCAAAGGAAAAAAATTAATTGTGATGCCGAGCTTTAATTTTGTGACAGAAGGTACTGATGTGCTCCAGGAAAAGCTCCTGAGCCCTTTCATTGAGAACATTCATGATTTCGAAGTCTTTGTTGTGGGAGATAAAGTTTATAAGTTCGGGAAGATTAACAAATTGAAATAGTCAGATGAAACCAGGTGGATGAAATGAGCTTAGACAATAAGACAGAAAAATTATGGGCTTCTGTGGAGAGAATTGAGAAAGGAACTGGAGTTAAGAGGAAAATCGTGCTGAGCTGCACTCACGGCGAGTATTCAGTGGAGCTGAGAGACTCTGTTGCCAGGAAGCTCTGGGTCGGGGACTTGCTCGAGGCTGGCTTTCAGGCAGTGCCGAGCAGCCTGACTGATTTCATAGGACAGAAGCCAGAGCCAGGAGACGTGATGACTGCTTCCATTGAGCTAAAATATTTGCGCGTGCCTGGCGAGGATTATATTTACAAGGCAAAGGGATTTTACGCTCGAAAATAATAATGGATTTCTTTCTTGTTATGGCTTCTTTTTTCTTATGAGTTGTTGTTTAATAAAATTTATAAACAAGTGCTTCAAGAAAAAGCAGATACGATTTTGTAGAATATTTTGCGAGGTGGTTTTTTATGAGGAAATATTTCTTGACAAGCGAGAGCGTGACAGAAGGTCACCCGGATAAGATCTGCGACCAGATATCAGACGGCATACTTGACGAGTTGATAAGGCAGGACCCGAATTCAAGGGTTGCTGTGGAATGCCTGACCACTACAGGAACTGTGCATGTTGCAGGGGAAGTCACCACCGAGGGCTTTGCTGACGTGCAGAGAATCGCAAGAAACGTGCTGAAAAGGATTGGCTACACCGACCCTAGGTTCGGCATTGATTTCGAGGACGCAGGCGTTTGGGTTTCTATCCATGCCCAGTCGCCGGACATTTCCCAGGGAGTGACTGCTAACAAGAAGGTTAACAAGGACCAGGGAGCAGGAGACCAAGGCATGATGTACGGCTTTGCCTGCAATGAGACTCCTGAGCTCATGCCTTTCCCCATAATAATGGCTCACAAGCTCACCAAGAAGCTTGCCGAGGTAAGAAAGAGCAGTGAAATAAAGGGGCTGGGTCCTGATGGCAAGTCACAGGTAAGCGTGGAATATGTGAATGACAAGCCTAAGAGGATAAGCACCGTAGTGATTGCCCAGCAGCACATCGATGATGTTCCTGAGGACAAGCTGCGAAAGGACATCCTGGAGAAGGTCATTAAGCCTGTCTGCGGCAAGTGGATGGATAAGGACACTGCTGTTCATATTAATGCCACTGGCAGATTTGTGATTGGCGGGCCAGAAGGGGACAGCGGCGTGACTGGGAGGAAAATCATTGTCGACACCTATGGCGGTGTGGGCAGGCATGGCGGAGGTGCCTTTTCAGGCAAGGACCCGAGCAAGGTGGACAGGTCAGGCGCTTACATGGCGCGCTACATCGCAAAGAACATTGTGGCTGCAGGGCTTGCAGACAGGTGCGAGGTACAGATAAGCTATTGCATCGGAGTCGCACAGCCCACGTCTATTAATATTGACACTTTCGGCACTAACAAGGTGGCTGAGGAGAAGATAATCGCTGCAGTTAACAAACACTTTGACATGCGGCCAGCAGCAATCATCGAGGACCTTAAGCTCAAGAGGCCCATATATTCTAAGACAGCAGCTTACGGCCACTTCGGCAGGGATGATCCTGACTTCACATGGGAGCTTACGGACAAAGCCGCAATCTTAAGAAAGGAATGCGGGCTCAAATAAACTCTCCGAATAGAAAACAAATTTTACTTTTTCTTAATCTTTGATTAAGTGCTCAAAAGTTTACTTTTGGCACTCAAAAATCATTGATTTTTGAATACAGAAAAAACAATTTTTTTTCTGTAACTCAAAGGCTTTGCCTTTGTGGATTCAAAAATTTTTAATTTTTGTTTTCTTTTTATTGAATAATTGTTCAGCAGGGCATCCAATCTCTCTTTGTTTACAATATTTACAGGCTAATTGGCTTCTTATTATTCCATTACCAATAAAAGTCAAAATAAATAATATGAGAACTAATGACAGCAGAACCCAATTGAAATTTTTTATTAGAATTATAATCCCAATTATTGCAGGTATTAAAGAAACCATAAAATCCGGAACAATATCTTTCCATGTCATCTGTTTTTTACAGAATTTGTTCACATCTCCCTTTTTGAAGAATATGCTGCTTATTTTACCTTTACCAAATGCACAAGTTTTTCCGTAGTAATAACAATTGACACAATGTCCCTTTATTAATCGAAATTCCAAGATTCCAATAAAGATTAAGTATAAAATTAACCAAATAAGACCTATTTGATAAATTATGAATGCTCCAATTAAATAAATTGCTATTGAAACAAAATTTGAAAAAAATACTATCCGATAAGGGTAGTTTTCATAACATTGTTCTTTTTTCATATTCTAAACACAACATCACTAAAAGAATATAAATTTTTCTATCTAGAGTAGGAAAGCAACCTATCCGGACTTTACCCAAGACAAAAATATAAGAAATAAAAAGTATAGCTTTAATCAATAAGAGTATTTATCTGAAAACAGGATGTATGTATTCTATTTCTGCGTCTGGCTCTTCGATCATGTTCTGCTTTGGGCAGTGGTCGCACATGTTAGCTACATAGCCTTTCTTGTGCTTGTCTGGGTCAAAGCATATTCCGTTAAATGAGTATTGGCACATCTTATATCACCGTTACAACTTGTTTTCTGTGCATTTATCCTTGATTTGTGAGTATTTAAATCTTGCGAAAGAACAGCAAATTGTATAACTATTTCATAATGGTTACAGAATAGAAAAGGTTATAAATATAAATAAGCCCTGCCATGGGTAGGCTGTTACAGCCATCATCAGCATCAACAAAAGCAAAGCAAAAATGATATGTGACGAGGAAAACGGAAACAGTGAAGGCAACGGCAGGCATTGCATTGAGAAACTGGAGTGCGACGATTTCTTTGTAAGGGCAGTCAAAAAAACCTATGATTATCTTCTTAACACAGTGAAGCTTGCATCCACAAAAAAAGAGCTCCTCTTGATGCAAAGTATGCAGGGAAGAGCTATGCAGGGCGCGTGGGCTCCGGCCTTCAAAAAATCGCTTACAAGAATCTACAGCTACCCGAACACCACAATTGAGAATGTGTTTGCAGCGCTGGACAAGAGCACTTCCAAGACCCAGAAGGAAAGGCAGAGAGTCATCAATGACATAGGTAGGTATATTGACAATGCCTTTGATAACCTGGAAGATCACCAAAATGGAAAATCCAACCCAAAAAATCACTGCATCAAGCTAGTCAACGGGCTAAGGGATCCTCTTGGCGGCATCAAGTTCTTTGAGAATACCCTCATCAGCAACCCTGAAAATGTCCTCTTAGGAGCTTACATCGGCGGCTGCGTGGATTCTGCAGCGTGGAGAACCAAGGCAGAAGAGAAGTATGGGCTCAAGATGCACAAGGGAGTCAGCGTGGCAGTCAACAGGGAAGCTGCGCTAAAAAGAGGCTTCACCATAACCAAGCTGGCAGACCTGGGCAGAAACAGCGTAACTCTGGAAGGCCTTATCAAGGAAAAGGTTGTGAGTTCAGCAGCTTATGAGAAATTCTCCCATGGTTTTGTTAACGCTTACATTGAGCTGCAGAAAGGGTTCGGAGTGAGCGATGACGCGGCTTTCATCTCAACTGCCCTGCTCTTCGGCATAGAGGCAGCATACGGCTTCCTCTTAATGGACGCAATTGACACCTGGGACAAGTCTACTCCTGAAATATTCAAGCACGGCCAAGATGAAATCATGGGGCAAAGCATCCTCCCACAGTACGAAAGGATTTTCGGCAAAGGCTCATTCCCATGCACTGAAAATGATGTCTTGAACATAATCTATTTATCGGCCATCAATGATGAGAGCAGAAAAAATTACCCGTCATGCTCACAAAGAAGGTTTGTTCAAATAGATAATAAGACAGGCTTGCATCCTATAGAAAGCCATGTGGTCTGGATAAGATCTGTAAAAGAAGGAGGCCTTGTGCCCCCGCCAATGAAGATAGCATTCAAGGAGGTGCTCAACACCACTTTTTATGACACGTTCAAGAAAAGGTATGATGCATTGGCAGAGAAAGGAGAATTAAGAAGGACATACACCTTGCCTGAGCACATAAATGATTCTTCAGGATTACCTTAGAAAATAGAAAAATTATAACTTGCTCTTGACAGCTTTGTCAGAAATGATCGCAGAGTTGCCTGATGGGTCCTCGATGATTATCTTTAATTTCTCCTGGCCCCACATCACGCGCAGCAACTTTTTCAGGATGTTCTTCGCCTTCTTCTTGTCCTCCTCATCCTCTGAGTCATCGCGGAGGATTTCCACCATCTTCTTCATCCTCTGCAATACGCCCTCGATGTTAGTGATGTAGCCGTTGGAGGCTTCCCCGGGCTCGATGTTGCCCACATGAGGGATCTTCACAGTCGCATTTGCCGACTTCACAACGCGAATCTTCATGTCCGCTTCAGAATCCACTTCTATGGCGTAGCGAGCCGGCTCTCTCTCTTCTTCTGGCTCCACATCAGACTTGTGATAGCCGCAGCTGGAGCAGTTCATAGAGAAGAGAAAAGTCTTGCCAAAAAAAGGCACATCAGTAGTCGCCTCTGACAGCATCAGCGTCTTGTTGTGGCAGATGGGGCACTCTTCTCCCTTGATGACTGACGGCCCCTCGTCCCCTGCTGCCTCAACCTTTTTTTCCTTCTTCCCCTCGGCACCTTCTTGCTTGGCCTTTTTCTCCTCTTTCTTCTTCTCTTCTTTCTTGGCTTTTTTCTTCTCACCCATGAGTTTTACTTTTGGAAACAAGGTTTTTATACTTTATGGTTTTAGAAAATATGAGTTCACAACACTTATGTTGTTTTATAGAAACATTTTTAAAACATCAATCAGGAATATTTAAAGTTATTCATTGCAAATTCTAAATCATCAATTCAAATTCTTAACAGAAGCATAAACAACAGAATTAGAAACAAATGAGAAAAAGATTGAAAATAATTTAAGCCTCAGGCTCGTCCCCGCCTGCCAGCTCTTCCTTGAGCGGATTGGTGGCCTTGCTTCTGAAGATTGAGGCAAAGCTAGGGGTTATGACTATGTAGTCATCTCCAAAGCCTGCAATGTCACCTTCTATGGCGTCGCAGGTCTTCTTGAGCTTGTTCACTGCCCTTTTTAGCTCTACAAGGTCTTTTTCCTTGAGAGGCTTGATGTTCACAAGGGCTATTGTGTAGCCTTCTCTCAGTGAGTCAAGCACTGGCTTGATGTCTGAGAAGTCGTTCATAACAAATGGCCTTACAATGATTTTTGAGCTCCTGCCCTTTTCGCCTTCTGTGTTCAGCTCAACATAGTCGTCTTCTGAATGGACATGCTCATCGTCATCATAACTTTCCTTCTTCTTCCTTTTGAGTGAAAAAAACTTCCAAGCCATGATCTCCCTCCTTATCCTCACCTTAACCCGAGGTTTTACATTGATTATACAATTAAGCTTTGGTTTTATTATTTGGATATATAAAGGTTTTGGTTTTATTAGGCAACCCAGGGTCCGAGTCTGTTCTTGAAATCCTCTATTAATGACACATCTGTAGGATTGGTTTTCAGCCTTAATGCGAGGTAATAACTGGTCAGGTCACCCAGAAGTATGGCTGAGAACATCTTGCTCAGCAGGCTGGTCCCGCGTATGATTATGTCTGTGTCGCTTATCCCTTTCTTGAAAAGCATCTCCTTGACCAGGCTCATCCTCTTCTGTATCCTCCTATGGTCCTCGTCAAACCTCAAGAATATCACATGATATGTGCCCCTCAAGTTCTCAAAGCCCTGCATCTCATTATGGTTCATCTCAGAGAAAACATGATAGAAAGCCTGGGTCTTGGAGTTCTCATTGAACTGGCACTTCCACCTATAGCCAATGGCCTCAAACCTCTTGCTAGTATAAACCAAAGGAGTCTTGTGCAATACTTTCTCAGACAGGATTATTGCGTTTTTCTCCAGGCTCTGAAGCTGGACTTTCAAGTCTTCCTTGAGCTTGAGCACTTGCTGAGCTCTGCTCTCCACCAGCCTGAGCCTCTCCAAAAGCCTGAGCATGACAAAGAATTGGAAAGCCATGGCAGCCCTTGGCTGATAACCCTTGGGCACTTCAACCACAATGAGATTGGATACCCGCGCGTACTCTGCGAGCTTCCCTCCAGTTGTGACAGAGATCATGTCACAACCTTTTCTCCTGGCTTCCTTGTAGACGCTCAAAGTCTCCTCTGTGTTGCCAGAATAGGAGCAGGCAATCATCAAGGTCTGCTTGTCCACCCATGCTGGAAGCGTGTAATCCTGGACAACATCAATCCTGGTCTTATCCTCTGCCAGGAAGCTCTTGAGCAACAAGCCTGCAATCGCAGAGCCACCCATGCCTGCAATAAGGACAGAGCTGTATTTGCCACCTGCCTTTCTCAGGTCCAATGCCTCAACAGTCTTGTAGCCCTGCTCCACCTGCTCAGGGATGTCAAGGATGGCCTGCCTCATGTTCTGCGGGTCATACTTGAAATAATCCTCATTCAGGTTCAGGTTGTCCTCAGCCATAAGAATAAATCCTCCTCTTTTCCCCTCCCTCTTCGATAATATCTATAATATAATGCCTGGATTTTAAATAATTTTTGAAAAAACATTTATTAATAGGGCTTTTTTCCTGATTTTAATGAAAGTATTCATTCGTACCTTTGGTTGCACTCTTAACCAGTCTGATAGTGAGGTGATGGCTGGTTTGCTTGTCAAGGCAGGGCATGAGCTGGTTAATGATTTGAAAAAAGCAGAGGTGGTTCTCTTCAACACTTGCACTGTGAAGGACAGGCCTGAGAAAAGGTTTTTTTCTGAGCTTGAAAAAGCTCTTGCAAACAAAAAGAAAGTCGTTGTTGCCGGCTGCATCCCACAGGCTGATGCTCATAATGCGTTGCTAAAGGGCGTTTCCCTTGTAGGCGTTAGGAACCTTGGCAGCGTTGCTGAAGCGGTTGAGGAGACTGTCAAGGGCAATGTTGTCAGGATGCTGAAGTTCTCAGATAATCCTCGGCTTAACCTGCCCAAGGTCAGGAAAAATCAGGCTGTGGAGATAATTCCTATTGCCTCTGGCTGCGTGGGCGAGTGCAGCTATTGCAAGACAAGATTGGCCCGCGGCAAGCTGTTCAGCTATGATGCTCGGGCAATCAAGCAGCAATTTGAAAGTGCTTTGAAAGATGATATCAAGGAAGTTTGGCTTACCAGCCAGGACTGCGGGGCCTATGGCAAGGATATTGATTCAAGCCTGCCAAAGCTTTTGACTGAGCTGCTGTGTGTGAAAGGGGATTACCGGCTTAGGTTGGGCATGCTTAATCCTAATCACACAGCAGAATTCCTGGGTGAGCTAGTAAAGGTTCTCAAGCATCCTAACATGTTCAAGTTCGCTCATCTCCCTTTGCAGAGCGGTAGCGATAATGTCCTGAAAGCAATGAACAGGAAGTACAAGGCAGAGGATTTTGTAAAGATAGTGAAAAGGTTGCGAAAAGAAATCCCGATGATAACCATCGCAACTGATATTATCTGCGGCTTTCCAAGTGAGACCGAGGAGGATTTTGAAAAAACCTGCAAGCTGCTTGAGAAATTGAAGATTCCTGTTGTTAACATTACCAAGTTCTGCCCCAGGAAAGGCACGCCTGCTTTCAGGATGCCGAAGCTGAACACAAAGATTGTGCAGAAAAGATCAGGGAAGCTGGTTGAGCTGCAGGCAAGGATTATCGATAACAAGGAATGGCTGGGTTGGAAAGGCAGAATTATTATTGATGAAATTGGAAAAGATAACTCTGTTGTTGGCCGGAATGATTATTACAAGCCCGTTGTGGTGAAGAATTCTAATCTCAAAGTTGGTGATGAATCAGAAGTAAAAGTTGTCAGGGTGCTGCAGAATTACCTAGAAGCAAACCTTATGTGAGGAAACTCGTCCTCTATTGGTCTTCCTGTCTCACTCACCCTCTTATTTTTTTTATATTGTAGCTTTCAAAAACCCCCTTATGAACCTTGCCCTCGCAGGGTCTTTGCCCTCGATATCGTCAAGGTCAACTTCCAAGGGGTCTTCGCCTTCGCTGTATTCATCCTTTCTCAATTTTAACACCCCCTTTTGAAATCAACAACCTCGCCCTAAAGGGCAAGGTGTGTTGGTACAAAAAAAGCAAAACCGCATAACAGCAGGGTATGCTTTTTTTGTAATCCAAGTGAACGTAAATCTTCTGGTAATCCCCGAAATCCTTTCAAGAGGTAGTTTTACCACTATTTAAATGTTACGGAATTTCGTCATACTTTATCATACAAATCATAAGATTTAAATATGCAGCCCTGTTATTCATTCTCGGTTCTTACCAGGGGGAATAAGATGAAGGTATCAAAAATTGAAGATTTTTGGGACAAACGAAACAAGTTTCGTTGTGCAAAAAACAAGGTTTTTGTGCACCTCATAATTTCACAAGGGGTGAAATTATGAAGGAACGCATCACATTAACAATTGAGAAAGAAATTCTGCAAAGAGTAGACCAAAGCGTGAACGGCACAGACATCAAGAACAGAAGCCATGCTGTAGAGCTGCTGCTCACCAAGGCGTTTGGGGAGAACAAGCCATCCAAAGCCATCATACTCGCCGGAGGAAAAGGCGCAAGAATGAAACCCATGACCAACATGCTTCCCAAGCCCATGCTCAGGATACAGGACAAGCCCATCCTAGAGCACAATATCGAGCTGCTCAAAAACCACGGCATAAAAGACATCATTGTCAGCATAGGATACAGGGGCGAGCAGATAAAGGAATACTTCGGAGACGGCAGCCAGTTCGGAGTGAACATAGCCTATATCGAGGAAGACGAGCCAATGGGAACTGCCGGGCCATTAAACATGCTCAAAGGAAAGATAAACGACACCTTCATCCTGATGAACGGCGACGAGCTCAAAGACATCGACCTGGAAGACATGTTCATGTTCCACAAGAAAAACAAGAGCACAGCAACCATCGCGCTCACCACAGTGGAAGACCCATCAAACTACGGAGTGGCTGTGATGAACGGCAACAAGGTAATGACCTTTGTGGAAAAGCCCAGCAAGCAGAACGCTCCCAGCAAGCTCATAAGCGCAGGACTCTACATCTTAGAACCAGAAGTGCTTAAGTCAGTTCCAGAAGGGTTCTCGATGATAGAGAACGATGTCTTCCCCAAACTCGCAAGCAACGACAAGCTCCTGGGCTATATCTTCTCAGGCCAATGGTTCGACACAGGCACGCCAGAAAGATTCAGCCAGGCAGAAAGAGAGTGGCAGAGCAAAGAATAAGATAGTATGATAACTGATTTTCAAAAACGAGTTTATGCTCTCGTCAAGAAAGTGCCGAGAGGAAAAGTAACAACTTATTCTGCGATTGCAAAGAAGCTGAAGAGCAGCCCGAGGGCTGTTGGCCAGGCACTTCGCGTCAATCCCTTTGCACCTGTTGTGCCCTGCCATCGCGTTGTGAAAGCTGATGGAACAATCGGAGGGTTTAGCGGAGAAATAAAAGGCAAGCCGATTCAGAAAAAGATTGCGATGCTGAGAAAAGAAGGCGTGGTAATCCAGGGAAGCACGATAGAAAAAAAGTTTTTTATACGCACGCGAATTCTCTTTTTTTATGAAAAGCATTGAAGAAGCCCTGGCAAAGCATGATGTTTTGCTGAACAATATCAGATAATGTTCCTATAACCGGTGTTATGTTCAATTGAGAAAAAGAACTAATAACGTGAAGAGGCGGCATTGAAACGTTCTAAAATAACGCGTGCATAATCTCTTGTTCTATCTGACACTGCGGGTATATTAGATAGTAAATTTCTTAGATCATCCAATGTGTCTATGTCTCTCTTGATTTTACCAATTTTAGTTCTCGGTAGGTGGGAGATGCCTCTAAAACAAGCATACAAAAAATTTCTAAGACTAGGATTTGCTGATAATTCTTGTGAGAAATACTCTCCGAATTCATAGTCAAGTCCTGCTAGATAGAGTCTTAAGTCCTGTGTAGGGCCTACTAGTAGATCGTGAGTGCTTAAGTCATTGAACCACCCATTTATCTCTTCTTCATTAGAAACAATGTCTCCGGTTATTGCAATAACTTTTCCAGATTTTTGTGTTAAATACTGATGCTTGATAGAACAAGATAATGAAGGGATCAAACCATTTGGAGCACCATAGACGCTTATTTCAGGATATTCAGTTTTAAACTTATCAACGTCTTCAATAGGGCTTACTATGGTTACAGCACATACCTGAGAAGCATTGTGAATTAAATCTTCTAGTAATAATCTAGCAATCTGTGAACTACTGTCATAACCTATCTGCTTTCCCAATCTTGTTTTACTTTTTCCTTCAGTGGGAAATTTATTGACGATTAATAAATCCTGCATTTATCAGAGTAATTAGCTATAATTTTTAAATCTATTGACAGTGCCACCTTTCCTTGTATTTGAGCATATTCTCCGATCTTGTTTTTCGAGCTGGTAATCTCCCGAAAGTTATATAAGCAAAAACTGATTTTTTTTAATATAAATGGCACAAGAAGTTAAACTATACGACCCGCATCCGGGATTTGGAGGAGCCCTTCTTCCTCTGCCCAGGCCAATGAAGGAAATAGCAGATAAACTGAATGGGCAAAGCATGAGCTTAGAAAAAGCAATTGAAATGATTTCTTCAGTAGCTGAGAAAATTGGTGGGAAAGTGGCGGTTGAAGAAGAGCATAAATACATTAGATTTTGGATGGAAAGTTACATTAGATTCTGGACAAAAGGTCCATTAATAAATTCATACAGGTTATTAAACTACAAATAGGAGAATTCTCAATTGGATATGGCTGCTTATAGCTGTTTATTCATGAGATAATGCTCATAAGTTCTTCTCACGCCATCTTCCAAGCTAACCTTTGAATGATAGCCGAAATCTTTTTTTGCATTCTGGTTGGAGACAATCCAAAAGTCAGGCTCTGACAATTTAATCTTCTGCACATTAAGCAGCGAGCAAGTGCCTGAAAGGCGTGCATAAGCATCTCCGAGGTATGAAAGCGCCTTGATAACTGGTAAAGGGATGCTGATGTTCAATGGCTCTTTGCCCATTGCCTTGAAAATAGTCTCGTGCATCTGCTGCCAGGAAACAGGCTCATCATTGCACACGAAATAAGTCCTTGCAACGGTAGTGTTGGAAAGCGAAGCGTCAATAATGCCCTCCACCAAGTCATCAACATGAATCAAGGAAGTGTATTTTTTCTTGTTTCCGCTGTAGATGTTAATGCCTGATCTGGCCATCTTGAAGATGTTCAGGAAATCAGCGTCCCCAGAACCATACACGCTAGCTGGTCGGAGAATGGTGCAGGGAAGGGCTGAGTGATAGCCTTTCACAACTTGCTCTGCCATCCATTTGCTCTCACCATAATACTCAACCGGGTTTTCCTCTTCTGATTCTATCCTGTAGTGCTGCCGATTTTTTGACGGGCCTGCTGCTGCCTGAGAAGAGGCAAATACAAATCTTTTCAGGTTCGGGCTTTTATGTTTCAAAGCATTGAGCAGGTTCTCTGTGGGAACAACATTTGCGTTATAGAAATTCTTGAAAGACACTTCTTTTGTGACGCCAGCAATATGGAAGGCATAATCCACGTCCTTGCAAGCCTCGCAGTCGATTAGATTTTCACAAACAGAGTAATCCACTAAGCGCTCATCTGCTGCTAAAGCTCCTTTTCTCTTCAAGCTAACGATCTCTGCGCCATCAAATTGCTTCTTCAGGGCTTTCTTCAGGTTCTTGCCGATGAAGCCGCTGGAACCTGTTAAGAGTATCTTCATGGTGAGGGGAAAAATGGTTTTGAATTTAAATTATGCGCTTCAAAAAGAAAAATAAGAGAAATAAATGAATAAAAGAGAAATAAAAATAAAGTAAAAGATTACTTCCTCTTCTTGACCTTCTTTATCTCCTTCTCAAGCTTCAGCTCTTCAAGAAGTTCCTTGTACCTGTTTCTTATGGTGACTTCTGTCACGCCCGCAACATCAGCGACTTCTCTCTGCGTCCTTTTTTCGCCATTGATGAGCGCTGCAACATAGAGCGCTGCTGCTGCTATGCCTGTCGGGCCTCTTCCAGAGGTAAGCTCAACATTCTGCGCTGACTCGATTATCTCAACTGCTTTGCTCTGGGTCTCTGCGTTCAGCTTCAGGCTTGAGGCAAACCTTGGGATGTAATCAGCGGGGTTGCTCGGCAATATCTTTATCCCGAGTTCTCTTGTGATGAACCTGTAAGTTCTTCCAATCTCTTTTTTCTCGATGTTAGAAGCCTCTCCGAGCTCGTCCAGTGTCCTGGGGACATCGTGCCTTCTGCACGCAGCATAAAGTGCTCCTGCAACAACTGACTCCATGCTTCTTCCCCTAACTAAACCTTTCTGCACTGCAAGAGTATAGATTCTTGCAGCCTCTTCCTCAACGCTGCTAGGCAATTTCAGGAACGAGCTAACTCTCTTCAGCTCTGACAACGCAAGCTTGAGGTTCCTCTCAATGGCTGTGCTGATTCTCTGCTGCCACTTCCTTAGCCTGAAGAATTTGCTCTTGGCTTTTCCACCAAGCTGGTACAAGTCTGATTTCTTACCGACATCTGTCCCGAGGCCTTGGTCGAACTGGGTGTAGCTCATAGGGGCTCCGGTCCTTCGCATCTTCTCAGCGTCCTCGCCGTCAAACTCCCTCCATTCCTGGTCAAAGTCGACCATCTTGTCCTCTACGACCAGCCCGCAGTCTCTGCAGATAATCTCTCCCTTTTCCTTGTTCCAGAATAAGTTAATGCCACCACATTCAGGGCATTTTTTCACGAAAGTCATAATGCTCCCCCCGTTGCAATGATGATCAGCACTTGTGCGTGCGATAACTTTATAAAGCGGAACAAGGAAGCGTTTATAAAGTTTTTGGTGGCTCTCGTCTGAAGCCCTCTCAGAATGATGCTCATAGCAAAATATAAATAGTATAAAATAAAAACAAAAAATATTAAAACAACCTAACATGGTTAGTACTCAAAAGGTTTCAAAAAAGAGGGGAAAATCTTATCCAGTAGTTTCTAAAAATAAGAGGCATGAGGAGATGGAGCGTGGGCAGGTGTGGAGCGTTGACGTGTTGCTTGCTGTCGTGATATTCATCTCTGTCATCATCATCTTCTATGTCACTATGACTGCTAGGCAGAAGCCGGGATTAAAGGACTTGGAGGCAGAATCCGCAAGCTTGAAAACCGAGCTTGAGAAGAATAGCGAGTTTGGTTTCATAGTCAAGGACAAGATTGACGACGCCAAGTTCCAAGCATTCATAGGCAATGCGACCCTGAACTACACAGGCCTGAAGCAAAAGCTCGGAGTGGAAGGTGACTTCTGCATATTCTACGAGGATTCTGACGGCAGCATCATCCTGATTGGTAATCAGATAGGGATTGGAAGCCCGGACATATGCATAGCTGGCTACAAGTGCGGGACTCCTCTTACCCCGTGCGATTCATAACTAATAAGAATATTTATAAACTTCTGCTGCTTGAGTGAGGTTATGATTTTTTTAACCTACTTGGCGCTGGTGGTCATTATGTTCTTAGGCTTGTTTGTCGGCCTGCTCATCGGCTATTTAACAGAGGAAGAACTAAAGCCTGGCATGCGGTACTTTGAATGGCTAAGGCACTTAACCTTTGTAGCGATACTTGTACTCTTCTTTGTGAAAAACCCTTCCTGGCTTCTCATCATAATCATAGCATTGCTCATCATAATCTTCAGCCTGAGCAGACACAGGGAGACGCTCTACTATTATGCATTGGCAGTCATCTTTTTCTTATCATGGAAGTATAATGGCTTTGTGCTCATCGCGCCGCTCATCTTCCTCTACGGCCTGCCCCTGGGCAGCATTTATGCTTTCCAGAACCTAAAAGCCAAAAAGAAGAAAGTGATTCTTGGGCTGCTCGCCAAGTACGCTGGCTTCCTGATAAACAGCATCATCCTCGGGCTTTTAGGATTATTTTTTTAAACCCGAAGAGTTTCTCCTTCAACCCATGAAAGAAGTCATGACCAAGGACAGCAGCACAACCTTCTACAGCGAGGAATACGGCGAGACATATCACTCGACAACCGGTGCTGTTGAGGAAGCTTTCAAGAAGTTTGTTGAGCCATGCGACATGGCCAGCCGTGCAAAGCAGGGCGCGGTCCGCATCCTGGACGTCTGCTTCGGCCTTGGCTACAACTCAGCAGCAGCCCTTGACAAGATACTGGAGAACAACATCGGCTGCAGCGTCGAAATCATCGGCTTGGAAAAGGATGAGAAAATTCTCATGAAAACCCTGGAGGTGAAGCCGCTCATCATGAGCTACTGCGCAGTCCAGGACGCAGTGCAAAACAAGCGCCACTACAGCCGCGAAGGCATAAGCATAAAGATATTACTGGGAGACGCAAGGAAAACCATCTGCAAGGTAAAGGGAAAATTTGACATCATTCTTCACGACCCTTTCAGCCCTAAGAAGAATCCTGAGCTCTGGACAGAGGACTTCTTTAAGGAATTAAGAAAACATATAAAAGAGGGAGGCATACTCACAACTTACTCCTGCGCAGGCCAAGTCAGGCGCAACTTGAAAGCTGCTGGCTTCGCAGTAAAAGACGGCCCTTGCGTTGGCAGGAGAAGTCCTAGCACGATAGCAACACCATTGCCCCTGTAGTATAGTCGGATAGAATGAGAGCTTGCGGCATTAAAACAAAACATTTTGTTTGGTGCAAACAGCTTTAGACCCGAGTTCGAATCTCGGCAGGGGCGTTCGAGCAAAGCGAGAACGAAACTGCAGGCTCAAAAACAGTCAAGTGTTTTTGCTTGTCAGCAGGGGCGTTTTTCTTTCATAAGCTATATATACTCCGTCGCATTACCTTTCTTTGATAATCAGGGAGATTTTTATGAATGCTGCGCTAAAAGGATTTAGTGGAAAAAACCTGGAAGAAATCGCAAAGTCAGTTCGGGAGAGTGTTGAGGCTGGCCAGTTCGAAGCCACTGTAAAAAAGGCTTATCCTGATGAAGTTGACAACCTATCAAAGCTGGTTCTTTGGACTGCGATTCAACACAATATGAATGACAATAGAAGGGAGTATTTCAAAAGGAATTTCGGAATCATTCTTCAGTCTTATTATGATTGTGAGCTGAGCTGCTTGTCGCAAGACGAACTTATTGCGGCAAATATTGAGATTAGTCACATTAATGAGGAGCTTGAGAATTCAATGAATTTCCTCAGCAACTATAAAAAACCTTCCTGACTTCTTTGGAGTAAAGAGAAAAATTAATAAATACGTGGCTTCGTGTTTAGCGCTTAATAAGAGAGTGATATCATGGAATGGTTAGCCCCTTTGTTGAAATCAATCATCGTGTTGCTGGTGGTTGTTGATCCTTTTATGAGCGCTGCCTTTTTTGCAGGCTTCGCAAGGAATGCGACTCAAAAGCAGAGGAACAAGGCAGTCATAACAGCTGTCACTGTTGCCGGTGCTTTGCTCCTGGTATTCATCTTTACCGGATTGTTTCTCCTTAAGATTCTGGGCATCAGCTTTAACGGCTTCAAGATAGCTGGCGGGCTTATCCTGTTTGCTCTCGGTGCGACCATTGTGCTCGGCATTGATATCGGCGGTGCTCAGAAGAGCGAGAACATAAAGTCAGCAGCCATACTTATCGGCACTCCTTTGCTATCAGGTCCTGGTGCCTTGGCAACAGCCATTGCCTTGTCAAAGGATTATGGCATGCTCATTCCTACCATTGCCACTGTTGTCGTCATTATAATATCATTTTTTGTTCTCAAGGGAGCTTTTTTCTTGCAAAGGGTCGTTGGCAACCAGATTTTAGAAGTAGTGTCAAAGGTCTTGGGCTTGCTATTGGCAGCCTTGGCAGTGGATTACATATACGCAGGGATTGTCGGATTCATCACAGCGGCTTAGTGCAACAGTTAACATTTGGACACGACTTTCAAGTCATTGCCTTTGAAACTTTTGATTTTTATTAGTTAGGTGCTGTCTCCCCGTATGGGCATCCCCTGACGGCGCACTGGAATCCGTAACCTTAGAAGTTTCAACCTTATGGCAATGTGGCTTGTTGCCTCCGCAAAGTTGGTGCTAACCTAAATAGAACACCTAAACGACCTGGTCGACCCATTTCTTGACCTTTGCCAGGAGGCTCTCTGCGACTTCTTCCTCGTTTATCTCTATCTTGTCCTCTTTCTCCAGCACGCCTATCCTGAGCCTTATCGCTTCAATGGTTTGGAGGATTTCACGCCGGTCTGCTCTTCCATCATCCACCCTCTCTTTCAATGACAGGAGCATGTCGTCAATCTCTGCCAGGTCTTTCATCATGCTCTTGCTCTCGCTCTCCATGTCTTTCATGAAGTGCATCACTTCACCTTCATCTTCTAAGCCTTCACCATCATAATTGTTTTTTGAAGCCATGTTTGCCTCCAATCCCGGTTATTCTCAAGTCATAAGTTCAAAGCTCTATCTCGTCTCCAATGGCAGGGGCATACACTTCCCATTTGCCTTTTTCCTCTGCCCATTTCCTCACCGCTTCAACAGCCTCCTCGTCGCCGTGCTGGATTATCAATTTTTTCGGGTTGACTTTCTCTATCAGATCTTTTATGTCATCCTTGTCTGCGTGGCCTGAGAAGTCGAACTTCTCAACATAGCACTTCACTTCTGTCCTCCAGCCATCCAGGTAGACATAGCCGTCCTCGATAAGGTGCCTTCCGTTGGTCCTCTTGCACTGGTAGCCTGTCAGCAGCACAGAGTTTTTCGGCTCATGCCACATGTCTGCAAGGTAGGTGAGGACAGGTCCTCCTTGGAGCATCCCGCTCGTCACGACAAATATGCCCTGTTCCTGCATCGCCCTTTTCCTGTGCCTCTCGCTTCCGATACGGTTCACTTTCTTGTTGAACATGTAATCCAGCACTTTCATGTTGTTCACATAAGGGTCTTGGCTGGCGAGTATCTTGTCTGTTATTCTCTTGCACATCCCATCCATGTATATGGGTGCCTTGAATTTCCTCTCAGCCAGCATCACTATTGCGTCCTGGGCTCTTCCAAGGCTGAATACGGGTATGAGCACTGAGCCGCCTTTCTTTATAGTCTCCTCTACCTTGTCCAGGAATCTTTTCTTAATCTCATCCCTGTCAGGCAGCTCTCTTGCGCCGTAAGTGCTCTCAATTATCAGCACATCAATGTCCTTATAGTCTGTGAAAGCCCCCTTCACCATCTCGGTTGTCCTGAGCTTCATGTCCCCTGTGTACAATATATTCTTTCCCTCTGCCTCGAGGAGTATCATTGCGCTTCCAGGCACATGGCCTGCGTTGCGCAGGATGAACTTTATCTTCCTGTGCTTGTATTCTGTGTCATATTTCACAAGCCTGATGTTCTTGTCAATCTTCCGCAAGTCCGTCTTATTGTATGCCGGGTGGAGGTTCCTTATCCTTTCTATCTTGTAAGAGTCTTTGAGAAGTATCTTGGTTAATGCATAAGTCAGCTTGGTGCAATAGACAGGGCAGATGATATTGTGGTGCTCAAAAAGAGGCAATGCACCGGTGTGGTCAAGGTGGGCGTGGGTGATGAGCAATCCATCAAGGTCAGGTATGTTGATGATTTTTTCAGGGTATTCAAACCCTCCTTCCTTGAACTTTATGCCGGCATCCAGCAGATAACGCTCCCCTTGCGTGTGGAGCTCTATGCAGCTCCTCCCCACCTCTTTTGCGCCACCATGAAACACTAGCTTCATAGGTTTTTCTTAAAAACACAAAGTATTTAAATATTTAGTATTTGCAGTTTATTCGGCGAGAAAAAGACGTTATTTTTCTCATTCTTCTTGGTTATATAAATCGAAAAATATATAAATAGAAATAATGCTCACAATGATTATAACAGACTAAATAAATATTTATAAGCTCAAAAATTCAGAAAAAATCATCAGGCGGGGTGACAAATTGCCTATTAAGCAAAAAAAAATCTTCAATGTTTTCTTCAGGGAAAAACCCGCCATGATGCTCGTCACTCTTCTCACCAAGAGCAACAACATTTATGCCTCCAACCTAGCAAAAGTCGTGGACTGCACATACAGCCACGTGGTCAAGATTCTCCAGGAAATGGAAAAAGCAGGCTTGGTGGAGTTCAAGAAACAAGGCAGGCTGAAAGTCCTGGCTCTCACCAAGAAAGGCATGGAAGTCGCAGGATATATTGACAAAGTAAACAATATTCTCTAAAAAAAAACATAATTCGCAGCAACAGAATTCATTCCTTATTTATCTTCAGCTTCTTTATCTCTATCTTGTCAGGCTCTGCTATGATCTCATAGTCACCAGTCTCATCAAAAGCAGAAGCCTTGGTGACCAGCTCTGGAAGAAGGATGCAGCTTCCTCTTAGGTTAAGGTTAGTGATGAGCTGCCTTTTCCCTCCGGTTGTCTTCTTGTCCTCGATGTCCTTCATCATCCTGCTGGCTGCATCATCGTGCTTCTTGGATTTTATCTCAAGAGTCCGATCATACAGGAACTCAGCAATCACATCAGCCACGTTTACTTGGGTGGTTGAAGAAATGAGCTGCAGGCCCGGGCTTATGTTCGCTTCAATAACCAGGGGACCTCTTGCGCTCTCAAGAATGTCAACGGCGCAAATCTCTGCTCTGATAGCTTTTGCCACGTCCACAGCAAGCTTTTTCGTCAACGGGTCGAGCTCAACAGTCTCTCCGGTTCCTCCAGAATGGAAGTTGGCTCTGGCCTCCAAGGGATTGGCTTGTCTCTTCATGCTCGCCACGACTTTGTTGCCGACAACAATGACTCTCAAGTCAGTCCCTCCAGTCTCAACATATTCCTGGATTATGAAAGGCTGTCTCAATGCAACCAAGGCATCTAAGAGCGAGGAAGCGCTCGCGTACGAGTCTGCAAACATCACTCCTTTACCTCCTGTGCCGTGCGGGAACTTCATCATTATAGGGAATTTTATTTTTTCAAGAATCTTCTTAGCAGCGCTCACTGTGGCGCTCACATATGTCTTGGGCATGGGTATGTTGTGCTTCTGAAGCTCCAGGTGAGTCAGGAGCTTATCGTGGGCGATTGTAAAGGCATCAGCAGATATAGGCATGTAGCATTTCCTTTCCAGGATAGAAGTCAATGTCTGGAGCAGTTGCGCATACCTGAACGAGCCCTTGACATAGACGCAGTCATAATCATGGATCGGCTTTCCCTCGTAAAGGATTTCTGCAGATTTTCCTGAGATGTTAATATCAATCTTCCTTATGTCGAGCTCGTCAACCTCTGCAAAGTACTTGCGCATGGCATCCCCTGTCCATTCTGAGCTCTCGCTCCCCAGGCTTAGTATGGCTGCTCTTAAATTCAATCTTACCACCTATTAATTTTATCGATTATGTCTTAAAAAATTCATTCCTCAAAATCATGGCTTTCAAAATCATTGCTTCCTTATGATGGGCGTGTCAACTCGTCTCGCAGGGTCGATAAGGAACCCTGTCTTTAATATGTTCTGACCTATCAGCACTGAATAGTGCATGTGAAGCCTGTCAGCAACTGTGAACCGCGCCTTGATAGTCTTCCCCCTTATTACAACATTAACCTCGACCACAGGCCTGAGCTTTGAACCATGGGCGCTCCTGATGAGCTTGGAGTCAATAACAGGACCCAGCTCGAGCTGCGAGGCAAGTGTCAAGTCAATGCTGCTCTTTGTGGCTCCGCTGTCAATCCTCACAATGAGCTCTTTCTCTTGGCCATTGTTCCCCTTAATAATAACCTTTTCTGTGAGACCAACAATTATCTTGTTCTTCACATCATTGTTTTCCTGCTCGTTATCACCCATCATTATCACACTCATCAATTACTTGCTTTCAGGCCTCATTGTGGGAAAAAGTATGACTTCCCTTATTGAAGTATTATTAGTCAGCAGCATGGCAAGCCGGTCAATGCCAATTCCTATGCCGCTTGCTGGGGGCATCCCGTATTCCATTGCCTTGATGAAGTCATCGTCTGTCCTCTGGGCTTCCTCATCACCGCTGCTCAGTCTCTTCTCCTGCTCCTTCCAGTTCTTCCTCAGCTCCTCCGGGTCATTGAGCTCTGAGTACATATTGCCGAGCTCCATCCCTGCAGCAAGCAGTTCGAATCTTTCTGTAAATTCAGGATTATCCCTTGTCACCTTTGCCAATGGACTTACATCCTTTGGATAATCAAGTATGAAAGTCGGCTGGACAATGTTAGGCTCCACAAGTTCGCTGCAGAGCTCTGCCAGTATGAAGCCAACGCTCATCTCTTCATCTATGTTGACCCTGAATTTTCTCGCAACCTCTCTTGCTTCCTTCAGGCTTATCTTGGCGAAGTCGACGCCAGTGGCCTCCTTGACAGCATCAACCATCTTGAGGCGCTTGAAAGGAGCCTTCATACTCATCTTCTTGCCATCAAACTCAAGATCTGTTGTGCCAAGGGTTTTTCTCGTGGCATATTCCATCATCTCTTCTGTCCTTTTCATGCTGTCATTATAATCATCATAGGCAGTCATGGTCTCCATCTGGATGAATTCTGGATTGTGCCTGGTGTCGATGCCCTCGTTCCTGAAATCAGCGCAGAACTCAAACACTCTCTCAAAGCCGCCGACCAGGAGCCTCTTCAGGTAAAGCTCATCAGATATCCTCATGTAGAGAGGCATGTTCAAAGCATTGTGGTGCGTCACAAAAGGCTTTGCGCTTGCTCCGCCATAAATTGGCTGGAGAGTAGGCGTGCTAACCTCAACATAGCCTTGATTAGTCAGGAACTCCCGGATTGCCTGGATTATCTTTGCTCTTGCAATGAAAATCTTTTTTACCTCCGGGTTGGCGATTAAGTCAACATAGCGCTGCCTGTACCTGGTCTCTGTATCCTTCAATCCATGAAACTTTTCTGGCAAAGGCAGAAGTGACTTGGTCAATAATTCGAACTTCTTTACGTGAACCGTTATCTCGCCAGTCTTTGTCTTGAACACGCTTCCTTCAACGCCGATGATGTCACCCAGGTCCAGCTTTTTGAAGAAATCATAAGCCTCCTTGCCGACGTCATCATGGCGGAAGTAGAGCTGTACCTGTCCAGAGCCGTCCTGAAGCTGGGCAAAAGCTGCCTTGCCCATCAGGCGAACATTCCTGAGTCTTCCTGCAGCCTTGACAGCATTCCTCATGGTGTCATGGTCCTCGGGCTTGAGGTTCTCATAAACCTTTTTTATCTCTGCAGCCAGGGCATTCTTCTCAAACCTGTAGGCGTAAGGGTTAATCCCTGCTTTCTTTAAGTCTTCCAGCTTCTGCTTTCTCTCATTGATAATCCTTGTTTCTGTGTCCATGGGTGTTCGAATAACGACGGGAAGTTTTTAAAGTTTGTTGTTTAAACAACACAATATTTTTAAATCACTAAATAGTAACTACATTTCATGGGGAACGTTGTTGATGTTGAAAGGATTATTGAAGCAGGAGTTTACAGGCACAAGAAGGATTTGGAGGGACAAATACTTGCAGAACCCATAATAAATGCCAACATCCACATTACTTTTGCGCTGCCGGCAGCAGCAGGGCTGCTTCAATGCCTCGCTGTAAGCAGGCGCAAGATATGCGAATTCGCTCCGCTGGCAAAAATAGACTCTTACCTCACACCCCGAATCCTCGCCTTAGAATCAGTAAAAGAATTATCTAGAGTTGAAAACGGGTTGGACCAAAGCATAAAATCAAGTTATGATGTGGTTCATTCCGGTGTGAAGCAGAAGCGCTTCTTATGGCAAAAAACCCAAGCACTAGTCTACGAGCAAAAAAAATTTTACTTCCTAATGGAAAAGGAAGGCTTAGCTAACGTATCAGAGCTGACACTAAGCCTTCAGGCAAGGTATGATAACAATGAGTTCAACAGGATTTATGTCAAGGCCCGCCTTCGCGGCATTATGGCAGGTGAGAACAACCCCCTTGCAGGGAGAATCGTTGATTACTGGCATAAAAACAATCTGATAATATTGAACAACGCCATAATTGAGGATGATGAAAAAACCACTTATGTTGATGGCAGCATAAAGGCATCTGCTTTCAAGGCATTCTTTGACGAATATCAAATCATGAGCGGGATGATGTTTGACAGGGAATATTCAAGGCTGAATGGTGAAGCAAAGAAGATGATAAGCAGCAGCGTTGAGCTTAACAAGTTAAGAGAGCTGTTCTTGGAAGCAGGAAAAGCCCAGTTCCCAGTCAGGCTCATAAAAGAATAATATAAGGATCACGCCAACTTTGATTACATCAGCTTTAGCTTAGAAATAATCCTGTCAATCTTCTCTACTGTGTCAGGCCCGATGCCTGCGCAGGTCACTGTGCCTGGCTCGACCACTGTGTGGCCTGCATCAGTGATTACTGCAGTTGCAATGCCGTCATCCTTGGCCTCTTGCACGTGCTTGTAAAGCTCTTTCTCGTCAGCAATTTTGACCACTATCTTGCCCATGCCTTCGGCGCGCCAGGCCTTGGCAAGCTCCTTGTCTGCCCTGAAAACACACTCAACACTCGCATGGGCTGCCTGTGCTGCCATTTTCCCCTTGGGCAGTTTCAGGTCCTGCCTGACAAGAATTGCCTGCTTGTAGTTCATATGAATTGACTAGGCGAGAAGTATATTTAAATGTTACTTAAATGCTAAATGCTTAAAATCATTTTTTCTTGCCGTAAACAAATTTTATTGCCCCAGGTATTATTTCTGCTTTTATTGGCATCTCTGGTTTTTCAATGGGCCAAGCATTGCCTCCGGCCTCAACATAGAGCGGGTCATTTCCCCCGTTATCCAAGACTCTCATCTCCAGCCCTTTTACCTTCTCAGCGTAGTTGACCCCATAAGGGTTGTAGCCATCTTTTCCCTTGTGAGGCGTTATGTGCGTGTGCCTATTAAGCACCATTCTTCCGACTATAAGGCTCATTCTGAAAAGGCTCATGCTTTTGAAGCATGCAACTTCTAGCTCTCCATCACAAGGCAATCCCTTGGGATTCCATTTTGTTATGGCTGCATGCTTTTCTCCATTAACCACATTAATGTTGAATAAGTCTGAGAATAATGTTGTTTTCTTCTCGCCGCTGCAGAATTCATAGGTGATTTCTGCTTTTATTGGCTTGTAGGTGAAAGCACCTCTCACTGCATTGGCGCCGTAAATGATTGTTTTCAGCCCTTTATCTTTCAGGAAGCCATCCAGCAGGCTTGTTGCTTTGCGCTCTGAATAATAGCATACCTGGCTGATTAATCCTATGTTGAAGGAGGTGGCTGTATAGTGGGTTTGATTAGCGTCAAAATTTATTTTTATCACGTCAGTCGGCTTGACATAATCATCAAGGCTTAATCTCTTGCTAGCCAAGCCTCTTGCTATCCTCGCAGCTTCATGAACATCTGATAGCCTGAGAATGCCGGCGAGGTTATTGGCTGTTCCTCCTTTCATCAGGAGAATGGCTGTCTTCACAGGCTGTTGTTGGTATTGGAGCAGGGTCTTTATTGCCTCATCTGCTCCAGAGTCTCCGCTCCAGAGGACAAAGAAAGGCGCTTCTTGCCGCGCAATTTGTTCTGTGAATGTGAAGATATCTTCTGCTGAGCGGGTAAAAAGGTAATAGAAGCTGTCATAGCCCAGAAGAGTTATTATTCTTTGCCCCGTAGGGTCCTTTACTCCTGAAAATGTGCTTCCAATAACAGGTGTTTTTCCTTCAAACATGATTACATGCCTCTCCTCACAAAGCGCGGTTGTTGTTTTTCTTTATAAATTTTTATTTCTTAACCACTCATTAATGATTAAATAATCTTTGCTGAAAGGAAGAACATTTAAAAACTAAAAAGCCAGGAGGACTCATCATGGTTTTCAAAAGCGAAGAAGACTTAGAGATATGGTACGCTGCTGAGAATGAAAGGCTCTCTGAGCAATTCAGAAACAACCTTGACAAGGACAATGATAACACGCCCAAGTACAGGGAGAAATTCAACAAGGAAATGAAAGCACTAATAGCAAAATACACTGCTGAGTGTGAAAAACTGCTTGTTCAAGAGAAGAAAAAACCAAAGAAAGAATAAAGAGACTATTATTTCGTGCCCTTGCCACGCTGCTTATTCTCTTCAGGAGGCCTTCTCTCGACTTCCAACTGGTAGCCTCTAAGAATCAGCTTGTTGTCTTCGTGAGTTATGTACAGCTCTTCCAAGTCGTTTATGACGATATGTGGGCCGGCAAGGTAATAAGAAACATTCAGTCTCCTAACTCTCACTTTCTCGATTTCAGTGAATCTTAATACGTGCGTCGGGAAGACATTGTGCTTCTTATGCGGGTTATTAACCTTGAAGAGCCTAAGCACAACAGTTCCGCACACCTCAGAGTCGGTCTTACAAGTCTCAGTGCCAATAAGAACACTCGTAGTCTGAATCTTGATAACAGTCTCCTTCGGATCGTTGATTTCCTTTATCATACAGCATAAGAACGCGGGTTGATTTTTAAATATTGTTGAAAAAGGAAACTAAAATGAAAAACTGCGGATAACAGAAATTCCTACAGAATTCCTGAACCCGCGTTTTCTTCGAAAATGCGGGCGAAGGGGTTCGAACCCTCGTAGGCACTAAGCCACAGGATTTCTTCTGTAGGACTTAAGTCCTGCCCGTTTTCCACTCCGGCACGCCCGCAAAATTAAAAAACTTGTTCCTCAAGGGTGTGGCGACCCAAAAATTGTATATGGTGTTTTTGCTTTCGGCAGCTACAAGGCTGACGATTCAAAAATTGCTTAGCGATTTTTGTTTGCCGGCACGCCCGCATCAGGTACTAGGAAAAAGAAATTATTCTTGTTTATAAATGCTTTTCTTTAATCGATCAGCCTTCAAGAACGTTCTTGGGGCAGGTCTCGAATTTGCAGGGCCCTTTGAGGATGTCGCAGTAGAATGTTATGGTTAATGGAGTCACGTTCTCCTTTTTCGCAGAGCAGTGGTCCCAGATGGATGATTTCCAGTCAAAGACAGTGTTGAACTTTCTCTTCTGCACAGCGTGGGCAAGCTTTTGCTCCTCTTCTGCCTGCCTGCCCTCGAAAAGCTTTATCTCTTCTTCGATGGCAGTCATCTCCCGCTGAAGGTCAAGGCTCTGGTGGAGCAGTTTCTTTATCTTCAGGATCTCAAGGTAGATTTTCTCGTTTGAAATGTCCATATCCTGCTTTCATTCGCAAGGGGTTTTATAAATTTTTCTACAGCCTTGCCTTCTCATCAGGATTATTCTTTATTTCAAGCCGGCCTTCTCCTTGAGCCAATCGTGCACCTTGTTTATTTCCAACAGGTCTTCCAAGCCAGTGCCTAGGCCAAGCCATTCGCCTAATTAGTGTAGAAAACAAGAAAGGAAAAAGAAAGTAAAAGATAAAAAATTTACCTGCTCTCGAACTCCATCTCAATCCCGCCAATCCATCCGGTGATAAGATTGAAGAGCCAGCCTCCGATTATGCCCATCAAGAAGCCCATGATGCCATAGACTATCGGTGTTATTATTATGGCGAGTATCCCAAGCCCTGCAAGCCCAGGCGTGCCTTGTCCAGTCGCGCTGGCAGCTGCGCCTATTATTACGTAGAATACCCCAATAATTAGGCCCATGATAGCCATTAGCACCGTGTAAATCTTGGCCAACGACACAATACCTATTTTTTTGAAAACTAATTTTTTACTAAAATCCTTCTCAGGCATATTAACACCTCCACTGTTTTGCTTTTTATCCCTGAATTTATTCCCTGATCCTGTTTCCTGAATCCTATTTGAGCGCGATTACCTGATAGCCGAACTTGTCCACTTCTTGCTTGGTGAAGAACTTGAAGTCCTTTGTCTTGCTTACATATGTCACTGTCTTCTCAAGCACCCTGCCAGTGTATTTCTTTGTCTTAGGGTCCCATTCCTTCAGCACAAGAACATCTCCTGGCTTGCACTCCCAGTCAGCAAGCCTGACATCAAAACTCTTCTCTCCGCTCTGCACCTTGTCAAAGAACTCAGGCCAAATCTTCTTTTCTATTCTCATGCGGCAAAGAAATGCAGCCTATTTTATAAATCTATAGAAACTTTTAAAAACATCAACTGCGAAACAATAATGGATTAAGGCTTAGTAGCAGCCTAAAAAATAGAGCAAGTGAATAACTAAAATGAACAAAGCCCAAGCCAAAAAATTCAGTGAGAGGCTTGTGGTTTTCCTGTTGATTACCTCCTTGCTTATCGGAACAGTTCTTTTTATCAGCATGATTCCTGACAAGCCCTTGTCAGAGCGCATGATACTTTATTCCATCCTTATTATCCTCGGCATAGGCTTCAGCATTGAAACCGCCATGTACAAAAGATTTAAGGTTGAGCACCAAAAGATAGACGCCAAGATCGCAACAGCTGGCGGCCTGCCAAGCCAGGAAGAAAAAGGGCAGAACCAAGAATGAGAAGATTTTGCAATCGCAAATTCTAATATAATCCCTGGATGAACATCATTTCTTCTTGCTCTCCGGCTCACTCCTAAAATCATCAATGGCTTTTTCAATCAGCTCCTCTGGCAGGCCTTTCTGCAGCAGGATTTTTTTCAGGGAAGCCGCGTCATAGCCTGCAAGAATCCCTTCCTTCACCAAAGCTGCAAGCTCATCGGCATAAGAATTAGCTTTTTCTTTCTGAACCTTCTCAAGCTCAGCATCAACAACCTCTTCTTTCCATCCGTCCATAAGGAGCTTTTTCTTTATTGCAATGGCAAAGAAGCCGTTCTTCATGGCATTCTTAATCCAGAGATTCATCTCCACAATATCCTTGCTTGGCTTGCGCTTGAACATTTGCTTCAGGGATGGCTTGCGAAATTTTACCTTGGCTGGCTTTGGCTTTTGCTGTTCAGCAGCAGTTTTCTCTTCTTCTTTGTTCCCTTCTTCTTTGCTTATTTCTTGGCCTTGCTTCCGACGGAAAAATAAGAACAGGCCCGAACCCAGGAAAACAATGATAAATAATGATATGAAGATGAACAATAACTTGCTGTCCTCAGGAGCAGAAACTTCTTTTTGTGAAGGTGACTGCTCTTTTTGTGCTGGCGATTCAGTCAGTTTTTCCTCTTCTGTGTTCTGAGCAGGCTGCTCTGGCTGCAAAATTGTTTCATTAGCAACCACATCGCCGGTTATTGCTGCTAGCTTCTCTTGTTTCAGAGCTGGTTTTTCTCCAATTGCAAAATAGCTGAAGCCTGGTGAGACTGCCTCGAAATTAGCGTATTGAGCGTCAGATGATATAACCTTGGTTGAAAGATCATTCCACACACCTTGGTAATATCTCATCAGAACTACATCCTCAGGTTTCAGATGAGTGTCAGCAAGCCACGTCTGGGTGACCAGGAACTTCATCTTTACGTCACCTTTGATTTCTTCTTCGCTCAGGTTTTCTACGGTTATCTTAAGATATTTGAAAACCTCACCTGCGGGCAATGATAGAGTCGTGGGTGCCTGAGCTAATTTCTCTACGCCGAACCTCACCTTCTTCGCAGTTTCATCCGTGTAGAAATCAATCTCCTTGATGCCATAATCATTCTGTAGGATAGATGCTTTATTTTCACCAGAAGGCAGGACATCCCAATAACGGGAATAGCCGGGCGGCGTGGTTGTGCCTCCTCCGCCACCACCTCCTCCGCCTCCACCTGTTGAGCCCGAAGACCCGACAGTCAATGCCCAGCCCTGGTTTGTTGAATCATAGCCATCGCTTACATTAAACTCCAAATCATAGGTTCCTGCTGCAACAGCGCTTCCAATAAAAGTATACCTTAAGTAATCTGGGCCGTACTCATAAGTGTAAGTAGAGGTTGAGCTATTGCCTGTTGTTTCATTCGTAACATTCACGTCAATTTCCAGGTTGCCATCTCTGTACCCTCGCAGGCGCAGGTCTTGTAGTTGGTTAGCATCAGAAAAAGTAATATTGAAAGTCAAGGATTGCTTAGTTGTTATTGAGGCTGTTGATGAGTCAGGATAATAGGAAGTTATTTCAGGAGGAGAGAAAGATGTCACATCTAATATCTTTATGCTATAGCTGTAGTTAGATTCTGGATGGCTATTCTGATCCCAAAACTGCCAATTAACTTGGTAGGTTTGAACAAAATATGTCCCTGTTTCCTCTGCCTGCCAATTGATCATGGCCGCTTTATACTCGCACAACGGGTCATAGCAGTTATCCTCCAAATCTAATACATTAGTTCCAGTAGTATCGAAAAGAATCAGTACCGTGTCAGTTAAATTCAGGTCAAGGTCATAAGTGAGAATAGTGTATCCTGAACCTTTTGTAGCATTGAATTTTACATAATCAATTGAAATATCAAAAAAGTTATGTTCCTGGCCAGAGCCATTGGTGAGAATCCATTTAGCAAGAGTGTGATTGTCATCCGGCTCGTACGAGTCAACATATGAATCAACTAATTCTACATCAAGGTCATACTGGCAACCAAACACATCCCAACTCCGCCAATTTTGTACACCAACATAATATGTTCCGTTTGTATCAAAATATCTCACAAAGCGAGAGGCGTCATTTTCTGAACCCCCATCGTCAGCCCCATCAATCCAATCCATCCCATTTGTGTCGTAAAGATCCAGTCCAGTTTCTGCATCTCCCTGCAGGTGGCTGGTCTCAAACTTGTAGAAGCTGCCTGCAGTGGCATTAAACTTCACCATATCATAATCATTAGCTTCGGGGAAGTTATCAATATTGTAAAAAGTGTGGTGCTGGGAAGAGCCATTGGTAAGCATCCAGCCGGCCAATGAATAATTATCATCAGGCTCATAGATGTCAGAAAGGTTCACCTCACGTATGGTGATATAGTAAGATCCTCCTGCTGCCCCAGCGTAGCTCGACGCGTTGATGTAATAGGTTCCATTAGCAGTCGCTTCCCAAATAATCTGAGAAGAAAGGTCAACGAAACCATACTCTGTGTCATCATTAAATTTGAGTTGCGTAGTGCCGTCTGTATCATAAAGAACTAGGACTGTGTCGCATGATGAATAACTCAAACCAAATGTCTTAATCTGATACGCCTGATTTTCTGTCATGTTAAACTTGATATAATCATAATCATTCTCTTGATGGAAGGAGTGCGACTGGTTTGAGCCATTGGTAAGCATCCAGCTGGCCAATGAATAATTATCATCAGGCTCATAATCATCGGGACCCATCACATACACTGTAATTATGCTTTCAGTTTCTTGGGTCGAATCATTCAGATTAACCCAAATGGATAAACTAAAGGCTAATGTGCTGTTAGTGAGCGGCGTAGTCCAATTGGCTAGAACATCATTTTCAACTTGCACCAGCCCATCATTCATAAGCGATATCTGTTCAACAGAGAAATCGCTAGAGCAATTTTTATCTCCATAAGAAATATTACAGTACTGAATTGTATAGTTCTGAAAATTAGGGTGTAATATTCTCCCAGTTATATTGATAGTAGTGTTTGATAAGACAAATCCCTTATCCTCAGGATAAGTGAAAGCTGTATTATCAATCCTAAGATAAACATAGTCTTCACTCACCATCCCTAAACTATCGCACACCCTCAACCTTATGATTTTATTACCATACAACCAGGAGGCACTGTTTATTATTGTAAGATTTCCGCTTTCAACTGCTGAAACACCATTACCTATAAGCTCAATGCCGGCTTCAGACCAGTCATCAGGGTTTTCTTCTTCACTCCAGCTCGCTGAGAAATTTGAAAAGTTACTGCTATTCGCTGTTCCATTTATTAGGAAAGTTCCTCCAGTGACGCCAGAAGGGTTGCAACTTGACAGAAAGATTATGAGAGAAAGCAGGACACTCATAAATAAGGCATGTAATAAGGCACGTTTACGAATTTTCTTATTATATATCAACATAAACAACCTTCGGCACCCCTTCAATAAAAGCAACTGGCGGCGGATTTTCAAGAGCAGCTGCCTTACCAACATTAATCAAGCCAAAGCCCTGAGTAAGTATGTCCTCTCCTAAATCATCAGCAGTATACCTTATGGCTGCCTTGACCTGAAAAGGAGTCCAGTCAGGATGCTTTTGAAGTATAAGGGCAACAGCCCCTGCCACATGAGGCGTAGCCATGGACGTGCCTGATATCGCTATATGATTATCATCAATGCATCTAGAGGCGGAGTACCAATCACCAAGCTCTGCAGCACATATAAGCACGCCTGGCGCAGCAACATCAGGTTTTTGAAATATTCGCGCAGGACCTCTTGAACTGAATTCAGCGATACTCGTATCACAATAGACATCAATGCCTATTTGGCTTGGCTTGCAAGCAGCAGCTACAGTAATTGCTTTTCGCGCACAGCCCGGAGAGCCAACAGTTCGTGCACTAGGACCTGAATTACCAGCAGCGATAACATTAACAACCCCTTGGTCAACAGCAGTGTCAACTGCCTGGCTCTCCGCATCAAAAGGGTCACAATCATAAGAGCCTAAGCTCATGCTTATGACATTCGCGCCATCAACTACTGCTTGTTCTACACTTAAAATTATGTTTGAAACATAACAGTTGCCGTCGATATCGCAAACCTTGTAAGCCAGTATCTGAGCGCCAGGAGCAACTCCATAAAGAGTGCCATTTCCAGCTGCAGTTGCAGCTACGTGCGTGCCATGACCATAATCATCCATCGGATCCAGATCATTATTCACAAAGTCATAGCCTCCAATAACCTTTGCACAAGTGCCATTAAGGAATTGTGCTTGGGTGCAGTTGCCCAAGTCAGGATGAGTGTAATCAACGCCAGTGTCAATTATTGCAATCTTAATCCCTTCTCCAGTTACATTCGTGCCGTTCGCATCTTGCATCTCCCAAACAACAGTTGCATTAATCATTGGAACGCTCTCATTCAGAAGAACATGCACCTTTTTGTCAAGATAAACTCCCTTCACAGAGTCCAGCTTCACAAGCCCGCCAAATGAATCATACGGGACTTCAAGGGCTACAGCACCAATTATTCGCAAGTCCTTAACTGCACCAGTTGATCCTTGCTCCTCAGCAGCCTCGGAGCTGCCTGAGGATTCCAAAAGAGGCAGCAAGTCTGGCTCAGATATATTTTCGTCCCTGAGCTCATCAAGCAACAAGCTTAATCTTCTTTGATAAGCCAACAAATAACTCGCTTGCTTAGCTTTAGCAAAAATTTTTTCTAATGAGTTTTTCTGAGGATTTTCAATTTTTTTTACTGCTTCAGGAGTCATGCTTCCCTGAGAAGAGGCAGAGCCCTGAGCTGATAAAGCACTCTTTACAGAAACCCTTTTCTGCACAGCCACCCCCTTTTTCTGCTCTACAAAACTCACAACCTTTGACCTGGCATCCTGAAAATCAGCCTCATCCACAAAACGTCCTTCTTTCTTCCCTCTTGTTAAATCCTTCTTAAGGCTCTCGACTTCCAGTCCGCTTACTTTTTTTATTTCCATTACAGGCAGTTCGGGCTCGATCTTAGGCACATTCAATGTCAGTATGAGTTTGACATTGTCAGAACTAGAAATGTAGCCGTTGTCTTTCAGGTATTGGTAGTCAGAAGGGAAATGAATCTTCTTGTTCAAGGTTTTCTCCAAAAGCAAGCTCATCTTGTCATCGGCTTTATTCTCCTGAAGTATAGCAGAGGATAGATTGCTAAGTATAAGAATAGCACTCAGAATAACCACTAACAGGTTCACCCTTCCTTTTTTCATTTTAAACCTTAAATTTAATTCTTGATAGTTAGGCTTTATATTTGTTTGTTTTTTAAAAAGAAAAAAGAATAAGTAAGCCTCTAGCGAGAATTGAACTCGCGACCTCCACCTCTTTGGGGCGCAGAAACTTTCAGTTTCTGGCCTGCTCGGCTTTCAGCCTACGCATACCAAGGTGGCGCTATACCGCTAAGCTATAGAGGCATGATAGGTGATGATTTGTAAATCGTTTAAATAGTTTTTTAAAATTAGCCGCACTAACGCTGTGTTATGAAGGAAGCTTGTGCTGATATTTTGAAAGAACTGACTGGCAAGAAACACGTCTTGTTTGTCCAGCGCGGCAATGTTGCCATCAGGCTGGTGCTCAAGCTTGCAAAAAGCCTCGGTTACCGGATAATTTTGTTGCAAGACCAGGGCGGCTGGATTACTTACAGGCAGTTCTGCAAGAAGGAAAAACTCGAATCTTCTGAGATTAAGACAGATTATGGGCTTATAGAGCTTAAAGCCATCAAGGATTATTCTGGCTGCATTCTTCTAATAAATTCCATGCCGGGCTATGCTGCGCTGCAGAGGATGCGGGAGGTAGCAAGGATTTGCATGAAGCAGAAAATATTCATCATCAACGACGCCAGCGGGAGCATCGGCACAGAAGAAACCAAGTTCGGCGACATCATCCTTGGCAGCTTTGCAATTGACAAGCCAGTAAATATTGCAGGTCACGGAGGGTTCATAGCGACTGATAGCCTCGATCATTATGACTTCTTGAAGAAAAACAATTTGCCTTATGAAATTGACTTCATTGGCCTTTTAGGACGATTGCAGAACCTGAATAAAAGGCTTTCTGATTTAGGGGGAATCAAAAACAAACTCATAAAAGAATTGGAAGCAACTGAGTTTGCAAATAAAATAATTCACAGCGATAAGGAAAATTACGGAAACGGCATCAACCTGATTGTTAAGTACGACTCTGAAAAGCAAAAGGAAAAATTAATAAAGCTTGCAGAGAAGGAAAGTCTCGAGTTCACTCTCTGTCCTCGGGACATCCGGGTGAATGAGAAAGCGGTTTCGTTCGAAATCAAAAGGCGATAACGCCTTTTGGTCCAAAAAATACGATTGTATTTTTTGATATCAAAAGAAAATAATAATGAAAGTGGGTGATGATTATGGAACTTCAGATGCCTAATAGCGTGGGTGAGTGCATTTATTTTACTAGAAGAACATTTGACAATAATGGGAAAGCGATTGCCTGGGTTTACAAGAAGATGTGCCCGAAGTGCGGCAAGGCAAAGATGGGAAAGCCATTGGACCCCAAGACCAAGAAGCCAAAGATAAGAGCGGACACGTATGAATGCCCTGCATGCAGCTTTTCTGAGCCTAAGCAGGAGCATGAAGAGAGCCTGATGGTAGAAGTCATGTTCACCTGCCCATATTGTGGCATGAAAGGAGAGGCCACGACACCTTATAAGCGAAGCAAGTTCGAGAGAGTGCCGGCGTATGTCTTCGAGTGCTGCGGCTGCCACAAGAAGATTGGCTTGACCAAGAAGATGAAGAAAGGCAAGGGCAGCGATGATGCTAGAGAGGACGACGAGTAAAGCCAGAAGTTTTTCTGTTTCGTCAAATTTTTCATCCATAAAGAATATAAACTAAAACCTATTTCTTAGCTGTGATTCTAAAGTGGAGAAAGACAAAGTGAAAGAGGAAGGCGTGGATGATTTCCAAAAAGATACAGAGCTTGAATATGACCCTCAGAAGGACGGGTATGCTGTGCCCGGGGTTCAACCCGCTCCTGTTGCAAAGAAAAGCGAAAAATCATCTCAGCCTGACAAAAATTATGAGCAAAAGGGCATAACCGCTCCAATTAAGCCACCTGTAATTAACAGCATTGAAGACAAGCTCTCAGGTGGAGTTAGTAATGAAGAGCTCCAAGCGCTGATTGAGAAGGAGCATTTGAAAAGAGTGCCTGGCTCCATGGGAAGCAAAGACTGCATTTTTTTAAGGAAAGTGCAGGGCAAATTCTATATCCTAGAGAAGAGAACTGACTCTAAATACCATCTTGTCGTCGGCGTGGACTGAGACAAAGGATTATTCTTCACTTGCTTCTCCTATTAAAAACATTTAAATATCCTCTTTGTTTTATCCTGCAAAATGAAGAAAATACTCATAACCAGCGCATTGCCGTATGTGAATAATGTGCCTCACCTAGGCAATATTATTGGCTGCGTCTTGTCAGCGGACGTGTTCGCAAGGTTCTGCCGAAGCAGAGGGTGGACTACTCGTTATATCTGCGGCGCTGACGAGCATGGCACGACCACTGAGGCCAAGGCGCTTGAGGAAGGCTTGACCCCTCAGCAGGTTTGCGATAAGTACTGCAAGATCCACAAGGAGATTTATGACTGGTTCGGCATAAGCTTTGACGTGTTCGGCAGGACCCACACAGACACCCATGCAAAAATAACTCAGGAGATATTCCTGAAGCTTTACCAGAACGGGTTCATTGTCGAGGATTTCTTAGAGGAGCTTTATTGTGAGAGCTGCAAGCGAAGCCTGGCTGACAGGTTTGTAGAGGGGACTTGCCCTTACTGCGGCTTTAACGGGGCGAGAGGCGACCAGTGCGACAAGTGCGGCCACCTCATCAATGCTGTTGAGCTCCAGAATCCTAAGTGCAAGGTTTGCAACGGGACGCCTGTGAAGAAGAACACCAAGCACCTGTTCCTGAACCTGGAGAAACTCCAGCCAGAGCTCGAGCAATGGATTAAGACCAGGCACAAAGAGGGCTTCTGGACTGAGAACACTATTCTTTACACCAATGCCTGGCTCAAGGAAGGCTTGAAAAAGAGGTGCATCTCTCGCCAGCTCAAATGGGGCATTCCCATACCATTAAAGGGCTTTGAGGACATGGTCTTCTACGTCTGGTTTGACGCGCCAATAGGATACATAAGCATCACCGCCCATAAATTCAATGACTGGAAAGACTGGTGGAAGAACCCGGAGCACGTCGAGCTGTACCAGTTCATGGGCAAGGACAATGTGCCTTTCCATACAATAATATTCCCAGCAACACTCATCGGAACCAGGGACAAGTACACTTTGCTCTACCACATAAATACAACCGAGTATCTTAATTATGAGGACGGCAAGTTCAGCAAGAGCAGGAACATCGGCGTGTTCGGAGATGATGCTGCAAAGCTTGGATTGCCTCCAGATGCTTTTAGGTATTACCTCTTAATCAACCGCCCTGAAAAGGCTGACACTGTGTTCAGCTGGGATGATTTCCAGGACAAGCTCAACCATGAGCTTATCGGAAACATCGGAAATCTTGTTAATAGGACGGTTGTCTTCCTAAACAAGTACTATGACTCAGAAATTCCTCCTTACGAGTTGGGTGACAAGGAAAAATTACTCCTGGGCAAGATAGAGGACCAGGAGAAGAAGATAACTGATCTGCTTGAGAAAGTCAAGATAAAGGACGCTCTCAAGGAATCGCTTGCCTTGTCAGCTCTTGGCAACAAGTTCTTCCAGGAAGAAGAGCCATGGAAGAACATCAAAGAAAACCCCAAGAGGGCATCAACAGCGCTCTACCTGCTAGCTAACCTTGTCAAGGACTTAGCCATACTTTGTGAGCCTTGCCTGCCTTTCAGCGCTGAAAAGATTTTCAAGCAGCTAAACATCGAGGTAAAGAAATGGGATGATCTTGGAAAGCTGAGCCTTGAGAAAGGGCATAAGGTTTTGCAGGGCGAAGTCTTGTTCAACAAGCTAGTTGATGAGGAGAAGAAGAAGCTTAAGGAAAAATTCAGCGGCGCAGGCAAGAAAGATATAGGAGATGCTAATGCAAAAGAAGTAGTTGGTGTCAAATCAGAGCTGAGCGCAGCGGCAGCAAAAGGCTTCAGCCTCCTCAACCTGAAAGTCGCCCTGATACTAGATGCAAAAAATCATCCCAAGGCTGAGAAGCTGGTCATACTCAAGCTTAACATAGGCAAAGAGCAAAGGCAGATAGTGGCCGGAATAAAAGAGCACTATTCATTTGAAGAGTTGAAAGGCAAGAAGATAATAGTAGTCGCCAACCTGAAGCCAGCAGTGCTCAGAGGAGAGGAATCAAACGGCATGCTCCTTGCAGCAGGAGATGATGACGGCATACTCGGGCTCTTGACAGTAGACAAGGCAGAGCCAGGAACCCAGGTGCTCATCAAAGGCGCAGAGCCTCATAATAATATTATCAGCATCGAAGACTTCCAAACAGTGAGCTTAGTGGCAAAGAAAGGCAAGGCTTATTCTAACAATGAAGCTCTCAAAGCAGGCGATGAAGAGGTCCTTGTTGAGAATGATGTTGAAGGCAAGATTAGATAGTTTGTAGTTTGGGTGGTCTGCAATTTAAACTCTCATTTTCCTTATTTTCTCTTATTTCCCTTATTGTTAATCGCAATATTTATATATTCTAGTAATAAGGGTTAATCCCAAGGTGAGGGTTAGGAATCTTAACAAAACAATAGCATTAGTAATGATTTATCTTATTCTATCCTTGACTATATTCACTGCGAGCGCTTTTGCAACAATATATAATGCAGAGGCAATGGGCAAGGACAATATTCCTGGAATAATGAGGGCAACCGACACCTTTGCAGTCAGGACTAATTCAACAGACCCTTGCTCAATAAGCGCTTTCTTCACCAACAACACTTACAAGCAGATGAGCTGCACCATAATCGGGCTGTCAAAAAGCTGCGCCTACACCTACCAGGCATCCAATGTGACTGATGGAATATCAGCCACGATAATGGAAGCAACGACAGAAGAGATTGCTGAAGTGGCTGCTTATGTTGACAACATGCCCCCTTCCATTGTAAGCCTTGACGTAAAAAGCATGGGCAACAGGGTCTTAGCTACTTACTCTCTCGCTGACCAGGGCAACATGTACATGCCGGGCAATTGCGCAGGCATAAAGAGAGTCGAGCTATTCCTCAACGGCAAGGTTGTTAATAGCTCCAATCACACAATTAACTGGTGCGCTGTTGATGGAGAGCTGTCAGGCACAATTGCTAATTATGCTGATTATGTCAATGTGAGCTTCAAGGTGACTGATTATGTTGACTTGTCTGTGAATGCCACAGCAGAGCCTGTGTTTATCGATACAAAAAAGCCAGTGATAAAGACAGCTGCAAAGGTTTACAAGCCAGGCACGACAGAAGAAGTGAAGCTCGTAGCCCTTAACTCCACGCTTGTCAGGGATGTTGACATTGTCATTGATGTTGAAGACAACGCCATCGCTGCCACCAATAGTACGTTCGGCAACTTCACAGAATTTGATAAGACACTCAACACTAGCAACACTAGCCAGACAAATAAGGCAGGGACATGCACCAGGAATGCTTGGGCGAACAATTACACCTGTAAGTTCGCAGGAGTAAAACTGAGCCCTGACAAGATCAGCGTGCCATTCACTGTTGTTGTGAATGACCAGGCAGGCAACACTGGCAACGCAAGCCTCACAGCAAGCTTCACAGAGCACAAAGGAGGCAATGTGGGCAGTGCAAAAGTCTTCAAGGCAGGGACAGAAGACATACTCACCACCATTTCTACTAACAGCAGCAAGGAATGGGCTGTGGACATAATGATAGTTGTCAATGACGCAGTGGCTGTGACTAGCGTCAGCGGAGACTTCTCAGTGATACACAAGACCCTCGGAGCAAGCCAGGGCAACATGACCAGCACTTGCACCTTGAACGAGACCACCCAGAGCGGCACTACCACCAACAATATTTATGAATGCTATTTCACAGGGCTGAAACTCAACCCCAATGCCACTTCTCCTCAAATAAAGATAAAGGTGACTGACGAGATAGGAGCGCAGGTCGAGAAGAACACCAGCCTGAGTTTCACAGTCATTAACAGCGCAGGAACAGTGAGCCGGGTGGGACCTGAACAGAGCCGCTGCACAGGAGGAACCTGCTATGTGAAAGCAGGCACTAATAATATTACTGCAATTATAAGCACGAGCTCTAGCTTTAATGAGAGCAATGTGATTATACAAGGCACCAAGGCGACGTGCACACGCCAGAGCGGATGGGAATGCCAGGCAAACGCTAACATCGGCTCAGGAGACAGAACCATCAAGGTCACTGGGACTGATGATTACGGGAACGCCCTGACAGGGCAAGGCAATGTCACAGTAGACAGCGCAGCGCCTGCAAAAGTCGGAGTGCTGAACGCCACTCCTGAATGCCCGACTAGCAAGGAAAGCCTGAAGATAGTGCTTAACGTGAGCGAATCAACAGGTCCGACAGTCACCATAAGGGCGGATACGACGCAGATAAGCGCTGTCAACGAGACCAAGGCTTCATGCAGCAAGATAGGCACTAGCACCAGCACATGGTTATGCGCCCTCACCATTGGCAACCTCCTAGAGCAAGAGATTAACACCAACCTACGAGTGATTGTGGAAGACTTCGCAGGCAACCAGCTGGCTGAGAGCGTGCCCGTCAGCATATGCATAGAAGTCAATGAAGTCCCAGAGCTGATTGAAAAGATAGCGTCAGTAGGCACTCTGCCCAAGATTGACAGGAGGACAGCAAGCAAGATAACAGTCAAAGTGCCAATACCATTGAATATAATTCTCAAAGAAGACACTGTGCAGATACTTGAAAGGACTGTTGTTGACTGCTCAGACACGCCAGGCATATCAGGCGCAGCCTACATGATAAACGACCTGAACCTAAGCCCCATCCTCGTCCTGCCATTGAAGTGCACAGGAACGGGCGATTGCAATGACGAATGGGATGAGGACAACAATGTCAAAGTCAACTGCACCCAAGAGTTCAAGATAAGGAACAAGAACAGGATTTACACCCTGAGAGAAAAAGAGTACATAACCGCGGACCTGGATGTTTACAACCAAGCCCTCGGAACAATCAACGACACCTTCAAGAAGAAGGTTAATGACATAAAGAAGGAAATCCAACGCCTTGACAAGAAGATTGACAAATGGAAGGGCATTCACAGTGTTCTAGGTTCGCTCTGTAATGCAGCAGAACTGATTGGAAAAATCAATCGCATCTTACAGATGGTAAAAGGATTAGGCATCTGGCCAACTTCTGTAGCCCTGACAAGTACTCCCATTACAGCGCCAGCCGGAAATGCCTTATGGAAAGCAGGGAATAAATTATCAGATGTTGATGATATTGTCCAGAAATATATATGGCCGATTGGTTGGACACCAACAAGACAAAATTGGATTGGATTCATGGTAAAGACTGTTTGCACCATATACACCTGCAAGATATACGACATGAACACCTACGTAGAAATCGGGCTTAGCCTTGCTGCAGGCAGCCCCTCAACAAGCAGCAGAACTGCCTCGTCATCTTCATATTCACCTTCATTATCTTTCGAAAAGTACACACCCAACTCTCAATTCCCATTCTCAGGGTCACCGACTGTTAATCTTGGATTTAGAAATTATTTCCCGGTAGGATCGACTTATGCTATTTACTCAGATTCCGTTACAGGGAACGCGATATCAGTACCAAACATATTGACCTCATTTTATAACCTGCCGGCAGTTCTCAGATGGAATAATGCTGTGGATGCGTTCCTCGGCGATGAAGGAACCTGGATTTACAATCCTTACAAGAGCAAGCACTATGACGGCTTGTGCATACCTGCCATACTCTTCAATGACAGAAAGGAGAGACAGTTGCAGTGCAAGCGTTTAGGCTGCCTTGAGCAAATGGTTGACATCGGAGGACCAATAGAGGCTTGCGAGTTTGACTATAATTTGGACATGTGCATGTATGTTGAGAGCGCTCGCTACAAGATTGAAGGCTCTGCAAGGCTAGACAGAGTTATTGTAAGTTTCTTCAGGGTTTTATTCAGCAATATTGTGGGCCTTATACCTCTTTCACTTTATATTGTTGCGTGTAATAATTATGCAAAAAAACCCACTACAACACCGTTAGCAGATATTTTATTCGTGACGTGCGGCCTTACAGGCACTTTACTTAGCATTAGGGAAGTTGTGGCTGTTTTTGAGAATGTTTTCAACGCCGGCTTTACTAATAGCCTGGCGCCTGTGAATATCCCATCTACAGGACAAGACTTTTGCTCAGAGGTGGATTACACATGAATAAGAAATTAATCACAGGCATTGTCTTCCTCATCCTAATTAATATATGGTTAGTTTCGGGTGCGAGCGTTGATGACTACAGGCCTGGCTGGTTCAAGGATTACGGAGGTAATCAATCTAATATACTGCATAATTTCTGGGCTTCTTTCTGGCCTTTTGCTTATAAGGAAGGGGTTGACCCGTATGACAACGCTGACATTTATGGCTGGTATAACAACACCTTCTTTGGATTGGCGAACTGGGAACGGGAAGCGTGTCTTCTTAATACTGGAGAGGAAGTCAGGAATATCAGGGATGCTATTTATGACTCAATCCTGGATGAAAGCACCGTGTACACCACTACTTTGAGCATTAGCGCTACCAAGGAGGCCGGAGTGAATAACACTTATCTTTATGAGGCTTCTTGGTATGTCCTGCCTTATGGTGGTGATTTGTATTACAAGGTTTATTTGATGAAGGACACTGATAAGGAGTATTTTGCTGGGAAAAAAGGCGATCAGGACTCAAGCTGGGAACTAGTAGAACAGTATGCTGGCGATAGCGGTTACGAAGCCAAATATTTTGAGAAGGATTTGGAAAAGGCAGTGCTGGAATACAAGGATTATGGGAGCGATGTGATTAATACGCTGGAAGTCAGCATTGCAAACAAGACCGCTCCGGACTAAGAAGATGGCAAAAAAGAGCAAAATTATGAAAATTGAGAAAGAGCAAAAACTCAGCTACTGGCAGGCTCAGAGAAAAGCTTTTCTTGCTAGTTTCAGCAATATCGCAAAAAAAGGTTTCTTTAAATCAATGCTATTCGACTTGTTGACCTTGTTGACAATCATCATAATAATGAACACGGGTATTGTTCTTGTCCAGCGCATGAGTTTTGAAGCCATGCCTGAACTGATGAAGGTTTATGACTTAAAACAGAGCGGCGACCTAGAGGCTTTTAATTCACAAATTGCCGAGTTCATGCCCGTCATAACCAGGGTCGTGGGCCTGTCTTTGCTTGTCGCGGTTCTCGCATTCTTATTAATAAGCTTCTTCATATCCTGGTGGTATGGCAAGGCTTGGTGCTTTGGCCTGGGAAAGAAATTCAGCGCACGATATCTGAGAAAATACTTCCTACTTAATATTATCTGGTTTTTAGGCTGGCTTGTCCTTCTTTTTTTGACTATAAACATATTTGTGACCAAAGCAGCTGCAATCGTAATAATACTGGAAGGAATATTTTTCTTCTACGCAGACCCTGTGCTGAGGGCTGTCTTTAATGAGGGCAAAAGTATCAGGGAGAACTTCTCCTTGTTTTTCAGGACAGCTGCCAAGTTCTACTGGTTCATCTTTTTCATACTTGTTTCAATAATCCTGGGAATAATCCTTCTCTTAATTAGCTCGATATTCATGAAAACTAACGTGTTATTCTTGATTTCGGTCATAATATTCACTATTTTATTTATTGGCTGGATGAGAAATTATATCATTCAGCTTGTCAAGTCAATCACATAAAAACTTAGAAGGTGCTTTAAAATGCTTGAAAAAAGAGGTGGACGTAAATCCCAGATTACCTTATTTGTAATCCTAGGAATAATTCTTCTCATTGTATTTCTAATCATCTATTTTGCAGCCTCAAAAAAAACTGCTATTGAAAAAGAATTCAAGGAGGAGTCCATACCTGAAGAGTTCAAGCCGGTGCGCGACTATGTTGAAGCTTGCATTCATAATGTCGGAATAGAAGCCATAAAGAAGATGGGGACTCACGGCGGGTACATTGAACCTTTAGATTTAGAATTAACACCTGTACTTATGCGTTATAGCTCTGCAGAGCCGACTCGTTTTGAACTTGTCTCAATAAGAGGAGATGGAGAAGGGCTTATCCCATATTATCTTCACGTCCCAGGAAAATCTAGCTTCCGTAATTATGCGCTGGGCTCTTATGCTCCAACAACAGAGAGCATGGAAGCTCAACTTAACAAATACATCCTCAGAGAACTTCCCGGGTGCAACGGTGAGTTTGAAGAATTAAAGAGCAAAGGTTATGAAATAAAGGCTGATAATAATAAAATAAATGTCAGCAGCTTTATCAGGGAAGATAAAATAGAGTTCTTTGTTGAATACCCTATAGATGTTTCTAAAGAAGCTGTAAACACCAAAATCACAAAGTATCAAAGCACAGTAAAATTCCCTTTTAAGAAATACTACGACCTCGCTATTAACATCAGCAGATCAGAGCTTGAAAACCAATTCCTAGAAAGCTTCACCACGAGCCTGATTGCTTATTATTCTGGTGTTGATACTAACCGCCTGCCTCCGTTTAATGAATACTCAAATGAGGTCTACATAGTCACCTGGAGCAACTTAAAGGTAAGGAACGACCTTAACAGCCTCCTACTTAGCTATACGCCTGCTCTGCAAGTGAACGGAACCAAGAATTATGAACCTATAGAATTACAAGGAAAGGATGTTGAATCCTTGTTCTTCAAAAGCCTCAGCATGGACATGTTCAACCAAACATTCTCTAACATCGGAATCACTTTCTTTTATATTGACAACACTTTAATTTCAAAAGTTCAACCCTCAAAAGGAGACATCATCAAGCCTAACGTAAGAGTTTCAAATGTAAATCCACAAATCCCTCAAAACCAATTCAACACTTACCAATTTTTCTACGATGTTGCTTATCCTGTAATCGTGGAATTAAGAGGAGATGAACCGACCACCGAAATACCCGAGTACAGCTTCTTATTTGCGCTGGAAAACAACCTGATTGAAAACCAAGGGGTGCTGGCTTGGAACCTAGGTATGGGCACTGTTGATTGGCACAGCTCTTACTTAAATGTGACTTATGCATACAAAGGAGGGGTCATATCACCGAGCACTGGCCAGCCTGTTGATATCAACCCGCCCAGAACTATCACTAAGAATTTATTCTGCGATGAATCCGCCTGGCTATCGGGAAACATAAGCGTCACCACAGTCGATGCCACATCAGGGACTCCGCTTGAAGGCGTTACTGTTAGCTACGGCTGCGGTGATTATGATGAGTGCTGGGCAGGACAAACCAAACTTGCAGAAAACAGTTTGAGAGCAGAGTGGACAGGGACGCTGCCTATCTGCACAGGAGGATACCTATCCTTAAACAAAGATGGCTATGGCTCAAAGAACATCATGCTGAGCACAAGCGAAGGTGAGAGTGCAATACTATCAACCCAGAAACTTGAAAAGATTAGGGAAGTCAAAGCAACTGTCAAGAAGATGGAGATACTTAAGAACATTTACAGAGATGATTGGGAATGGAAAGAAGACCCCGATACAATCTCAGCAGCTCAAGACCTTGATGAAAACTCTGAGCAAGTCACTCTTAGCATCATCCAGACCGGATTTGAATCAGGAACCAATCCCTTGGCTAATTCAATCGTATTTGGCAAGGACGGTGTAACAGAGAAAATCATTAAGCTTGTGCCTGGTGATTATGAAATCACTGCAACATTCCTTGACAACAACGGAATTATAATCCCTGGAAACTGCTCGAGGATTTGCAAGATTGATGTGCTTGTCTGCCTAGATTATGAATATTATCCCAACGCTGATGTTAACATGACACCTGCTGCATGGGGTGGCGTTGAGATTAAGGAAGGAGGCACAGGAAACTTCAAGATAACTGCTGCAGACTTAGATAACAATGCAGAATTAGAGTTCCATGTCATCAAACTACCTGACTTGAATCTAGCATCACCACCAGGCGGTTGCATCCACAACCTTAATGAGATGAACAACATATCTGACTACTCTACCAGGTACAAGGACACGATCCTGCCTGTTTTCAAATAAAAAGTGAGAGACATAGAATAAATTTGAACTTAGAATGGTTGACGCACTGCTAAAATATGTAGAGAATGAGATGCAGAAAGGCAATAGTGTGGAGATTATTAAGAGCCACCTTGCAAGGCAAGGCTACAGCCCTGCATTGGTTGACGGAGTTATTGAGTCAGTGATGATGAGAAAAAGTTCTTCTCCATCACCTGCTCCTGTTGGTAGAGATGCTGAGAAGAGCACCTTCCCGAAAATACTCATTGTAATCGTTTTCCTGGGCCTTATTATTGCCGGAGTGCTTGTTGTTCCTGGCATGCTCAAGCCAAAGCAGGCTTTGCTTGATGTCAAAGCTATCCCTGACAAAGTCAGCTATATGCCCGGCGAGCAATTAGGCTTTAGGATTGAAGTGTCGAACATGGGCTCTGCTGAGAAGTTTGACATCAACATCATTTACAGGGTGCTTGACAAGAATGATAACACGCTCCTGAGCAAGGAAGAAACATTGGCCATCAGCACCTCGATGAGTCAGCACATCATTCTCCAATTGCCTAGCACTTTCAAGCCCGGGGATTATATCCTCAAGGTCTTTGCTAACTATGGAGGCAAAGTAGCGACTTCATCATTCTCGTTCGAAGTCACTGCTAAGCCTGTTGTGCAGCCTAACTGCAATGATAATAAGAGGAACCAGGATGAGACAGGACCTGATTGCGGCGGAGTATGCGGAGGCTACTGGTACGACAACGGATGCCATGCTGACCCGCAAGGAAGCACTGACGGAGGCGGAGCCGCCACAGAGAGCTGCAATGATAACCTGAAGAACCAGGATGAGACAGGACCTGATTGCGGCGGAGTATGCGGAGGCTACTGGTACGACAACAGTTGCCATACATCACCTAAACCAGTTACGCCTGCCAAGCCGAGCGTTGCAGCAGTCCTCATACAGGCAAGAAACATGGCAGCAACTGATTCTGAGCAAGCAAAGAGCCTCTGCCAGACACTTGAACAAGTAAGTGACAAGGACAAGTGCTTCAAGAACATCGCAGCAGCGAGCATGAAAAAAGAATACTGCGAATTAATAGCAGGAATCTCAGACCGGGACGAATGCTACTATCCCTTCTTCATGCAAGGCGACTACTCTGTATGCGACCAGTTGACAGACCCGCAGAGCAAGCAATCCTGCGAGCAGCTGAAAGAATTGAGCACAATAGCTGCGCAGCTTAACCAGACCAATACTGCGCAATGATTTCTAAATTTAGCTTATCTTGGCATAATAAGTTCTCATTAAAGCGAAAGATTTAAATCGGCGTCTTTATTTAGCAATGATAAAAACCATAACGGGTGATTTCCATGGCAGACAAGAAAGAAGTCAAACATCACGAGTACGAAAAACTTGACCACAAGACGTTGGACGATGTGCTGAAGCACATTGAGGAGACGCACTTTCCAGAGATTGAGGATGCATTCACTGATTATGATAACTTCACAAAAGAAGGTCATTTAAACAAGCTCAAGGTCGAGATATTAAAGCCCAGTTTTGATGAGTTCTACACCACAATCGACAAGGAATTAACTAAATATTTTAAGGGTGGCAATGACTCTGTACACAAGAAGGAAAAGGAAGTCAAGATAGCACTGGCAAAGGGAATGCTCGCTTACTTCCAAAAATCAAGGCCTGAACTGCATAAGGCTCTCAACAACAACAAATTCATCAAAGCCATGTTAGACAAAGGAGAAAATTTCAAAGAGGCTTATGAATTAATCGCACATTATATGGACACACACGTCATGGGTGCTGAAGGACGAAGAGGTGGCGGCCTTTATTCAAACCTGGCTAAGCAAATAACCGAGGATGAAGAATCTACCGTTAACTCATTGAAAAGCTTATTAGAAGATCTCAGAGGAGAAACACATAATCAGGCGCTTCAATATCTCAAAGGGAAGAAATTCGCAACTTCAGTAGGTAAATTTGAGCCATTCAAAGTTGCTCATTACCTAAAGGAAAAAGTTATAGGGAAAGAGAACTCTGGCTACAAAATAAAAGAAGAGCATGAACACAAGTTCTTGATGCACGGCCTAGACGATCTCATGCGCGTATATGAAGGTGTAAAAACAGGACAATGGGTTAATGAGAAAGGAAGGGTTGTCAAGCCACAAACAGAATATCACGTGACTCCTTTGTATAAAGAGAAGAAAAAGGCTGAGAAAAAGTAATTCTTCTCTTTTTTCTTTTTATTTTAATCTATTCCTAATCATAACCTTTATAAACAATTATCTACTCTTGTATTCTCGAGATAACAAAAACTGTCGTGCGGTTTTTGGAATCAGCAAATGAAATTTGCTGGTTCAAAAATTATGGTTTTTTGATATGAGAAATTTCGCGAAATTTTCCATAATCATCATCATCCAAACACAAGAGGTGGTTTTTCTTGAGCAAAAAAATCAAGGCTAAAAAGATTGAGGCTGTTAAAAATGACGAGAAGGATGTTCTTTCTAGAAAGGAAGAGGTGACGCAAGAGGCTAATGCTCTCAGCAAGGAGCTTGACAAGATGGCTGAGCAGATTCCTGACGATGCCAAGAAGAGGCTTGAAGAGATAAAGGACAAGATAGAGAACTTCAAGAACAAGCTTGTTTCCAAGTTCGAGGGCTACATAATAGGCGTCGCATTGCTGCCGCCTGACAAGGATGATGATAAGAAGGAGAAAATCAATGTCCTAATCCTGGTGGATGATAGCGATTCCCAGAAGATGAGCAAGGACGAGCTCAAGGAAAGGCTGGGCGGCATCATAGAGAAGATGGCGGCTGAGTGCGACAAGCAGCTAACGCCTCAATTAATTATCCTGACAGAAGTATGGCAGGCTTGCTATGACGCCAAGTACGAGATACTGCAGATGATTGCGTTAAGCGCCCCTGTGCACGACACAGGCATGCTCTCAGCCATCAAGATTGCAGAGATCCACAAGGACATGGTGCTCAAGAAATTCGAGAAATACATTGTTTCCTATGTCCTGGCAGGCAGCCTTGTGCAGGGCAAGGCCACGCCCAAGAGCGACATTGACGTGTTCATAGTAATTGACGACACTGACGTGAAGAAGATGACACGGGCAGAGCTCAAGGACAAGCTCAGGGCAATAATCATCGGAATGGGGATTGATGCTGGCAAGATGACAGGCATTGAGAACAAGCTCAACATCCAAGTCTACATACTGACTGATTTCTGGGAAGGAATCAAGGAAGCCAACCCAATATTCTTCACCTTCCTCAGGGACGGCATACCCTTCTATGACAGGGGCATATTCATGCCCTGGAAGCTATTGCTCCAAATGGGACGCATCAAGCCCAGCCCAGAGGCCATTGAGATGTTCATGAGCACAGGAGACCAGATGCTCGAGAGGATAAGGTACAAGATAAAGGACATTGGCATGGAAGACACTTTCTACGCCATCCTCACTCCGAGTCAGGCAGCCCTAATGCTCTACGGCATACCTCCGCCCACTCCAAAGGAAACGCCCGAAGTGATGAGAGACATCTTTGTGAAGAAGGAAAAGCTGCTCGAGGAGGAATACATCCAGATCCTTGAGCGCAACATCAAGGTGAGAAAGGACTTGGAGCACGGCACCAAGAAGGACTTAACAGGAGAAGAGCTTGACACGCTCGTCAGCGATGCCGAGAAATACCTCAAGAGGCTTAATGACTTGTTCAAGGCCATTGAAACCAAAAAGGAAGAGGAGAGCGTGCTACACAGCTACGAGAACATAGTCACGGTTGTCAGGGACATACTCAAGATGGAAGGCGCAGAGAAAATCAAGGACACTGAGATGATAAAGCTATTTGAGGAAGAAATAGTGTGCAAAGGCCTTATCCCTGAGAAATACTTGCGAATACTCAAGGATCTTGAGAAAGCAAAGAAAGACTATGATGCTAAAAAACTGACCAAGGCAGAAGTGCAAAACGTGCAGAAAGACTCCAGAGAGCTAATCAGGTTCCTGGTGGAGTTCATCCAGAGAAAAAGAGGCATAGAGTTGGAGAAGACCAGAATAAGGGTGAAGCACGGCAAGCTGTTCGGAGAGGTCATACTATTCGGCAAGAAAGCCTTCATCATACACGACATTGACAATGAAGACAAGGACATATCCAAGGCAGACATAACTCCAGAAGGCTCACTCACCAATATCCAGGGCAGCTCATTAGAAGAGTTTGAGAAAGCGCTCGCGAATATTGATGTACCAGAGAAGGTGTTCATCAAAGAGCCCATCTTCGAGGACTTGAAAAGGATTTTTGGCAAAGATGTAGAGATACTCATCAACTATTAACTAGAAATTATTTTTTTAAAATTTATTTGCTCTCTTTATTTAAAATTCTGTTGTTTCCCGGTATTTCCTTATCAGCTCAACCTGGCCAAGCAGCCTGTCCTTGGAGAAGACTTCCTGAGATAAGACGCCCGGGGAAACATATTCTGCTCTGATATCATATTTCTTGAATTTCTCATTAGCAAAGTCATGCCAGTTGTCTGTGAAATTACAACCCCAGTTCCTAATCTTGTCAGCAAAAGCCTTGAGCTCATCATAATGAGGGTAGACGAGGCTAGGCGCGAGCTGCAGGATTGCTTGGGCAAAAATCACGTCCTCAAAAGAATCCATGTCCATCAGCGCGGCAGCATCCAGGGTCGGGTATAGCTTAGCCTTAAAGCCAGGGACGTCCAAGGCGTGCTCGACTAATTCAGCGCAGCTCTCTGCCTTAAGCGTCGGCACGTTCTTGTCATTCTCTTTTATATTGAATGCCTGCCTTAATGCATAGCGTGTAATCTGTGAAAAAAAACCAGCAGCTCCTATCTTGGATATCGTGCCAGCGGTCCTTTTAAGCGAGAACTTCCCCTTGCTTTTGAAAATTAGCTCTGCAAAGAATTTTTGCTGGGGATGGCCAATAGCATAAGTTTTCCTTGCGCCAAAAGCCATGTCATAAAGCTCATCTCCGAACCTGTTCTTATTTATCTTGGCCAAGTTCATGAGCAATGCATTCGACTCTTTTGTCAGGTACTTATTCCCGACATCATCAATTAAGCTGAAGTGATAATTCCTAGGAAAGAAAGAGCCACAAAGCTCTTTGGTGTTGAAAGGCACAATAAAGTCATAATCAGCAGCATACTTGTTCCTTGCCAGTTCCTTTATATTGACGAAAGGGGCGTCTCCTGGGCAGAAAAGCACATTATCCTCTTCTGTCGGATTAACAGCCCTTTTACCCCGCACTATTGTGTTTGAGAGGGACCAGTCAGAGGGTTCGCCCTCAGGCACAAAAACAAAGTCGTCAATGTTAAAATAATCGCAGAATAGCTTGTGAATCCTGCCAGTGTCCTCATTCCCAACAGTGGCTATTCTTGTAAAGCCAGCCTTGTGCATGCTAAAGAGATTGTAGAGAAATAAAGGAATCCCTCCCAAAAGTAGGTTAAACTTAAGATGGTCTTTAGCATCGCTCCCGTTCCTAAGCATAAGGTGATTAACAAACTCTTTGCCTGCCGCCCTCTCCCGTCTTGGCTGCTCTGAAACCTTTGCCTCGAGGTTCTCTCCAGAATCATTATAACTGCAGGTCTGAATGCCCTTTGTCGGCGGGTAGTGATTCATACTGGCAGATATTTCACCCCAATATTTAAAGCTTGTGATGATAACTCTTAAGGAGTGGAAACAGTTTTTATCTTGAGTTATGGAGGATTCTTCGATTAACTTTTTAAATCAAAAAAGATTTCTTAAGAATAAGAAGGTGATTAAGTAATGAAAACTGGTTACAAGGTAGGGGACTGCATGACCATGCATCCCGTAACAGTGCAGAAAGAAACAACGCTTAAGCAATGCGCTGACATCATGGCAGACAAGCATGTCGGAAGCCTCCTGGTGGAGGACAAAGGCAAGATCGCAGGCATTGTAACCGAGCAGGACATGGTAAGAAAAGGCATTGCGAAACTACTCGACCCTGCCAAGACCCCAATCTCAGAAGTGATGGAGGAAGAGCTGCAAACCATTGGGCCTGAAAAAGACATCTATGAAGCCATGAAGCTCATGAGAGATTACAACATCAGGCACCTGCCCGTCATTGACAAAGGTAAGTTTGTAGGGTTCCTAACCATCAAGGACGTCCTCAAAATCCAGCCCCAGCTCTTTGAGCTAATCGTGGAGAAGTTCGAGCTCAGGGAAGAGACAAGAAAGCCCAATTTAGGCAGCGAAGAAGATGAAATCTGCGACGGTTGCGGAATATACTCAGCAGACCTTGAAGAGATAGACGGCCAGAAACTCTGCCAAAACTGCAGGGAGAACGAGTAATTTCTCTTTATTTATCCATAACTTTTATAAAGATAATCTTATCTCGAAAAGGAATATGAGCGACGACAAGAAAATACCCGAGCACATAGCAATAATTCCTGACGGCAACAGGAGATGGGCAAAGCAGAGAGGCTTGCCAGCCTGGGAGGGCCACAGGGAAGGAGCAAAGGTTTTTGAAAACACCCTCAAGTGGTGCAAGGAATTAGGCATAAAAGAACTGTCCTTCTGGGGGGCGAGCACAGAAAACCTGGAGCGCGACAAGATAGAAGTTGATTTCTTGCTCAGATTATTCGGAGAGATGTGCGACAAGTTCATCAAGCAGCACAAGGATAAGAAAATCAAAGAAAAGGTCTGCATAAGGTTCATAGGAAATCACGACAAGCTGCCGGCCTGGCTAAAAGATAAGTTCAAGCAGGTGACTGAATTGACAAAGAACAACCACGACTACAAGCTCAACATGCTCATCGGCTACGGCGGCAGATGGGAAATCACCGAAGCTGCAAAAAAGATTGCAAGGCAAATAAAAGATAACAAGCTCAAAATCGATGAGATAACACCTGAAGTCTTTCAAAAGCACTTGGCGCTCGAGGACGAGCCAGACCTTATCATCAGGACAAGCGAAGAGAGGCTTAGTGGATTGCTGCCATGGCAAAGCATCTACGCAGAGATAATCTTTCTCAAGGGCAAGCACTGGCCAGAGTTCACCAAGCAAGACCTGAAAGAATGCATTGAGGAATTCTCCAACAGGCAGAGAAGATTCGGGCACTAGAAAACCAAGATTTATCTCATTTCTTTCTCATTAAACACAATAGCCTGGAACTTAGAAATCTTGTTGCTCAGGTCTTTCCAGCAGCTAAACCCCATGCCTGCCTTCTGGCACAAGCAATTAAGAAAAGTCTGGACATTAAAATTATTCTCAGTCGCGACCTGCGGCAGAAGAAGGCCTGAGCCGAAATGCCCCTCAATAATCAAGCCGTCCTCTCCAATTTTTATCTCTTCCATGTAATCATTAGGATGCTTAACCTTTATTGGCTCTGGCAGCGTAAGAACTGATATCTCTATCATTATGTCTTTCAACTCAGCCTCATCTAAGAAAGGAAATCTTGGGTCATGAAAAGCAGCGCTCCTCGCAGCCTCAACCACAGCCATGTTCAGAGGATAAACCGGCATTGGGAATCCAATGCATCCCCGCAATTCTCCCTTATTGTCGTGCAGCGTGACAAACACGCCTTGTTTCTGAGAAAGATGGCTAACTGCTTTCATGTCAGGCTTCTTGCCCTTGAAATAAGTCCTGATAGAATCCCTTGCCAGTTTTAAAAGAAGCTCCTTGTCACTCTCTTTCATCATAAAGGTGGAAGAACTGGCTGGTTTTTAATTTTTTCCCTATTTAGCCTTCTTCTTGCCTTCCTTGAAAGCTGCTAAGAAATCCTTGTTGTGTTTCTTCAGCCTATTAATGGCTGACTTGAGCACCTCGTCAGAATCCTTCTGGCCATTAGTCTCAACTATGAACTTCGGTATTCCTATGAGCGGGTGGGCGATGTTATAAGCCGCCGCCCTGATGCTGGCATCATTCCAGAGCTCTTTCTTCAAGCCATTGCAGAAAGTATGATCGGCACCTATGAGCTCAAAAACAATCCTCTTCTTGGTGTGCTCGTAAAGTTTTATTTCCATTTTAAACCTGAGATTAAACAAGGATTTATAAAGGTTGCTTTTTCTGAATTCTCCACAAGCCCGCCTTTATCCTCTCAACATTCTTCTTGTGATGCTCCATGCTCATCTTCAAAGGAAAATCATACTCATGATAGTGCGTCGCCTCGAACTTGCTCTCACTGACCAGCTGGTCAATGTAGCGCTTGGTGCTGGCCTTGTGGAATGAATAGATAATCGGAGCAAGGTCCATGGCTTTGAGCAGGAAGACGGTGTCAATGTTCTCATTCTTGGTCCCAAAAGGAGGGTTCATGATGATAACATCTGCTTTCTCATCAAAAACACTAATGTCTCCTGCTGAGAATATTGCATTAAGCCTCTGCCCAGTCTCTTTCTCAAGAAAAGCTTTGTTCTGCATGGCCAATTCAACTGCTTCTGCATCAATGTCAACAAGAAAAGCCTTTTTTGCACCCAGAAGCAAGGCTCCAAGGCCTAAAATGCCTGTGCCGCAGCCCATGTCAGCAACAACCTTGCCCTTAATATCGCCTTGCATAAAGGCTTCCCAGAGCACACTCCCCGCTATCTCTGAATCGGTTGGGTGCTGCTCAAGCTTCATCTGCGGATTATCAAACACTTTAAGCTTAGAAAGCAGTATGCTGAGCTCTTTCTTGGTCATTTTAAGCATAAAAAAGTGATGAGTTTAAAAATTTATTTCTATAGAAAAATATTTTGCAAAACTAATTTTGCACTACAATAAACTATTTAAATAGCTGATTACTTAATGTTTTTTCACGTCGAGGGGGGGGTGAATGACGTCTTGAGATTTTTTAACAATAAGATTAATAGTAATATCTCTATGATGGCCGAGGCTATCAGGAAGGCCTTCAAGGCTGTTAAGATCGAGCTTGATGATCATCTGGAGGCTATTAACCAGAACACTGCTGAAATCCAGGCCAATCAGGGCTTTTTAACAGATCTTGATGCTAAGATTAACAAGATAGCTGAGCGCCTTGATGATTTAGAGCTTCTTATTCACCCAGAAAAATACAGGAAGCGGGATGTCAAGCTAACTCCCAGGGAGCAGGAGGTCTTCATGTCCCTTTATCTTGGGAAGGAATTCTCTACTAGTCAGGTTGCCAAGCAACTAGGCTTCACAGAGGACATGGCGGAGACATATCTGTTCAATCTTTTGAGCAAGGGCGTGCCTGTCCGCAGGGAACTGGTTGATGATGTCGTGGTTTTCAGCCTGGATCCTGAGTTCAAGGATGTCCAGACTCGAAGGAACGTTCTGGACATCGACCCCCGCATTGCCAAGCAGCTGACCATGCACCACCTTTGATGTCCGCCTTTGATATTCTGCTGGTGTCTTCTGGATTTTTGTGCTCAAAAATTGACAAAAAATGTTATCTATTTTATATAAGCATTGCTAAAATAATATAGAATTACTATAAAATATACTTTACAAAATATAATAAAATATGTGATTTTTGACTAAATATTTTAATATTGTTCAAGCAATATATAGTATAAACAATATCATAAAATTTAATATATAACTAAAAGTTTTAGAATATTAATTATTACCAAAAAAATAAGCAAAAATAACAAAAAAAACTTATAAATCGTCGAGAGGGCTCTTGACGTTCCTTATAAGATCCCTGGAAACACGGGTATAAATTTGCGTTGTCTGAAGGTTGGAGTGACCCAATAATTCCTGAATAATCCTTATGCTAACTCCAGAATCCAACAAATGAGTAGCAAAGCTATGCCTAAGCTTGTGCGGGGTCACGGCCTTGTTGATGCCTGCTCTCTTCGCCGCGTTGGAAACAATCTTCTGAACATTCCTGGCAGACAAGGCAGCTCCATCCCTATTATGGAAAATCAGCCCGTTATTTATTCCTTCACGCTCAAGGTAGACCTTGAGTTTATCTGCGAAGTTGATGGACAGCAAGGTCACCCTGTCTTTCTTGCCTTTGCCCTGCTTTACAACGCACACATTCTCTTTGAAGTCAACGTCTTGAAAACGCAATTTAAGGCACTCGCTCACCCTAAGGCCTGAAGAGTAGAGCAACTGAACCAGAAGCCTGCTCTTCTCATTAAAGCACACATCTATAAGGGATTTAACCTCTTCTTTTGAGAGGATTTCAGGCGGGTTTCTCTGGATTTTAGGGGTCTTTATGTTCCCAAAGGCCTTGCCAAGCACTTGGTTATAGAAAAACAAAAGAGATGACCTCACCAGGGCCACTGAGCTTGATGAGAGCTTCTTATCAGATATGAGATAAGCCAGATAACCTTTCAAATCATCTTCTATGATTGCATCCAGGGGCTTATTTATGTATTTGATGAAGTTAGCATTATGCCTAGTGTAGGCTTTGAAAGTTTCCCTGCTAAATCCCCTTATTTTTAGTTCTGTTCCTAGTTTCTTCAAGAGTTCATCTTCAGGCATGGAATCCCCTTTCCTTTAATTTTTAGGTCTTAGATAAACCTGCTGGCGTGCCATTTATATCTCCAGAGCTTGTAGGCAGTCATCCACAGGATAAGTCCTGCGATTACAAGGATTATGTCAGCTATGGAATGGGTGATGTCTAGCGATAAGATGATGCCAAAAAGAGGCTTCTTGGCGTACAGGTAATAGAGATTGTATCCTCCCAACACTATAGCCAGTAAACCCACAAGGAACTCTTTGGTTATTACAGTACTCTTTTTGCGATCCAAACCAGGATGCCGCGGCGCAGTTGCCATAATTGTCACCTCACACTGTTTACATATTATCTCAAACCCTTTATTTTACCTCATTTTATACCTGGACAAGGGTTTTTGCCAGGTTTATGCATAAACAACACAAACCCAGTACGTATAATGTATATTATACGCACATCATTATTTAAATGTTTTGAAAATGAAAGTAAGGCCAACCCTATGATTGCCCTTCCTTATTCAAGTCGGGTTATAAGCCTCCTGCTGCCCTTTGTTCAACTTCCTCTTCAATCGCTTCCTTTCGAATGCCTGAAACCAAAGCCTCAAGCTCCTGCTCTATCTCCTGATTCAGCTGGGTAAAGCGTTTTTCAAGATCAGGCAGTCCTGCAATCTTCCTAATAATTTTTTGCAGCTTTTTATAAGTCCTTACACTCACACGCGCCATCTTCCGGTACATCTGGCGCTTGTAAAAAGCTATTCTTACAACATCAAAATTACTGCCCTTTGACTGGGCCGACCTGATCTTAGCCTCATATCGCTGTTGAATCCTTAATTTCTTATTAGCCCCTTTTTCAAGGCGCTTAATGGCCTTTCGATACAGCTTCTCATACTTTTTTAACTGCTTAAGCTCAACCATCGCCTCCTTAATACCAAGGCTTATATGTACAGCTGCTTTTTTCTCTGCAGCAATGTGCTGCTCAATATTCAAGTCATAATTCAGTTTTCCTGCTTTTCTCACATCTGGATCGATTGAATGCCAAAACACCATTTCCTCACCTTAAAACTCTCTTCACCTCTTAATGAATGCGCTCTGTATAAGCACCTGCCCTGCTGAGCTCCTCTTCCTCTGTCGTCTCAATGCCCAGCTCCTGGGCGCACTGGTTGTATATCGCCTTTACCTGGTCGTAAATCACTGTGTAGAGCCTGCAGAGGCCTGCAGACTGCTGGTATAAACCAACTAATTTATCCATAACCGTCCGGAGGCTTTGCATCTCTGCCTGGGAAAGCTTTAGCTTAAGCTGGCTTTCTTGTTGCACCTGAAGCATCATCCTCTCAATGTCTTCGTATCTCTGTTGCTTGAGAAGCCCTTTTACGTCTTCCATGAGATTTATCATCTTGGATTCGTGCTTTCTTTTCTCACCAATCTGCTTCTCAGTGATGATTTTGTCAATCTCCTTAACGACCTTGATGAGCTCTTTTATCTTGTCAACCTCTGCAAATGCCTTTTCCAGCTCCTCAGCCACCCGAACTATGTTTTCCTGCTGATCCTGGATGAGTTCGAGCTCATCACTTATATATTTTGAAGCATGACCAAACTTGTCTTGGTCTTGTTGTGGCTTCTCTTCAATTTTCTTTTTCAACAGCAGCATCGCGCATTTCCTCTTTTCTAAAAGTTTTAATCAAAAATCATAACTTTTATATTATTTCCTCTTATTAATCTCTTTCTTTTTTGGAACTTTTCGCATAATCTTATTCTTTAATCCATAAAAGTAAATGCTGAAAAATCCATACAATTTGTCAAGTTCTTTAATGCCAAAATCAGATAAATAGTACACCTTCTTCCTGCCCTGACGTTTGTAAACAATAAGCTTTTTCCGCCTGAGTCTCTTCAGAGCAGGATAGATGGTGCCGGGGGTTAAGGGGCCGTTTTTACGTTTCCCTATTGCCTTGGAGAGTTCATCGCCACAAAGATTTCTGGTACTCAGCTCATGCAAAATTAGAAACGACAAAAAACCTTTTAATTCAAGGTACTCTGGCTCTCCCTCTGTCTTCTTCATCTCTCTAGGCATACGACAAACAAGATAAAACCTGTTTTTATATTTATTGGTGATGAAATATGTATTTTGAACAATATATATTGTTAGCTATTAATTGCTTAAGCAATATATATCTAATACAATATATTGTTAAAGCAATATAATAAAAAAAAAGTTACTAAAAGTTCAGATTTTTCTCAACAAAAAGCGAGGCATAAAACCAAAAAAATCAGCAAAAAACAGGCTAAAAACTTCAAAAATCCACAAGTCACAACATAAAGTAGGCGGGTTTGGTAGTTTGCCTCAGGACTCAAGCACAAAAACCACGAGGTCATGAAAAGAAGAGGTTGCTCTGGCAGACCAGTCTGAAATTGAAGGGAACCAACACAAAAAATCTAAAAAACCGCGAAGTTGAGAAAAGAAGCACTTAACCAACAGAAGATGAGCTGGTGCAATGGATTCCAAGGGAAAATTTGGAAAAAACCACGAGGTTATAATAAGGCAGCAAAAAAAGAGCCCTGCTTGATAAAATCCAATAAAAACCATGAGGTGAAAAAAACCGTGGGCCAAGGAAAAATTTATATAAACAACTAATCAATAAACAAAATATGTGGGATTTGAAAAACCATCTGGACAGCGATGAAAAGATCATCTTGTTCTTCAGACCGTCAAGAAAAGCCTATATTTTGCAATACATCTTGCTTTTAGCCCTCACCCTGGGCTCAATAGCGCTTTTTTCGTATTCCGCTATTCATAAAACCACTATATTATTTAAGTTCTTATTCTATTTCTCAATTATCGCCTTGGCTTTTGCCTTAATCATGGTTTTAAGGCTGGAATACAGAATCTGGTCGAGAAGATACGCCCTAACGAATCAAAGATTGATGTACAGTGCAGGAATCTTCACAGAGCGCTTTAAAAGCGCTAATTACGCCTATATTACGGATATAGAGTTATATCAGAGCTTCTGGGATAAAATAATGAACACAGGCACGGTTAAGATTAATACGGCAGGCACAGATAGGTATGAAATAAGATATAGGAAAATATCAGCGCCAATAGACTTAAAGAAAAAAATAAACGATTTAAGCCAGCCACAACCTTCTGCCCATCCCACAAAGCCAGGTAATCTTTAGAAAAGTTTATAAAGATTAATTCCAAAGGAAAAGTGTTCGTATCATGAAAATCAATTATACTAAACTGAAATACTTATTCTTCTCTCTATTCTTTGCTCTATTATTGATAATAGTAACGCCTGGAGTGCTTGCCTTCAGAACAGGAGTGAGCCAGCTTGATTATGGGCTTGAACTTTTAAGCAAGCTATTCTATATCGACCTTCTGAACAGTAGCCAAGTTGTGCAGATTGGCTTCATGAAATTCATGATATTCATTGTAACATTCTCTGTAGTTAATATGGCCCTTGGCAAAATCAGCTTCTTCGAGAAGAAAACAGCCGGCATTGTCTCCTTTGCCTTCAGCATGATAGGCACATTCATGATGCCTATACAATGGCTTGAAGCAACCGGTGGAACTATAACAGCAGTTGTTAGCTCAATATTCTTTATAGCCTTCTTCTGGGGGCTTGGCTATGTCGCGGTCGTGGTCCTTAGATCAAAAGAAGACGATGGCGGAATGGGCTGGATTAAGAACCTGATGGGCTTATTATTGCTCTTCCTTTTATTATTCATAATTAATTTATGGGTGAATTGGCAGGGACTGGGTGGACTCCAAATAGGAGCAAGCCCCGTGGTATTGCTGATGAGCAAAAAGTTGATGACAAAAATCTTCAAAAGAGAGAGATAAGAAATGGCAACTGGACAATTTGTGATGATGATTTACTCGGCAATTGTAAATTGGACTCAGTTAGCCATTGTCGTGCTTATAATTGTCAAGATTCTGGATTTTGCATCCGGCGGACGCCTCTTTGGCGGACGAGTAGGCGGTGGCGGAGGAGGCGGAGGGGGAAGAGGTCCACGCCCACCAAGAGAGCGAAGAGAAAGAACATACCATCCTTATCGTGTTATCGGATTCAACGGAGCACATCATGGCCATGAGATTCATCTGTGGTGGGACGCAAATCCTGCTGGTGATAATGTAGCCTATTATGAGCTTGAAAGAAGGAAGTTAGGAAGAAGATTGGGTGGATGGAGAAGATTAGGAAGCGACAGAAATCATCATGACGCAGCCAACCCTTACCGCGACCCTGTGCCTCTTGATCAAGGCTTTGCTTATAGGATAAGAGCAGTGAATTCTCGTGGAAGAAGTGGATGGGAAGAAAGAGAAGTCCCATGGGCGGGCGGAGTCATAACGGTAAATATAACTCAGCCACTGCACAACACACCGCATCCAGATGCTACCCGGCTAGAAGGCGATGCAAACCCGATAATTATCTCTGGGAGTATCACAGGCACCACCGCTCCAAACTATGATAATATATGGGGGATTTATAATGCTGCAGACAATTTAGTTGTGGCTGCTCCTCCTTATCAATCTCTGCCTTCTGGAACTGCCTCAACACCCTACAATCTGAATTGTGCTGCTGCGGGCTTACATACAGGAAGATATCGCATCTTCTTATTCGCGCAGTTGCCAGGCACGGGGCCAACAACGCCACCCGCAAGATGCGTTGGACCACCGCCGAGCTTGATTGCATCCGTAATGAGAGAAATCGAGATTATGCCTGAAAGAATAATTTTAACGCCTAACACAGACTCCCTAAACCACAACGCAGAGCTCCAGCCTCCATTCGGAAGGAATACACCCTACATAACGCGCATAATGTGGATGAATCAAGTGGCTGGATTTGATGTGAGAAACTGCACGCTTGTAGGGAACAGAGCCTTTCACGTGTTCTTTTACTGCAGAGCCACAGACCGAATCCTAGATGCAGCACAATTAGATATTGAATACGGCATCAGAAACATTCGCGTGGAGTTTGATGGCTCAGGCCCGACAGGCCCAATACCATACATAAATAATTTCTACCATGATTATAACCCGCTTAATGCAAATATCACTATAAAATATAATACGCCAGCATTGCCTGCACCGCCTACCAGGCCAAGGCCTTTTGCAGTGGAAGTTTATGTCACAGCACAGAATAATCGCTTTGCGCCACCAGACCAGCATAACCTAGACAATGAAATGATCAATCTGGCCGCGCCCAACATCGCAGTTTTAAGGCCTAGCGGCGTGCTAGACTTCAACATGTCAGACATAATTTACATACTTTAATGAGAAAAAATGGCAAAAGAAATCCTAAGCAAAGAGCAGAAAGAAATTGAAACCAGACTCTCAAATCATGAGAGGAAAAAACTAGGAGACCTGCTCGAAAAGTACAGGGCCACCCCGACAGATGCATCGCTGTTAACAGAGATTGAGCAAATAATTCACAGTGTGCTTGACTTCAATGTTATAATCCTTCCTGAAAAAGACGCTGATGACCATAAGAAACCACTCAATCCCGGCTTTGGGACAAAGAGGCTGTTCCTACTTTTGTTCGCTGCAGGCGTCCCGCCCATAAACAGGAAAGATGATTTCAAGATTGAAGATGTGAAGCATCCAATTCACGGGGACTATCATATTTTCTTTATTGACCACACAGGAAAATTCATTGATGAAGCCAGGCTTGCTAATGATTATGGCATAACGAATGTAGAAGTCATCATCAATAAGGGCGCGCCTGTTACATGGAAGACATTAGACTATATTGAGCACAATATAGAGAAAGGTGTGAAAATAGAGATTAAAGCAAAATATGATATTCCAAAACTCACTCCTGGCGTCTACCCATTATTTATTTGCTTGGCTGCACAGAGAATAAAATATCCCGCGCCCCAACAGCTCTTACTTGACGAATTGATGTATGAGCACGCCTTCACCAATGCCAGAGAAGCAGAATTAAGGGCGGCTGGAGTACTGGACTTTAATTTTATACCGCTCATCATACAAAACATGTAAGCTAAATAGAAAAATAAAATGGCAACACCAAAAACCAAAACAACAAAGAAAACAAAAACCACAACTCCGCTTGTTCAAATAAATGTGATAAAAATAGCCGGGTTTAACGAGCTTAAAGAGCTTATCCAGCTTGGATTCAGAAGAGATTTCGCCGGCAGCGTGCCTGACATTGCTGAGTTCATTAACAAGAAGAGAGAGCCTGGAAAAGCAGGCGAAGAGGCTAAAACAGGAGATATACTAATCGATGAAATAGAGAAAAACCTGAATGGTTGGGAAAAGAAGATTCAGAAAAAGGAATTAAAAAACATCACTCTCGGCTGGATGAAAGGCAATCATCTCAAAGAGATGAACATAGTATATGAAAATTTGAAAGAAATCTACCAGAGAAATACCGAAATCCACAGGTTAAACGGAGACTACATACGCCTACTAGACACTTTGGAATCAACCACGGCTGCTTGGAAAGAGAGAAAGATAGAGAACCGCAGGAAATTTATAAAGCCAGAATACAAGATGATAAAACAAAAAGATATAATTGACCAGATTAGGTCTTTGGTTGACTACAAGATAAAGCCCAATCCTAAAGAGGTGAAGAAGTAATAAAAGGTGATTTGATATGTTTGAATGGACTGAACAAATGTTAAAATTAGGACCAACATGGCAGGCTCGAGGAGAGAGGAGGGCTGCGCGAAGATTAAGATTCTTCTGGTTCAGGAGAGAACCTAAGATCAGCGAGAAACTGAAGAAAGCGATTGGCAGTGGTGACATAACGCGGGTTGTCAAAGCCTATCACGCCCAAGAGGCGCTTGAGAAGAAAGAAATGAAATACGCCTTCCTTGTGCTGAAGAAGATGCGAGTCATCATATACAAGCAACTGGATTCGCTGAAGAACATTAGCGAAGCGATTTGGAAGGATGCTTTACTGAATGATCAGGAAAAGAGCGCCTTGAGGCAGAAGTTAAACTCCGAAATCACCCTTATCCAGAACGTGAACAATGCCTTGATTAACGGAGAGAACAATGTCGCGCATGAAGGCAGAACCCTAAGCATAAGAGAAGCATTGGATGAAGGCTCCTTGCTCAATGATTTCTACTTCCTTGGAAGAAACGAGATTAGGAGAGTCAGGAGGACTATGCGAGACGAAAAGCAACTCTTCTCAGCACTAGTCAAAGCCAGGAAGAACGCGCAGGTTGAAAAAATAATGCGACACTTAGAGGACGACCTGAAGGCTGAAACCGACAATGAATTAAAAGAAGCCACAGACGCCGTGCTTGTGCTCTATGACATCGAGAAGAAAATCAAGACACAGGAAGCATCCATAAGGCAACTTGTGGTTAATGAAGGCTTCCCTGAGGAGACAGGAAACAATATTGAGAAAGAATTTGAGGAAGCAGAGAATTGGATGAAGGAACAAGCCAAGCTTGACCTTGGAAAGGAGAGATTCGCTGAGAGCAAAGTCGTAAGGTCAAAAATCAAAGCGCATCAGCCAACATAAATTTTTTATAAAGTATTTTTATAAAAGCATCAAATATTAAACTATTCGAGGTGAAAAAAATGTTGAATAAGAAAGGCTTGGTATTCACAAGGGTAAGAGACACCGTAAGCTTTTTTGTCGGCTTAATAATCATGGCGCTCGGGTTGATCCCCTTGCTGAATCATTTCAAGGTGATGAGTTTCGGGCTGCCAGGGTTCTTGACAACGCTTGTTGCTTCAATATTTATCTGGGTTATTGCAGTAGCCGGCTTGTATGTCGTCATTGATGGATTCATTGAACCACCCCTGCATTCCTTGCATTGGATTCTGATTGTGCTGGGGCTGGTGTTCTTAGTTGTCGGCTTGATTCCAATCCTGCACAACTTCAACGTCATACCCTTTACCATAATAAGCGTGCTTGACAGCCTGGTGGTTTACAACATCATCATTGCTGTTGAAGGGTTGCTGTTGTTAATCGGCGGGCTTACAGAGCATTAAAATTATTTTTCAAATATTCTTCTAAATTTTTTTATTCTCTTTTTTTATCCGCAAGGGCAACAAAGAAGAATTAACAATTAGTTCTATTCGATTTTGACTTTTTTTCCGATGGCCTGTCCAGGCATTCCTGTCGAGAATATAACTCTCATTGCACCTGTGTTGCCATGCGGAGAACTGATTTTACCGATTATATCTTTCTTTCCTGTGTTGTAGACGACTTTTTTTCCTACCAATTTCTTTGCGTCTTCTTTTTTGTTTATGCCCTCGATAAGAACTATCATCTGGTTCTCTGATGGTTTTCTCTTGCTTCTCCTAAAATTGTTGATTATGCCTTCCATTTTATTTTTCTTCGAATCTGACTGTTGTTTAAAAAGCTTATGTTTTATGAAAAGAATAATTCTTCATCTAATCTTTTGCTTGGTGTTTTTCATCTATTCTCTAGCATATAAAAAAACGAAACATTTAAATATTAGCGCTACCAGTATAGCTTTTATAATACCAATTGTGTTATTGTTACTATTGGCTTGCAACGAGGTGTAATATAGATGGACAGTGTAGAGCAGACGATTAGAATGAATAATCTTTCTAAAGAACTCAGGAAATACGGGTTTGCCCAGAGCTCTCAAGAAGCGATTGCTCAGGCAGGCCAGATTTACGGAGCCGATACTAAAGAAATTAATGCAGAGCTGGAAATGGTTCAGCTCAGCAAGGCTCAGTATGATGAAATCATGAACACCATGCAAAGACTCTGGATGTTCAAAGAAAACAACACACAAAAAACCAATATCCTGGCTGACCAGCTAGTTAAAGTAACAGATAAATTAAACGAGCTCATCAAAACCATAAGCCTCATAGAAATGAACCAGGCAATATTCGACAAAAAGCTCAACACCCTCAAAGACAATATTCACGACATCTACAGGGAAGAGCCCCAGCCAAAACCAGCACGAAAAGAGCAGTCACCACCATCACAATCAAGACACGTCGAGGAGTCCTCAGCGGGAAAAGAGGTACAGAAAAGGCTGGACAAGCCCATAGACAGAAATGGCGTTGCTCCAGCTGATGTTCAAATAGATAATATCTTCTATTGCGGAGACAAGCCAAAGCCCAAGCCGCAAGTAAACAGCTACTCAACGCAGCAACCCGAGCCTGAACGGAAAATTGATCAGCCAATAGACAGAAACGGCGTGACACCCGCAGATGTTTCAATTGGAAAGATATTCTACTGCGGAAACAAGAGATAGATATAAATCACAATAGGCCATCGACGGAGAGAAATCATTTTGAAACTATTTGTTTTTCTCATATTCTGCCTTCATAAGAGCAGCATCTTCTTCGAGGTTCGGGCTCTCATTGATAATGCAGCCCTTACACCTGAAGTCCTTCAAGGCTTTCATTAACTCCTTGTAATTTATATCTGACTCCTTAAGAACAAGATGATTCCGCTCTCCTTTCGCAGTATACTCTATGCCTGACATGTGAATGTGCATGTTATCCAACGCTTCTCGACCAATCCCGTTCTCTAGTTTCCCCAAGACATCACAGAACTCATCATAAGTGTTTAGCTTGCCATTGCTTCTTGCGTGCAAATGGGCAAAGTCAATGCAAGGTAGGACCTGCTCAACCTCCTGGCTAAGCTTAATCAACTCATCAATGTCACCGAATTGAGTTCCCTTGCCAGTGGTTTCTGGCCTCACCCATAGTTTAATACTCGCATTAGAAAGAGTTCGCGTAATATTGCGTAAATGGCTTTTCACTAGCTCATACACTTTTTCCCTGGAGCTTGTCATATAATAAGCTGCGTGAAAGGTTATGCTATAAGCTCCGCAAAGATGAGAGATTTTTGCAGTATCCACGATTCTCTTAACACTCGCCACAGTAATAGCATTATCTTGAGAATTAAGATTAATATAATAAGGGCCGTGCGCAGTAAGAACCACGTTGTGCTTCTCAGCCAGAACCTTAACCTGCTTTGCCATTTCAGGACTCATCCTGACTCCGCGCACAAACTCCAACTCCATGCAGCCCAAGCCCAGCTTGGCAACTTGAGGCACACCATCCAGCGTGCTGCGGGAAGGAGCACTCAAAGGCACGCCTGCTGGTCCGAACAGCAATTCTTTCATTTTACCCCTGCTCTTTCTTTTCCTTCTTAGCCATCTTCCTCTTGATGCGCTCAAGCGCGACATGAATAGCTGCATCCCTTGGCTTTATGCTCTGCTTTTTCGCCACCTTGAGAATCTTGATTGTGTTCTTCACAACCTTTTCTTCCACCATGGAGAACATTTTTTCAGGAGTCCCTCCTATATACTCAACATAGCTACTGATTACTCCGCCAGCATTAGCCACAAAGTCAGGGACGACCAGGATGCCCTTTTTGTGCAGGTACTCCTCGATTTCTGCAGTGGTTGGTATGTTTGAACCCTCCACTACAATCTTGGCTTTAATGCTGTCCTTGTTCGTTTCTGTGATTAGGTCAGGAACTGCTGCAGTCACAAGGATGTCAACAGGCAACCCAACAATGTTTTCGCCTTTCAACACCTGGCCGCCAGGATAAGCAGTCACTGTACCCTGCTCTTTCTTAACCTCAACAAGCTTATTGAAATCCATGCCATCAGGCACATAAACTACACCTTTGCTGTCGCTGGTTGCAACCAGCTTAGCTCCTTTCTCTGTCAGGAACTTGGCAGCAAACCAGCCCACATTGCCAAAGCCCTCAATCGCAAATGTCAAGTTCTGAATGTCAAGCCCCAAATGCTTAACAGCTACAAGAGCTGCGTGGTGAACTCCAAAGCCAGTGCTTCCGAGCTCATGCGGAATACCTCCAAACTCTGCTGGCTTGCCAGTGCAGCTCTTCATAGAACCATTAGCCTGGGCAAAGACTTGCATCTCGTGCTCTGCTGTGTTGATGTCAGGGGCTGAAACATAAAGCTTAGGACAGACAGGTTTTAGAGCTTTTGAGAAGGCTGCTATGACCGCGTCCTTCTTTTCAGGAGTCATCTTCTTAGGGTCTGCGACAATGCCTGATTTGCCCCCTCCAAATGGAAGCCCTGCCAAAGCGCACTTGTAAGTCATGGCCCTTGCCAACTTGGCAACCTCATCAATGCTCACTGTTGGAGTCATCCTTATCCCACCCTTACCAGGCCCTAATGCAGTATTGTCAATAACCACGAAACCATGCATGCCTGTCTTTGAGTCAAAAACCTCTAATATTTTCTCTGGTCCTAATTCATCATGAGAAACCATGCTTACTCACCTTCCTTAATCCTTACTTAATGTTGTTCAGAACAAGAAACCCGAGGGGTTTTTATAGTTTCTGGATTATCATTAGTTAAAATGCAAAAACCATAGTTTTAAATACAGCCAGGGCTCTTCCTTAATATGGAGTGTAAGAAATGCATTAACACTTCAGATAATTCTTTTATGAGATTCAATGATGTTGGCTACTGCAGTGTTTGTGAAGCCTATGAAAAGTATTTTGACGCGGGCATGCTAAAAAAAGAGTTAATTTTTCTTAAATCCTTTGCTAAAAAGAGAAAAGGAAAGTATAACGTCATAGTAGGCTTATCAGGTGGAAAAGATAGCTCAGCCACCCTTTACCTAGCCAAGAAAATTGGATTTTCACCGCTGGCTTTTTCCCTAGATACTGGCTATTTCCCAGGTTATATATTTAGAAGAGCTAAAGTTGTTGCTAAGGCTTGCAAGGCGGATTACAAAATTTTACCGGCTAAACATTACGTTACTAAAAAAACAATTCAAAAATTTAGGCAAATGACCAGATTATACGAACGCAATGACAAGAAGGAATTCATGCAGGACTATGTAAAAGGGCGCGCAGGTTATCAAGGGATTGTACGCCCTTGTTGGGTGTGTCGGGATATTCTAATCCGCGCCTATTACAACGAAGCATTAAAGCACAATGTTCAAATCGTAATCCTGGGCATTAATGAGTGGACTTGCCTGAAGCAGAGCACAACAAAGAAAAGGGTTTCATTCTCGGCAATCAGGAAGCTGAAGCCATTCAAAGATAAGCCAGCAGTCTTTATTGTTCACCTTCCTTTCCTTCTTCAAGTAAAACTTAAGGATACCAGGCGCATTCTAAAGAAAATAGGCTGGAACTACTATAAAACCGTGCAGTCAAACGCTTATTCCTGCTTATTGGCCTGTGCTGCCGAAAAACAGCTTTACAAGAATCTTGGTTTTCATCCAGACACAACACGCCTTGCAAGGGAAGTCACAGTAGGCTTTCTGTCAAAAAAAGAAGCAAGAAACGCCTTGAAAAGAGTGAAAACCTGTCAGGAAACAATTAAGGAAGTATTAAACAAGGCTAAGCTAGTGTAACCTGATTTAGATTTGATTTGTGCTTAATTTCCTCATAAAAAAGGCAAAGTTTATATACTAAACGCGCTGAATACGGCTTAACAATCATTTTTAGAGGTGATTTTGAATGGAAGCATATTGCGTTAAGTGCAAAAAGAAAGTTGAAGTCAAGGACGGCAAGGAAGTAAAGAACAAGAGGGGCAGGAAGATGCTCAAAGGCAAATGCCCGGTGTGCAACACAACTGTGTGCAGGATCCTTGGCTAATAGTAGTTAGTAGTTCTCAATAAATTTTTTATTTTTCTTTTCTATATTTTCATCTCAACATGAGTTGGGCAATGGGTGGGAAAAATGCTCTGGGGCTTAATCGGACTGATTATTGCTGTTGTACTCGTGCTGCTCTTATTCTGGGTTTTCAAAAAGGTGATTGTGCTTATCGTTAACAGCGTCATCGGAATCTTTGCCCTTATTGGCTTCAATACCCTGTTCAACGCTGGAATAAAAATTAATTTCTGGAGCGTCATCATCACCGCAATAGGAGGCATAATCGGCTTTATCATCGTGCTCGTTGCTCATTATCTGCACATCGCCTTCTGATTTATGACTATATCTGTTGGCTACTATCTCTTATCAGCAAAAACTATTTATAACCATATACATAAATAAGTCTCATGAACAAGGTTATTGTCAGAGCCAGCATTAGCGATGCCTTCTATTTCAGCTTTGCTTCCTTCTTGATAATGTGGCTTGCCAGCTTCCTTTATGAAAAACTGGAAAAGACACCCGGAAGGCTAAATATTGCTGCGGTCATCATCATCGTCCTTAGCATCGTGCTCATACTGTTTGTGCTTGCAATAACCAATATCGTGCTTGCAGAGCATGAGAAAGCAAGAATAAAGTTGTGGGAAAGAATTGTGGGTGTTTTTCTGTTCTTAGTAATCTCGGCAGTAATTCTCGGGGTGCTTGGCTTCCTGTTCTGGTTCGAGATATGAGTGTAGAATATAGGGTGACCGAATAAATTCGTGAGATAAAGAAGGGGATTAAGATTTGTTGCGCTGCTTCATCTCAATCTTCGCAAGCACCATGTTGTGCATTCTCCTCAGGAAAGCCAGCTTGTCCTCCATCTTCATAACGTCAGAATATCCCATGAGCACCATGTTAAAAGCAAAAGGCGATGGGATATCAGTGAAAACCTCTTTAACATGTATCTCACCTTTCTCAACCATTTCAAGGACTTCTTGCGCATGCTTGATGTCCATCAAGTCCTCCAGCACCTCTCTTCGCGCTTCTTCAAGTATTGGAAAATCTTCGCTTATCTTCTTCACAGCATTGATTAGGAGCCTGGAGCTTTGCTGCTGCTTGCCAACGCTCTTGGTGTGTCCTTTGTAAGCTCTCAGTATCATCAGCGCCCTGGCTGCGCAGTGCCTGAACCTCCTATTAAGTACTTCTGTCTTGTCCAATGCAAAGCCCATAAGCTGCCTGAGCTTGTCGCTCTTTATCATGCTGAAAATCCTTGCTGCCTGTACGGGCTTATTGGTTGCTATGTAGAAGCCATTGTCACTCACTCCGAGCTCAACATCTTTCTTGTTCATCCTTGAGACTGCGAATGCAAAAGCCCTGCTGAGGACATCGTTAACCCGTCTCCCGAAGAGGGTGTGAAAGATTATCTTCTTTTCTCCCATGTCAGAGTAATGCTCTATCACTATCTTCTTGTCGTGAGGTATCTCTGCGAAGAGGAACTGCTCATTGAAGTATTCGAAGATGCTGTTAGCGCTGTACTCATCAACATAAAGGTAAGAATGGATAAAGTCAGTGATGTCGCTCTTTTTTGTGTCATAACGCAGATGCTCTTCCATCAGCCTCCTGAATTTCTGTATCTCCAATGACAAGTCATAGCTAAGGGGCAGCATCTCGCTGTACCAGGAAGGAACTGTTGGCGGCCTGTTGGTTGTTGCCTTGACATAGGCGGTCATGCCTTTGGTGTGAAGGAACTCGTAACTGTTTCCTCCTAAGACAAAGATGTCCCCTCTTCTCAGCCTTTCAAGGAAGGGCTCTGCAATGAATCCTATCAAGCTGTTATTCACCTTGACCTTTACATTGGTCTCATCAGGTATTGTTCCTATGTTAGTCATGTAAATGACGCGAGTCATCTTTCCCCGCTTTCCTATCATGCCTGTTTCCTTGTCATACCAGATCTTCGCATAAACATTCCTGTCCTCAAGGCTGACGTACTCTCCTCCCAAGTAACTGATGATTTCTAAGAATCTTTTTTTGTCAAGCTCGTGAAAGTTATAGCTTCCTCTCACAATCTTGAGGACATCATCAATGGGTTTCTGCTCTTCCAGGGCTATGCCTAGCACTTGCTGGGCGAGCACGTCCAGGCAGTTATGGGGTATGTCTATCTTGTCAATCTTCTTTTCCAAGGCTGCTTTGAGAAGCACGCTGCATTCCACAAGGTCATCCCTGTCCATGACAATTATCCTTCCCATTGCAGTATCGTGAAGCTTGTGGCCGCTTCTTCCTATTCTCTGCAAAGCCCGGGCAACGCTTTTTGGGCTGCCTAGAAGGATGACAAGATCAATGTAACCAATATCAATTCCCAACTCCAGGCTGGTTGATGAAACAACTACTCTGAGCTCTCCTTTTTTCAGCCGCTCCTCAACATTCAGCCTGTGCTCCTTGCTAAGGCTGCCATGATGGGCGCCAATAAGGCTCTTATACCCTCTCATCTCCTCTCCGGTTTCCTTTATGTCAGCCACTTCTTTTGTTGCTGCTTCTTTCAGAAAACGAACGTTTTCTGAACTAGCAAGCTTTTTACTTGCTAATTCCTTTGCATCCTCAATCTTCATGTAATGCTTCGGAAACCTCTCTTTTAAGTGATGCACCACGCGCTCAGTTGCGCTTCGGGTGTTAGTAAATATGAGCGTGGTCTTGTGGCTCTGGACAAGCTGGTCAATCAACTTATATGTCTCTGTGCTTATATCCTCATATGTTGCATTTATCAGGTTCTTCACAGGGCTTAGCACTTTGAGGTCTAATTGTTTTACAAAGTTAACATCAACAATCTTGCAATCCCTCGGCTTGCCTGTTACATGATCATACCCCACAAGGAATTTTGCAACCTCTTCTAACGGAGCAACAGTAGCAGAAAGTCCGATTCTTGTAAAGCCAGTATGTGCCTGAAGTCTTTCCAGGCTCAAAGATAGGTGCGCGCCTCTCTTACTGCTAGCTAAAGCATGAATCTCATCCACAATGCACCATTGCACATCCTTCAGCTTTTCCTTGAACTTGGTTGCTGTGAGCATTATTGCAAAGCTTTCAGGTGTTGTTATCAGGATATGCGGGGGCTTTGTTAGCATGGATTGCTTCTTGCTTGCAGTCGTGTCTCCTGTCCTTACGCCTACCCGCACAGGTATTTTGTTGCTGCTCAAAGCTTCCATTTCAGTCAGCGGCTCTATAAGGTTGCGATGGATGTCATTAGCCAGTGCCTTGAGTGGGCTGATATAAACGCAATAAACCTTGTCCTCCAACAGGTTGTGTTCTGACAACCCAACAAGTTCATTGATAATGGCTAAGAAAGCGCTTAATGTTTTTCCGCTGCCAGTGGGGCTGCTTATGAGCGTGTTTATCCTGCTATGAACATTAAGGATTGCATATTTCTGGGGAGGGGCAAAGGTCTTGAACTTGCTCAAGAACCACTCTTTAACCAAGGGATGCATGCTCTTTATTATCTCCTCGTCCTTGAAAGGTTTCTCCATGAATTCAATTGCCATGGCAGAAAAGAACAACCTCCTATTTATAAAAAATGTGGAAGGAAAATATTTTTGTCTCTGAATGAGAAAAAATAAAGTTTATATATGAGCTGTTCTTCAATTTTATCAAAGTTTAAGAAAAAACATAAGAAAAGGTTTGGGAGGTGAATCCTATGGCAGATAAAGGAAGTTTTAAGTTAGGGGCTTGGGCATTTATCATAGGCCTGATCCTGGCAATAATTGTAGCCATTGTGAGTAGCACAGTTGTCCCTCAATGGGCTGTGATTGTATTAGCAATCTTAGGAATCATTGTTGGATTGCTGAATGTAACTGCAGGAGAAGCTCATAAGTTCTTAATAGCAGCAATCGCCTTCTTGCTAAGCTTCAAGTCCCTGGGAGATGTTTTGACAACCCTCGCTCTTGGCTGGGGAGGAGTAGGAACCTTCTTCAGCTTGCTTAGCATCTTCATGGCGCCAGCAGCAGCTGTCGTGGCCATAAAGGCGCTGTTCGCATTGTCAAAGGACTGAACAAGAAATTTTTTCTATTTTTTATTTCTTTTTCCTTTCTTAATAGTCGGATTGCTTCAAAAGGCTGTTCGCATCAATCTGCTTGTTTTCTATCACCTTATCGTTCTTTCCGCAGAAAGGGCATCTCAGGTTTGCATTGCTTTGTGAGTTGTACTTGAACTTGTATCTGCATCTGCCGCAGAAATAATCCTTGCCGCTGGCAACACCCGTGGCTTTTGCCGAGGTTCTCTTCTTTTCTTCTGCCGGGTTGAAGGTCTTTAGGCATTTTATGCATAAAGCCATTCTTGCATTGTCTCCTTTTGGCAAATACTTTATGTCTGTAACCGGAACAAATTTCCTGCACCTCTCGCAAAGTGCTTTCCTTGTATCTTCAATTTCTTCAAACATTTCAATCACCACCTGTGATTATTAATTGCGTTTCTTAATTACGGTTTTATGAGAAATATGTTTTTAAACATTTGTATACTCTAGAATATATCTTGAAAACAACAATTCGAGGGCGGCATAAAATAGTTGCTCATAAAAATTAACAAAAAGAATAAAATTAATAAAAAAATAAAAAAATAGGTTAGTCAAAATTTAAGAAGACTTATTCGGCATCAGTTTCATTAGCAGCTTCTTCAGTAACTTCTGAATCCCTGCTTCTAAAACCGCCACCGCCTCTATTGTCCTTCTTCTTCATATAGCAATCTTTGCAAAAGACCGGCTTGCCCTCAATAGGCTTGAAAGGGACTTCACAGTCCTTGCCACACTCAGAGCATGTTGCCTTGTGCATCTCTCGCGGTCCAAAACTCCTTCTGAAGCCACCGCCACCGCCTCCTCCTCTGAAGCCGCCACCAGAGTGACCGCCTCCTCCTCTAAATCCTTCCATATTCTTCCTCCTTATACTAAAATAACATAAAAGAAAACGTTTTGCGCTGTTCTCATATGTTACTGAGGGGCATTATTAGGCACTTCTTTATAAAGCTTTGCACTTTCAAAGGTAAATTCAGGAAGAAAACCGCAATTTATACGCTTTCATCAATTCATTTTACAGTCTTATAATCTTATAGTAATCGCAGTATTTTGTGATGTTGCACTTTTCACACCGCGGCCTGATGGGCTTGCATACGGTCTTGCCGTGAATGACTAGGACTTCATTGACATCCAGCCAGTGTTCTTTCGGCACAATTTTCATGAGCTCTTGCTCTGTCTGCTCTCTGGTCTTGGTTTTTACCCATCCTAGCCGGTTGCTTATTCTGTGAACATGGGTGTCTACGGGTATTGCGGGCTTATTGAAGGCATAAACCATGACGCAGCCCGCAGTTTTCCTCCCAACGCCCGGCAGCTCAATAAGTTTTTCAAAATCATCAGGAACTTTTCCTTTGTGCTTATCCAACAGGATTCTGCTGAGCTCTTTTATCCTCTTGGCTTTGGTCTTATAGAATCCTGACTGTTTGATTAAAGGCTCGAGCTTTCGCAAGGGTGCTTCTGCGATCTGCTTGGGTGTTTTGTACTTAGCAAACAGCTTGGTGACTGCTTTTACAGTCATCTCATCACGATTGCGGGCGCTGAGGACTGTGCTTATCAATATATAGAAAGGCGTATTGTGCGAAAAGCCGCCCAACATGGAAACTTTCGATTTCTCTTTTAGTGTTCTAATTGTTTTTACAATGTTTTTGGTGTTTACCATCTTGATTAGAATGGGCCCGACCTGCACAGCCTTTCATACAAAGGCTGGCGAAAGGATTAGTGCAGGACATTCATTGCATGAAGTCCTGCTCCGTGCATTCTTTTTCCTATTCATAATAATAACTATGGGCCCGACCGGAATTTCGTCAAAGCAAGGATTTGAGGAAAGTCAAAAACCCTGTTTTTGCTCTCGAACCGGTGACCTTCGCCGTGTAAAGGCGACATTATCAGTGGAACCTCTTGCACGTTTTGACTAGTTCGCAAAAGGTTGAGCCACTAAACCACGGGCCCGTTGTTTTGTTGTTGATTCCTTGTTGATTAGTAAGCTTTTTAAAAAACTTTCTAATCCTGGCAAACATGGTTAAGGCAGACAAATCGGAAGATTTAAATACGAACGTACCTAAAATCCATACTGATATGGAGTTAACATCATTAGGTGCTGAGAGTCCTCAAGAAAGAATATTCAGCATTCTCTTCAATGAGGATGATATCACTTGGCAGAACATCATATATGATCTGGTAAGAATCGAAGGCATGGACCCGTGGGATATCAACATATCAGAAATATCCCACAAATTCCTAGAGATGCTGAAAATGCTGCGAGAAATGGACTTCAGAATCAGTGGAAAAGTCGTTCTGGCATCAGCCATCCTTCTCAAGCTAAAATCTGACAAGCTTATCGAGGATGACATCGCTGCATGGGACAGCCTGATTTCCTCAATGGACGACCCTGGCGAGCTTCTGGACGAGCTAGGATTGGACGACAGCAAACCACGGAGAGAGAAAATACTCGCGCCCGGGCTCATGCCAAGGACACCTCAGCCAAGAAAAAGAAAAGTTTCTGTTTATGACCTTATCGAGGCGCTTGAAAAAGCTTTTGAAGTGGAATACAGAAGGCCGGTCTATGTTGAGCCGACAGTGAAAATCAGGCTTCCTGAAAAACTCATCGACATGGGTGAACTAATCCATGATGTTTATCAAAAGGTTGAAGCATATTATGGAACAAATGATAAAATAGGGGAACAGAGCAAAGTCCAGAGATTGACCTTCAGCCAGCTCATACCATCGGACTCGAAAGAAGATAAGGTTTACACTTTCATTCCTCTCCTTCATCTAGAAAACCAGCGCAAGGTTGACATGTACCAGCAGATTCACTTCGGAGAGATAGAGATAGAGCTGCAAAAGAAAGCCAACCTCATTGCCCCGTCAGAAGCGTTACCCAGCAATGACTCTGAAACTGTGCCTGAAGCCAAAGAACCAGAGCCTAAACCAGCCTAATAATATTAAAGGATAAATCTTTTTAAACCCAGGCTTTTTCTTGCTTATTATGAGCACAAAAAAGGTTATTAGGAAAACCGAAGGAAAGCGCACCAGCGAGAGCAACAAAGAATCTGAGCAGAACAAATATCTCCAGCTTCAGATGATTGACCAGCAGGCAAGGCAGCTTCAGCAATACTTGCAGACATTTGACCAGCAATTAATGGAAATCAGGACTGTCATAAGTTCTCTTAATGAGCTGGCAAAGCTCAAAAAAGGAGACAACATATTTGCGCCTATTGCCAACGGCATATTTATCAAGGCAAAACTTGACGATAATCAATATGTGCGGGTGAATGTCGGGAATAACACTGTTGTGACAAAGACGATTGATAGTGCTATCAAGATGCTTCAGGGCCAAGAAGCAGAGATCACTCAATACAGGAGCGATGTTCTTGCCAAGCTCGAAGAGTTTATAAGGCAAGCAGAGATTCTGCAAAGCAAATAAAAAGAGGCTGAATAATGTTTAAGTTCCTTAAAGATAAGTTGAAGAAAGCTGTTTCTATCTTTACCAAGAAAGTCGAGGCAGAGGCAGAGATAAAAGAAGAAGAGAATATTATTGAGCAAAAAGCTCCTGAAGTAAAGGAAAGGCCCATAAAAGAGCCTCTGAAGGAAGAAGAGCAAGAAGAGATTATTGAGGTAGAGGTTCCTGCTGAGGAAAGGGGATGGAAAGAAAAAATAGAAGAAACCAAAGAGATAAAGAAGGAAGAGAAGGAAGATGAAGAAGAAAAAGAAGAGCTCGAAGAGGCAAAAGAAGAAACTGTTGAAGAAATTGAAGAGAAAAAAGAGCCCGAAGGGGTAATTGAGGAGATAATTTCTGAGGTCAAAGAGGATATTGGAGAGATTAAGGAAGAATTTGAAGACATTGAAGAGCGTCAAGCAAAACCCAAGGAGAAACAAGAGGGAAAACAAGAGAAGCTATCATTCTTTAAGAAATTATTTGGGAAAAAAGAGAAGAAAGGAGAGGAACGCGAAGAAAAAACAGAAGAAATCCCAGAGATAAAGAAAGAGGAGAAAGAGAAAAAAGAAGAAGCTGAAGCCATCAAAAAAGAAATTGTTGAAGAGAGAAAACCGAAGGAAAGAAAAGAGGTGAAGCCAAAAGCCCTGGTTAGGGAGGAGGCAAAGCCTGAAATCAAGGTTAAGAAAGAAGAGGAGAGAGAAGAAAAGACTGAAGAAGAGGAAAAAGAGCCAGAAGAAAAAAGCGGATTTTTTAAGAGGATAAAAGAAACATTCACCACGGTCAAGCTCTCTGAGGAGAAATTCGAGAGCTTATTCTGGGACTTGGAAGTTGTTCTAATGGAAAATAATGTTGCTGTTGAGGTCATTGAGAAGATAAAAGAGGATTTAAAGCGGGACTTGACCAGCGGCAAGGTGAGCAGAAAAGGGGTGGGCGAGCTCATCGAGGACTCCCTACGGAATTCTGTCCAGGAATTGTTCATTGGCAAGCACTTCAGCCTTGTTGATGAGATAAAAAAGAAAAAAGAAAAACCATACATTATCACGTTCATAGGAGTGAACGGCAGCGGCAAAACAACCACAATGGCCAAGATGGCCAATATGCTGATGAAAAACCATCTTTCAGTTGTCTTTGCTGCCAGCGACACTTTCAGGGCTGCAGCCATACAGCAATTGCAGGAGCATGCTGACAGGCTGGGCGTAAAGATGATAAAGCATGATTATGATTCAGACCCTACTGCTGTGGCTTTTGACGCCATAAAGCACGCCAAGGCAAAAGGAATAGACGTGGTGCTTATCGACACTGCAGGAAGACTGCATGTGAATGACAACCTGATGAACGAGCTCAAGAAGCTAGTGCGAGTTAACAAGCCAGACATGAAGATATTTGTGGGTGAGAGCATCACAGGTAATGATTGCGTTGAGCAGGCAAAAGTATTCAATGAGGCAGTCGGTATTGATGCTATCATCCTTGCAAAAGCTGATGTTGATGAAAAAGGCGGAGCTGCTGTGAGCGTCAGCTACGTCACCCAGAAACCCATAATTTATCTCGGGACTGGGCAGAAATATGAGGACTTGACAGAGTTCAAGCCAGAAATCGTAATAAAGAACATCGGGCTATAAAAAAAGAGCCTGCTCTTTTGCATTCTTATTTTGTATTTTTAAAAATGTAATAAGAAAAGTAATTAAAAAAGCCATTCAATTCCTTAAATCTTCTCAAAAATTCCCACTGCGTGATTGCAGGGCTTCTTATCCCAACTGCATAGGTCTAAGCAGCATCCCAGGTGCACATCCCCTCCTTTGTGCTTGCACATCACAATAGAGTTGGTTTGCCCTGTGAAATCTACATTACAGATTTGGCACTTCGTCAATTTATTCACCTCTTTAGTATCTGGTATCTCTGGTATCAGGAAACGTGGTTTTTAACAGGAGTAGGGAGAGCCGGTGTTTTGCACCAAACCAAGCTTGCAACGGTGATTACAGATTGGTATTAGAACGTTGAATGTTCTCGCTCTCCCACCCTCCAACAGTTGTTAAGCAGCAGGAGTTTTTAAATTTTGTTGTGTTAATGTGTTATGCTTCGTTCAAGCCAAAGGAATCAACAAAATCCACTATGAGCTTGTACTGGTTCAGGTAGTCGAACCCTTTTGGGTTCAGGGAATATGTTTTGCCGCTTTTTGTGCTGCTCTCCATTATCAGGCCTTTGGTCAGGAGCTCAGCCAAGTATTCGTCAAGCATCTGGTGAGAGAGATTGGATTTGTAAAGAATGTGCGTGGGTTTTATCACCCCGTTCTTTCTCTGAATAGCTCTAAGTATGTCATGTATTATTTGTAGTCTGTCTCGTTTCTTAGTCATTTTTTAACAGCCAAAATAAGGTTGGTTAATATCACCAGGTAAGCGATGCCCTCGATTACATGCCCCATTACATAGAGAACTTCGTTTTGAAATGAGAAAATCACAGATACGCTTCCGACGAACAACAAGGAAAATGCGATTAATCCTCTTAGCGTGTTGGGCTGCTTGTGGTTAATGTAATTCCTAGCGTAATGGATAAGGACATATAATAGCAAGAATGATGATAGGATATAAAACAATTGAATCTTGTTAGAGGCAAAAAAGAGAGAGATGAGAGCGATGAGAACCAGCAATGAGTATGTTTTTATGCTTCTTTCTCTCAAAGTCATGTAGGTAAGAGTTATTAGCCCCATTGTGAAAAGGACTATATGAACATAAATCCCCAGTACGTCAAAAAAACGTTCTATGGCCGCTTGTAATATCGGTATCGGGATGACGCGGATCTGGGTTATCGTCAGGAACTCAAGGAAAAATTGTGAGATGTAAGAAACCGAGAATAACCCGAAAGCAATGCCGAAAAGCTTGGGTTGCGGCTGCCTTACAAGGTTGTATACTTTGAAGGCGTAGAAGCTCACTATTATTGTGATTAGGGCAAAAACAAAGTGAAGCACCATCTCATATGCCAGAAACCATTCAGGTGAAAAAAAAGTATGCACCATAGAGTGAGGTTCCTCAAAAACCCTTTTTAAATTTTGTGTATTTATAATCAGATTTTTCCTTAACAACCCATTTATAAGGGGCTCTCGTAAGCCTTCTAAGTGCCCTGTGAGGAGGTGGTTGGCATGAAAACCTTGAATCAAATTGAGGAGGAGCTTCTGGTCAAGGAAGCGCGCGTAGCTTATTGGGAGCAGCACCGCAGCGTGCCTGGATTCTCAAAGCTTGAGAATCTGGACATCTTGGAGGTAAGCTTATGATGGATGCCCACATGGATGGATATTTTCTCATTGGAGACCTATATGATCTGGAAACAGACAGAGCTGGCCAGTTCATAATCAGAGAAAACACAAAATGCAGGGCTTGGTCTGGGTGGTGAGAACATGCAAGATGATTTTGTAACCTTTGATCTTGAAGAAATTAGCGAGTATATCATCGACTAGTCGAGGCGGGGCCCTCGGGGGCTGTAAGGGCCCTCCCTTTTTCTTTTTTCCAAGGTTAAAATTCAAAATTCATAAAATTTATAAACAAATAATAATTCGCAATTGATAATCATTATCATTTATATGGGTGGTGGGTGCATGACAAAAATGCGCGTGACAAATCAGCGTCTGAAAATTCTCCAGTACTTAAAAAGTGTAAAAACACATCCTACTGCAGAGATGGTTTACAAGACAGTCTCTAAAGAGCTGCCAAACATCACTCTAGCAACAGTTTATCGAAACCTAAACCATTTGGCTGAGCAGGGAGAAATACATCAGCTAGAGGTCAAGTCTACAAGCCACTTCGATGGTGACATGAGCTTTCACCAGCACTGCATATGCAACAAGTGCGGCAAGATACACGACCTTTTTGAGAAGAAAATAACTGTAGGGACTATTAATAAAGCAAAAACAAAAGACTTCGAGCCAAAAACAATTAATGTTCTTATCTACGGCTTGTGCAAAAACTGCAAATAAGAGTAAAGGAGGCGAAAAATGAAACAAACAATACAAAACCTAACAAAAGCATTCATCGGAGAGAGCCAGGCAAGGAACAGGTACACCTTCTACGCAAAGGTTGCACAGAAAGAAGGGTACGAACAGATAGGAGAGATCTTCCTGGTGACTGCTGAGAATGAGAAGATACACGCCAAGAGGCTGTTCGAGCAGATCAACAGCATGAAAAAGGACAGCCAAGAGGAAATGGACGCTATAATGGTGGAGGCAGAAGCGCCGACAGCTTACGGGACAACCATAGAGAACCTGAAAGCAGCGATTGCAGGCGAGCACCACGAGCATTCTACCATGTACCCTGAGTTTGCCGAGGTAGCTCAGAGTGAAGGATTCCCAGAGCTCGCTGCCAGGTTAAGGGCTATTGCAAAGGCAGAGGAGCACCACGAGGAAAGGTACAAGAAGCTGCTGAAGGAGCTTGAGGCAGGCACTGTTTTCAAGAAGAAGAAAGAGATATATTGGGTCTGCAGGGAGTGCGGCTATATGCACTTTGGCAAGGAGCCGCCAATCAAGTGCCCGGCATGCGACCATCCATTAGCATTCTACCAGGTGAAGTGCGAGGAATACTAAGGAGGTTGATTAAAATGGCAATAGAACTACACCAAGTATACAAGTGCAATATTTGTGGGAATATAATCCAGATTAATTTTGTTGGTGGAGGTCCGCTTGTTTGTTGCGGCCAGCCAATGGAGTTGCTTAAGGAAAAAACAGCAGATGTTGGCCAGGAAAAACATGTGCCTGTAATTGAAAAAACCAAGACTAGAGTTAAAGTAAATATAAGCTCTGTGCCCCATCCCATGGAGGAGAAGCATTATATCCAGTGGATTGAGCTCATTGCTGACGGCAAATCTTACAAGGAATTCCTAAAGCCAGGCATGAAGCCAGAGGCAGAATTCTGCGTCAAGGCTAATAAGATTATAGTAAGGGAATATTGCAATCTGCACGGGTTGTGGAGGGTATGAAAAAAATGGTACTTAACAAAATCAGCTATTTACCTATTTTTGGTAAGCCATTAATAATGTATGCAGGAATAATTGTATTATTATCTTTCCTGTTCACCACTTTAATCGCAGTCATGAACAAGAAAGGCAATAGCAAGATTCCCTTTAAATGGCACCCAATAATGGCGAGGATAACCATTGCTTTTGCCCTGATCCACGGTCTGCTAGCAGTGATGTCTTATTTTTGAAATAACGTAGAATGTAACTTAAAGTGAAGGCGAATTAAAATGAAAGCCATAATCAGCAACAAGAAGGAAATAGCAAAAGGAACGCTCATGATCGAGCTAGAGATTATAGAGGAAGCAGTTAGTTTTAAGCCCGGCCAGTTCTTCATGCTAGAATTGATTAATCCTCCTTATCATGATGAGAAAGGCAACAAGAGGTATTTCTCCATTGTGAACTCGCCGAATGAAAAAGATGTTCTGGTCATGGCGACTCGGCTGAGTGATAGTGCTTTTAAGAGGTCGCTGAACGAGCTGCCTGTCGGAACCACAGTTGAGATTGACCACATCGCCGGCTTGTTCACTCTTCCCAAAGAGAAGACAGCATCTTTAGTCTTCATTGCCGGCGGGATTGGCATAACTCCATTCATGAGCATGCTTCGCTATATTGCAGAAGAAAAGCTTGATTACAATGTCACTGTTTTCTATTCCAACAGGGAGAAAGCCTCAACAGCGTTCTATGATGAGTTGCAAGAGCTTGGAAAAAGAATGAAGAACATCAAAGTCGTATTTACAATGACCAATGACCCTGATTGGCACGGGGAAAGCAGAATGCTTGATGTTAAATTCATCAAAGATTACTTTCCAGAGCCTGATAAGAACATTTACATGGTAGCAGGCCCGCCGCCAATGGTTAAGGGAGTGGTTGAAACTCTGAAAGCTGCAAGAGTTGATGAAGAAAATATTATCACGGATAATTTTGTAGGCTATTAGAGGTGTTTGGATGAAAAAACTTGCTGATTCTGTGAAAAGGCTCAGAGCCGGAGAGACCAAAAGCATTATTGAAAAAAGACTCAAAGAGTTCGAGGAGCTTGGCAAGAAGGCTAGCAAGGAGCTTTTCAAGGAAATGTGCTTCTGCCTCCTCACTGCCAACTGCGCAGCAGAGAAATGCATGGCAATCCAGAAATCATTAGGAGATGACTTCATCACCCTGGCTGAGCATCAGCTCGCCAAAAAGCTTAAGGAGCTTGGCTACAGGTTCCCTAACATGAGGGCAAAATACATTTCTGAAGCAAGAAAGCACAAGGAAAACCTCAAAGAAACTATTGATTCATTTGATAAGGAATTTGACTTGAGAGAATGGTTGGTGAAGAACGTCAAGGGGCTGGGATACAAGGAAGCCAGCCATTTTTTGCGCAATATCGGTTTCAAGGGTTCTGCAATCCTGGACTTCCACATAATTGACGCCCTTGAGGCGCATAACCTTATTGAGAAGCCTAAGACGCTTACGCCGAAAAAATATATTGAGATTGAGAACGAACTGAAAAAGATCGGCAAGGAACTCGGGTTGAACATGGCAGAGCTCGACTTATACCTATGGCGCATGGAAACAGGCAAGGTTCTGAAGTGAATCAGCTAACTAATTAGTTAACTTTTTATATCCCCTCTGCTTGTTCTTTTTGCTATGAAACTGCACATTTACTTATTCAGGCACGGACAGACATATTTTAACAGGGACAAGAGGTTCACAGGCTGGAAGGATTCAAATCTAACTCCTCTCGGGATTGAGCAGGCTAAGAAGGTTGCTGAGAAGCTGAAGAACAAGAGGATTGATGTGGCTCTTATCACTCGGCTGTCAAGGTCAAAGGACACCATGAAAGAGGTTCTCAAATATCATCCTGAATGCAAGACCATAATCACCAATGACAAGATGATTGAGAGGAGCTATGGCAAGCTCCAAGGGCTCCATCACACCACCATAATCGCCAAGTACGGCAAGGAAAGGTTTGACAAGTGGCATAGGGCTTATGATTACCCTCCGCCCGGAGGCGAGAGCGTCAAGATGGTCGATAAAAGGGTGCTAAGCTTCATCAAAGAGCTCATCCCTTTCATGAAGAGAAACAAGGTGAATGTGGCTATTTCTGCGCACGGTAATTCAATGCGCCCTTTCAGGCGCTACTTTGAAAAGCTCTCCATTGTTGAGATGAGCAAGCTTGAGAACCCCTGGGATGATTATTTTGACTATGTGATTGAAGCTTAGGGCTGGTTCTGAATAAAAAAGTTTTTATAGGCAAATCCCTCTCCTAAAGTAGCAACGATGAACAGAAACCTGTTGAAGAAGTTAATTATTGGTGGAGCTATTCTTCTATCGGCAACCATTCCTGTTCTTGGAGAGCAGAAGCAGGCTCAGCAACCGGTTAAATCAGAAAAACAAGTTATGTTTGGAAAAAGAGACCCTTTTGTGCCTCCCAAAAACCTTTATTATTTGTTAAGGCAAGAGGGGAAAATTGTTGAGTCTCTGGAAGAGCTCACACGCAGGCTTGAGAAGGATGGCTTTGACAAGAAACAAGTGCTTGATTCCTATGCTGACAAGAGATTTATTATTCACAGGGAAATAATCAGCATGTTTGACAAGAGCCCTGAAGCCAAAGGAGCCAAAGGCATAATTACATATGATAAATATAGGAAAAACCTCGGTCTGGAGGAGAAACTCATCCGCGCCCCTGACTTCCTGAAAAAGTACAAGGAAGAATTGGCTGCCGCAGAGAAGAAGTATGGAGTTGACAAGCGTTATGTAGTGGCCATCCTGGGCATTGAATCTGACTTCGGGAATAATGGAGGTCATTATTATGCCTTCAATGCATTAGCATCAATGTATGTCACCAGACTCAAAGAGTTTGCTTACAGTGAATTGAAGGAATACCTTGCAATCTGCAACAAGAACAAGAAAGACTTATTCGACTACAAATCCTCTTATGCAGGAGCGCTGGGCTATGCCCAGTTCATACCTTCTTCTTTCAATAGCCTGTTCACTGGTAAGAATGATGATTGCGTTGCAGATCCTTACAACATAGAAGATTGTATACATTCTATTGCCAACTACCTTCAGAAGAGCGGATGGAATGCCAAATCAAATAGTAAGATTCCTGCTGAGAACTCGAGAAACTGGAAATCTATCAAGAGCTATAATAATTCAAAATTCTACGTCAAAGCAGTGATTGAGCTGGCTACAAAGGCCAAGTGGAATGCTGATGATTTGAAAGTTGTGTCTTCTAGCGCGGGAAATTTTGAGTAAAATATAAAAAAGAAGTTCGTTTCTTTGCTCTACGAGGTGATTATGTGACACAAACGTTATATTTGCTTGATTGCTATTTAAAAGAGTTCGAAGCTAGTGTTGAGAGTGTAAAGGACGACAAGTATGTGGTGCTTGACAAGACTGCTTTTTATCCTAATGCAGGGGGCCAGCCCTATGACACTGGCAAGCTCATCAGGCTGAGCGATAATGCAGAGTTCTCTATTGTTTATGTTGCAAAGTTCGGCGATGTGATAAGCCATGAGTTCACCCCTGCAGGGCTGAAGCCTGGCGACAAGGTCAGGGGAATCATTGACTGGGACAGGAGGTACAGGCATATGAGAATGCATACAGCAGCCCATGTCATAGCCAATGTGATTGAGAAAGAAGCAGGAGCTAAGATTACCGGCAACCAACTTGGCTTAGACAAATCTAGGATTGATTTCAGCCTGGATGATTTTGACAGGGAGAAGTTCAAGGAGTACGAAGCAAAGGCTAACCAGATAATCAAAGAGAATCGCAAAGTGAACCTTTCAATTGTTAGCAGAGAAGAAGCTGAGCAGAAGCTGAGCAGGCTTACCACCTTGGCAAAAGGCTTTCCTCCTGAGATAAAAGAGGTAAGATTGGTAGAGATTGAGAACTTCACTGTTGAGGGCTGCGGAGGCACTCACCTCGCAAGTACAGGAGAGGTAAAAGGCATCAAGATTATTAATCTTGAGAATAAGGGCAAGAATAATCGTAGGATGTATTATGAGTTAGTGGAGTGAGGATTGGTGTTAAATTCAGCCAGCCGGGGTGTGTAAGCTCTTACCCTGTTCCGCCCATTATCTTTTGCTTGATAGAGTGCTTTGTCTGCTTGTTCTATAATTGAGGGCACCTTGTTTTTCATTACACTCTCGTTTTCTTGTGGCTCGTAGGTGGAGACTCCCAAGCTTATTGTGATGTTGCCCGCCCTTCTGAAGTAGTCTTCAACCGCTTTTCTTATACGAAGGGCTGCCTTTGTTCCTTGTGTCAGGTTAGCATCTGGCAGTATGATTGCAAACTCTTCTCCACCGTAGCGATACAGGGATTCTCCTTTTCTTAGGCAAGAGGCAAGGCTCCTGGCAAGGGTTCTCAGAAGTTTATCTCCTTTAGGGTGGCCTTGGGTGTCGTTGTATTTCTTAAAATAATCAACGTCAAGCATGATGAGTGAGAATGTTTTTTTGCCGTCATAGGCTTTGGTGATTGTTTCTTCTAAATCCTTATCAAATCTAGCCCGGTTATAGATGTTAGGTATAAGGTAATCCTTGTCCACCTGCACGCCTAATTCTGTGACCTTTTCTTCTAAATCGCTTATTCGCAGTTGCAATTGGCGCGCAAAGTCTCCTATCTCACGCACAGTGCCGAGTATGTAGCTTCGGCCTTTCTCATCCAATCTTTCTAAGATAACGTCTAGTTTCTTTCTGTCATATAAATCGATGCTCATAGAAGCCTTATTCTTTCTGCCATTTATAAATATTTCGTTTTTGTAGTCATTCTTAAGTGGTAACTTAGTCATCTCGGCAAAAACTTTATAAACCCGCGAGTCAACCTCAATGGTACAATGACACGAGTTGATTGTCTTCATAGATAGAGAATTTCTTCCAGATAGTTATGTTTATAAACAACTTATATTTCTTGGTGATTGTCTTCATAGCGATAGAAGAAAGGCTAATAAATATAGTTCGGAGGATTTCGAGCAAAGCGAGAATATCCTCCTTAAGTTTTTTGGTCAAGCCATCAAAAAGGGAAACCTTTTTGGGGCTTCTCAAAAAGCTAAACTTTTTGTTGAAGCTTTTATTAAAAGTTTGGCGGTGTTGGTGTAATCTGGCTAGCATAGAAGACTGTGGGTTTCAAAGCAGAAATCTTCTGATCCGGGTTCAAATCCCGGACACCGCCCTTTCTAACAACAAATTATATAAAGAATTCTTGACAAGGTGATAGCTATGGAACTAGAAAATTCAAAGGGGACGCGAGACATCCCGCCAGAAGAGAAAATTGTGAGAGAAGAGGTAATTAGCGGGCTAAAAAGGGTTTTTGAGAGGTACGGCTATTCTCCTCTTGAGACTCCACTGCTTGAAAAATATGAATTGTTGGCTGCCAAGGGCGGGGCTGGCGAGGAATCTGATGCTGTGAAAGAAATATTCACCCTGACAGACCAGGGCGGAAGGAAGCTCGGGCTTAAGTTCGAGCAGACCTTGTCCTTTGCCAGGTTCATAGGTATGAATCCGACACTGAAGATGCCTTTCAAGCGCTACGAGATAGGACCTGTCTTCAGGGACGGTCCGATAAAGCTGGGCAGGTACAGGCAGTTCTGGCAGTGCGATGTGGATGTTGTCGGCTGTAAGGACATGATAATTGACGCGGAAATCCTTGCGCTAACCCTTGATGCCTTCAATGAGCTAGGCTTAGATTCTTATATTGAGGTTAATAATAGGAAACTGCTCAAGGGCATTATTGAATTTGTTGGTATTAAGCCAGAGCTTGCTGATTCTGTCATCATATCGATTGACAAGCTTAACAAGTTGGGCAGGGATGGCGTGAGGAAAGAGCTCGAAGGGAAGGGAATAGATGACAACAAGATTGCAAAGCTCCTGAGCGCATTTGAGGTTGCTGGCACTAATGAGAAAAAAATCAAGACTCTCCAAGGCATCATCAAGAACAAAATCGGGAAGGAAGGCCTGGAGGAATTAGAGCAGGTTTTCTCTTATCTTTCTGATGAGCAGAGGAAGAATATTAAGCTCAATGTGGCCTTGGCAAGGGGCTTGGGCTATTACACAGGCACTATCTTCGAGGGCTTTGTCAGGGGCAGTCAGGTGACTTCTTCTGTCTGCGGCGGAGGGCGATATGACAATATGATTCCACTGCTTCTGAAGAACAACAAGGAATATCCTTGCATAGGCATAAGCTTTGGCCTTGACGTGATAAGCGATGTTATGAAGTTGTCTGGCAAGGAATTTGGCAAGACCGTAACCCGTGTCTTTGTCATCCCAATAAAGACGCCTCTGGATTGCTTTAGGATTTGCCAGGAGCTGAGGGATGCGGGCATCAATGCGGACATGGATTTCTCTGGCAGGGGAATAAGCAAGAATCTGTCCTATGCTAACAGCCTGAACATTCCTTATTGCTTGATTGTGGGCGAGAAAGAGCTAAAGGAGAATAAGGTCAAGCTGAGAGATATGAAGAGCGGCGTTGAAGAAAATTTAGAGCTTGGAACGATTATTAAAAAACTCAGGCTGTCATAATCCTTTTTGTTTTCTCTTTCTTCCTAAATTTTTTACTGCAACCAAACCGTTCTTGATTCCATTAAGATTAACTTTTTTGAAATTAATGTTCCTTATGTTGATTTTCTTGAGATTTATTCTTTTAAGGCTTAATCTTTTGGCTTTCTTTTGCTTTGATTTTTCTAAAATCAATTTATTTAACCTGTCCGGGCGATTGGTTATTATGCCGTCAGCTCCTCGCTTAATCATCTTCCTCATTAATTTAGGCGTGTTAACTACCCAGATGCTCACAAGATAGTTTCTTTTTTTGAGTCTCTTGATAAAGCTCTTGGTTGCAAAAGGATATGCCAAGTGAACATAATCAGCCTTTGACAGCTCGGCAAACCTCAGCACCATGAACTGCGTCACCTTGAATGATAGCTTTGAAAGGAGGTTCATCACGAAGTCCTGCTTGGTTCCGCCGGGTGAAACATAAAAGATAAACGCTGTTTTGACAAAAGGAATTTCGTTCTTGATGATTCTCAATGCGTTAACAGAGCCAGAAGAAACAATCACTTTGTCTTGCATCTTATATTTTTTTATTAAGGACGCAACTTTCCAAGCAGGCCGTATCCCTTTGATTTCAATGTTCAGCTTGGTCTTTCCTTTTATCAGGGGGAAAACTTCCTGGAGCGTGGGAATATGGTGGTTTCCTATTTTCAGCCTGTGCTCCTTTATTTCGGAAAGTGTCTTTTTTGAAATCTTGCCCTTGCCAGTTGTCATCCTATTAAGATGCCTGTCATGAATCACGACCACTTCCTGGTCTTTTGACAGGTGAACATCGATTTCAACAAAATCAACTCCTTGTTGGACAGCTTTCTGAATGGCCAGAAGGCTGTTCTCAGGGTATTTCCCAGAAAATCCTCTGTGCGCAGTATTTAATACCAAACCCAACCCCCTGTTATTATGAGAAGATTATCTTGTGTTGTCTTAAAATTATCTTGTGCTGTCTTGTATTATCTTTGCTGTCTTTTGTTATCTTGTGACCTTGAAACTCTCAACCTGCTCCTTAAGAGCCTTGGCTTTCTGGTCCTGCTCAAAGTGCTTCCTGACGGGCTCAACAACAAGGTTAATGTATTTAGCCGTCATGCTCTTCAAATCAGCAGGATGTAGTTTGCCCTCGGCAAAAGCCGCCTCGAGCTCCTTGTAATTCTTGAAAGTAATGTTTCCGCCGAACTTTTCAGGCCGCTCTACAGTGAGCTCTTTAAACTTCTCGAAAAGGATGTATTTGCAGTATTCAAGCACAGGGTTCTCATGGGCTTGCTTTGCAGGGCAGTAAGCATTTGTTATCTTTCTCTTGATTTCTTCTTCAGTATCAGTCATGAATATAGCACTGTCAGGCTTGGACTTGCTCATTTTCACCTCAATAGCCCTGTCTTTCTCGTCTTCTGCATCTGATAAAGGCGGTAGTAGCCCCATTAGCATGTGATGGCTGACTACAACTGGCTTCCAAAAGCCAAGTGATTCTCCAATCTCTCTTGCAAGGACATTCACTTTTCTTTGGTCCATGCCTAGCTGGCAGATGTCTGCTTTCAAGTAGAATATATCAGCGCACTGCATGCAAGGGTAAAGTATCTGCGATGCCTGCATCACTTCCTCCTCTTTCCTGCCCATGATTTGGCCGCAGCGGATTATTCTCTTCAGAGTGGAATTCCTAGCGACCTGCATGACCATCTTCCAGTAATTATCATCCTTGACTAAGTCGCTCGCCCAGATAAACTCCACGTTTTCAAGGTCCATGCCAGAAGCCTTCCACACCTCAATAAAGTATTTGCCCACGGTCTTAATCTTTTCGAGGTCTCCACCCATCTTGTTATTGGCCCAGCCGTGCCAGTCAGCCACAAACATCTTGAACTTGACTCCTGCCTTGGTCATCTTGTTAATGTTGATTGCTCTAAGAATAGCCTGTGCTATGTGGATCTTGCCGCTCGGCTCAAACCCATCATAAGCAACAGGCTGCTTTTTTTCAGCAAGAAGCTTTTTAAGCTCTTCCTCTGTTATTATCTCCTCACCAACCTGTTTTATGAGGTCAAAACGTTCATCTAGGCTTAGCTTTGTCATGGGAGAAAAGGTTTATTCTCGGGTTTTTAATCTTTTTGCTTTTGCTGTTGATAATGCTTTGATTTGTGGACATGAGGCATATAAGCGCTGATCCGCACTATCTCTGGGCTCAAGCCTCTTTCCTGCAGCTTAGCCTCAAGGTTATCTGTGAAAGATTCCTGGTCATAGCCCAGGCAGATGACATCTGGCCTTATCTCATCGATTATCCTGTACTTATCTGCGGAGCCGTGGCCGAGAAGAGCTTTGTCAACATAATCAAGCTTCTGAATAACACCCAATCGGTAGTTCTCATCATGGGCAGGCACTTTTCCTTTGACCTGCTTTACTGTGGCGTTTCTTGCTACTACCACAACCAGCTCATCACCGTGCTTCTTTGCCTGCTTTAAGAAATACTCGTGGCCTGGATGGAAGATGTCGAATGTGCCGAATACAAGGACTTTCTTCATGAATGATGGGAGAATGGCTTGGTTTTTTAAGGTTGCTTTTTTCTCGGCCTTATCTTAAAGCCGCGAATGTCGTTATACTGCTTCACAGTCTCTTCCAGGTTGCTCTTTGCAGTCTCAGATGCTTCCCTCGGATGCTTGTAATCTATTATCATGAATCTCCCTGCGCGGTTTAAATCCACTGCCACCCGGAAGCAATGGGAAGGATATTTAAGAAACTCAGGCGGGAGCATTTGCGAGTTCTCAAAACACATTATCTCCCCACTGTCATGGTCATATGAGAAGTTCACCCCAACGCAGGAATATCCTTTCCAGGCGCCCGCATTCCCGCCCATGCTTTCTGAGCTAATTAAAGAAGGCATATATCCTGCTTTCTTCGTCAGCATCATCTCAAGGTTCTTTGCAACAATCCTGTTCATGCACTTGACAGAAAAGCACTGGGTTTTTAAAATTTGTTAGCAAAAAATAATTAAATTTAAAAATAGAGCTTCACTAGGTTTTAAAAAAAAGATAAAATTCGTTGTGAGGAGGATTTTTATTAGCTTTTGGCTAAGAATAAGTAAAAAAGATGGGCGAGAAAGTAAGAGCTTTAGGCAAGCACTTAATAATAGAATTAAATGGGTGCGATCCGGCAACTATTTCTTATACCGATAGTGTGGAGTCTGTCCTTCTTCAAGCAGCCAAGCTGGCAAAAGCCAACATTGTGACCTATCATTTCCATAGTTTCAAGCCTTATGGGGTTAGCGGGATGATTATCATCTCAGAGTCTCATTTCTCAATCCACACCTGGCCCGAATATGGGTACGCGGCTGTTGACATCTTCACTTGCAGCGAGACTGTGAACGAGCAGGCAGCTATTGACTATATGAGCGCTTCTTTCAAGGCAAAAAATGTTCGGGTGAGCGAGCTTGAGAGGGGTATACTAGAGTGTGATGTGCCTGCCTCACCCAGAGAAGTTTCTTTAGATGAGAAGGTAAAGGAGTACAGGCACTAGCAAGCAGCCCATGGCATGGTTTCTCCCAATATTCTTGAGAGGAGCTATGAGACCGATGGCTGTCGATGTCACCAGGACAAGGATTCCTAGCGGGCCATTGAGCACAATGCCCATGAACACAATAAAAATAACAATGGATATCACCAGAGCTTTATAGTTTACCTTCACGATGAGCTGAGAGAACTTCTTCGCAAAGAACAATACAAGGAATACGGCGATGGAGCCCGCTGTTATATAGGTAGCTATGAGGACTAGGAAAGAAGGTAGCTGTATCAACATGAGCTTTGAGATGATTACTATGGCTCCATCCTTCGCCTTACCAAGAGTGTAGAAAGTGACCAATGAGAAGATGACGCTCATAGTGCCCATGGCACCAACCAGAGCCAGGTAACCCTTGTCTCCAATCTTTCTTACTATCTGATTTGAGATTACTGCTCCCTGAGCAGGGCCCATTCCTGGAAAGAACTGGATGAGGAAGACACCTATTGAGCTGCCAGAGAGCACCTTTAATAGTTCTTTAGGCTTGAAGTCAATATGTTTGTCTATATTCTGAGAAGGTATCTTGGTGTTCTCGAAAAAACTTATCATCAAGCCTGAAACTCCGAAAAGCCCTGACAAGAGAGGGAATAATGGTTCTTTAAGATTAGGGATTGAAAAGGTCAGCACTCCCAGAGAGCCTGCCAGCATGAACAAGATGAAGCTCCAAAGTTTCTGTTTTTCCCGCAATATCATGAAACCAATGATAAGGATTAAGATGTAGGCCAGATAAGGCTTTAGCAAAGGATATACCTTGTTCGCGACTAAGATGAAAAAAGGAATCATGCAGATTGCTATTATTAATCCTGTGTAAGCGCCAAGAATGGTTATCTTTACTGCCTGGTAAGCCTCTCCTTTCAGCAGCATCCTTTGGCCTGGGAGCACTGATAATGCGTTCTCAGTATCTGGGGCGCCGAGGTAAATGGAAGGAATGGTGTCTAGGAATGAGTGAGTGACTGCCAGGGCTATTATGAAGACTGCAAGGCTTAGAGTGTTTGTGTATTGAAGAAGGATTGGTGACAGTGCAAAAAGAGTGGTTGAGACAAGGTTCACGTGGATTCCTGGCGTGATGCCTGTGAATATGCCTGTGAATATTCCGAGCGCGATAGCTATGGTGATTTGTAAGAGCATAAAAAAGCCTTTGAGAAGGGCGCTTATATACTGCTAATATTAAAAAGCGGAAGTTTTTTATTGAAATCAAATTTTTTTCAGTCCCTAAAATGAGGAAAGGAATCATATTCAACATTCAGAAGTATTCAGTGCATGACGGCCCTGGCATCAGGACTGCTGTTTTCCTGAAAGGTTGTGCTTTGAGCTGCTGGTGGTGTTCTAACCCCGAAGGGCTTTATGGTATTGATGGAAAAGAGCGCGGAGTCGTGAATGAGAGAGAGATAAGTGTGGAAGAGCTTGTTCAGGAAATTGAGAAGGACAGGATATTCTACGACATCTCGGGCGGAGGAGTGACTTTCTCTGGCGGCGAGCCATTAGGGCAGGCTGAGTTCCTAGAAGAAGTCATTCAGCAATGCAAGGACGACAGGCACAAGTATCATGTGGCGCTCGACACCACAGGCTATGCACCGAAAGAGTCTTTCTTGTCTATCGCCGGCAAGGTTGACCTGCTGCTTTATGACTTAAAGCTGATTGACAGCGAGGAGCACAAGAAATATACTGGAGTTTCGAATGAGTTGATTCTTGAAAACCTGATGTTAGCAGATGAATTGGCCTGCGAAAAAGGAAAACGAGTGATTATCCGCTACCCTGTTGTGCCAGGAATCACTGACACGGACGAAAATGTTCAGCAAATCAAGGAATTTATGCATTCTCTCAAAGGGATAAAAGAGATTAACCTGCTCCCTTACCATAACTTTGCCGAGTCAAAGTATGAAAAGCTCTGCCTAGAATACAAGCTCAAGGGACTGGAACGCCCTTCAGAGGAAAGAATGCTTTTTCTCAGGAAAGGATTTGAAGATGCCGGCTTCAAGGCAAAGATTGGCGGATGAAAAAGTATAAATGAAAAATAAAAAAATAAGAGAAAGTAAAAAAAGATAAAAACAAAAAAATATCTTTTTCAGCTGTTGCTTCAGTTCACTTCTAGCCAGTCCATGCCTTCTCTGCAAGCAAGTAATCCTTTGAGTCTGTGACCTCAATGCGGACGCTATAGTCATCAGTAGACTCTGTCTGCGGCAATGTCTTTGAGATGTTCAATGTGACAGTGTAATTCTTTCCAGGGGCCAAAGCCGGAATGGCGGTTGGCGGGCTAGGATAGTTCAAGACTCTTAATTCACCGTCTGAGCCCTCTGGAGGGTACGGCGAGCCGCTTCCATCCTTTGCATATATATACGCAGTTGCTCCCAGAAGTTCAGTATCCTTCCCATTAGCTACCTTAAAGGTTACGCTGTCAATTCTTACAAAGCCAGTGTCTGCATTCAATGATGTCTTGGCATCAATAAACGCTTCTATCTTCCCAGAGTACACAGGCTTCGCCTCCTTGTGGCAGGCATTATCATACCAGTAAGCTCCGTTAGTGCTTGCGCATTGTCCTCCGCAGTCAATATTAGTTTCTCCCTGGTTCTTTAGCTCGTCATCACAGGTTGCCTTTACGCATTTTATGTGCTGCTGGCAGTAAGAGCCTGTTGCGCAGTCGGTATCAATGTTGCAGTTCTTGTACTCTGCGCATCCGCTGCACTTGGCGCCTCCGCAGTCAACGTCAGTTTCATCCTGGTCTTTCACCCCGTTTGAGCATAAGACGTTTTGCTGAGTAGCATTCGTAGTGTTAAGGGTTTGATTAGTCTGGTTAAGCCCTGTTCCTGTTGCTGTGCCTGTCTCTTTTGTCTGCTTTGTCGTGTCGCAGTCTCCGCCCCATTTGATTATGAGCAGCACTGCCAATGCGATTATCAGCACCCAGTAGATGAACCGTTCAAGATGAATCGGCTTGATTACAATCTCAACTCCTTCCATGATGATCACCTTTTATTCTGATTAGATAAAATCTGATATGTTCTTGATTATTGGCTTCAATATATAAATGTTTTTAAGTTTTGATAAGGGTTTTAGTCAGAAAAAGCTTTATTTCATCTCGAACTCGTCCGCGAGCTCCCTGAGTAGCTTGTCAGTCTCTGAGATGTATTTTTCTTCTTTTTTCTTTTCGGCCACGGGCTCCTGGAACTTTCTTCGAGGACTGGTGCTGCTGAGCTTGTTCACAAGCGCTTCCTTGTGGTCGTCATCGTAAATGGCCTTCTTGTCGTCCTTCTTAGAGGCGATTGCTGGCTTTTGGATTGGCACAAATGGCATAGGCTGCGGCTGTTTTCTCGGTTTTTCCTCGTCCTTGCCGAATGCGAATTTTATCCTGATGAGCCTCTTCTTGTCTTCTTTCTTCTCCTCTTTGATCTCCTCATCATCAGCTTTTCTTATCTTTATGTCCATTTTGTCACCGACAGGAATTATTATTGGCGATGCAGGGGCTGTCGGAATTATTTTCTTTGGGCTTGTTTTTAAAGCTTTTGCTTCCTTTGCCGCCAGATTCTCTTTTACAGGAGCATAGGCTTGCATTTCAAGCTGCTCTCTCTTGTGGATGAGTATCTTTATGGCTTCGTCTCGGCATAGCTTTATGAACTCCTTGGGGTTTTTGTCAGCCTTATCATACATCAGCTTCAGGTCTTCCTCTGAAAAGGGGTATAGGCCTTTTCCTCCAAAGGCTTCGGCTCTTCGCTGGATTATTTCCTTTGACTCATCAAATGTGGGCCTGCGCAGGGTTATGCTGAGCTCGTCATGCCCTATCTCTCCCAGCCTGCTCTTCTCGTATTCTGTCGGAGTGCTTGTCACTAAGACTTGAAGCTTCAACCCTTCTTTTCTCAGGCTCTTTATCAAGTCAAGGTTCTTTTCAGTCAGGAAGTGGGCGTTGTCTATGAGCAAGGCCACTGACTTGTGCCTGAGCTTCTTTTTTAGGAGCGCAAGGAACTCATTGGTGTAAAGCTTGGTATGAGGCTTGGTTACAAGTTTTTCATAAATCGTCAGCAATGGCATTATCATCTTGTGCAGGATGTTAACCTGCTCTTTGAAGATTGCCGCGTTGATGTAGATGGCGTGAATCCTGTTATACTTGGCCAGCCTGTCTTCCAGCCATTTGAGAAGTATGGTCTTGCCCACGCCTGGCTCTCCCAGGAGCGTGCCGTAGAAATAATTCTTTATAAAGAACCAGTTGAGCTTTTCCTTTTCGTCCTTCCTGTCAACCAGGAAAGTGTTGATGGGACCGAATATCTTGTCTGCAAAAGGGTCTCCTCTGAAGCCTAATGCCTTGTCCCATTCCAGAACAAAATCACTTTTAGTGACCACCCTGTCCCTCCACCAAATATTAGGTTATGAGATAAGAGCGTATTATTTAAATGTTTCTTTTAGTCTTTAGGATAGTGGTTTCAGCTTTTTGCTGGTTTTGCCATCATGCTAAGCACTTGCTCAAACTTGAGAGCCTGTTCAACAGCGTCATCCAAGGCATTGTGGGTGTGCTTTGCCTGCCCTTGCAGCTTGATGCGGTCGATGTTGGTGTTGATGTCACCAGCATAGCCTCTGTACATTGAATTGATGTCTTCCCCGCTATGGCCAAAGGGGTTTTCTCCAAGGAAATTGTCAAAGTACCATGCTATGAACATGCCGTCAAACATGGTGGGCCTTGCAGCCAGGATTGGCCTGAATCCCTGAGTTACCGAGACAATCCAGTCCTTGAAATCGCTCATTACTTTCTTAGGGTATTGCCCAACATCGTCTAATGTCTGCAAGATGTCTAAAGGGCTGAAATCCGGGCTTTTAGGGTCATGCTTTTTCCTGTAGCCTAACTCTCTCAAGCAGTCCAGGCCCAGACATGCGATTTTCATGGCTTCATGATTATAATTGTGATTTAAGGGTTTGATTTCTCTGTAGAATTGTTTGCTTGTCTCTCCTACAATACAGGCTCCTAGGGAAAGCATGGAATACTTTCCTGGCGTTGTCCCTGATGATTCAACATCCACTGATATGTATTTCTTTACCACAAGGCAGCAGGAAGTTTGTTGGATATATAAAAGTTACTTCACCACGATTTTCTCAGCCACCAATTCCTTTCCACCGTTGTAGTCCTTGGTCTTTCCAATCACTTCAACTTTCTGGCCTTTGCTCAGGTTGATGCTGTCAAACAATACCACAGCTATGCTTTCTTCTTTCCTTATGTTGATGATTGAGAAGCCTTCCTTGCTGGTAATCCGCTCCACTGTGCCTGTTATCTTCACAGTTGAATCTTCATCTGCCTGCTTTGCCTCTCCAATATTCACCTCTTGAATCCCTGAAAGCTTGATTATTAAGGTGATGGCTGCTAAGCCGAGAACTGCAATAACGAGAGCTGCCTTTAATAGCAATGATTCATCCATGCTCTTTGCTTCTGCCAGCACATTTATTAAGTGCTATGAAGAAAAATCGGAAAGATTACGTTTTGTCCGTGTCTTAATTTCAGAAAAGTAACATTTTTATATCATCAACGGGTTCCTGGGCGCATGGGAATAGAAAAATACCTTTGGGACATATATTTAGGCGGGCCTTGGGAAAGGCACTCCCCTGTGCCTTTCAAGGAGAAAATCAAAGCAGCCTTCCCTGACAGGAGGATATTCGACCCTGAGCAGAGGAGCGCCCAGAAGATTGGCAACTGGTTTGATGATGACTGCTTTGGCATCCAGCACTCCTTGACAATGATTGCAATGATTCCTGAGTTTCCAGGCTCTGCCATTGGCGATGAGATGGGCATGTTCTATCATAGGAATAACTTACGGCTATTCTCAAAATCCGCACATGAAGCAGAGGAATTGGTAAAAAATAATGCTGGAGTTTTTCAGCCCTTGGAGGAGTTGGTAATCATCTGGCCAGAGAGCGTGAAACCAGTCTATGCCAAGAAATTTCTCTCTCACATGGGCTATATTGTAGAGAATCCTGAGGCTGCGATTGTGCTTTTGAAGAAAGTCTTTGTAAAATATGACAAAATGCCGCGGGAACAGAAATAAGATTCATCTTAATCCTCTTAATCTAATTCTGCCTTGAGGATCTTGTAAATTCCAGTGTTTTCATTCTCCATGATTTTCTTTGCTTCTTTTATTACGAGCTTTCTCTTGAAGATCGGACCATCAATCACCAGGCTCTCTGCTTCTCCGCCTTCAAATGCTATATGGATGCCTGTTTTCTTGTTCAGCTCCAAGAGCTTGTTAATGTCCTTGCCTGTCAGGACGCGGCCAAGCCAGGATTCGTCCAGGCCAAGAGCTGCTATGCTTGAAAGCATGAACTTGAACCCATCATTGATCATCTCCCGCAAAAGTTTCTCTGGCTCCTTGCCCCATAAAGGATTGATGCACTTGAGTTGCAGCTCGTCACAAATTGTTTGGATTCTTTCTCTCTGATAATTAGAAGCAAATGCGCCAGTAACAATTCCTTCAATGCCAAATTTTTCCTTTGCCTTGACGATTGCTTTTTTCAAGTCCTTAAGCTCTTCTTCCTTTTTACCGGGCGTGAGCTGCTGAATCAATGGAAGACCTATAGCCTCTGCCTGAAGCCCCACCAAGTTAATATTGGGAGTGTGGAACATGTAGCTCTCGGGGTTCTTTGAGATAAGAGTTATCAAGCAGGCAATCTCATTTTTTTCCATGGCCTTGTACAAGGCATAGGTCGAATCCTTGCCTCCTGAGAATAGCACTCCAAGTTTCATAAAGCATGGTGGTGCTGTGTGTTTTAAAAAATTTCTTAATTTGAGAAAGTTATAAATAGTTGTGTTCTAATTATTTGAGTAATGGTTGAATGGGAAGAGTTTTTCAGGCCTAATTTCGCAAAGATTTTGTGGTTCATGGCCTTCTTTATCATGGGTTTTGAAGCTCTCTGGATTCAGACTATCTGCATAAAAGCCAGCTGTCAGGCTTGGTATTTCCGCCTGGCATTCTGGATTTTTTCCTGGCCTTTTGCTCTCAAGAGCATTCTTCCGCTGCACAACCCCATTCAGGTGATGTTCGCCACTGTGTTCTTCATATTCGTGCCTTTCTTTTATTATTATTTTTTGTCTTGTCTCATAGTTCATCTACTGCCTATAAGAAGAAGACACTAGAAGAAGTGCTGTTTTCATCCTAGCTCGTTTTCTGGATTTGGCTTTGGCCTCAGGTAGCCGAACACCAGGGCTGTAGAAATTACAATAACCAGCAAACCAATGCCTGACAAGGCAGTGCTGTCTTCTGCTCCTAAGTAAGCTGGCTGTTCAATGCTGGCGCCCGTGACCGTACATATATTCTCTGGAGCGCAGTCAGGTGGGAAGCAGCAGCTCTCAGATATGGCCGAGCCTGTGATGCCGCCTCTTAGCAAGAACATGCCGAACAACGCGAAGGTTCCTAAAAGGATGAGCTTCTGGCGCATGTATCTTCCTTTGATTTGTTAGTATTTAAAGGTTACGAATTTCAAGTTTTTTCTTATGCTCTTAAACACAGAGTAATCTTTATAAATCCCTTGACATTCACGAGTGTTATGGTGAGTGAGTTTAGATTCAAGACTACTGCTGAGATTAAGATTTCTAAAAACATAATTGACCAGGTCATTGGCCAGGAAGAAGCAGTAAAGGTCGTAAGGAAAGCGAGCAAGCAGAGAAGGCATGTGCTCTTGATTGGAGAGCCTGGCACTGGTAAGTCCATGCTGGGCATGGCTTTGGCAGAGCTCTTGCCCAAGGAAAAGCTTGTTGACATCATGGCATTCCCTAATCCTAATGACGAGAATATGCCTCTCATAAGGACTGTGGCTGGAGGCAAGGGCAGGGAGGTTGTTGCCAGGGCAAGAATCCAGCAGACAGGCATGTTCAAGAACCAGAACATCTTCATGTTCATCATGCTCATCCTGGCTCTTATTGTGCCTTGGTGGGCTTTTAATCATTACTCAGACCAGTACGGCAGGACAGTCGGCGCATTAATGTTCACGAGCATGTTCCTCGGAGGTATGCTCTTCTTGGCAGCATTTGTTTTCTTCATGAACTTCGGGGCAAAGATTGGGAAGAACGATAAAGTTCCCGTCCCAAAATTGATAGTGGATAATTTCCAGAATGAGCATGCTCCTTTCATGGATGCTACTGGCGCTCATGCAGGCGCTCTCCTGGGAGACGTGCTTCACGATCCGTTCCAATCCGGAGGATTAGGCACTCCTGCTCATGAGAGGATTGTCGCTGGCATGATTCACAAGGCTCACATGGGTGTGCTTTTTGTTGACGAGATAGCAACTCTGCAGCCACACACCCAGCAGGAACTGCTCACAGCACTTCAAGAAGGGAAGTTCTCTATCACTGGCCAGAGCGAGCGAAGCGCTGGTGCCATGGTAAGGACTGAACCTGTGCCTTGCAGCTTCATCATGGTGGCTGCGGGCAACATGGAAACTGTCAAGCAGATGCATCCTGCGCTTAGAAGCAGAATCCGTGGCTATGGATATGAAGTGTACATGAAAGAGACAATGCCTGATAATCCTGAGAATAGATGGAAGATTGCCGTGTTTGTCTCCCAGGAAGTGAACAAGGACAAGAAGATTCCTCACTTCAACAAGGAAGCAGTTGAATATATTGTGGAGGAAGCCAAGAGAAAAGCCAATCGTAAAGGGCACCTGAGCCTGATATTCAGAGAGCTGGGCGGGCTAATCAGGGCTGCGGGAGACGTTGCCGTTGAAGAAGGAGCCAAGGTTGTGGATAAGGAGCACATAATCAAAGCCAGGAAGATCGCGAGAAGCCTTGAGGAGCAAATGGCAGACAAGTACATTGAGAGGAAGAAAGAGTATGATGTCATCGTCACCTCAGGCCAAAGAGTGGGGCGGGTTAATGGCCTGGCTGTCATTGGCAGCGGAAGCACTTATTCAGGAATCATCCTTCCCATAGAGGCTGAAGTAACTCCTGGCGGGCGGGGTAGGAGCATAATCGCCACTGGAAAGCTCGGCGAGATAGCCAAGGAAGCAGTGGTGAATGTCAGCGCCATCATCAAGAGATACTTCGGAGAGGACATCAAAGGCAAATACGATATTTACGTCCAGTTCTTGCAGACATACGAAGGTGTTGAGGGCGACAGCGCAAGCGTTGCAGTAGCCACGAGCATAATATCAGCACTCAAGAAAATCCCTGTAAAGCAGGACCTGGCAATGACAGGCAGCCTTAGCGTCAGAGGGGAAGTCTTGCCGATTGGAGGCGTAAGCTCCAAGGTAGAAGCTGCCATTGACGCAGGCTTGAAAAAAGTGATTGTGCCCAAGAGCAACATGCAAGACATTGTCATTGACAAGAAGAGGCTGGAAAGCATCAAGATAGTGCCTGTTGAGAGCATCAGCGAAGTGCTCAGAGAATCTATGGATTGGAAAGGCAAGCAACAAATTCTAAAGAACATAATGAAGATCAACGGGAATCATTGAATTTACTTATTGGCTTTTTCTTTAAAATATTCTATTGGACCTAAGTTTCGTGGATGAGTGTTTTCACCAAATGACGCGAAACGAGCGGAAGGATTTTTCAGCAATGATTTAAAAGTAGCATATAGATGAGGCCGTATGTATTTTTTGAACATTGATTTTGTAAAAGCAACTTTTATCACATCGGACTCTCCGTGCTCGTAAGCGTAAAAGCAGTTATCCTTGATTGTGATAGCCCAATTTATTCTTTTATTCTCTTTGATGCTTCGAATGTGACAGTGATATCCTGCATCAGGATCAGCACTATGAGGCGGGTCCATTTCTAGTTCATATCCAAAAGCATAAAAAGTGCCTTTAGGGATGCTATCCTTAGCTGTTCTGAGAAGAAATGCCATGGTACTAGAAATCATCTTGTTTATTGCATCTGCCTCGCTTTTCTGAATCTCAAGCGAGAGCATGCCTTGCTCCAGGATATTTTTAAGATCAATGCGAAGCCCTTTTAAAATAGGGATGAGCTTGGGTGTGGCTGCCTCTGAATCTCGGTTTTCATCATGCAGCTTAATCAAATCATCAATCAGGTTCTCATCTATTTTTTCTAATTCTAATATTTTGTCCCTGTGCCAGTGCCAATTGGGAGGGATGAGCCCACACTTCTCCAGCTCATCAACATGCTCTGCTATTCTTTGGTTTATGCTCTTGTGAAATGAAAGCATAAGGCTATTAAAAACAGCATAGTATAAAAAGATTGTCAAATAAGAATAACAATAAGAAAAATAAAAGTAATAAAAAAGAATTAGAAAAAATTTTAGCTTAGCCCGTATTGCAGTCAGAGTTCACCCAGCCTGGTGTGCCCCAGTCGCCTCCTGATAATGGCTCGTAGGCATTGCACCAGTTCAGGCCGTCATCATTCCATGTTGAGTCATAGTATGCGGGGTCGAGTTGTAGGGTGTAGCCTGCTTTGTTCAGGCTTTTCCAGGGCTCAATGCTGAGGTTGTATTGGACTTCATCCACTATCTTGTTGCTGATATCTGTCAGGATGATTGCGTCATTTGTGTTGCCGAGGGTGAAGCTGGCGTACTGGGCATCACAAACGATTCCCCCGTTGAGCGTGATGTTATCATTCTTGCAGAGCACAGCATAGCCTCTTGATGGCACAAAGACATCCTGCGAGCATGTGAAGTCATCACTGCCATAGTCTTTTATGCTCCAGCCATTAAGGTTGACTGATTCGTTTCCAGGATTATAGAGCTCAACCCATTCTCCATATGTGTCAGTCACGACATCTGGGTTGTACATGACTTCTGTGATGACTAAGCTTCCTGTGGCAGTGCCTGTTCCTCCGCCACTGTTTTGTCCGTTGCACAAGCCATTAGAGCAGACATCGTTGAGCGTGTCAGGGTTGCCATCATCGCAAGGGCTATTGTTATAAGTGTAAGTGCATCCTGTTATGGAGTCGCAAGCGTCATCTGTGCAAATATTGTTGTCATAGCAATCCGCAGCCTCTATGCAGTCAGGGAGCATAAGCAATGAAGCATTACATGCAGCACCACATTCTCCAGAAGGCCCTGCTGGTCCTGGGGGTCCAGGAGGTCCTTGTGGTCCTGGCAGCAAGGTTATGTTGCTTAGCCGGCTCTGGAGTTGGTGAATAGCATTCCAAATCCTCAGGAAGGGATTCTTGAGCCAGAGATTATTTGTTGCTGTCGTTGCTAAGACAGATGCCGGCACCAACACCAGGACTAAGCAAACCAATGCCAGCGCTAGGATTCTTTTCATAAAAACCACCCCTTGTATTTTTTACTTCCTCTTCATTTCCAGAGGCGGTTTAAATAATGCTATTGTGAAATTCCGGATATAAATTCCTGGAATCAGAAATCTTTTAATCTGAGCCTTGGCACGGCTCAGCGAACTTAGCATTCTGAGAAGCATTACTGGGTGACATTTCCTGTGGTCACAAAGTCATAGATTATCCTCGAGGCTTTACTTATCACCCTGTCAGCCTCGTCCTGGTTGCTGCCTTTGCTCATGGCGCAGACAAGATAGGGCTTCTGGGGGACGTAGATTATGCCGCAGTCATGGAATAGCCCTTCTTCGAAGAAGAACCCGACTTTATGGGCTATGGGCGTATTGCTGGGTATGCCTGCCGGGAGCTGTGAATTGAATTCTGTCCTGAGCATGATATTGAGGGCTAATTCAGACGTTGGCCTTCTTAAGTAGCTAGAGAGATATAATGCTCTTAGCATGTTACCGTAGTCCTTTGGAGACGTGGCAGCGCTCATATCCAGTGGCAGTCCGAGTGCCAGCGCAGCTTCGTTAAAACTATAACGGCCGATCACTCTTATCAATGCGCGGAAGGCTGTGTTGTCAGATTCCTCAATCATCTTCTCTAGCAGTTGCTTCACAGTGAATTTCTCCCCAACGCCTTTTTTTGCAAGCTCTCCCCAGCCAGAATCAATATCTTCGGAGAGAATCATTATTTCTTGGTCCAGGGTTAGGTTGTTAGTTTCAACCTTTTTGAGGACAGCCACCAGGAGTGGCATTTTCATGAGGCTGACTGGCAGGAATTGCTCCTTCTCGTTTATTCCCAGCCAGGCTCCTGTTGTTAGGTCTTCAAAGTATAAGCCAAATTTTCCAGTCACGCCATTGGTGAGCACTTCCTGGAGTTGAGGTTTCATCCTAGCATAGGAGATGCTGTATGTTTTTTGTTTAGCCAGGAAATCATCTACTTCCAGCCAAGCAATATCAGGTGAGAGAAGCTCGAACCCGTTCTTGTTCTCATTGAACAAGTCCTTTTTTAGCTGGCTGTTTTGAATCAATACTTTGGTGTTGTAAACTGTTAAGCCAATATTGATTAAGATACTAATGATTAATAGAACTAGCAATGCTGTCATGTTAATCTTATTTATCTTATGTAACATTTATCTATTCCCGAAGTTTAAGTCAATCCTTAAAAACTATGATTCTCCCAGGATTCTCTTCAAGACATCAATGTTCTCTCTTGAATGCGAATAGCCTGGTTGGAGCGTGTTTGCTTTCTCAAATTCTGCGAGCGCTTCTTCCAAGTCTGCCTGGTTTTGCTCGGCGGTGTTTCTGAACCTATCGACTAGGTTGATGGCTAAGTCATAATGATAGCTCGGGTTTTCTGGTTTAAGGTTGATAAGGGCTCTTAATTGGTTTAGCGCTTTTGTGTATTCTCCTTGATCGTGATATATTATGGCAAGGTTATTCCTGACATCTGCATCTTCGCCTAATAAAAGAGAGGTTTCATAGGCGTTTATGGCGTTTACATAATCGCTTTTTCCTAGGCGATGATTGCCGAGTGATTTGTAGAACTCAGGGTCTTTTTGAAAATCCTTGTTATTGGTCCTGACAATGAGTTTTGTCCCTAGCGCCAGGCTTGCAAGAATTATTGTTAAAATAAAGGCTGATATTAAAAGCAGTATTTTCTTATCCAAAAAGCCCACCCCGCAATGGTTAATATTAGAAAAATATTTGCTTAATCTTAGTATATAAAGGTTGCGATTTGCTTTGCTTGCACAGGACATTTTCGGAAAATTTGCGTTCTTGACTGGACATTCTCGCGTGAGGCTTATAAATAGAGGTAACAAAATAATCATTCATGAAGCAGGAGTTTATCAGCATCAACAACACCATCCTTGACTTTGACGATTATGTCAAGAATGTCATCCTGCTCAAGAACTACCTGAAGAACAGGCTCAAGGAGTTCTTGTTCTCTGAGAACTTCGTGCTGACAGGCAACAGCAACAGCAAGTATCACGAAGCCAGCCTGACTTTCTACAATCAGGAAAAAGACATTGAGCTAGAGCTCAGGATTAGGAAAAAGAACACAGAAGTATTTGTCTAGCTATTCCCACTCCATTGTTGCCGGAGGCTTGTTCGTAATATCGTAGGCAACGCGGTTAATCTCCTTGATCTCATTGGTTATCCTCGTTGATATCTTCTCCAGCACATCATAAGGTATCTTGGCAAAGCTGGCTGTCATGGCATCCTTGGATTCAACTATCCTGATAATCAAAGGGTTCTTGTAGCTTCGCTCATCCCCTTGGATGCCGACGCTTCTGACAGACAAAAGCACTCCAAAGGCCATCCACACAGAATCATAATAGCCTGATTTCTTCAGTTCCTCATCAATTATGTGGCCTGCTCTCCTAACAATGTCTGCTCGCTCAGGAGTAACCTCGCCAATTATCCTGACGCCCAAACCCGGACCTGGAAAGACCTGGCGATGAACCAGCGCATCAGGCAGCCCAAGTTGTTTTGCTAATCGCCTCACTTCATCCTTGTACAAGTCCCGTAATGGCTCGTAGAGCTGCAGCTTCATCTTCTTGGGAAGCCCGCCCACATTATGATGCGACTTGATGACTGCCGAGTGCCTTGTGACTCCGCTCTCAATCCTGTCTGAGTAAATAGTACCTTGAATAAGAATATCTGCTTTTTCCTTTTTAGCAGCATCCTCAAAAACTTCAATGAAGGTCTTTCCGATAATCTTTCTTTTCTTCTCAGGCTCTGTAACTCCCTTCAAAGCCTTGAAGAACCTCTTGCTCGCATCGACTATCACCAATTTGAAAGGATGCTTTGAAAATGTCTCCCGGATAAATTCAGTCTCCTTGTACCTCATAAGTCCAGTATCAACATATACTGCGCAAAGATTTTTTCCAATGACCTGGCTCATCAGCACTGCTGCTGTGGATGAATCAATTCCTCCTGACAGCCCAATAATGGCTCGCTTGTTTCCAAGCTCTTTCCTAGCCTCTTGCTTTATCAACTCTGCATAGCTTGAAACACTCCAGCTCTTCTCTGCCTCGCATATGTGGAGCGCAAAGTTCTCCAGGAGCTTCTCTCCTTTTGCTGTGTGCGTCACTTCTGGATGGAACTGGACGCCATAAATCTTCTTCTTGTCATTGGCAAATACAGCAATGGGTGAGTGGCTTGTCTTGCCAACAACAGCATAATCCTTAGGAAGCTTCTCGACAATATCGCGGTGGTTCATCCACACCTGCTCCTTGCCATCAAGCCCGGCAACCAGTTTTTCTTTTCTCATTAGTTCGAGCTCTGTCAAGCCGTACTCTCCTGAATATCCTTTGGTGACCTTGCCGCCCTCTAGAAAAGCAATGAGCTGGTGGCCATAGCAGATGCCCATCACGGGCAAGCCAAGGTTAAGGATTTCCTTGTCACACTTAGGAGAGTTCTTGTCATAAACACTAGCGGCTCCCCCTGAAAGGATTATACCTTTTATACCGCGAATCTTCTTGAGCTCAGAAATTGCGGTGTCATTCGGCAAGACTTCAGAATAAACCCCGAGGTCTCTTATCCTTCGAGAAATCAAATGACAATACTGTCCGCCAAAGTCCAGAACAAGTATTCGCTGCATAGGAGAGTTAGTTAACAGGTAATATTTATATTTTGTTTTTTATCGCCACTTCACCTCCACGTCATCTGTGCGCTCATAGGGGCGTATGCCTGCTTCCTCTACTTTGGTGCTCATGCCTGCCTTGTGCATCTCCAGCCCGCATATGGCTATCATGGCTGCGTTGTCAATGAAGAACTGGTTTTCCAGGAGGAAGAGCTTGGCTCCTCGCTCTTCTGTCATTATCCTCGCCATTTCCTGCAATCGCTTGTTGCAAGCCACGCCTCCACCTAGCAGGAGCTCATCCTTGCCTGTGTGAGCCATGGCTCTCTCAGTAACTTCAACAAGCATTGCAAAGACTGTTTCCTGGACGCTGTAGCACAGGTCTTCTTTTGAGTATTCCTTGGACGCCATCTTATTGGCTAGGTTGGTCTGCATGCCTCCGAGGCTTATATCCATGCCTTTGACGCTGTAGGGCAGCTTGATGTATTTCTTGCCTTGCCTTGCATATTCCTCAATCTTTGGGCCTCCTGGGAAGCCTAGCTGCATCTCTCTTGCGAATGTGTCCAGGAAGTTGCCTACTCCGATGTCAAGTGTCTCTCCGAACACCCTGTACTTGCCTGCTTCATATGCTATGACCTGGGTGTTGGCTCCTGAGGCGTAGAGCAGCACAGGGTCTTGGGCTTGTGTGAGAAATCTGCCGACCTCGAGGTGAGCTATGCAGTGGTTCACACCTATCAATGGTTTTTTCAGGAGAAGCGCGAGGCTGCGCGCAAAGCCAGCGCCTATTCTTAGGCAGTGCCCTATGCCTGGTCCTTGGCTGAATGCTATGAGATCGATGTCTTTGAGCTTGATGCCTGCCTTTCCCAGGGCTTGCTTCAGGGCGTCATCAAGAATATCTATGTGGTGCTCTGCCACTTTGACAGGGATGATGCCGCCGCTCTCTGTCTTATAGGCGTTGATTATGTTGGAGAGTACTTTCTTACCTTCATCATCCACTATGCTTATCCCAAATGTGTGGGCTGTGCTCTCAATGCCTAGGCAAATCATTCTGTCAGGACCGGTTCTGTGACATTAAAAAATACTCCGTCGCCCATGTCTTTCAGTACTGTGACATATTTCACGCCCTTGAAATCCCTGGGCAGGATAAACGATAGTATGTTTGTCTTGTCTGTTTTGAGGTAAATCTCCATTCCTTTCTCCACATAATGGAACACTCTTAGGTTTGACACGAAGTCCTGGTAGTCCGGGACGTCGAACAGTCCGTAAATGTATTCCTTGGTCTGCCCCATGGCTGTGTTGCCGTGTAGGTACTTGTTGAATGCCGGCTTTACAGTGACTCTTATTACTGTGTCATTTTCAATGTGGTAGGTGATGGCTGGCTCAAGGGTGTTGATGCCTATCTTCCTAAAGTAGTCCATGTTCTTGTAGCTCTTGTCAGCGGCTGTGTACATGGTGTCTGGTATGCCAAGCTTTTCCAGGACTGTTTGGTATGAGTCTCCTAGTTTGACTCCCAGGAAGCTTATCTCTGTGCTTGTCAGGTTGCCCTTGCTCAGGTTGAAGACGTCGTCCTTGGCAATCTCATATTTCGCATCAATTCTGGGCGTGTAATTAAAGTCAAACTCCTTGAACTCCTCTTTTGTAATGTTTGTCTTGGTCAGGTTTTCTATTGCCTGGTTCAGGCTGTCATTGACCAGAGGCCCTGTTGGTCCGCCTTCAGTTACTGGCTTGCAACCTGCCAGCAGTATGACTGAAAAGATGGCCAAGCCCAATACTGTTATCATCCATGGTTTCTTCATAATAATCACCCTTATTGTTAAGCATTAGGAGAAAAATCAGCTATATAAAAAGCTTATGGAAGCTTCCTACCTGGTTGAAGCTTTAGAAAAAACGAAAATTATTTATAAGCAGAAGTATTACTATATCATACATGGAAAAGAAGAAGGAGGAGACATATACTGAATTCTTATCAGAGGACGAAGAGGACGAGCTAGAAGAAGAACTTTACGACGAGTGGTTCTAGAATCAATGCTGTTTTTTCATATTCGTCCACAGCAGCCTAAACAATTTTATCAAGGCCATATTTCTAAAAGAACCTAAAGCTTGGCCTTGCAATTAGAGGGCAGCGAGCGGATGATATCATCCAGCTCTCCGCCAATTCTTTTCTGCACTGCTTTGGCCACGTCGCTGAGCTTCTCATCTCCCTGGATGATTTCGACGAATTTCTCACAGTGCTTCTGCACAGCGCTCAGGGGTCCGGCCATTATCTTACCGTCAAAGAGTCCTATGCCTAACCTTAATTCTGGTCGGTAGAAGGTCTTCTCGCCATAGATCATGAAAGCTCCTTTTGCCAGGTATTCCCCTGACTTGGCAGTCTTGCTCACCTGCTCTGGCTTGACGCTGAAGACGCTAAGGCCGCCCATGCCCTGCTTCCAGCCTCTTGAAAAGACAGCAGTGAACACAGCAGCCTCATCTAATGTTGTTTGAGGGATATTGTCTGTCTTGCCCTCTCTCTTGATTACAACGAACGGGCTGCCTGCCATGTCTGTGTGGAACACCAAGTCATTGGCGTCTGTGTGCTTCTTGATTATGACCTCGTTGGTCGTGGCGTCCCTGCCGCCTATCACCAAGTATTTGTCTGAGGAGATGAACCACCTGAACTTCTCATGCCATTCGCGCTTAATGGGCGCTTTCATGACTGCCTTCTTTTCTTCTTTCTCCTCTTCCAGAGCGCTCAGCTTTTTCTTGTACTCACCGATTATCCTGGCTGTGCCTTCAATCTTTTTCCTGTCCTTCTTGGCTTTTTCAAAATAAGAAGCAGCATTCTCCTCTATTGTTTTCCTGATGTCAAGGCTTATCCTCATGGTGTTGTTAAGGAAAGAATGGCGTATTAAAAACTTTATTGTTAGAATTAGCAGTTAGGGATGTCATCGAGCTCAATCGCGGGGTCTTGGCAGGGAACCACCCGGTCCTTGTCCTTCACGCTGGCTAGCAATCCGACATAAGTGGTGCTTGACTTAACAAAAGGGATTTCCTTCTTCAGCAGGTCTCCTGTGTTAAGCTTGGAGTCTTTTAGAAGGATGGTGTTCTCTGTGTTGGCATCGCTGACTTTGAGGCTGATGGCCTCGACAGGCTTGCCTGTGTTCTTCACGCTTATCTTTATCATGTTCTCAGCATAGCAGAGGTATGGGTTGATAATCATTGTTACGGTGTCGCAGTCAGGCCCTGTATTCTCTCCCAGGGTGCTGCTCCAGTTCATGATCATGGCTCCGAGGGCGACTGCAAAAGCTATCAAGAGCATGGTAGCTATTAGGGGTGACATTCCTTTTTTCTCATGAGAAAACTCTGCTAATTCATCATTGACCTGCAATTACGCACCTCTTTTCTCGCTACACTACATGCTTACTCAGGATTGTTTAAATATTTTTCCAATTTCTTAATGCTTCCTCCTCTACAAAATGCAGCTCTCCAGGCACGATTAATGAGTGGAGCGGCTCTCCGAAGTCAGTTTTTAGAAGCTGTTCTGCTGTTGCATAGGCTATTATTGGCTTCTCGCTGCCGAGCCTTGCAGCTCCAATGCATTTTGTGTCTTGGGTGAAGACGTTTTCCTTTCTTTTTTCTTCCACTCTTAATAAGTAAGTGATGGCTTCTTTTATTGTCATGTATTTGTCATGCTCTGAGTCAATGTCAAGGAGCAGGAGGGTGTGCAGCTTGCTCTTCTTGTTCTGCTTGATGATGTCATATGGTGTCTGGATGTCCTTGTTGTGAAAGGGGATGCTCGTGGTCTTGCCGTACTTGTACAATTCCAATCCGACAATGCCGACTGCGTTAAGTATTGAAGCGTTGTTAATGATTACAACATCAATCTTCATTTCCTTAGCTCTTAAGAATAAGTCTGTATGCGTGGTGGCGCTGAAAACATCGCCTATCACTAAGAGGGCGACATTGCTCTTTTTTGCAGGCTCCAAGACTTCGTTTGCACTCTTTTCAACTAACGCCCTGCTCGCCAGGATTATCTTCTTGCCATAGAACTTCTCTAATTGCTCTGTGCTCACGCCTAGCTTAGAGGTGTAAGTCTCCAGGAAAACCTTGCTGCATATCTTTATTGCTTCCAGGCCCTTGACTGTTATGTCTTTCTCATCCCAGAGGCCTATGCCAATCATGTAAAGCGTCATTTTAATCCTGGTAGAATTATACGAATTAAAAAGTTTTAGTTCTCAGGGCTTTGTTCAGTTCTCTTGCGTGGTTTTCTTGACCTTATCACTAGGCCTGGCTGCTCAAGTCTTTGCAATACAAGGAGGTCTTCTGTGGTGAGCTTCAGGCCTGTCTTCATCTTCTCATCAATCTCTTTCTTCTTCTCTTCAAGGCTCTTCTTCTCGTGCTCTTTCACGCTCTCCTGGAACTCTATCTTGTTATCCTCGAGCTTGGACTTGACTGTTCTTAAGTCCTCAAGCTTCTTCTTCAGGTCCTCATTCACCTGGTTGAAGTCGTTCTTGTAAACCTCGAACTTCTCCCTGAGCTCCTGCTCTTCTTTCCTGAACTCGTCAATGCCTTTGTACTCTTGTATCAGGCTCTCATGATAAGTCTGGCTCTGGGCAGCGTCCTGCTGCACTTCCTTGTGCAGCGCATTGGCTTGCTTCTTAAGCTCGTCAATAACCCTTGACTTATCCCTTAGCTCCTTGGCCTTGTCAGCCAGGATCTTGACTTCATTATATTTCTTCTTGAGGCCCTTTATGCTCTTCATGAGCTTCTGTTCCTTGTCAAAGCTCATGGGCTCTGTCTGGATCTTGAACTCTATGCCATCAATCTGCTTGATAATCTCAGAAGGGTCATTCTTCACTCCCTTGTCAGCCTTGATCTTCTCGTACTCATCCTTCATAACCTTGATCTCACCGACTTGCTTGGTTATCTGGGCGTTAAGCACGTCTCTCTGCTGCTTCTTCTCTTTGACTTCCTTGGTAAGGACATTTCTCTTCTCTTTAGAACCAGAAAGCTCTCTTATCTTGTCCCTGATATTGACGCCAAGGGTTTCCCTCTTCTTGTAAAGGGATTCCTTGTCATTATTGATCTTGTTAAGCTTCTTCCTGAGCTCAAGAACTTCGCTCTCTACCCTTTTAAGGTCAGTCAATAATGACTTTACTTCGGACTCGTCTAACATTGTAACAAACCACAACCCTGTTTTTTTTGAATCTTAAAATTATTAAAAAAAAAATTTAGCCGAACAAGGCGCCTAGTCCTGCAGCTGCTTCTTCTGCGCTGGGCTTTTCTTCTTCCTTCTTCTCTTCCTTCTTCTTGGCTTCTCCGCCGTGCGCTGCTGCTGGTGCTGCTACTGGGGCTGCGAATGCTGCTGTCTTTACAGCCTCATCAATGTTCACGCCCTCGAGTGCTGCTACCAAAGCCCTGATTCTTGCATCGTCAGCTTGGACGCCGGCTGCTTCAAGCACTTTCTTGACAGAGCCTTCATCTACCTTCTTTCCTGCTTTGTGTAAAAGCATTGCCGTGTATACGTATTCCATTCTAATCTCCTCCAAAATTTTTAATTTTGGGGGCTCAAAAGCTTGGCTTTTGTTGCCTCCCTAAAATCTTTTTATTCAAGCTTGGCCGCTGCCTTTACAGCAGTCATCTCAGCCTCTGCCTGTGCGAGCTGCTCCTTGATGGTCTCGCTCGTGATTATCTTTGCTTCTTTTGCAAGAGCAAATGCTTCTCTGTGTGCTTTGCTCAGTAATGCATTGATAGTGTCCTTGATTATGATTGCTGCGTAGATTGCCAGGTTGAAAGCTTCTGACGCTGCCTTGGCCAGGTTGTTCTTGAATGCTTCCTCGTCAATGTCAAGTATGTCGCTGGTGATTATCTCTCCGTGCTCATAGACGCAGACAAGGTTGAGTCCTATCTCCATTGGCTCAATGCCTAGTCTTGTTAAGAGTCCTGCTAGTTTGCCGTCAACCAGGTCTCCTTCCTTGGCCACTACCTTGTCTTCCTTGATAGCTACTTTGCCGCCTTCAATGCCTGCCTTTATCTTGAAGCTTCCAAGCTCTCCAATAATTGGTCCTGGAGCAAAGTTAGTTGAGCCTGCGTGCACTGTTATTTCCCTTGGCGCTTTCTGTCCTGGTTTAATGGGCGCTCTTGACTTGTTCTTCTTCAGCATCTTGAACAACGCAAAAGGGTTGTCATTGGTGAATATTAAAGCTGGCATGCCCTTGATGTATTTTTCCAAGTCTTTGATGTTCTGTTTCTTGCTCTTTTCAATGGCTAATCTGATGAGTCGCTTTTTACTCATAATTAATTCGACTTTTCCTCGTAATTGAGACCTCATGTTCCTTAATTGCTTTGCAGGCAGGTTTTCCATGTTAACCACGCCAATGATGTCGTACTTGTCCATCAATGCTGCTAGGTCATTGACTAGCTTGACCTTGGCTTCTGGCACATGACGTTCTTTTCCTTCTGGTTTCTTGTTGTTCATAGTTTTATCGGCTTGCTCATTGTTAGTTTTAAGTATACTGCCTTGATATTCTGCTTCTCACCAGGCAAGTGGTGTATTAATTGGTCATAGATGAACATCACATTATCAGCAACTTGAGATGCTGGCATCTCTTCTGTGCCAATCCTTAATTGTATTAACGGCACTTTCTTAGCGCTAATCTTAATTGTTGTTTGCAGTTTTTCGTACAAGCCTTGGAGGTTGACTCCTTTTGGAGGAACAACGCATCCAGCCTTGGGATTAGGCATCTTGCCCCTGACTCCTAGGTATCTTCCGAAAGTGGCTGCTACCTTGGTCATGATGTTAGCCTGGGCTATGAAGAAATCATATTGGCCAGCCAAGGTTCTTGCTTTTCTTTTATCATACTTCGTGAAGTCATCCTGCATGATGGTGAGGTCAAAGACTTTCTTGGCCTCATCGCTCATCTCAGCATCTACCAATGCGCACACTTTAATCTTCTTGCCGCTGATGTGAGGAATATTAGTGAAGAATTCTACCTGCTGGTCAGGCTTCTTGAGATCCAACTCCTTGAGAGCAATGATTAAGTCTATTGACTGCTTGAACTTCCTCTGAGCAGAGTCCTTCTTGAGCTTTTCCAAAGCTTCCAAAACTGAATCGTGGTCAACCATATTATTTACCTTATAATCTTACACTGAAAACATTAAATGACGCCCTCCTACGCAAGGTAGTGAGATGAAGCTATAAGCTTCGGGCCTTCTCCTTAAGAAAAAGAGGTTGTTTATAAAGATTACGATTGGAAACCTTGACTCGTGGCTAGGCATAGCCTAGTTTTTTCAAATATTTTTCAAGATCCTTGTACTCTTTGTTCCGGTCAAGTATGCAAAGCACTTTAATGAATGGCTTGTCCACAAGGTAAATAACCCTTTTTTCTTTTTTCCTGTCTTCAAAGCGGATTCTGAAGAGAAACAGGCTATAGCCACGAATCCTTTTGTATCGGAAAGGATTGGCTTTCGCCAGGTTTAGCTTCTCATCTATCAATGCAACAGCTTCGTCACTCAACTCATCCAATTGCTGCAAGAAAAAATCTGTTGGTTTCAGCTCAAACATTCACTTTCTCCGAAGCTTCCGGAATAACTCTTTCTCAGATCCGTACAGATTGTTCTTATCGCTTGCCAGGACAAGCTTTTTCACCAAAGCCAGCTCCTTATTAGAAAGCGATTGGCTTTCAAAGAGCTTTTCCCTCAGAGCCTCCTTGATGAGCTCCTGCACATTATCAAAACCATTAGCCTTGACATAATTCTTGGCGCTCACCAGCATCTGCTCTGACAGCCTTACGTTGATCTGCTCTCCCATGATACCACTAGATACCATTTGGTATTTAAATGTTTCGTTTCCCATGAAAGCTCTATCCTAGAAGGATTATCATTATTTAAATAGCCTACGACGGGTTGTCCAGTGATGTAGTCATTGGACTCAAGAACGCGCTCTTGTTGTCGTCCACAAACGAAGAGATTAGTAGCGAGCCAATAAAAAGAAGAGGCAAAAGATGATGGCTCGGAAGATACTAGGATGAGTTTGCTATAATCTGCTTAGCTTTGTCTATAAACAGTGCAGCTTTTATTCTTAACTCATTGACAAGCGTTTTGTCAAATATTATCTGGGTAGAATAAGTTGCATCTTCTCTTTTCTGCTTTGACTGGACATAGAACGATATTTCTTGGTCATCCAGGAAGAATTTGTTAAGTAATTCTATTTCTTCAGCGCTTATGCCTTTCCGGTAATACTCTTTTATAAGTATGCATAGCGTGGCATCGTGGCTCTTGACGTGGTATTCTTTCAGTATGCTGAGCGCCAGTGCTGCGTGATAAGCTGCGTAATAGCATCCTGTGATGCGCCAGTCGAAATGCCTGAGTTTGATGTTGTCGCTGACAAACCTAAGGTTATTGTCTGCTTTTAGAAGATGTCCTCTTATCTCCTCCTTGTTTGCAGGCGCTTTTATTATGGCTTTTTCCAGCATGTATTTCTTTATTTTTTCTGTGACAATTGATTCATTTGACAGCAGCTTGTTAAGATATTTGATGTCCATTGTAAAGCGCCTCATAATAATACATGTTGTTTAAGACCGGATAGCCTGAGGATATTGCAGCCTGGATGACTGGGTCATCCTTAATTTTTATTTCTTTTCTGAACGCTGCTAGGCCCATTTGGAAAACACTCATCCTTATTCCTGTCAAGCTTTCCGCATTCTTCTCAGCTTCGGAAGTATTTATCTTGGAGTTGGTTATGATCAGCAAGTCAATGTCAGAGTCTGCCTTGAAGATGCCTTTTGCTGTTGAGCCAAAGGCAAAAGCGATTATTGGCTTTTCTTTCAAAGCATCTAGGAAATACTTTATGGCGTTTTTTCGGATATTCGGCAGGCTGTTAAGCTTTTCAAGGTCAAATAGCTGGAATAAGGCGTAGGTCTTGTAATTCGGCCTTATGGAGTATTTCTTCTGGTTACCATCCTTTTCGGACTTTAGTATGTTGTCTTTTTCTAAAGCATTCAGGAATTTTGTTGTGCTTGGCTCGTGAAGCTTTGCTTTCCTTGCTATCTCTCTTAGGTGCAGCCTTGCAGATTTATTAGTGTAGAAGAGCTCCATTATCTTCCAATGACCACGCTTTAGTATTGATATCATTTTAGTAACAATCGTTACTAATTAAGTAACATTTATAAATGTTTCGATTAAAAGAATAAATCAATCCCATATAAATAGCTTACGCGAAGTTGTCCAGTGCTATCGAAAGTTTTCCGTCGAAGTTAAATGACGCCCTCCTACGCGAGGAGACGAAGCAAACAGTTCGACGGGCCTAGGAAAAAAGAGGTTATTTGAAAAGATTATGGTTGGGAAGCTTTCATTTCTTCAAGGCTCTATATACTTCATCAGCGCCAAGAACAACAACCTTATTTATTTTTTTCAGTGCCTTCTCCTTGGACCAGAGAGGGCAACCAAGTTTTAGAGCTAAAGCGACATAAGCAGTGTCTTTCTTGTGTTCACCTAAGAGCTTGTTTGCTTCTAATAATTTGTCTTTGAACTCAACTGCAGGGATGACACTTATTTTCTTCCTGAAAAGCACTAGAAGAGTGTTAAAATCATTTTCCGATAGCTTGGTTTTCTCCAGGAGCTCAGGCTTGTGCCTTTCAAGCTCTGTGAATAACAATTCTGGCGCTACTGGCTCAATCTGGTCTGAGAATAAAAGCTCAGCTGTCTTGCCTTTGGCAAGCAATGCTGCACAGAGTACGTTAGCATCCACAACAATTCTCATTTATTTCAGCCCAGGAAACTTTTCCTTGTACTTCTTGTGCATCGAGGCTGATATGCTTTCTGCTATCTTAGAAGCGTCCTTTTGCTTTAGCTTGCTTTTGGAGACTATTTCCTTAAACAAGCTAAGTTCGCATATCTTTTCCTTAATGGCTTCTCTTGCGACAGCAGACCAGTTGATGAACTCTAGCTCATCCATCTCTTTTTTCATATCCTCTGGCACTGACAAGGTTATTGTTGGCATGCTTTTTACCTCCGCATCTAAAACTGTGTAATCTGTGTAATTATTTAAATGTTTCGGTATCATGCCAAGAAGCAAGATGAAGATGCTTGCTTAAATAGGCTACGCCGGATTGTCCAGTGAAGGTTAATGCTTGATTTTCTCGTCTATTCGAAAGAACTACTGGACAAGTCGGAAGTTTTCCGTCCACACTGGACAAGTTGACGTGAGACTTATAAACCAGTTCTGCCACTATCTTAACCATGAGAATCTGCGACATTTCATTTGAGAACAGGCCAAGGGAACGATTGCTAAGGCAAGGCGTTTCAGTGCTTTCAGATGCTGAATTATTAGCTATAATCCTTCAGAATGGCTGTGTTGGTGAGAATGTTATTGATTGACAAAAAAGCATACCTCTTCAGTCAGGAGGAAGATTTGGTCTTCTTTTTTGCATCAACCACCTCGCATAACAAAACATGTTAGCTTTTTTGTCTACAACACCTCTGCCATTAAGGCGAGGTTGTTGATTTGAGCAATAGATTGATAGCTTCGTACGGTGTTGAGAAGCTGAATACTTTGAGCGCTATTGAACTGATGAAGATTAAAAGTATAGGAGAGGCGAAGGCGTGTAAGATCATAGCTGCTTTTGAAATCAACAACGCAGTTGTTGGTAATGAAAAAGACATATTCTTTTTCATTTATAAGTAAAAGAGCTAGTGCAGGAAGAATACATGATAAGATAGTAAGGAATAGTTCAGATATAGCACACTATTATATGGAAAAGATGAAAGACTATAAGAAGGAATACTTGATAGCAGTGATGTTAGATTCAAAGAATAAGATAATAAAGGATAAAGTCACAAAAATTTGGCTAATTTTTGGGACACAAAAGCCAATAGCAATTCACCTTGGCAGTATAATACGAAGCTTTCTGGCTTTTGTTGTGATATCGATTGGGACTTTAGATAGTTCACTGGTGCATCCAAGAGAAGTGTTTAAGGAAGCGATAAAGGCGGAGTTCTGAACTGGACGAGAGGATTCAGGGCGCTTCCTAAGGAGAATCTGACGAGGAAGAAGTGGAAGCGGGGGATTATATTTTTACAATAATCTCAGATTCAAGCTTCTTGTTGAAAATGCTCACAGTCCTCTTATTATCCTTCTTTTGAGTTCCGTATTTGATATGATACTCAATTCCTCTTTCCTCGCAGAAGTCAATAACAGTTTGGGCGCACTCATCATAGAATTCAATATTATTCTTAAACTGGCCAGTCTTGACATTATAGTTTAACTTGCCAAAAACAATCTTGTCAACAAAGGATACCTTTTCTAGAAGCTTATCAAGGTCTTGCTCAACAAGATTCGGCGTAGGATAAGGCTCCATGCTAACCCAAGTCTTCAAGCCAGCGTCGTGCAAGCGCTTCAAAGAAGCAATTCTCTCATCATAAGGAGAGCTAAAAGGCTCGAAACTACTCTTAAAATCATCATTCAAAGAAACCAAGGTGATACCGTACTCATTAACAGTCCCATACTTCTTCTTATCAGCTAAGGCTTCAGGGTACACTCCCTTGGTAAGCACAGTGCACTTAATATTATCCTTGTTCAATCGCTCAATAATCCTCAAGCTCATGTCAATAATCTTTTTCTGCTTGTACATGAAAGGGTCTGTGGTGAAGCAGAGATGAACAAACCTAATCTGGTCCTTGTATTTAGGTATTTCCTGCTCTAATAATTCCAAAGCATTCTCAACTAATTTAGGCTTGAGCCAGTCAGAATAAGACTTAACCTTGCCAAACCTCTTAGCCATCAAGAAAGCATAACACGGGAAAGTGCAGCCGTGGCTACAGCCTACAACGTGATTAATGCAGAAATCAGCGTACTCTACGCCACTTTTATAAAGTAAAGACTTACGAATCATACCTCGCCCTCTTTTATTCTTAGTACTCAACATTATTTAAATATGTTGTTTTAAAACGGAAAACAGATCTAGTTGCCTCTTTTTTATTAAATCAAAAGCCATCATAACCGCTTTGTCAGATTGAGTTTCAATTTCAGATTTAGCCTTATCAATTGCCTGTAGCCATTTATTTTCGCCACTTGTCTTGTTAGTTATAAAAAATAAGTGATAGCAAAAATTAAACCTGCCTGAATGAATCCTGATGGTTCTTATAGGCGCATCCTTCCTTTGTTTCAGGATATTAACCTTATAAATTTCAACCAATTCATCAACATTATTAGCTTGTTTCCAGGAATCATCGCCGAATAAATCTATAAGTTCTTTTCCTTTTCCCTTTCCCGATTTGAAGAGGCCAATATCCCTATAGATTAGACTGCTCATAAAATTAAATATGATATCACTTCTTGATTTTAATATTTCTCGCATATGCTCCCATTTAAATTCCATACAATTAGGATCTATAAAAAAGAAGGAATATGTGTCGCGCTGATTAACACATTCTAATATTTCACCAAGACAGGATGCGTATTCTTTTCTATGTATAACTAAATTATTTTTCTTTAAAAAATCCAGCCTCAGATTAAGTGTTTCGGAAAAAGCAGGGTCTTTTTCACAAAAGAACATCTTATCATAAAGAACTGAATGAGCACTTAAAGAAGTAATTAAAGGAGAGCCGATTATAAAATCATCTTTTCCTTTGATTTTGTTAATTCCTGAACCCGCAAACAAATCAACGTAATACTTGTGCTTAAATATGGTTGTTCTATTAATAATAGTAGAGCAAACATGAAAGACATAATTCAAAAGAATAAGCTTAAGAGGAGTCCATGCCCCGAATTCATTATAAACATCCGGATTTATTGCTTGAATATGTGAAATCTCCTCCTTAAATTGTGAATTTGTAATTTCTAAAGCCTTCATACCCTTCATCAACCAATCCATGCCAGTAACTCGCTTCATACCTAAGAAGTAAACAAAAAGACTTTATAAACTCTACGCGTGGATGTCCAGTGCTCTCAAATGAAAGATTTCCGAAAAAGAGGAAAGTTTTTATATTCTTTTTAAGCCCTATTAATCTTATGGATTCAAAAACTAACATTCACGAATTAAAGCAAAAGATTAAAGATTTTTGTGAAGCTAGAGATTGGGATCAATATCATGACGCTAAAGAATTAGCAATTGGCGTAATAACTGAAGCGGGAGAACTTCTTGACCATTTCAGGTTTAAATCCGAGAAGCAAATGGAGGAGATGTTCAAGAACCCTGAGAAAAAAGCAGAGATTTCTGACGAACTGGCTGATGTTTTTTATTTTATTTTAAGATTAGCTCAAAGATATGATATTGATTTGACAACCGCATTAAATAAAAAAATTGAAAAGAATGAAAAGAGATATCCTGTTGAAAAAGTAAAAGGCTTAAATAAAAAGTATACGGAGTATTAGTTATGAGATTATATGAAGGAATGGTTTTGGAGTTTAAAGAAGATGTGCTTCAAAACAAAATCGCAGATAAAATTGCAGAAAGATTTGAAGAATATTATAAAAGAAAAGCACCAGAATCTGAATTCAGAGCTTGGAATAACTCCTTGCCAAAATTAAAAGATGTTTTAGATACATCTAACTTATTGCAAAATAAAATAATCATAGAGTACGAATTGCCTTTTGCCAAAAATAGTAGAATTGACATTCTATTATTCGGTAGAGATGAAAAAAATTGCGATAATATTGTGATTATTGAACTTAAACAATGGTCAAACAATAGTGTTGAAGATTCTGAGGATGAAGGGAACGTCATGGTTGATTATGGTCGTTTTAAAAAATCAGATCCTCACCCATGTTTACAAGTAGAGGGTTATTACTGGCACTTAAAGGATTATATGACTATATTCGATGAAGATAAACCAGCTCTATTAAGTGCCTGTGTTTACTGTCACAATTATAGCAAAGGAGTCAGTGAGGTACTTTACCTTCCAAAATTTAGCAAAAATATTCAGGAGTATCCTCTTTTCTCAAAACAAGAAATGATTTATTTAGGAAATTATTTGAAAGAAAAACTAAGCGTAGGTAAGGGATTGGAAGTATTAGAGAGGTTCAATTTAAGCATTTTGAAGCCTTCCAAGAAATTATTAGATCACACTGGCGATATGATTAACAAACAACAAATATTTCACCTTATTGAAGAACAACAAACAGCGTATAACACGATAATGAGCAAAGCAAAACAGATTGCAAAAACTAAAGAAAAATCAGTAATTATTGTTAGAGGCGGTCCAGGAACTGGAAAATCTGTTATCGCCTTAGAAGTTATGGGAGAATTGTTGAGAAGCGGTAAAAATGTTGTACATGCAACCGGCTCATCAGCATTCACGAATACTTTAAAAAAAATACTTGGTGTAAGATCTGCAAAACAATTTAAATTTTTTAGTAGTTTCATAGGAGCAAAAGAGAATGAGATCGATGTTCTCATTTGTGATGAAGCCCATCGAATTAGGAAAACTAGCGAACTTAGGTACACTCCTAAAAACTTAAGAACGGGAGAACCTCAAATAGATGAATTAATACGAGTTTCAAAACTATCTGTTTTCTTTATTGATGAATATCAAGTTGTAAGACCAAACGAAACCGGTAGTGTAAAATTAATAAAAGAATCTGCTTTGAAATTTAGGGCAAAAATTTACGAGATGGAAGAATTAAAGACACAGTTTAGATGCGGTGGTTCTGCAACATATTTAGATTGGGTTGAGAAAATCCTAAAGATAAAAGAAGAAGGACAGAATATCGGAATGGATGAAGATAATAAAATGGAGTTTAAGATAGTTGATTCTCCCGAAGAACTTAAACAGATAATTAATAAAAAAAATAGTGAAAAAAAGAATTGTGCAAGAATAGTTGCTAGTTTTTGTTGGCCTTGGAGCAAGCCAAACTATGATGGTTCTTTAGTTAATGATGTAAAAATTGGTGATTTTGAAATGCCTTGGGAGAAAAAAGATCAATTTTGGAAATGGGCAACTGATGATAGTGGGATGGAACAAGTTGGAACAGTTTATACTGCTCAAGGATTTGAATTTGATTATATTGGCGTTATTTTTTGTAAAGACTTAGTGTGGAATAAAGAAAAAAAAGATTGGGAAGCTAAACCTGAGAATTCTTATGATGCTGCGGCAAAAAATAACAACCCAAATTTTATCACGCATCTTAAGAACGTGTACCGCGTTTTATTGTCAAGGGCACATAAAGGCGTTTATGTTTATTTTATGGATAAAGACACGGAAGAGTATGTTAAAAGCAAAATAAAATCTTAGAACAAATCTATTATTTTTTTGAATTCTTCACAATCCTTGCTAAGACCGTCTATGTATTCAGATAAAAGATGTTCGCCTTTTTCTGTATTAAAATCAATGAATATAATCGTTTCTCCTCTAACTTTCCTGAACTGTCTCAATCTTATGTCTACCGTGTAGCCATTTAAAATAGGGAGCTTTTTAACCATTTATTTGATTCTGGCAAAGTGTTTAATAAACATTACCAAAGAATAATCGGAAATAATTAGTTAGAATCGTAGGCTTTTCACTAACTTTTATATACTCTTTTCTCTTTAGTATTGTCATGAGCTTGTTGGGTTGGATTCTGGGTCTTGGAGCGTTTGTTTTAATCCTTTTAATCATTAGCTATATCTTCTGGCTGGTCATGTTCATCGATGCTGTGAAAAGGAGGGATATTCTTTGGATTGTCTTGTTCATCTTCTGCTTCTTCACAGGGTTTCTTAGCGGGATTATAGCTACAATCTATTATTTCGTAGCTTACAAGCGGGCATTATAAGCGACCATCAGTAAGATTTCAAACCTTTCCGTCTTCTTCTTATAATTTCACGAAAATCAGCCACAGCATTATTTAAATGAGCGGCTTAATCTTATCCTTGACCAAAAAGCTTATATACTCAACATATATACTAATATATGTGATGTATATATGGTACAGGCGATGATAAACATAAACGATAACTCCAACAGGGTTTTGAACATAGTCAAGGCTCAGTTTGGCCTTAAGGACAAGTCTGAAGCAATAGAGTTTATAGTGGATCGATATGAAGAGACTTTTCTTGAGCCAGAGCTAAAGCCTGATTATAAGAAAAAGCTTGATAAGATTATCAAAGGCAAGCATCTTTCCAGGAAGGAGTTTGAGAAAAGAGTGGGTTAGGTTGTACACGGATGAGTATAGCGATGAAATCAGCGCTAAGCTAGTCAAGCTAAAGAAAAAAGACTTGAAGCAATACTTAATTGTGCGCAAAAAGATGGACTGGATACTGGAAAACCCATTACACAGCTACAAATTCTTAAGCCAGGATATGAAAGGACTTAACCGAGTGCACCTGGGGCATTTTGTGCTTGTGTTTTCTATCAATCATGAGAAAAGGCTAGTAATATTTGAAGACTACGACCATCACGACAAGATATACTTAGAGTAATCAGAAAGAGTTTGACTCTTCCTCGTAAGACTTCATCTCAAACTCCAATTAGACTTTAATAGTAGTCTGCAACAAGCTGTTCCTGGGGTTCGTGAATGAATTATTAGAAGAGCTGGATTCGTAATCTTTTTGTATTTCTTATTTTCTCTTCGCTTTTTCATGACTGCATTATTTAAACGTCTTATCTCAATCTTTTCTTAGCAAAAGATTTATAAATGCTGGTTAATTATTATTAACAGTTAGTTAATTATTTTTAACTAATCGGTTGCCAGCATCGACGAGGCAAGCTGATGAACAAGGCAATCAAAGCATTATTGACAACCCTGCTCAGCCAGAGGAAGATAGGTGGCAATCACGCTCCGGAAAAGCATTTGCTCGTATCAAAAACCAGGTGGCTAAGCAAGCCTGAAAAGAAAGGATTTGAAAAAGAGTACAAGGAACTCATCAACAATCAAACCATATTAAGAACAAAGAAAAGGACAGGCAAGGGCTTTGACTGGCACATAAGCCTCAACCCTAAAAGCGTAAAGGAAACCTATGAGCAAATAACCAAGGAGGAATCATCATGAGAAAAGGAGGAGCTTTCTGCAAATCTTACGGATTAAATACCAACAACCTGGCCTTGGAATACTTACTGGAAAATCAAGGCTTGGACTTCGCAATCGGAAACCTGGCAAAAGACGCAGGCATATCAAGGCCGAAAGCCTATGAAATCATCAAGAGCTTTGAAAAGAAAGAAATAGTGAAGAAATCAAGGATGATAGGAAAAACACAATTATACCTGTTGAACAAAAACAACCCCCTAGCCAAGCTCTTTCTCAAAGACTTCAAGGAGTGCCTGAGAATCATTGCAGAATCAGAAAAAACAATCTCGAACCATCAGGCATCAAGCATCGGAGTGGCTTATGCAAAGAACGCCTAGCAATAACAGCAACCTTTTTATATTATTAAGAACAATAGCTTGTCATGGTGAGCAATAAGAGTGCTTTGGAGAGAGAAGAAATCATGAAATTGCTGGATAAGGCTTCTTACTGGGAGGAGGATTTTATTCTTAAATACGCAGAACAGAGCATTGATGTTTTGTTGAAGACTCTCCCAAAGCAGAAGTATAAGAAGGTGCGTGTGCTGCTGGATGAGAATATCAGCGACACCAGGAAGCATTCTGAAATCGTGAAGGATTTGATTGCAAAGATTCAGAGTGGTAAGTATGAGTTATGAAGACATAAAAAGCATGTTCACGGAAATATTGGAATTCGAGGAAACCGCCCTCAAGATTTACGGGGAAATTTATCCGAAAACAGAGAGCAAGAAAATAAGGAATATTCTGGAAGAGCTGATGAGAGATGAAGCAAGGCATGCAAAGAATGCGAGAACTGTTCTGAGCCTGTTGGAAGAATGAATTTCTACACGCTGTACCTAAACATGTTGAGGTAAGCCTTTATCTCTTCCTGCACTTCCTTCGCGTCCTTGACCAGCTCTGCCTCATAACGATCAGTGTATGATTTGTAGATGAACTTGTCAATCAATGCTCGATAAAAATAATAAGTAGGCCTGCCCTCCCACCTGTGCTCATAATCAGTCACAAGGATAGCGTCAAAAGTAAAGTTAGCTGCTCCTTTCAAAAGCTTCTGCTTCACTCCCTTGATCTCAATCTCGACTTCTTTCAGGTTCTCAAACACAGCAAAGATTCTTATCTCGAGCTTGTAATAGTCACTCACCTTCTTGTAAGGAATGAGCTCAAAGATTATCTTCTTGCCGTCCTCATACACTTCCTCGAAGTTCTTGTTCTCCCACATATCATAGCCGTGCTCATTGAACCATTTCACAATAGACCTGAATAATCCTCTAAGATCAAATAATCCTTCGAAAGATATGAACTTGTCCTGGTAAACAATCTTTTTCTCAGCCACAATAAATACCTCTTTTCCTTAGCCTACGCCACTAGGGTCTGCTTCTATTTTTAAAAACTTTTTTATTTCAGACTCAAGCCTATGCATGTCCTTGTCAAAAGGATCGATATGCTTCATCTCAAGCTCATTCTTCAATATGACTTTGTTAAGGAAGGTCTCCATTAATTTATTAGTCGTGCTTCCCTTGTATCGCCCCTGCCAGTCAGTTATCACACTTCCTTTTATATTAACCTGCATCCTGCCCTGCATCCTCATTACCTGCTTGCCATTCTCAATCACAGGCACCTCCTTGGACTCCCAGAGATGATAACTAACCTCAATAACATACTGATAATACTCAGTGATTTCCTTCTCACCCCAGACATCCACTTCCAGCTCATTGCCCAGGGCAGTGTCGATCTTGTCCTTGTAACGCTTCTCATGCACCCTGAACTGCCTGTTCTGCATCCACTTCCATACAAGTCTGTAAAGGCCACCCCAATCAAACAAGCCCTTGAAGCGAACCTTAAGCGGCGCAGGAAAAACATCCTTCTTGTCAGTCATAAACTAATCCTTGCTGATATGATTATTTAAAGGTTGCGAATATTAATATCAGAATATAGTTATCACTAAGCTTGATACTATCATAGAAAAGAAAAATGAAAAATTAATGATAGCTGTTCATAGGAATAATTGGTCATTGTAGAGGATTGCCTCTTATCGATTATAATGAGAGGTAGGACTTATTAGTAGCTGCATGCTGAATGCCTCGTTACCTTGGCACTTACACACCAGCTCTATCAACCCCATCTTCTATGGGCGTCCAAAGTGTCTCTTTTCGAGGATGGCTTCGTGCTTAGATGCTTTCAGCGCTTATCCATGCAAAGCGTAGCTGCCCGGCCTACCCTGTCGGATAACCGGTGGACCAGTGGCTTCGAACCCCCGTTCCTCTCGTACTAGAGGGTCCTTCCTCTCAGACACTCAACACTTCCAGTAGATATCAAACAAACTGCCTCGCGGCGTTCTGAACCCAGCTCACGATCCCTTTTAATAGGTGAACACCCTCACCCTTGGCCGCCTACAGAAACCATTCACTTTCGCAAAAGGTTATTCTGCACGGCCAGGATAGGAAGAGCCGACATCGATGTAGCAAACCGCGCCGTCGATAGGAGCTCTCGGGCGCGACAACTCTGTTATCCCCGGAGTAACTTTTCGGTCGTGCCTACCCCCCATTCAAGGAGATATAGGAGTTCGCTAGACCTAACTTTCGTTTCTGAGACTCTTCTTGTTTGAGTCCCAGTCAGGCTGGCTTTTGCTCTTGCACTCTACACCGGATTTCTGACCCGGTTGAGCCAACCTTTGGGCGCTGATGATATCTTTTCATCAGCGTGCCACCCCAGCCAAACTGTCCGCCTACTGGTGTTCCACCTCGTTGCGAGATGGTGAGCGACGTAAAATCGAATGAGTAGTGTTACATTGACGTCTAAACCTACACTTGCATGCAGGCCTCAAACAACTCCTACTTACGCTATACACTCAACCTCACGTCGCAGCAATAGGTTACAGTAAAGTTTCACGGGGTCTTCGCTTCCCACTGGAAGTCTCTGGCCTCTGCACCAGAATAAAATATTCAGAGGGCTCTGGTTAGGGACAGTGGAAACCTCGTTACGCCATTCATGCAAGTCGTCAATCAAACGACAAGGTATTACGCTACCTTAAGAGAGTTATAGTTACTCCCGCCGTTTACCTGTCCTTCGCTCCCTTGAAAAGGAGATTCAGATACAGGCACTGGGCAGACGTCACCGACTATTCTAGCCCTTACGGGTTTGCAGTCAGTTAAGTTTTTGTTAAACAGTCGGGCTTCCTTTGTCACTGCGCCCTACAATTGCCACTCTAAAGAGCACAAAAGTAGGGACCCCTTAGACCTAAGGCTTGGGGCTAATTTGCCGAGTTCCCTTAACCAGATTGTCCCTTCACGCCTTGGGCTTCTCACCCAGGGGCACCTGTGCCGGTGCTGAGTATAGATATAAAGGATCTTTCCATGCTCCATTTTCAAGGGCTCCAGGTATTAGCTGAACGATACTTAAGTACCGCTGTTCTAAGAGTTGCTCAGGTTCTCATCGTTACGATACTCCCCTGACCTGCCCTTATTAACAATCCCGACTGGAATTGTCAGCCTAACCAGAAGCGTCTGAAGCACGGCTTGCGTCGCCGCACATACCTTTATAGTACAGGAATATTAACCTGTTTCCCTTTCCTCTACCAGCTCAAGTTATGAGCTGAGTTAGGACTAACTAACCCTTGGCTGATCTTCATTGCCAAGGAACCCTTGCCCTTTCGGCGGAATTGATTCTCACAATTCTAAGGTCTTACTATTGCCAGGATTCTCATTTCTGTCAGGTCCACCTCTCCGCTCGAAGAAGCTTCTACCCTAACAGAACGCCTGCCTACCGCAACCCTTTCGGGTGCCTGTGGTATCGGTGATTGATTTAGCCCCGTCCATCTTAGGCGCTCATAACCTCGAAGAGTAAGCTGTTACGCACTTTTTAAAGGATGGCTGCTTCTAAGCCAACCTCCTCTCTGTTTTTGGTCATGAACAACCTTCACCCTTTAACACTTAACCAATACTTAGGGACCTTAACCATAGTCTGGGATGTTCCCCTCTCGTGACTCACCCTTACGGCGAGCCACCGTTTCCTGAGGTCTACGGTGCATAGGACTTTGGAGTTGGACAAAGAACCGACCACTTTCGCGGCCTAAGCTCTAAATCCGTAGCTCTACCTCCTAGGCAACCTCGCTCAAGGCTTGACTGCGGCCAAATTCGACAGGAACCAGCTATCGCCACATTCGATTGGCTTTTTACCCCTACACCGAAGTTAGAAGAACACTTGCATGTAGAACCTCTGCAGGCCTCCACCCATCTTTCGATGGACTTCACCTTACCCCGGCGTAGATCATGTGGCTTCGGGTCTGGTCCGAGTGACTCAAGGCGCTTTCACACCTCGTCCCTCACAAGTTGCGGACAATTGCTTTCGCTTGGAATGCCCAATGAACATTGGTTATTCTCGCCACTCAGACAAACTCCCTGGCCCGTTATTCAAAACGTACGGCACACAACCGTGGCTGCGTGCCAATCTATATCTACTAGGTTTCAAGATCTATTTTACTCTCCGTCAGGAGTTCTTTTCAGCTTTCCCTCGCGGTACTGGTACGCTATCGGACTCAAAACGTGTTTAGGGTTAGGAGTTGATGACTCCTAGCTTCACACCCAGTATCCAGTGGGTGCTACTCAAGATACTGCCACACCCTTCAACCTACCCCTACGGGACTATCACCCTTTGTCGTATCTCGTTCCAGAGAACTTCGGGTCGAATGAATCGGGTTTAAAAGGCAGTCTTACAAATCCACATCCCTACCCATCTTACAATGGGCGGTTCAGATTGCCCTTTGTTGCTTTCGCTCGCTGCTACTAACAACATCCTTGGTTTAGTTTCTTTTCCTCCGGGTACTAAGACGTTTCAGTTTCCCGGGTCTCGCTAGCCTTTCGGCTTCTAAGGCGAAGTCGCATTAAGACATCCCTGGTTCAACCCCCGCATGCGGGTCCCCAGAGCTTTTCGTTGCTTGCCACGTCCTTCATCGCCGTATTGAGCCAAGCTATCCGCCTAGTAGAATCTTTCCTCTCAGACCTTATAATCTAAAGAGACTATTCTGATACATAGACCAATTTTTCCTATGAACAGCCTTCATTAAACATGAGTCGTGATATCACAAAAATCCGATGGATTTTTGGGACGCCAAAAACCAATTCTGGTTTTGACTGAATATGAAATTGACTGTGAATGTCCGAAAAATTGCTCCTAAGGACTTCACTTCACGTTCTCTGCTCTACACCCAGCAAGTCTTAGTTGCTGCGTTGGTAATGAAATTTGATGAATATAATGAAGCAATGGACTCTGCGGCAGTCAGAAAAACTCTTGCGTTTTTCTGGGCCGCCGAGCCATAAGCTCCGCTTATGGACTCTGCGGGATTCGCACCCGCGGCCCCCACCTTGCAAGGGTGGTGCTCTACTGCTGAGCTAAGAGCCCGAGTTCTTATTCCCTTGTTTTTTTACTTTACGAAACATAAAATAAAAAAGGATAGTGGTAGAAGAAACCGCCAAAAAACGCTTTCTTGAACTAAATTAAATTATAGGAGGTGATCCCACCGCAGGTTCCCCTACGGTGACCTTGTGACGACTTAACCCACCTCACTGAACTCAGGTTCAATACAACCAATAGAGTTGGATTTCACCTAAGCCCTGCTCGGTTGGTTTGACGGGC